>Ga0315320_10000156_pt1 | contig 53192 bp, 43 predicted proteins | sample M140m21515metaG_FD_203458 | JGI IMG/M metagenome (GOLD analysis project Ga0315320, IMG submission 203458) | Ammonia-oxidizing marine archaeal communities from Monterey Bay, California, United States - M1 40m 21515 | ecosystem: Environmental > Aquatic > Marine > Coastal | place: USA: California... | reverse complement strand
CGGCCAAGAAGGTAGCAAACCCGGCCAAGAAGGTAGCAAACCCGGCCAAGGCAAAGGGCAGGACGAAGGCAAAGGGCAGGACGAAGGCAAAGGGCAGGACGAAGGCAAAGGGCAGGACGAAGGCAAAGGGCAGGACGAAGGCAAAGGGCAGGACGAAGGCAAGGGAGATGGCGCAGGCAAATCTGGGCAGCCTTCGGAAACCGAATCTCAATGGTTGGCTCGCGCCTTGGATCGTTTGGACGCATCCATGAATCAACCGCAACGTTTTGATCGACCCGATCGCCTGGGGAACCCCTCCGGCCAGTCAGGTGAGTCAGGCCAACCCGATCAGCAGGCTGGAAAACAACCGGGCCAACCCGGTAATCAAGCAAGGCAGCCCAGCCAACAGCCCGGCAATCAACCGGGGCAACCTGGACAGGATGGCCAACCCGGCGGGCAGGGTAGTGGCGGCCAGCCCGGAGGCGACCAACCTGGCGGGCAAGGCAGTGCGGCGCAACAAGCGATGGAGGCATTGATGCAGGCGGCTGAGGCGCAGGCCCAAGCCATGGCACAATCCCGCGCCGCCGGTTTGCAGCCCGGCCAGAAGCCGGTGGATAACGGCCAACCCGCTCCCGGAGGCAGTGGTAATATGCTGCCGCAGGAGTTGGTGCAGGCGGGGGATCCTCCGAAGCTTGGGGATTTGCCGGATCTAAAGCGCATGAGTGCCGAGGACTGGGCCAAGCTACCGCCCAAGGTGGCAGAGCAATTATTGGAAAGTCAACGCGAGGCCATGTCGCCGGAGTTTCGCCAGCAAATTAACAATTACTTCCGCATCATCGGGGAACGAGGCCGCCGCAATGCCGCGCCGCCGGCACCGAAGAAATGAGCGCTGCCTTCCTGAACCGCCGTCAATGGTTGCTGGGCATGGGCGCCTTACCGGTCTGTGCTTGGACTGGAGCGGGTGCGCCTCCGAAGAAAGATCGCGTGGATATCGCCATGGATCGGGGGGCAGGCTTTATCCAGAAAATGCAGGAGGCCAACGGAGCCTTCAACGATCCAAAAGCCCGCGAATCGGCCCGCAACGGATATGCCATGACGGCTCTGGGGTTGCTATCGTTGGCTTCCATTGGCCACCAGCCATCGGATCCTGGAAAGATTGGATCCTCCATGGGGCGGGCGCTGGATTTTATTTTGCGGAACGATCCGAGGCGCGGGGAGTATGAGTATTTTGGATCGGACGGTTCACGTATGTATGGCCACGGCATTACCACCCTGTGCCTGACGGAGATGATGGGCATGGCTGTGAGCAAACGGCAGGAGGCGCGAATCCGGTCCGTGGCGCAAAAATCAGTCACCCTGATCATGCGTTCGCAACGGGTTCGCAAGAGCAATCCCAAGTACCGAGGCGGTTGGAGATATACGCCCGATGCGCATGACTCGGATTTATCGATCTCCGTTTGGCAATTGATGGCCCTGCGCTCCGCGAAGAACGCGGGGTTGGGAGTAGGCAAGGAAGCGATCGAGGAGGCGGTACGTTATCTCAAGCGTAGTTACTTTTCCCCGCGCGATGGGCGCGGCATGCCGGTGAACATGCGGAGCGGTTGCGGTTATTTGCCGGGGCAACCACCGGAATTTTCCACGGCGGCCGCGGGCCTGTTGAGTTTGCAAGTGTGCGGCGAATACGAATCCCCGGAGGTCAAAGGTAGTGCCGCCTGGCTCTCACGTCAGGAAGTCAGCACGCGGCTCCAGTGGTTTTACTACGGCATGTACTACTACGCTCAAGGCATGCAAAAACGCGAATCGGTTGTGGCCGACAAGGCCAAAAAGGTGACCGAGGATGTGCTTCTCAAGCTTCAGCGCGCCGACGGCTCCTGGGATGGCCACGACGGCATGGAACGCAGCGCAGGCCGCATCTACTGCACGGCTCTGGCAATGCTCAGCCTCTCAGTGAAATATCACTACCTGCCGATTTATCAGCACTGAGCGGTGCTATTCGTTTTCACCGGGAATGTCCGGTTTATCCGGCGGTGGTGGCGGGGCATCATTCATCGGGCTGGGTTCTGATTCTCCAGCACAACCGATGAGTAGGACCATGGAGGTAACAAGACCTGCAAGAAGTGTGTTTAATCGCATTGCAGTTAAAGCTTTGGTTATTTCGTGGGAGGAGTGGGAATAGTTGCCGGAGTTTTCCATTCCTTGTGCCAGTGCAACGTCCAAAGGTCAGCCAAGGCGACTTCTTCAACATGCGAATCGTTAAACACAACGTTGACGAAGCCTGTGTGGCGATCCAGACAAAAACGGGCCATGCTTGATTCATTGCTACCATGGTATGTGGAAGGGGCTTTGTTGGATTCCTGTGGCCAGCCATCTACCCAAATGCTATCGGCCAGCATTGGAGCTTTGACGGGTTCGCCTTCAGAAGTTGACTGATAAACTTTGTCAAAATGCACAGAATTGGGTTCGTACATGTCAAAGTGGTTCCATCCATTGAATCCGTAACTTCCATCAACACGTTTGCCGTTGTTCACTTCCGGGACGCGATTCCATCCTTGCCAGCATTCCTTGTCATTTCCCCATCGGACGCCATCTCCGCTGCGCACGACCGTGGAGGGGCTAACGATAATTGAATCTGCATTACTGGCGTATTTAAAAACTTTATGGTACCAGAAATTGTTTTCAAAGTTTCCCCCTTGAACATAACCCGGACCGTAAGACCGGTTCCGATAACCAGGGTTGACTCCATCATTGTCGCTTGACCACATGTTCAACGCATTTTGAACCTGTTTCAGGTTGGATTTGCTTTTCAGTTTGTTCGCCTTGGCCTTGGCCTTCGCCAAGGCGGGTAAGAGAAGCGAGGCTAGAATGCCAATAATGGCGATTACAACCAATAGTTCAATTAGAGTGAATGCCTGTTGCTTTGGGTGAATTCTTTTCATGCTCATGGATGGCGGGTTGGTAAACTAAAACGATACCTTCGAGCAAGTTTCATGCCTTTGATATTTTGAAAAAACTTTGGCTTTTCAGTGCGAAATTATTTCTCGTGACGTTTGTGAGGTGAAATATTGCGCAAAACGTGTGATTTGCGCGCAAATTTCTCGTGACGTTTGTGAGGTGAAATATTGCGCAAAACGTGTGATTTGCGCGCAATTTTGCGCATTGAATCGGTGGTGGCTTCCCCCTACTTTCGTTGCACATGGCAGAGGACACTTCCCTATTGAATCCGCCGTTGGCGGGGTTGGAAACTGATCGCAAGGCGGATGAGCCTTGTACCATCGTGATTTTTGGAGCGAGTGGTGACTTGACGGCGCGCAAGTTGATTCCAGCATTGTTTCATCTGTACGAGGAGGGACAGATGCCGGAGTCGTTTCGGGTAGTGGGATTTGCCCGTCGGGAAAAGACCGATGCGAGTTGGCGCGCCGAAATGCGCGAGGGGCTCGAGCGCTATTCCCGCACCAAGACGGTGGATGATGCTCAGTGGGAACAGTTTGCAGCCAATCTGGCTTATCATCAGGGCGACCTGACGGACGCCGAAGCGTACGCCGGTTTGGCTGCCCGATTAACCGAATACGGCGATGAGCGGCTGACTAATAATTTGGTATTTTATCTCGCGATCTCGCCAAGTCTTTTTGGGGAGGTGGTCGATCAACTGCACGCGGCTACTCTGTTGCGACGTTGGGAGGAGGGCGATTCCTTCTGGCAGCGAGTGGTGGTGGAGAAACCGTTCGGGCACGATTTGCAGAGTGCCCGCGTGCTGAATAATCATTTGCTGCGACACGCGCGCGAGCGGCAGATCTTTCGCATCGATCATTATCTGGGCAAGGAGACGGTGCAGAACATCATGATGTTCCGGTTTTCGAATGCCATCTTCGAGCAGCTCTGGAGCCGCGAGGCGATTGAGCATGTGCAAATCACCGTCAGCGAAACCGTCGGCGTGGGCAGTCGCGGTGGATATTTCGAGGAAGCGGGGACAATGCGGGACATGATGCAGAATCATTTGCTACAAATCCTGTCACTGGTGGCCATGGAGCCGCCGCCTTCCTTGGCTGCGGAGGATGTGCGCGGTGAAAAGGTGAAGGCGCTCAAATCGATTCGCGCCATGACGCCCGAGAATGTCGCCCAACAGGTAGTGCGCGGCCAATACTTTGCCGGGACCGTGAACGGTGAAAACCGCAGCGGCTATCGGCAGGAGGAGAAGGTGGATCCGGAGAGCAACGTGGAAACCTACGTGGCGCTAAAGCTCTTCATTGATAACTGGCGGTGGAGCGGCGTGCCGTTTTATTTGCGCACGGGAAAAAACCTGCCGTTGCGCGCCAGCGAGGTGCGAGTGCAGTTTCGTCCCACGCCCAATGTGCTGTTTGCCGCGCAGGGAGATTTGGATTTACTGCCCAACGCACTGACCCTCCGACTGCAACCGGATGAAGGCATCTCGCTGCGGTTTAACGGCAAAGTGCCGGGCAACAGCATCAGTGCACGGCCGGTACGAATGCATTTCGGGTACGACTCGGAATTCGGCGCGTATACCCCGGAGGCGTACGAACGATTGTTGCTCGAAGCGATGGCCGGCGATGCCACGCTCTTTATCCGGCGCGACGAAGTGGAAACGGCCTGGCAGATTGTGGATGATATACGCGCGGCCTGGAGCGGGCAGCCTTTGACCAACCGCGAGTTTTATGCGGCCGGCACATGGGGGCCGATGGCCGCCGAAGATCTTCTGGCGCAGGACGGCTATGCCTGGCATGACCCGCAACCCGCATCATGAGTCATACCCTGCATCATTTTGAGGACGCCGAAACACTGGCCGCGGCTGCGGCCGAACGATGGCGCGCGGCGGTACTGGAACGGGATCCGGCCCGGCCCTTCACCGTGGCGTTATCCGGCGGACGCATTCCCCAAGCCTTGTACAAGTCTTTTGCCGGCTTGGCCGTGGGCGATTCCCTGGAGGGCGTGCATTTTTTCTGGGGCGACGAACGTGTTGTACCGCCAACCGATCCTGAGAGCAATTATCATTTGGCGGCAGTTCCGTTGTTTCTGGCGCTGAAGATTCCTGAAAGTCAGGTGCATCGCATGATCACCGAGCGCGATGAGGCGTTTGCGGTGCAGCAGGCGGAGGCGGAACTTTGCCGGGTGGCAGAGCTGAACGAGCAAGGTCAGCCGGAGTTGGACTTGGTGTTTCTCGGTATGGGCGAGGATGGGCACGTGGCGTCGCTCTTTCCCGGGGACACCGAAGCACTGGAAACGCCGGCCGTGTATCGGGCGGTGACCGGCCCCAAGCCGCCGCCGCGGCGGATCACGCTTGGCTATCCGGCCTTGGCCGCCGCTCGGGAAGTGTGGGTGCTGGCGTCAGGCGTGGGCAAACAAGAAGTGTTACAGGCTTCACTAGTGCCTGCTGGTGACACGCCGTTGGCGCGCGTTTTGCAAAGTCGATCCAACACGGAGATTTTCACGGACTTCGTTTTGGCGTAGGTTTCCGGCATGGACGCCGAGCCCCCGAATACGCCCAAGTCAACGGACCCCAGCGAGACCGAGATCATCCGCGAATCTCCTATGCGGAGCGTGCTCAAAGCGGTGAGCTGGCGTGTGCTGGCGACCTTAACGACCATGGTGATTGCCTACATTGTGATCGGGGATATCAATGATGCCCTCAAAATTGGGGCGGTGGAAGTGGTGGCGAAGATGTTGATCTATTATTTCCACGAGCGTGCTTGGGCCCAGATTCCGTTAGGCACCGTGCGCCAATGGACTGAGGCAAAGAAAAGTTAATACCCATGGTTTGCCAAAAAATATTTCTGTTGGGAGGGCTTTTTTAAAGCGGATGGTCTGGATGGAGGAATATAAGCGGATCTATTTATCCGAAACTAGACCGCGCGCAGTTGTTTAACTTGGCGGACGATCCGGCCCAGCTGAACGATCTGGGCCGGTCGCCGGTCCGCAAGGTGCGGCTGGACCGGATGCGCCACAGTTTAAAGCAGTGGTTTCACGATCAGGGCGATCCTCAATTTCTGCAGTGAGAATGGCGTTGTCATTGGGTAATTAATGTGGTTTTTATAGGCAACGTCGGGCGCGGCCCGTTGCTTGCCATGATCAATCGTATTCTCGTTTGTCTCGATAAATCCACTTACACCGATGCGGCCATTGACTACGCCTGCTGGCTGGCCCGGCATCACGACGCTTCGTTGGAAGGTCTGGTGGTGCTGGATGTGGAGGGCATTGAGCGGTCTGTGGGTGCTGTGCCGTTGGGGGCGATGAAGTTCGCCAAGACCAGCATTGCGGCTAAGGAGGAAAATTATCATCAACTGATGGAAACGTTGCTGGCGAAATTCTCTGAACGCTGCGACGCGGCCGGTGTGCGGCATACGGAATTCGAAATGCAGGGCGAGCCGGCCGAATCCATTCTGGAGGAGTCCAATTACTTTGATTGCGTGGTCGTGGGCTTGCGGACCTTTTTTACCTACGAAAGCGGAGCGGGCAAGGATGGCGAGTACGGCACGGCCGATGATGAGCCGGGTGATTCGCTGGAGCAGATTATGAAAACCACACTTGCTCCGGTGTTTGCCGTGCCGCTGAACTGGAAGCCGGACGATCATTTCAGCGCGCTGGTCGCGCACAATGGCAGCCCGCATTCCATGCGCGCGCTGCGGCAGTTTGCGCGGTTGTATGGCCGCACGCAGGTTTCGGTCAGCCTCATGCACTGCACCGACGCGGCGGATCAATCCCCGGAGATGCTCGGCAAATCCGCCGGCTTCCTAAGGGCGCACGGATTTGCCAACGTGGAAGCCCTCACCGAATCCGGTGATATCCGGGATGTGATGTCTGCGGATTATTGCGAACCGTTTGATCTCGTTGTGCTGGGTGCGCATGGTAAGAGCGGTGTGGTGGAGTTCTTCACTGGCAGCCTGTGCAAGGATTTGATTGAGCGCGGTAATAAACCGTTGCTGATCGCCAACGGCTGATTTGGCGTTGCCAAATGCCGCGCGCCCGCGACACTGGGGCCGCATGAAATCAGTCTTCCTTTTTCTCCTGTCCGCCATCGCAGTGACTGCGGCCGACATTCGTGTGGTGGTGTGGGACGAGCAACAGTCACGACAAAAGGCGGCATACGAAAATTTCCTCGGCAACGCAATTGCCAATCATCTCAAGACCCAGCCGGGCCTGAAGGTGCGCTCGGTGCGGCAGGATGATCCAAACAAAGGCATCGGCGCCGATGTACTGGACCAGTGCGATGTGCTTATCTGGTGGGGCCACGTGCGGCAGGGGCAGATCACGCCCGCGGATTGCAAGCCGATCATCGACCGGATTCAGGCCGGCAAGTTGGCGTTTCTGCCGCTGCACTCAGCGCACTGGGCCACGCCCTTTATGGAGGCGATGAATGCGCGCACCCGAGAGGATGTCGCCCGTCTGTTTCCGCGCAACGCAAAGTCACCCAATCTCAAAGTGGAGTATGTGGCGCCCACCGGCCGCATACCACCGGCGCGCAATAGTCTTGTGACACCGGCTTATCTGGCGCTGCAACGGCGCGGCGTGGTGACCACGGTACGTGTGGATTTGCCGAACTGCTGCTTCCCAGCATATCGCGGGGATGGCAAACCCAGCACGATGCACACGCTGTTGCCCGAGCATCCGATCGCCAAGGGGCTGCCGAAGACATGGACGATCGCCAAGACGGAGATGTACGATGAACCGTTTCACGTGCCGCAGCCGGATCAGGTGGTGTTCAAGGAAACCTTTACCGACGGAGAATGGTTCCGCAGCGGGAGCGTGTGGAATCTCGGGAAGGGAAAAGTATTTTACTTCCGACCGGGCCACGAGACGTATCCAGTCTTCAAGGAAAAGTTTCCACTGCTCGTGATTGAAAATGCCGTGCGTTGGTTGGCGGCGGAATTGCCCAAGGAGAAATAATGAAAAAATTAATCGCACTCGCAGCAGCGTTGTTGACCGTAGGATGCCACTCGTTGGTCCCCGATGAAAAACTCTATTTGGCTACGCCCCTGACGGCGACCAATTCCTTTACCGCTGGGATCGAGGGACCGGCCTGTGATCGGATGGGGAATATTTTCGCGGTCAATTTCGCTCAGCAACAAACCATCGGTCGCACCACGCCTGCCGGCCAGTCGGAGGTGTTTGTAACGCTGCCCAATGACAGCGTGGGGAACGGTATCCGGTTCGATCGCGCCGGGCGTATGTATGTGGCCGATTACGTGGGGCACAATGTCTTGCGGATTGATCTAACAACGCGGGCCGTGACTGTGCTGGCGCATGAGCCGATGATGAACCAGCCTAACGACCTTGCCATCGCGCCCAATGGCACGTTGTACGCCAGCGATCCGAACTGGAAGGCGAAGGCCGGTCAGTTGTGGCGGATTGATCCCGATGGCACCACCACGCGGTTGGTAGCGGACATGGGCACGACCAATGGCGTGGAGGTGTGCCCGGACGGCAAGCGGTTGTACGTGAACGAAAGTGTGCAGCGCAATGTGTGGGTGTTTGACATCCAGCCAGATGGCGGCGTGGCGAACAAGCGGTTGCTGCGGCAGTTTCCCGATCACGGCTTTGACGGCATGCGCTGTGATGCGGCCGGCAATCTTTACATCACACGCTACGGCAAGGGCACCGTGGTCGTGCTGTCGCCGGCAGGTCAGGTGCTGAGGGAGATTGATGTGCTCGGCGCGCGCCCTAGCAATCTCTGCTTTGGCGGTCCGGACGGCCGGACCGTGTATGTTACCGAGGTGGAACACCGGCGGTTGGTGCAGTTCCGTGCGGAAACCCCGGGCGCGGCCTGGACCCGTTGGGGACGCTAGGCATCCGGTACCGCAGTGCACAGCTCAATGCTGTGGCCATCGGGGTCGGTGACGTAAATTTGGAACGCGCCATCGGGCCGCATGCGACGTTCGTAGTACTCCTCGCCCAGCCCCTGCAGGTGGGCTTCCCACGCGTCCATGTCTTCAATCAACAGCGCGAAATGATTGCTCTTGGGATGCGAATGCACGGGCTGATCGCGTTCGCCAATGAGATGTAGCTCCTGCGCGGTGCCGAGCTGATACCAGGCACCGGGGAAATCAAAAGCCGGTCGCGGGATCGGCTGCAGCTCCAGCACGCGCTCGTAAAACTCGCAGCTCTTCGCCACATCCTTCACGTGCAACGCCACATGATTCAGCTCCCGATGCTCCATGGCCGGAGGCTAATGGATGGAGGAGATGCAAACAACACATTCCGGTTGGGCACAAAAAAGACCCGCCAACCGGCGGGCCTTTTAATTTGTTTTAATTTGGATTGCGGATCGTTACTTGGCTTCCACGCCCAGTTCCTTGAGCGTCTTGGCGGCGTTAGCGCCGTCCTGGCCGGCCCGCACTTTCTTGTCAACCTTCAGGATTTTGCCGTCCTTGCCGATGTAGAACGTCCACCGGAACGGCACGGGCCGTGAGTCCGTCACCACGCCGTAGGCGCGGGCGGTCTTCTTGGTGGGATCGCTCAGGATCGGGTAATCCAGCTCCAGCGACTTGGCAAAACTGATGTTGCCCTTGACGCCGATGGCCGGATCACAACTAGCAGTGAAGTAGGCGACGTTAAATTTCCTTAGTTCCTTGCCGTTCGCACGGAACGACTTGCATTGAGCTGTTCAGCCACCGGTGAACGCCTTGGGATACCAGGCGATCACCACAGCTTGTTTGCCTCGGAATTCCGAGAGCTTGTATGTTTTGCCGTCACTGCCTTGCAGTGCGAAATCCGGAGCCGCATCGCCGACCTTCAGGTCCGCCGCGCTCAGGATTCCACTGGCAAAACTCGCCATGAGAATCAGGATTTTTTTCATTTGTCTGAATCGCCGCATCATGCGCCGCTTTGTATGACATATCGTAAGACCGTGACCTTCGATTGCAAGGCGCTTTTATGCCGACGCAGCGCCAGACGGAGTCGGTTTGTAAGTGACATCTGCGTGCGCGTGGTTGAGGCGATCCGGACGGTTGGCAAGCCGCGAACTTCGTCCTCGCCATGGATTGCGGATTGGCATAAACTATTTATCGTCATGATTGACTTGTTTGGCAGCCGAGATAATGGCCGCACTCATTGCGATGGGTATTCGCGGCGGGATTTTCTGAAGATCGGCGGGATGGCCTCGGGCGGTTTATCGCTGGGCCAACTGCTGGAGGTGGAGGCCGCGCAAAAGATCGGCCGTTCCCATAAAGCGGTGATCAATATCTACCTGCCGGGTGGTCCATCGCATTTGGATTTCTTCGACCTCAAGCCGGATGCGCCCAAGGAAATTCGTGGGGAGTTCAAGCCGATTAAGACGAATGTGCCCGGCGTGGAGATTTGCGAAATGTTCCCGCGGTTGGCCTCGATGGCCGATCAGTTTTCGATTGTCCGTTCGCTGGCCGACTCGGATGGGGCGCACGATTGTTACCAATGCATGACCGGTCGGCGCCAGAGCGAGAAGCGTAATGCACCGCAGGGCGGTTGGCCAAGCTGGGGATCTTGGGTATCCAAGCTGCAGCCCAACCGTGGCGGTGTGCCGTCGAATGTGAGCCTGATGTATCCTACCGGCAACCGCACCTGGGGCGAGGCCGGCAAGGGCGGGTTCATTGGCGCGGCTCATACGCCGATGCAGTTGGTGCAGAAAGATCCGCTGACCAAGCCACAGAGTCTCGTGCTGGAGGGCATTAACCTCAATCGCCTCAATGATCGCGCCAGCCTGTTGCGTGGCATTGATCAGTTCCGGCGTGATGCCGATGCCACTGGGCAGATTGGTGGGCTCGATGAGCATAATGCGCAGGCGTTAAGCATTCTCTCCAATGGCGGCTTGATGGATGCACTGGATCTCTCGAAGGAAGACCCGCGCATTGCCGAGCGGTATGGCGTAAACATTCCCAAATACCAACGGGACGGCGCGCCGAAAATGATTCGCAATTTTCTGGTGGCTCGGCGTCTGGTGGAAGCCGGCGCCCGCGTGGTGACGCTGAACTACAGCCGCTGGGATTGGCATGGCGGCGATGGCTTGAACTTCCCACGGTCTCGCGAGGAAATGCCGCTACTCGATCAAGGCTTGTCCGCTTTGCTAACGGATCTCAAGGAACGCGGTTTGGATAAGGATGTGGCCGTCGTGATGTGGGGCGAGTTCGGCCGTACGCCGAAGATCAACAAGAGCAACAGCCGCGACCACTGGCCGCGCGCCAACTTTGCCTTCCTCGCCGGTGGCGGCATGAACCACGGCCAGATCATTGGCTCCACTGACAAGCACGGTAACGAGCCTGTTGATCGTCCGGTGAAATTTCAGGAAGTCTTTGCCTCGCTCTACAATAGCCTTGGCATCGACACCGCTACGGCAACCGTGCTCGATCCGCAGGGTCGCCCGCATTACCTCGTGGACAGCGACATCAAGCCGTTGCCGGAGTTGATCGGCTAGGTCTGTTTCTCACCACAGAGATTTAGAGAGCGCAGAGGAATTTTTCTCTGTGTCCTCTGGGCCTCTGTGGTTAAATTCCATCCATGCGAATTCCTCTTTGCGTTATGGCTGTGGGCGCTGCCGTCCTCATTGGATGCCAATCCTCCCCGTCCGTGTCGGCCAATGCTGTGCATGTGTTTATCCTGGCCGGCCAATCGAATATGGAAGGACAGGGCGTGGTGGATATGGATCACCCGCGCCATTACAACGGCGGTAAAGGTAATCTGCTCCAGTCGATGGTGGCCACGCCGGAACGGTATGCGCACCTGAAGGATGCTGAGGGCAATTGGGTGGTGCGCGATGATGTGCACGTGCGGTTTCGTAACCGGCAGGGCGTGATGGCTGGCGGCTTGACGATCGGCTACACCGGATATGGCTCGATGGACAGCCGGCATCATATCGGGCCGGAACTGCAGATCGGCCATCGGTTGGGCGATGCGCTTGAGGCGCCAGTGTTACTGGTGAAAACGGCGTGGGGCGGTAAGAGTTTGTTCAAGAATTTCAGGCCGCCCAGTGCTGGTGGGGAGACGGGCGAGTTTTATACCAAGATGCTGGCGGAGGTAAACGAAGCGCTTGATGCGGTGCCGGAAGAGTTTCCTCAACTCGCCGGTCGCCCGCTGGTGGTACGCGGCTTTGTGTGGTTTCAGGGTTGGAACGACATGTACGATGAGGGTGCCCGTGCGCAATACGAGGACAACCTCGTGCATCTCATCGGGGATGTGCGCGCGGAATACAACACGCCGCGTCTGCCGGTGATCATTGGTGAGCTTGGCAACGGCGGTCCGGAAGCGAACGACAAGATGCTCGCCATTCGCACCGCGCAACAGGCGGCAGCGACGCGGCCGGAGCTGCAGGGAAACGTGACGTTCATCTCCACCACCGCGTTTGCCCGGCCAAAGGATGAATCACCCAATGTCGGCCACGGCCATCATTGGTTTGGAAATGCGGAGAGTTATTTTCTGATCGGAGATGCGCTGGGGCAGGGCATGGTGGACCTACTGCAGCCTTGAGGCTCATCCAACTTCCGGCGCGGCATAGGCCTTACGGTTGGCGTGAAACTCGCGGGCCAGAGCGCAGTCGTCGGCGAGGAGTTCATCCAGTTTATTGAGGATCGCCGTGTTATCGCGGGCCTTATGTTGGGCGAGGGCGGCGCGGTATTCGGGCAGGCGATAGAGGAAATCCCCCACGGCTTCCCGCGTGGGTTCTGACGCGTTCTTGCCGAGCCCCATTTGCTCCAGGCAATGGCCGTTAAGCTGTTGTTCGAATTGGCCAGCCATCGGCAGGGCGAGCATGGGTTTCTTGAGCCAAAGCGCCTCGCTCATCAGGGTAAACCCGGCCGTGGCCATCACGGCTTTGCTGGAGGCAAGATCGTTCATGAACCCCTCCTTGCTGAATGGCCTGTAATGTAGATTACCGTCCTGCGCCTCTCGGTCGTAGCCGTACACGCGGAAGGTTTCGTTGGGGAATTGTTTGAGCTGCTCAATGAAATCGTCGAAGCCAAAGCTGAGGTACACAAGGATGTGATCACCCTCGGTGGGTTGGGTTGCGAGCACTTCATCGCGCAGGATAGGCGGGAAGAAAAGCGTGCGGCGGTTGGTGGCCGGCGTCTCATAAAAGGTGATTACCAGCGACACATCCGGCCGCGGCACCATCGCGCGGATCACGCCCTTGGTTAGGCGTCGGTCGGTATTCAGGTGAGCCGGGCCATCGTATTGCATGTAGCGCATGCGATGTTGGTTATCGATGGTGATCAGCGGCAGATCGTTCGTGTAGGCGAGATAAGCGGTCATCGGCTCGAAATCTGTGATCACCACGTCCGGATGGAATTCCTCGAACAACGATTTCTTTAACCGGCGAAACGTCTTCAGGCCGGCGCTGAGTTTTCCCAGATTAGCAGCTAGTGTTCTGGATTTAGAAACCTTGTTGTTTTCATTTGCAATCACCAGACCCTCGATCTCGAGGATGTCAAACTCCTCCTTGAGATTGCGATAGCCGCGATCATAGCTAGCTAGCTTGACCTCGTGCCCCTGCGCCAACAGATGCCGCGCCATTTGCTGGGAACGGGACGAATGCCCCGAACCTTCGCCGGACAACCCATAAACAATCCGCGCCATGCCCCAGTGTGGCCCGCCGATGGCGCGCGGTCAAAAGTCATTTGTGTGACAAGCCGCCGTGAATCCGCCATACTCGCGGGCTCATGAAAATGTTTCTCCAAGGCCAATGGCAGGAACGCGGGCCGGTCGCTGAGGTGATTCATCCCTACGATGGCGCCGTGCTCGATACAGTGCCCGTGGGGGCTCCGGCGGATATCTCCGCGGCTCTGGATGGCCTGGAACAGGGCGCGGCGGTCATGCGCGCGTTGCCGACCCATCGTCGGGTGGAGATCCTCCGGCGCACTGCGCAACTCATGGCCGAACAACAGGAGAGCCTCGCCCGCCTGATCAGTCGTGAGGAAGGCAAGGTGCTGGCCGAGGGCCGCATTGAGGCGGGGCGCGCGATGGAGACCCTCGATTTATCCGCCGATGCCGCGCGTGATTTGCATGGCGAAACCGTGCCGTTGGATGCCACCCCTGGCGGAGTCGGTAAGCTGGGATTTACCCTGCGCGTGCCGTGCGGCATCGTGGCGGCGATTACGCCCTTCAACTTTCCGCTCAACCTCGTGGCGCACAAAATCGGGCCGGCCATTGCCGGCGGCAACGCCGTGCTCCTCAAGCCCGCCAGCGATACACCGCTCTCGGCGCTAAAACTTGTGGAGCTGTTGCTCGAGGCCGGGTTGCCGGAGGAAGCCATCGCTTGTGTCACCGGGCCGGGTGGCGAATTGGGCGCGGCGATCTGTGCCGATGCGCGCGTGCGCAAAATCAGTTTCACTGGCAGCGCCGAGGTGGGCGAGGCCATCACGCGCGCGTCCGGGCTCAAGCGCGTGACCATGGAGCTTGGCTCCAACAGCCCGGTGATCGTGCTGGACGACGCCGATGTGGCAAAGGTCGCACAGACGCTGGCTGTGACCGGCTACGCGAATGCCGGTCAGGTGTGTATCTCTAGCCAGCGCGTGATCGCTACGCCGGGGGCACATGCGGATTTGCTAGATGCCTTGCGCACGGAGGTTCAGCAACTGGTAGCCGGCGATCCGCTGGCCGAGGGCACGCAGGTGGGGCCTCTAATCCGCGAACGGGACGCGGACCGCGTGGAAACGTGGCTGGGCGAGGCGGTGACGCAGGGTGCGAAACTGTTGTGCGGCGGCTCGCGCGAGGGCGCCGTGGTGCAGCCGGCATTGCTGGCGAATGTGGCGCCGGAAATGAAATTGAGCTGTGAGGAATTATTCGGGCCGGCTCTGGGCGTGACGGTGGCGCCGGATGTGGAGGCCGCAATTGCTCTGGCAAACGATACACGATTCGGCCTGAGCGCGGCGGTGTTTACTCAGGATATCGACCGTGCTATGCGTTTTGCACGCGAGGTGGATAGCGGCAATCTACACATCAACTTCGGCACCGCTTGGCGCGCGGAGATCATGCCCTACGGCGGCCTTAAGGACAGCGGCTTTGGCAAGGAAGGCCCCCGCTATGCCGTGCAGGAAATGACCGAAAGTAAGATGGTGGTCATCCACGGATGATTGCCCCTGTAACAATTTTCCCCGACCCAGCGTATTAATAGGACACACGATCTCCGCATGGAATCCCCGCCCATTCTGGAAAAGAAACGGTATCACGACCTCGACGCCCTGCGCGCGACGGCGATGTTGCTGGGCATTTTGTTGCACGGCGTGATCTCGTTTATGGGCGAAAAATACTGGCCGATTCAGGACACCCAATCGCCGTACTGGGAGGTGCCGGCCGAAATCCATGAGGCCGGAGACGTAATCGGCATGGAATTGCCAGAAGAATTTAGTCCATACAAATTTGTCTTCATGCAGGCCATCCACGGCTTTCGCATGCCGTTGTTCTTCGTGGTAAGCGGTTTCTTCGCCGCCATGCTCTGGCGCCAACGCGGCATGAAAGAAATGCTCAAGCACCGCGCCAAACGGATTTTGCTACCGTTGTTTACACTGGGAGCTGTGATGATCATTGCCACATGGATTGCAATGATCACGGGTGGATTACTGGCCAACATGGGGGGGAAGACTAACAAGGAAAGCCCATCTGATCTGTGGAGCTCAGCAGAACAAGGGGATGTGGAGGGTATTTACCGAGCATTGAAATCCGGAACCGATATCAACGCGAAAAACAAGGAAGGCCAATCGGCTCTGAGCTTGGCAGTGTTTTGGCGGCAGAAAGATGCGGTAAAGGCACTACTGGAGAAAGAAGCTGACATCGATTCTTCTAATGGACTAAATCAGGATACGCCGCTGCATATGGCGACTTTCGTGGCGGATGCGGAGTTGGTGGAGCTGCTTCTGGAATACGGGGCGAATCCCCTCGCCAAAAATACTCGCAACGAAACGCCCCTCGCGGTTGTGAGGGGAGAATGGAGCAGCGAGTTGGAAGGGGTGTATAAATTTATTGGCGGTCTCGCTAAGCGGGAATTTGATATGGAACGGATCAAACGGGAACGTCTCCGGGTACGAGACATACTGGTTAATGACCAAAGGGTAATCAGGCAAGAAGACACGGCATCAACCGAGCCTGAGCGGAATGAGAAGAAGGAATTTCCCGGTGGTGAACAATTCAGGCAGTACTACGAAGATTTGCCCAGCTGGGCCAAGCCGATCTCCTGGATTATTGGTGGGGTAATCGGAGCAATCTGGGCGGGTTCAATGGTGCCGGCTTTCCACCATTTGTGGTTTTTGTTCTATCTGATGATCATAATTTTCCTTTTCGCTCTGGTGATGTGGATTGCGAAGAAATGGAAGTTCCGTGCTTGGGCCGATTGGACGATCAAGATGCCGTTGTGTTTCCTCTGGTTATTTCCGCTCACATTTATTGCGCAGGTGACTATGTGGCAATCGTTCGGACCGGACACGCATACTGGGCCAATTCCATGGCCCCCAAAGGTATTGTACTATGCCATCTTTTTTGGGTTCGGCGCCCTGTGCTATGGCCGGGATACTTTCGAGGAGCATTTGGGGAAATACTGGTGGCTGAGCTTTACGATCGCGGTGCCGGTCTTGCTGCTGGGGGTCGGGTTTTTGGAAACGCGCAATGTGCAACTGGGCACGCAATTATCTCAGGGCAATTTGAAGCCCATTGTTAGCAGTCATCTGATTGCGAGTGCGTGTATGGTGTTGTATTGCTGGCTGGTGATCTTCGGGTTCATTGGCGTCTTCCGGCAATTTTTCTCCGGCGAAAGTAAAACGATCCGGTACTTATCCGATTCGTCCTATTGGCTCTATATGGCGCATATGCCGCTGATGATGTTTCTGCAGGGGTTGGTGGCGCCGTGGGCCATGCCGAGTCTGGTGAAATTCCTGTTGGTGTGCGGCGTGACCGTGGGGCTACTGCTGCTCATGTACGAGTACGTGATTCGGTACACCTTCATCGGCACGCTACTTAACGGCAAACGCACGCGCGAACCGGCTGCATCCTAGATTGCTTGCCTCTCTTGCGGGCAATCGTCACCATTCCGTATGCATCGTGTATTTTGTTTCATGGCCGTGATGGCGTTTGCCGCATTGGGCGCGGAGGATTCCAAGGAGAAACCCAATCCATTGCTGTCGCTGGAGCGGCTCTACGGGAAATCGGAGTTTAGCACCAAAAGCTACGGCGTTAAGTGGCTTGAGGAGGGGCAGGGGTATGTGCGGCTGGAGAAATCCAAGGCGACAAAGGACGTGCGGGATATTGTGCGGGTGGATCCGGAGACGGGGAAACGGGAGATTTTGGTGGCGGCCAAAGCGTTGATTCCAGCGGGTGAAAAGAAGCCACTGCCGGTGAGTGGCTACACGTTCACCAAGGATCTGGCAAAGGTGCTCATTTACACCAACACACGCCGCGTGTGGCGGGTGCATTCGCGTGGAGATTACTGGGTGCTCGACCGGGCCAGCGGCAAGTTGCATCAGCTCGGCGGTAAGGAGGTATCTGAGGCGACGTTGATGTTTGCCAAGTTCTCGCCGGCGGACAGCAATCGCGTGGCGTATGTGCGCGACAAGAATGTGTATGTGGAGGATTTGGCTACCGGCCGGATTGAGGTGTTGACCAAGCGTTCTCGCGACACGGTGATTAACGGAACGTTCGATTGGGTTTATGAGGAGGAACTGGGTTTACGCGACGGATTTCGCTGGAGTCCTGACGGTAAACGGATCGCCTACTGGCAGATGGATGAGGAGGGCGTGAAGGAGATGCACATGATCAATAATGTGCCGGGCAATTATCCGCAGGTGGTGACGTTTCGGTATCCGAAGGTCGGTGAAACCAATGCGCGTGCGCGGGTGGGGGTGGTGTCCGCGGATGGGGGTGAGACGACTTGGGTGCAGGTGGAGGGTGATCCACGCAATCATTACATTGCTCGCATGGACTGGGCGGAGAACTCGGAGGAGCTGTTGCTGCAACGGCTGAACCGGTTGCAAAACCGAAACACGGTGATGATCGCCGATGCCGCCACGGGCAAGGCGCGCACGGTGTACACGGACCACGACGAGGCGTGGATCGAGGTGCGATTTGGTTATACGGATTGGGTGGACGACCAGTTTACTTACGTGAGCGAACGCGCGGGCTGGCGGCAGCTATATCTCGTGTCGCGCGCGGGCGAGGCGAAGAAAGTGACGCGCGGGAAGTTCGATATCATTCGCATGCTGAAGCTCGATGCGGCGAACGGGATCGCCTATTTTACCGCGTCCCCCAAGAACGCCACCGAGCGGTATCTCTATCGGATTACCCTGAACGGCAAGGGGTTGAAGCGGTTGTCGCCGGCCAAGCAGCGTGGCTCGCACAGTTACAGTATTTCGCCCGATGCGAAATGGGCGGTGCATACGTTTTCCAGCATTCATTCCCCGCCAGTCACGCAATTGATCAAGCTGTCCACCCACGAACCCGTGCGCACGCTGGAAGACAACGTCGCCTTGCGCAAGAAAGTGGCTGCCTTGGCGCAACCGAAGCGGGAGTTTTTCCAGATCGATATCGGTGATGGCGTGAAGGTGGACGCGTATGCGGTGTTGCCACCGAATCTGGATCGTTCAAAAAAATATCCGCTCTTCCTTTACGTGTACGGCGAGCCGGCCGGGCAGACAACTGTGAACCGTTGGTCCGGCCCGGGCGGCATGTGGCACTGGATGTTGGCGCAGCAGGGTTACGTGGTGATGAGCATCGACAACCGCGGCACCACCGCGCCACGAGGCAACGCCTGGCGCAAGAGCATTTACCGACAGGTCGGCATCCTCGCTTCCAAGGATCAGGCGGCCGCCGTACGGCAGGTGTTGAAAGATCGACCCTACCTTGATGCTGATCGCGTGGGCGTTTGGGGCTGGAGCGGAGGAGGTTCAATGACCCTCAATGCGCTCTTCCGGTATCCCGAGCTCTATCACGCGGGTATCTCCATTGCGCCTGTGCCAAATCAGCTGCTGTACGACACCATTTATCAGGAACGCTACATGGGCCTGCCGGACGATAACAAGGAGGGCTACAAAAACGGTTCGCCGATTACGTTCGCCAAAAATCTGAAAGGCAAGCTTCAGCTCATCCATGGCACGGCGGATGACAACGTGCATTATCAGGGTATGGCCAAGCTCGTCGACACGTTGGTGGCGCACAACAAGCCATTCGAGATGCTAGCCTATCCGAATCGGTCCCACTCCATCCGCGAAGGCAAAGGCACGACGCTACATTTGCGCACGGCGATGACGGAATTTTTACGACGCAACCTGCCGCCGGGGCCGCGATGACATTTGCTTGGCAGCCGACTGGACGACTGCTAGTTTGTCATTCCACCTGATTGATTCATGAAAAAACTGATTTTTGTCCTCACCCTATTGGTGTCGCTGAATGTTTCCGCCAAGGATAAGCGCCCGAACATTCTGTTTGTGTTCAGTGATGACCACGCCACGCACGCCATTGGCGCGTACAATGGCTGGTTGAAGGCAGTGAATCCCACGCCGGAAATCGACAAGCTGGCTAAGGACGGCATGGTGTTCGAGAAAAGTTTTTGTTCCAACTCCATTTGCGGGCCGAGCCGTGCGGTGATCATGAGCGGCAAGCACAGCCACAAGAATGGGTTCATGAATAACGGCAACACCTTTAACTGGAACCAGCAGATCTTCCCGAAGCTGCTCCAGAAGGTGGGCTATCAAACGGCCATTTATGGCAAGAGCCATCTTAAGGGCAATCCGCAGGGGTTCGATGATTGGAAGGTACTACCGGGGCAGGGGCTGTACTATAATCCGGATTTCTTTACGCCCGAGGGCAAGGTGCGCATCGACGGCCACGCAACGGATGTGGTGACAGATCTCGCGGTGGATTGGCTGAAGAAGAAGCGGTCTGATGACAAGCCCTTCATGCTCATGGTGCAGCACAAGGCGCCGCACCGCGCCTGGATGCCGGCATTGCGCCATCTGAAGCTCTATAACGACATCGACATTCCCGAGCCCGACACGCTCTTCGACAACTATAAGGACAACGCCCCTGGCGCCCGACATCAGGAGATGGAGATTGATCGGCACATGGACCCGAACTATGACCTGTTTGTAGATCTCACCGCCGACTTTGCCGGTACGCCGATTCAAAAGCGGCAAGACCGCTCCGCGCGTGGCAACATGACCCGGATGAACGAGGCGCAAATGAAAGCGTGGCGCGCCCATTACGGCCCGCGCGATGAGGCCTTCCACAAAGCGAATCTCAAGGGTAAAGATTTGGTCCGTTGGAAATTCCAGCGTTACGCGAAAAACTATCTGCGCTGCGTGAAGGGTGTGGACGAAAGCGTCGGTCGCCTGCGCGCCACGCTCAAGGAGCTGGGCCTCGATGACAACACTGTCGTCATTTATAGCTCCGATCAGGGCTTCTACATTGGCGACCACGGCTGGTACGACAAACGCTGGATGTACGAGGAATCACTGAAGATGCCCTTCATCGTTAGCTGGCCGGGCGTCACCAAGTCGGGCTCACGGGATCATCATCTCATCCAGAACATCGACTATGCCGAGACGTTTCTCGAGATTGCCGGCGCAAAGATTCCCGGCGACATGCAGGGCCGTTCCCTCGTGCCGCTGCTCAAGGGCCAGAGCCCCAAGAACTGGCGCACCAGCATTTACTATCACTACTACGAATACCCCAGCTTCCACATGGTGCCTCGACACTACGGCATCCGCACCGAGCGTTACAAGCTGATGCACTTTTACCGTTTCGGAAACGAGTGGGAAATGTACGATCTGCAGAAGGACCCCGATGAGATGACCAATCTCTACGGCAAGAAAGGCACGGCCCAATTGACCGCCGATCTCAAGAAACAACTCTACGCCCTCCAGAAACACTACGGCGACGAAAGCGACCTGAGCGAGATGCCCAAGGAGTGGAAAGACAAGGTCCGGCCGGGTGCGGCGCAAAAATAAGCGGTCAGCTAACGCCGTTCACCACATTATCCAGGCGCTTGCCTTGGATCGCTTGCTTGGCTATGCGGGCGGAGGTGGTGCGCATCTCGATCATCCCTTCGCGACTGCAAAATGCCGCGTGACAGGTGGCAATGAGATTGGGCGTGCGGGCCTCGGCCTTGGTCTTGAGCGGTTCGTTCTCAATTACATCCAGCCCCGCGCCAGCAATCATGCCCTTCTTTAACGCCGCCAACACCGCCTTCTTTTTCACGATTCCCCCACGCGCGGTGTTCACGAGATAGGCGGTGGGTTTCATCTGGGCCAGCTCTGGTTCAGCAATCAGATAATGCGTCTGGTCATTGAGCGGGCAGTGAATGGACACCACGTCGGATTGTTTCAGAAGCTTGGCCAACGAATCCACGCGCTCGATGCCGACCGCCTTATGGACGCCGTTGGGCAGGTGCGGATCGTAAAACATCACGCGAAAGCCCAGCGCCTTGGCGCGCAACGCCGTCGCCGTGCCGATGCGCCCGAGCCCAATCATGCCAAAGGTCAGCGTGCTGGTGCGGCGCAGCTTATCCTTGGCCACCAGCTTCCATCCCGGCCGCTTGGCTTCGGCATCCAACGGAAAAAGCTGGCGCGTGAGCGCCAGCGATAAAGCGATGGTATGATCGGCCACTTCCTCCGTGCCATAGTCGGGCACATTACATACGGGAATTTCGCGCGCTGCCGCCGCGGTGATGTCGACGGAATCAAACCCCACGCCATTGCGGATCAGGGCTCGACAACGTTTTAGTCGGTCCAGGGTACGTTCGGTGATCAGCGTGTTCTGCCAGACAATCAGCGCGTCGGCGCCGAGAATTTCCGGCGTGAAATCCGCTTCGGTATCGATCAGGTAATACTTCGTACGCACGTCCCGGCCGAGCACCTTGGTCTCAAGATCTACGCCACTATTGCTGGCGGGCGCGGTTTTCCAGTCGAGCACGGCCACCAGCGGTTTGCGTTTGGCAGCCGGCATTATTTGCCTTTGCGCAGCTCAATCATCGTTTTACCAAACGCCCGACCGATGCGGGTGAAGGTGATTGTGCTTCCGAGATAATGATAGGGGCGATCGGAGCCAATGCGTTTCCACGCCTCGAAATTATCGCGCCACGTAGGATAGGCGGCATCCGCTTTTTTGTCCCAATAGATATCAGTGGGGATGGCTTTCACGTTACCCTCAAAATCGGCGATCTTGTTCATCGAGTACTGCGCGGCTTTCACGATGGCCATATTGCCCTGAGCTTCCTTGAAGCCGTTCTGCCCCATGAGACCGATCACCACTGGTAAGTTGGGAGCCTTGAGATCCTTGCGGACGTCGCGGATGAGGTTCTCCATGTTTTTTGCGTACTGCTGTGGGAATGGGCCGTACATATCGTTCCAACCTTGAAACCAAACAAATCCTGCCAGTTCATAACCGCGCCCGTCATAATTTGGAAAGCGCTGTTTGAGCTCCTTAAGATTTACCGTAATCTCTTCCATCATTAGGCGATAAAAATGGCCGTGGCTTTCGATGACTTGCTTACGGTAATCCCCGCCTTTTTCCTTGAAGATAGAGTCTTTAGTGATTTTAAGCTGCGCCTCGATTTCCTGACGGGTGATCTTGGGGTTATCTTTTTTCGCCTTGTTCATGGCGTTCCGTACTAGATTATTATAATCGCGATTGACCATGCTTTCGACAAACTCATTGAGTTCCTCTTTGCCCGGTAAACCAGAACTGGGCGGTCGGAAATCGCGGCCAATACTTTTGCCACCCCACGCGGTCTTGATGATTAGAACCGGCTCCTCGTAGTGATTACCTACCACATGGCCAAACTCTAGTTCCGGACCAATCTTACCCGGTGAACCAAAGCCCACCGTTAACCGCCCGCGTCGGTTCAGAAAATTAATCCAAACATCCTCTCGTTCGATGTATTTCCCGCTTTTGTGGAAGTGCGCAAAAAACTCTTTCGTCTCCGGTGCTTTGATCTGGTGGTTTAGCAACGGATCAACGCCGCCTTTACCTTCCATGTTTGATTGCCCTGCAAGAATGAAGACCTTAACGAGTTTCTTGTTTGCTGCATGGGAGTTTATGGCAGCCAATAGTATGAGTGAGAGAAGGATGTTTTTCATAAAATTAAATTAAGCCAGTAAATCTTTGATTACGTGGCCATGGACATTGGTAAGCCGACGTTCGATCCCGTTGTGGTAGAAGGTGAGGCGTTCGTGATCCATCCCGAGCAGGTGTAGGACAGTGGCGTGAAAGTCGTACCAGTGTACGCGTTGATCAACGGTCTTCCAGCCGATTTCGTCGGTGTTACCGTAACTGATGCCTCCTTTTACGCCACCACCGGCCATCCAGAGACTGAATCCATACATGTTATGATCGCGGCCGGTACCGAGCTTGTTGCCGTCGGTTTGGGTAAAGGGCGTCCGACCAAATTCACTAGTGAATAGAATAAGGGTGTCCTCAAGCATTCCGCGGGCCTTTAGATCCTTGATTAAGGCGGCGACCGGCTGGTCGATCCGGGTGGCTTCCCGGTTGTGATTTCGGCGCATATCCTCGTGTCCATCCCAGTTGATGCGTGGAGAACCAAAGGATCCGCCTGAGATGAGCTGTACAAAGCGTACACCTTTTTCGAGCAACCGCCGGGTCATTAGGCAATTACGACCAAAGTCTTTGGTTTCTTCTTTATTAAGGCCGTAGTTGTTACGGGTGGCTGCACTTTCACGGTTCAGGTCGGCTATTTCAGGAATGGTCAGTTGCATACGGGCAGCCAGTTCATGGCTTTTCATGCGGGCAATAAGTGCGTCTTCAGCACCGAAATTTTCCTGATCATCGGCATTTAAGGCCGCTAACAACTTGCGGCTGGCTGCTTCGGTGTCTGGGGCGATTGGTTGGGCCGGCTTGAGGTCGGGAATAATAGTTTCTCCATTGCCAAAGGCCACACCCTGATGTGCGGAGGATAGGAAGCCGTTGGACCAGTTGATGGTGCCACCGGCAGGGTAGCCGCGAGTATCGGGTAACACCACATAAGTGGGTAGGTTTTCTGTCTCGGCACCTAGCCCATAGGAAACCCATGAGCCCATTACGGGAAAGCCGTTTAACTGAAACCCAGTGAGTTCCTCAAAGGTCGCTGGGGTGTGGTTAGCCGAAGTGCCAACCATGGATCGGACAACGGCTAATTCATCGGCACAGGTAGCAATGTGTGGGAACAGATCTGAAATCCACAAACCGCTCTGTCCGTGTTGACGAAATTCCCAGTCGTTCTTTCGAATAAGACCGATTCGATTGAAAAATGTGGCGGGCCGTTCCGTGTATTGCAGTGGTTTGCCATGTGCTTTGGCGAGGTCCGGCTTGTAGTCAAATGAATCGAGGTGGCTAAGCCCGCCCATCAACACCACATGCACCACTCGTTTGGCTTTGGCTGGGAAATGGTTAACCGTTTGCGGGGTCGCCTGCACTAAGTTCGTGAGCGCCGCCCCTGTAAGGCCCCAAGTGGACCATTCGAGCATCTCACGCCTAGAAAGGGAATGGGGGAGAGACACTTTCATCGCATCTATTGGATGCGGGTACTTATCCGCAGCAAGACCCTGTAGCTGTCGAGCAGCAACTGCTGCTTCCAGAAGCTCCGCCTTTGGGTGAGACTGAAATCCCCCCCGAAATGACCCGGCGCACGGGTTGGCCTGTTTGCGGATGCTTCGTTAGAGGAGCATCTTTCATCCACTGCCAATATTCAAAACGGGTTGGCTTATCAGACGCACGCCGAGGAACTGTTTCGTAAACGTAGGTTGGCACGAGAGACGCGAGATTAGTTGGTTTCTTCTTCGCTGACTTCTTTCGAATCACTCTCATTACCCGCTTCAACTGAATCATCTTTTGCATCAGACTCTTCCAAACCATCTTTTTCAGCGGAGTCCTCTGAAGTGCCTTCCTCAGCCGTGTCAGCTGCAGTAGCTTCCTCGCCAGCTTCTTTTGATTCGGGTTCTTTGTCTACTAATTCAGTACCACTTTCGCAGTGCTCACATACTTCGCACTCACCGGCTGCTTTATCAAACTCTCCACCAACCTGACTAACGAGTGCTTCGCTGCATGCGGTAAATAGCGCGACCGCGATAATAACTACACCCAAGGACTTTGCTATATGTAACATCATGGGCAAATCGTCTCACAAACCTGAAAAATCGCAACAAATCAATCGCTCCAAAAATTTGACCAGAAAGAATGTCCAGGGATTCGAGAGCGCGAAACAGCCAACGGGCACTTTAATTCACGTACAAACTCTCGACCCTTCAAAACGTCTCGCAGTGTTCAAAATATCCTTTAAAAACAGGATTAAGCAAAGCTCGAAATCAGATGAGTGCGCCTCGATGCGCGTCGTTTTGGTTGCGTTTTGCATGCATCCCCAACCGGTTTGCGCGGCGATCAACTGAGGCGCAAAATTGGGTATGAAAATTCCCGAAACCGGAACCCGTTTCCACTTCCTGTGAGAGGATATTGTGGAATGGATTTCCCGCGACGTTGGCGCGAGACACCATCCCGCCTTCAGCAAGATCGTTGCGTAGTAAATAACGCGTGGGACAAGGCTTCTTAAAACATGGTCGGGGAAAGTAATTCCCTCGGCCTTTTTTATTTTTCGCGTAACAGAACAATTCCCTCAACGTATTCCTCCCACTGATACGGCGTGTCATCCTTGCCAGCGACCAAACCTTTTGCTCTCCTCACATATAATTTCCCGTTCTGCTTATCGCCGACCATAATTACTCTAGTTTCACCAGATGCAATAAATTGATAACGCGTTTTGTCTAAATCATCCTTATCGAAGAAATCATCGGCCCAATCGTAAAGCATGGCCCCGAGTGCAAATACGGCTACGTATTTAGCAGCTTGCTTAAGACCGAATCTGTTTTTTGGGGTGGCTGAATCTTCACTCATAGGCCCCAACTCTACGCCGCCTCGCCCGAATTTCCAGCACAAGCTTGGTGGCCTTTTATTCCCGGGGTGAGGTTTTGAAAAATTTTTCGAGGCGATCGCGAATCTCTATAAACTCCTCGGACTGAGGATCGTACCCTAGCTGAATTACTAGAACGCCAAGCCAATATGCTACCGTTTCTGGGCGATCTCTCAAAATCTCCCCAACCGCCTCGGCCAAACCACAGTGCACCTGGTACTCGTAAAGTTCAGAATCCGTGTCTCCTTCATCCATCTCGTAACTTTGCCCTAGCTTGCCAGCTCGGTCTTCGATTTGGCGGATAATCTGTTTCACGTCTTCGGAGGTCATGGGTTCATCGTAGGCCGCCTCACCCGAATTTCCAGCACAAGCTTCTCGGCAGGCGAAACGACTTTGCGTCGTCTACCTCACGTATAAAAACGCATTGGTATTCAGAAGAACTCGGCAATAAGCCGCCATTCCTTGCTTTTTTACAAAAGCTTCAGCCAATGTCAATTGGTTGGGTGTCAGTGCACGACTTAGCGTAAGCTCGTGGGCCAATCGTAGTTGAGAAGTAATATCATCACCGGTCTGATTGGTCAGTCGCTCGGCAAATAGTGCTGATTGGCTGAGTACAAAGCGATTATTCATCAGGGCAAGCGATTGCAGTGGAGTAGTGGTGGAGGCGCGGTTGGGGGCAAGAGCCGAGGAATCGGGGCAGTCAAAGGTGTCCAGTAGATTACGTTGTGCACCACGCGGGCTAAAACGGTAGATGGTGCGGCGAAACTGCACTGGTTTATCCTGTGCGATGATATCGTAAAAGTTACTTCCTTTAAATTGGTAAGCGCGTACATCACGATAGCCGATACCGCCAAGCTGACGGTCGAGTTTGCCAGAGGCGACTAGCATAGTGTCGCGCATTTCCTCGGCGGTCATACGACGCGGACTCATTCTCCAGAGCAGCCGGTTGTCAGCATCTACTCTCATAGCAGCGGGCAGGGGTTGCGAATTCTGTTTATAGGTTGCCGAGGTAACGATGTAGCGGTGGAGCGCTTTGATGCTCCATTTTTTTTGCGCAAAATATGTGGCCAAGTGATCGAGCAGGGCGGGGTGTGAAGGAGCGGTGCCGCTGTATCCAAAGTCATTGGGTGTATTTACCAGCCCTGCACCGAAGTGGTAATGCCAAATGCGATTGGCCATCACGCGAGCAAAGAGAGGGTTATCCGGATGAGTAATCCATTCTGCAAGTTTAGCGCGGCGCTGGGCATCCGGTGCGTTATCGGCCAATCCAAAGTTCGCATTAATGGTTTTTAATGCTGGTAGGCCAGCTGGTGCTACAGGGCCAATGGGATTGCGTACATTGCCGCGATTCAGGACTTGCGTTACTCCAGGGTTACGCGCGAGGACCGTATACACCTTGTCTGCCTGTGGACCTTTGGCTAGTAGGGCACTGATATCCTCTCGCACGCCTACTAATTGGCGGTTGGCAAGTCGGCGTGTTTCAAGCTGGTCGGGTGTGAGGGCTTCGGTGAGTTGTGCCTTTGTGATGGTAATGGTGCCTAAGCCGGCTGAAGCGGCCACTTCGTTCGCATTGAGGGCGCGGTTGTAAAAACGGGCGCCCGTGATCGTGCCGTTCAGCATACGGTTGCTACCTGGGGCGGTCCCGTGACGGATGCCAAAGGCAAAATGGGCATCATTTGCAGGGTAACGATGAAAGCCGGTTGTGTACGCTTTACCGTAAAGTTTTCCATTGCGGTAGCCGGTAATGGAGCCATCGGCACGGTAGATGGTGGCGAAGTGGACTGCTTGCTGTTCGGCTTCGGTCTCCTCAGTACCACTAAAGGATTTGGTGCGCACAAACCCATTACTACCGGCCATCCAACGCTTTGCCTCGCGCTCTCCGTACACGATAGAATCAAACACGCCACCCGAATTATTTTGTAGCGTGATAGCGCCTCCTCCACGCTGTTTAAGGTCTTTCAACTTTACCCAAACCTCTAGCGTTTTCTCAGCCACGGCGTAGGGAAGGGGTGCGGTGACGGCCCAGCCTTTGCCGTTGAGCGCCAATCCCTCGGGCGTTTGCTTGGCCGTCCCCTTTAAAGTGACGGGGAGTTTGTTATGGGCATCTGCCAGATCATTGGTGAAATTCCACGCCGCTGTCGGTTGGGGTGGGGTATTCTTCTGCTCGGATTTATCGGCTTCTTTGAGTAGTCGTTCACGCACAGGTTTCTCAACCTCAGCGATCTCCTTTAGCCAGACGTTCTCCTGTTCGCGTAGTTTTTTTAATGCGGCAACATCGTCTCCTCGCGTCAGTCCTTTTAACTCCCGGTCTCCTGGGTTTACTCCGGCTAAGGCAGCGGCCAGGGCGTAGTAATCCTGTTGTGAAATGGGATCAAACTTATGGTCGTGACAGCGTGCGCAGTTGACGGTTAACCCGAGGAAAGTCTGGCCAACCATGCCGACGAGATCCTCTATCTCATCCTGGCGCATGGTTTTGCGCATGGTATCATTATTGGGGCGGGTGGTATTGTGTGGTCCGGTGACCAGGCAGGCAACGGCGATCAGTCCGTCGGCTGAGCCGGGAGCAATCACATCTCCGGCAATTTGCATTTGCACAAATCTATCGTAGGGCAGGTCGTTATTCAGTGCACGGATCACCCAATTACGATAAGGCCAGGAATTGTTGCGTGGTTGGTTATATTCAAAGCCGTGGCTCTCGCCATAGTGTACTACATCCAGCCAATGTCGTGCCCAGCGTTCGCCGTAATGTGGGGAAGCGAGGAGTCGGTTGACCACATTTTCATAGGCATCGGGAGTTTGGTCCTCGACGTAGGCTTTCACTTCAGCCGGTGAGGGGGGGAGGCCGGTGAGGTCATAGCTTAGCCGGCGGATCAAAGTTCGCCGATCGGCTTGTGATGAGGGTGTTAGTTGGTTTTCTTTAAGCTTAGCCAATACAAAAGCATCGATAGAATTATGAATCCATTTTTGGTCTACTGATTGCGGGACTAGTGGCTTTTGAATGGCTTGAAGCGACCACCAATTTTCATCGGCTTTGTCTGCACCCCACGAAGGGCTGACGAATAAGAAACCTGCTGCAAACAGTATCTTAAGCAATGATGTCTTTGATAACTTCGCCATGGACGTCGGTGAGCCGCATGTCGCGGCTGCTGAAGCGGATGGTGAGCTTGGTGTGATCCATGCCCAGCAGGTGCAGCATGGTGGCATGCAGATCGTGGATTTCGAGGCGTTTATCGACTGCCTTGTAGCCGTACTCGTCGGTGCCGCCGTAGACAGTGCCTCCTTTCACGCCGCCGCCGGCCATCCAGAGGCTGAAGCCGAAGGGGTTATGATCGCGGCCATTGTTGCCTTGCGCAAACGGCGTGCGGCCGAATTCGCCCATCCAGACAAGCAACGTGCTGTCGAGCAGGCCGCGAGTTTCGAGGTCGGCCAACAGCGCGGCGATGGGTTGGTCGACGGACTTGGCATTTTTTTCGTGGCCGGCCTTGAGCCCACCGTGTTGATCCCAGCGATCGCCATTGCCGCCAGGGCAGGTGAGTTGAATGAACCGCACGCCGCGCTCCACCAGTCGGCGGGCGATGAGGCAGTTGCGGCCGAATGTGCCGGTGTTGCGGAATTCCGCGTCGAGGCCGTAATTCTTTTTGGTTTGCTCGGTCTCGCCCTTGAGATCCATCAGCTCCGGCACGGCCGCCTGCATACGGAAGGCCAGTTCCTGATTTGCGATAGCCGATTCGATTTGGTCCAGGCTCCCCATGCGGTCGACTACGCCGGTATCGAGTTTGCGGATGAGATCGAGCTTGTTTTGCTGCAGCTCTGGCGTGGCCTCGGTGCGGCCAATGTTGGCGATCGGTTTGTCGCCGTACTTGAAGATGCTGCCCTGGTAGGCCGCGGGCAGAAAGCCGTTGGAGAAACACCCAAGCCCGCCCGGCGGAATGAGGCCGCCATTAAGCACGATGAACCCCGGCAGGTTTTGGTTGGCCGTACCTAGGCCGTAGTTGAACCACGATCCCATGCTTGGCCGGCCCACTTGACCAAAGCCGGTGTGTAGAAAATAATTTGCATTGGTATGCTCGGAGAACGCGGAGGTCATCGAGCGGATCACGCACAGTTTATCGGCGTGCCGGGCCACGTGTGGGAACAGATCGCTGATCGGAATCCCCGCCTGACCGTAATGCTGAAACTGCCACGGACTGGCGAGTGTTTTGCCGCGGCTGTTGAACTGCGTAGCCTCCATCTTCAGCCCGAACGGCTGGCCGTGCTCCTTCGTAAGCCGGGGTTTGGGATCAAAGGTGTCCACCGAGGATGGGCCGCCATCCATGTACAGAAAAATGATGCTCTTGGCCTTGGGCGTGAAGTGGGGCTGCTTGGGCGCGAGCGAATTCACCGTCTTGCCCCGCGCCTGCTCCGTCAATAACGAAGCTAACGCCAGCCCGCCGAAGCCATTGGCGCAACGTGCCAGCATGTCTCGCCGAGTAAGCGGCGACTGAGAAAATTGACCGCAATGGTGCACGGGGAAATTGTATAGGACTGGGTGGATGGCGCAACGCTGAAAGCTTGCCAGCGGCACGTCGTCATCGTATCAGCAGAGATGCGTTTTGCCGGTTATATCTTGGGCATCGGCTTGCTGCTGGGGTGCCTGCAAATGGATAGGCCTGTAGCGTTGGGCGGGGGCGATCGCGTGACCGAGCCGCCGGTGCGTGTGCGGCAGGCGTTGGCGCTCAATTCTTTTTACACCAAGCACGTGGATGTGGACGGATTTTCGGTGGTGGCTTCAGATAATGTGTCGGACTACGCCTTGTTGGAGGCGGCCTATCTCATCCGTAAAATGGTCGGTCATCGAAAGGATATCCTGCAGGCCATGGCTCGGAACAAGGTGCGATTTGCGATCATGGCGCACAACGAATACACCACGCATATTCCGGAACATCGTGACTTGCAACCGCGCCTGTATTGGAATCGTCGCGCACGTGGGCTAGGTGCCACGCCGGAACGTCCGGCCGTGAGCTGCGGTGAGGAAAACCTACTCGGCTACGTCAACGATCCGTACGCCTCGGAAAACATCCTCATCCATGAATTCGCGCACGCCATTCATCTCATGGGGTTGTCCGAAACCGACCCCACTTTTGATGAGCGACTGGAAGCCGCTTACGCTGCTGCTGTAAAGGAGGGGTTATGGAAAGGCAAGTACGCCGGTCGTAATCACCACGAGTACTTTGCAGAAGGCGTGCAGTCGTGGTTTGATACCAATCGGGAAAATGATTTTGAACACAACCACGTCGATACCCGTGAGGAATTGCAGCAGTACGATCCGCGATTGGCTAAGCTGGTGAAGGAAGTTTTTGGGAGTGGCCCGTGGCGTTATCGACATCCTCAACACCGCCAGCCGCACTCGGCCCATTTAGCTGGCTTTGACCGAGCCAAGGCGCCGGTATTTGGTTGGGCAGAAAAATCCGTTGCATGGTATGGCCGCTTCAAGGAAGGCCTCGAGACACTCGCACCCGGCAATGCGGTGGATATCGGCCTCCAATCGCCCAAGGATCGCGTCTATCGTTCGCCGGCTTCTGCTGAGGAAACGTTTCTCTATATCTCTAACGCCAGCCAGCAGGCCATTCGGTTGGAATGGATGGACGGTGCGGGTAGGGCGCTTCCGCGCGGCTCGGAGCTACGGCCCACCGACCACACCGAGCAGCAAACCTATGCCGGCCACATTTGGCGGATCGTGGATGATGCTTCGGGCAAGCCACTGCATTACTTTGTGGCACCCAAGGATCCTGGTAAATTGATCTACAAGGCTGCCCAATGATTCCTATTCGTTCATGGCCTGTGTTGGGATTGCTGCTGCTGGCGTCATTGCAGGCGGCGGATTTTCAGCGGGAGGTACGGCCGATTTTGGCGAAGCATTGTTTCAAATGCCACGGGCCGGATGAAAACACGCGCAAGGCCAAGCTGCGTCTGGATGAACGGCCCGACGTAGAACAGTTACAACAGGTTCTGGAGCGCATCGATCACGCCGATCCCGAAGAACTAATGCCACCGATGACGGCCAAAAAGCCCTTGAACGCGGCCCAGAAAAAAGTGCTGCGCGATTGGGTGCAGGACGGGGCGGTTTACACGGAGCACTGGGCGTTCATTGCTCCGAAACGATCGGTTCTACCCGAGGTGAAACAGGCGGGCTGGGTACGCAACGATCTAGACCGGTTCAAGTTGGCGCGACTGGAAGCGGCTGGACACAAGCTAGTGGCCGAGGCGAATCGGTATCGGTTGATCCGGCGCGTATCACTAGATCTCATCGGTTTGCCGCCGCCGCCGGCGGAGGTGCACGCGTTTGTGACCGATCAAAAGCCGGGTGCGTATGAACGGCTGGTGGATCGGTTGCTGGCTAGCCCGCATTTTGGCGAGCGCTGGTCGCAGTCGTGGCTGGATCTCGCACGCTATGCCGATACCAATGGTTATGAGAAAGATCGTCCGCGCTCCATTTGGCCTTGGCGCGATTGGGTGATCAAAGCGATTAATGACGACTTACCTTTCAATCAATTTACCATTGATCAATTGGCCGGTGATATGTTGCCCAAGGCCACGCGTGCGCAACGGGTTGCCACTGGTTTTCATCGCAATACCATGGTCAATGAAGAGGGGGGCATTGATCCACTTGAATTTCGTTTTCATGCTCTGGTAGATCGGGTGAATACGACGGCGACGACCTGGTTGGGGCTTACTTTGGGCTGTGCCCAATGTCATACGCATAAGTTTGATCCGGTGCCGCATCATTCTTACTTCGAGATGATGGCGTTTATGAATAATACCTCCGAGCCTGAGCTGTCGCTGCCTACGCTGGAGCAAACGGCCCAGCGCGCTAAGCTCGTTCAGGATATTGCCGTGGCACAAGCGAAGTTGCCTCTGGATAAAAAGAAATTTGAGGCGTGGTTAAAGACTCACCAAGCCGGAGCGATCGACTGGAGATTCCTCCGTCCTACCCAAGCAAAAGCCACACGCAGTTGGCTTGAGATTGAGCAGGATGATTCTATTTTCGTACAGGGTGATGCCAGTAAGCACGATACCTACGAGCTCGAATTTGCCAACCTGCCTGCCGGCATCACTGCCCTCCGGTTGGAGGCCTTGCCTGATGAGCGCCTGCCCAAGAACGGTCCCGGTCGCGCTTATTACGAAGGACCCAAGGGCGATTTTTTCTTAAGTGAAATCAAGCTCTCCGCCAATAGCCAACCTGTGAAGTTGCAGAATGGTTCGCATAATTACGCTAAGCAATGGATTGGGAAAGGCGATCCGGGCGCGATGGCGGCATTAGATGGCGATCTGCAAACTGGCTGGTCAGTCAGTGGGCGGGAAGGCAAGCCGAGTCAGGCCGTGTGGCAACTCACGAAGCCGCTCACGGCCAAGACTTTGAAAATCAGAATGGATTTTAGCCGGCACTATTCGGCAAGTCTTGGTCGGTTCCGGATTGCTGTCACCACCAGTGGCAAACTGGCTAAAGCAAAAGATATATCAGCAGAAATTGAGGCGCTACTGGCACGACCTAATGAAGCACTGATCGGTGAGGAACAGGGCATATTGAGATCATGGTTTTTGGATCATTCCAAAGACGTGGCTGCGGCACGCAAACCTATTGAGGCGATGCGCAGGAAGTTTCCTAAACCTTCGACCACATTGGTTATGCAGGAACGTCCGCAAGAGCACTTGCGCCCCACGCACCGGCATCATCGCGGTGAGTTTTTGTCTCCTCGCGAAGTGGTGCGACCGGAAGTCCTGCCGTTTCTTCCTCCGCTGGCCAAAGATCAGTCGCGTGATCGATTGGGCCTCGCCCGGTGGTTGGTGGATCCACGCAACCCTCTCACTGCGCGCGTCACCGTAAATCGTTATTGGGCCGAGCTATTCGGTGAAGGCATTGTGCCCACGCTTGATGACTTTGGTTACACCGGTACTGTGCCTTCGGATCCGGCTTTGCTCGATTGGTTGGCGCTGGAATTTATCCGGCAAGGTTGGTCGCGAAAAAAACTCCTGCGCTTGATCGTCACCAGTGCCACCTACCGGCAACAAGTCGGCCCCAGCTACCGCTTGCCGGCTGAGCAGGTTCGCGATTCAGTACTGCATGTGAGTGGATTGCTCCATGCCAAGCTCGGCGGCCCCAGTGTGTTCCCGCCTCAAACCAAAAGCATCGGCGAAGGTATCTACGGAGGTGGCGGATGGCGTACCAGTACCGGACCCGACCGTTACCGCCGTAGTCTTTACACCCACCGTAAACGTTCCATGCCTTACGCCATGCACAACACGTTTGATGCCCCCAGTCACGAAGCTTGTGTGGCCCGGCGTGATCGATCCAATACCCCGTTGCAAGCTTTAATGCTGCTCAATGATTCCTTTATCCTCGAAGCTAGCCGCGCACTTGGTAACTGGGCGGTGCAAGAGAAGGGGGATGAAGAAACCATTATGCGCGCCCTGTTTGGCCGCATCCTTACTCGGCCGCCTGACTCTCATGAAGTGCAGGTAATGACAGGTTTTCACGCCAAACAAACCAAGCGCTTTACTACTGATAAAAAAATGGCCACCGAAATCACCGGACCCAACCCAAAGGCTTCCCCTGAAGTGGTGGCTGCTTGGGTTGCTCTGGCTCGTTCACTTTTGAATACGCATGAATTCATTACCCGCAACTGACGCTTCGGCAGATCTCACCCGTCGGCACTTTTTTAGAGAGTGCGGCTATGGCGTGGGGAAGCTGGCTTTGGCGGGGCTTTTAACCAACTCCCTTGCTCGGCCGGCCGGTACGTATTTTGCCCCGAAAGCCAAGCGGGTGATCCATCTCTTTCAAGCGGGCGCACCGAGCCAGTTGGAGCTCTTTGATAACAAACCCAAGCTGAAGTCGTTCGAGGGTAAACCGTTGCCGCCTTCAGTGATTGGCGATCAACGTTATGCCTTTATTCAGCGTGATGCTGCCGTGCTTGGGCCGCGCTTTCCCTTTGCGCGCCATGGACAATGTGGCGCGGAGCTTTCAGATAAACTTCCGCATCTGGCTAATGTGGTGGATGAGATTGCCATCATCCGATCGATGCATACCGATCAGTTTAACCATGCGCCCGGGCAGATCTTTTTCAACACCGGCTTTCCTCAGCCGGGGCGGCCGTGTCTGGGTTCGTGGCTCAGTTATGGGCTAGGTGCGGAGACGGATAACCTCCCTGCTTTTGTGGTGCTCTCCACTGGCGGTGGTATCAGTGGTGGTTCGGCATTATGGTCGCCCGGTTTCATGCCGGGTAAACATGCGGGTGTGCGTTTTCGCAACTCAGGCGATCCCATTCTTAACGTTAGCCGGCCCGCAGGTGTGGATGCCGAGTTACAACGCGATTCATTGGATTTGATTAGCGCCCTAAATCGCCGGCGTTTGGAAGTGGAACCCGATCCAGAGATAGCCACGCGCATTGCCAGTTACGAAATGGCTTACCGACTACAGTCCAGTGCGCCGGAATTAATGGATCTTAAAAGTGAAAGCCCGGAGACCCTCAAGTTATATGGAGCGGATCCGACCAAGCCCTCCTTTGCCCGTGCCTGTCTGTTGGCCCGTCGCATGATCGAGCGCGGGGTGCGTTGCGTGAATATTTATCACTCCGGCTGGGATGCTCATTCCAATGTTGCTGGTAACATTACCAATAACACCCGCGCCACCGATCAGGGCAGTGCGGCGCTGGTGCAGGATTTAAAACAGCGCGGGTTGCTTGACGACACGCTGGTGATTTGGGGTGGAGAATTTGGCCGCACGCCAATGGTGGAAAGCAATCCCACCCTCAACCGTTCGCAAGGCCGCGATCATCATCCGCAGGCCTTCAGTCTATGGCTCGCCGGCGGCGGTGTCCGCGGCGGCGTGACCTTGGGCGCCACCGACGAACTCGGTTTCCACATCGCCGATCGCCCCGTGCACATTCATGATTTGCAGGCCACGCTGTTGCACCTCATGGGCCTCGACCACGAACGCCTCACCTACCACCACGCCGGTCGCGATTATCGGCTGACTGACGTGCATGGGAAATTGGTTCGCGAGATTCTGGCATAAGCCAAGGTAAGGCGTGCCCTCCGAGCGCGCCCTACCTCGTCACCGTGGACTGCAATACGGACGCCGAAGGGTTGGCGGGGCCTTTCAATTCCAACGTGATCCTTGCCCCTACCGTTGTCCGTGCGTACCCTCCGCCCATCATGAGCAACGAGTTATTTTCTCTTAAAGGCAAGGTGGCGCTGGTGACGGGGAGTTCCACGGGATTGGGCAAGGTAATGGCCAGGGCGCTGGGGCGCGCGGGGGCGAAGGTGGCCATGAACTATTTCCACAACGAGGAACGCGCGGCGCAGGCGTTTTCGGAGTTTCAGGAAACTGGCGCGGAAGGGGCCATGTTCCGCGCGGATGTGACTGATGAGGCGGACGTGAACCGGCTGGTGGCGGAGGCGACCGAGCAGCTGGGGCCGATTGATATCGTGGTGCTCAATGCCACGCCGGATCAGCCGCAGAAACCGATCGAGGACTATGACTGGGCGTTTTACCAGAGCATGCTGGATTTTTTTATCAAGAGCCCGTTCCTCGTCACGCGCGCGGTGTTGCCGCACATGAAGCAGCAGAAGTGGGGTCGCATCATCAATATCGGTTCGGAGGTGTTTCATTTGGGCGTCAAACCCTTTACCGCCTACGTTGCCGCCAAGGGCGGGCAGAATGGGTTTAACCGTAGTCTCGCGCATGAGCTGGCGGAGTGGAACATCACGGTGAACATGGTCGCGCCCGGCTGGATCCCCGTGGAGCGTCACGAGAACGATCCACAGGAACTGAAGGACGGCTACCTCGCCAGCATCCCGATGGGACGCTGGGGCGTGCCGCAGGATCTCGATGGCACGATCACGTACCTCGCGAGTGAGGCGTCTGGTTTTGTGACAGGCCAAAACATTCACGTCAACGGCGGCACCACGGTGCATTAGATATTAACTCTGCGCCTACGCGTCTCTGCGTGAGATAAAAATGAATTTCCCCCTTACCATCGTCGGCCTGGGCGAAGCGGTGTTTGATGTGTTTCCGGATCAAGCCGTGCTCGGCGGTACGTCGCTGAATGTCGCGGTGCAGGCGCATCAATTGCTCGAGCCGCTGGGCGGGCGTGGGGTGTTGCTTAGCCGGATTGGGACGGATGATCTGGGGCGCCGGTTGCAGGCGGAATTTCAAACGCGCGCTTTGCCGCTGGAGTATGTGCAGGTGGATGACGCAAAGCCGACTGGACAAGTGCTGGTGAGTTTTGTGAACGGCGCGCCGCGGTACGAGATCGTGATGGACACGGCGTGGGATCATCTGGCGTACACGGATCACGAGACGGGTTTGGCGCGCGCCTGCAACGCGGTGAGCTTCGGTAGCATGAGCCAGCGGCATCCCACGGCCCATGCGGCGACGCAGGCGTTTTTGGCGGAGGCAAAATCGGCGCTGAAGATTTTTGATGTGAACCTGCGAATGGATTTATTTACGGCGGATATTCTGGCCGAAGGGTGTCGGGTGGCGAATCTGGTGAAGCTGAACGACGAGGAAATCGAGATCGTCGCCGATCGACTTGAGTTACCGGCCGGCGAGGCGCGCGTGCGAGTGGCGGCCTTGCGCGAACGCTTTGATTTGGAGGCCGTTATTTTCACCCGGGGCGAAGCGGGCACTACGGCGTGTACGGACTCGGGCTGGGTGGACGGCGCGGCGGCCCGCTATCCGGCTGCGCCCAACGCCGACAGCGTGGGCGCCGGCGATGCCTGCACGGCGGCGCTGCTTTTGGGTCGCCTGCTCGAATGCGATTGGCCAGGCACGCTCGATCTAGCCAACCGCCACGCGGCCTACGTGGCTAGCCAGCCCAGCGCAACACCGGTCCTGCCGCCGGAAGTATGGGCCGGGTATGGGTTGAGCCCTGTTTAGGGCTCGATTGAATAGGGTCGGCAATTCGGCCTGAGTATTGGGTCGGATGGGTCAACAAATTGGGTTGCCCATCGCGCGGATGGGCCTAGTATTTCTTCACGGAGTTTTCAAATGACCAGACAGTGCACCGTTACAATTTTATTGAGCCTCACCACGGTGGCGTGGGCGGCCGAGCCGCTGCCGGACAAGGTGGATTACAACCGCGACATCAAGCCTATCCTCTCGGATAATTGCTACGCCTGTCACGGGCCGGATGAAGAGCAGGTGAAGGGTGGTCTGCGATTGGACTCGTTTGCGGCGGCCACCAAGGAACTGAAGAGCGGCGCGCGCGCGATTGTGCCAAAGGACACCGAGGAGAGCGAACTGGTGTATCGCGTACACACGACCGATGCCGGTGAACTCATGCCGCCGGCCGAATCGAACAAGAGCCTGACTGCGCGCGAAAAGGCGTTGCTCAAGAAATGGGTGACGCAGGGTGGCGAGTTTGCCAAGCACTGGGCTTATGTGGCGCCGAAGAAGATGGCCGCGCCGAAGGTGGAGCAAAAGGGTTTTACGCAAAACGACATCGATCGTTTCATTTTGGCGCGATTGAAGGCTAACGGGTTTGCGCCGAACAAAGCGGCTGATCGGCGCACGTTGATCCGTCGACTCACCTTTGACCTCACCGGCTTACCGCCGACCTGGGCTGAGGTGGAGGCGTTTGTGAATGACAAATCGCCCGACGCCTACGCGAAGCTGGTCGAGCGCATGCTCGCCAGTCCGCAATACGGTGAGCGCATGGCCGTGTACTGGCTGGATATGGTACGCTTTGCCGACACGATCGGTTATCACTCAGACAACCACGAAACCAAGCCGCTCTATCGCGAGTACGTCATCGACGCCTTCAACAACAACAAGCGCTATGACCAATTCACGCGCGAGCAAATCGCCGGCGACCTCGTCAAGGATCGCACCGGCACGCAGCTCATTGCGTCCGGCTACAATCGTCTGAACATGAACACGCGCGAAGGCGGTTCGCAGCCCAAGGAGTACACCGCCAAATATCTCGCCGACCGCGTGCGCAATACCTCCACCGTATGGATGGCCAGTACGCTCGGTTGCAGCGAGTGCCACGACCACAAGTTCGATCCCTTCACCGCGAAAGATTTTTACAGCTTCGGTGCGTTCTTTGCCGACCTGCAGGAAACGCCGGTAGGCGCTCAAAGCGCGACCAAGGTGCCATTGCCTCAAGACGAGGCTAAGATTGCCGGCATCAATGCGGAGATCACCAAGCTCGAACAGCAGCTCGCTGTCGTGGATGTCAGTACTGGTCAGGTGAAATGGGAGAAAGCCCAGCAGGCATCCGCGGCCAACGCGGTGACCTTGAGCGATTGGAAACGCATCGGACCTTTTACTGCGGGGAATTTTGATGAAGCCCACGCCAAGGCGTTCGTCAATGAAAAGGCGGTGGACCTGAAAAAGGAACACGGCAAGCTCAAGTGGGTGGACGCGAAGAATTATGTGGACGGCAAGGTTCACACGCTTACCGGCGGAAACAGCGCGCATTATTTTTACCGCACCATCCAGTCCGGCATCGCCCGGCAGCTCGAGCTATCACTGGGCAGCGATGACAGCTTCCGCATCTGGCTCAATGGCCAGTTGGTGGCCGACAAAAAAATCAGCCGCGGCGTGGCGCCGGATCAGGACAAGGTGATGCTCAATCTCAAGCCCGGCGAAAACCAGCTGCTCTTCAAGATCGCCAATGGCAGCGGCGGCTACGGGTTTTATTTCAAGGCCAACCAGGTGACCCTGCCGCCGGCGGTGCTGGCCGCGTTGAAGGTGGAAACCGGTAAACGCACGGCCGCACAGAAGAACGCCGTGACCGCGCACTACCGCACGGTGGCGCCGGAGCTGGCGGCGATCCGCCAAAAGATCACCGGCAAAAACGCCGAAAAAGACGCGGCCATCAACGCCAATCCCACCGCGCTCGTGTCCGTTTCGATGGCAACCCCGCGGATGGTGCGCGTGTTGCCGCGCGGCAACTGGCTGGATGATTCCGGCGATCAGGTTCAGCCAGCCGTGCCGGGATTCCTGCAGGTTGGCCAAGCGCGAGAAGGCCGTGCGAGTCGTATGGATCTCGCCGACTGGATTGTGGCGAAGGATAACCCGCTGACCGCGCGCGTGTTCGTCAACCGCTTGTGGGCGATGTTCCACGGGCGCGGGCTGGCCACGCCGCTGGATGATTTCGGCGCGCAAGGCACCCCGCCTACGCACCCCGCGCTGCTCGACTGGCTCGCCATTGAGTTCATGGAAAAGGGATGGGACGTCAAACACATGGTGAAGCTCATAGTCAGCAGCGGCACTTATTGCCAAAGCTCCGTGTCGGGCAAGGCAGTGACGGATAAGGATCCCTACAACCTCTGGCTCGCCCGGCAGGGACGCTGGCGGCTCGAGGCCGAGATGGTGCGCGACAACGCGCTTGCCGTCAGCGGGCTGCTGGTGAAAACCATCGGCGGCGCCAGTGTTAAGCCCTATCAACCCGCCGGTTATTGGGCGCACTTGAACTTCCCCAAGCGCAGCTGGAAAGCCGACGCTGGCGACGACCTCTACCGACGTGGCCTGTACACCTACTGGTGCCGCACCTTCCTGCATCCCAGCCTCGCCGCCTTCAACGCGCCGAGCCGTGAGGAATGCACCGTAGAACGCGTGCGCTCCAACACCCCGCAACAGGCGCTGGTACTGCTCAATGACCCCACCTATGTCGAGGCCGCCCGCATCTTTGCTGAGCGTATTCTCAAGAACGGCGGCAAAACGCCTGAGTCGCGCATCGCCTTCGCCTACCAACTGGCGCTGCACCGTGCGCCCAGCGCGGCCGAGGCCAAGATCCTCGCCAGCTTGGCCGACAAGCATCTCAAACATTATCAAACCGATGCGCCCGCGGCTGACGCGCTGTTAAAAAACGGAGCCAAGATGGCCGATGAGGCATTGGATAAATCCAAACTCGCCGCCTGGACCTCCATCGCACGCGTGGTCCTGAACCTTCACGAAAACATCACCCGCAACTAGCCATGAGCCAATTCGATCTTTTTCCCTCCGACGTCAGCCGCCGCGCCTTTCTGGGTAAGGCCGGCTTGGGCAGTTTGGGCCTTGCCTCGCTGTTGAATCCCTCGTTGCTGTCCGCGGACCGGCCGCAGATTGACAAGTGGCCGGGCATCCTCGCCAAGCCACATCACAAGCCGAAAGTGAAACGGGTGATCCACCTGTGCATGGCCGGTGGCGCGAGTCATTTGGAGACGCTCGATTACAAGCCGAAGCTGCGCGAGATGGATGGCAAACCGATGCCCAAAAGCATCACCGAGGGCCAGCCGATTGCGCAGTTGCAGGGCAAGCGCAACAACCTCACGTGCCTTGGGCCGCAGCATGATTTTCAGAAGTTTGGCCAATCCGGCCAACACATTTGCAACCTCTTCCCGCACATCGGGAGTGTGGCCGATGACATTGCGGTTATCCGTTCGTTGACCACCGATGCCATCAATCACGATCCCGCCCACACCCTCATGAACACCGGCACTACTATCAGCGGCCGGCCGAGCATGGGGTCGTGGATGCTGTACGGGCTCGGCGCGGAAACCGAAAACCTGCCCGGCTATTGCGTGCTTATCTCACGCGGTGGCGGACAGGACCAGCCCGTGGCCGCCCGGCAATGGCACGCGGGCTTTTTGCCCAGCCGCTTTCAGGGCGTGCAGTTGCGGGGGAAGGGCGATCCCGTTCTCTATGTGAAACGCCCCGACGGCGTGGATGCCGATCGCCAGCGCGATGTTGTCGATGCTGTGCAACAGCTCAATCAACTGCAGAACGCCGCCGTGCAGGATCCGGAAATTACCACGCGCATTTCGCAGTACGAGATGGCCTTCCGTATGCAGATGAGCGTGCCGGAACTGGTCGATATTTCTAAGGAACCCAAGGGCGTTCTCGACCTGTACGGTGCGCAACCCGGCGATGGCTCGTTTTCCAGCAACTGCCTGCTCGCCCGGCGCTTGGCCGAGCGCGGCGTGCGGTTCATCCAACTCTATCACCGCGGTTGGGATCATCACGGCGGCATCAAGGGCGCCATGCAAAACACCGCTAAGATCGTCGATCAAGGCGTCGCGGCGCTGATCAAGGATCTTAAGGGTTCCGGTTTGTGGGAAGACACTCTCATCCTGTGGGGTGCCGAATTTGGCCGCACGCCGATGGCGCAAGGCAGCGGGCGCGATCACCACATCAAGGGCTTCAGCTGCTGGTTCGCCGGCGGCGGCATCAAGGGTGGCATGAGCTACGGCAACACCGACGATTTCGGCTATAACGCGGTGGAAAACGTCGTGCACGTCAACGATCTCCACGCCACCATTCTGCACCTCATGGGTGTCGACCACGAGAAGCTTACCTACCGCTTTCAGGGTCGCGACTTCCGGCTGACCGATGTGCACGGGAAAGTGCTCAAGCCGATCTTGGCCTGATTTTTAACCGAAGAGGCATAGAGAAGATGATTGGAAAAAACTCTGTGCTCTCTGTGTCTCTGTGGTGAATCATTCATCATGACAACCGACCTAAATCGCCGCGCTTTCCTCGGGCGGACGGGCTTGAGTTTGGGCAGCGTGGCGCTCGCCGCTCTGGGTGCGGGCCGCAAGACGGAGCGTTGGCCGGGCGTGGTGCGGCCGTTGCATCATGCGGCGAAGGTGAAGCGGGTCATCTATTTGTACATGTCCGGCGGTCCATCGCATTTGGAGACGTTTGATGCGAACAAACCGGAGCTAGTGAAGCTGGACGGCCAGCCGATGCCGGCATCGTACACCCAGGGGCAATCGATCGCGCAATTGCAGAACCAGAAGCTCGCCTGTCTGCGGCCGCAGTTTCCGTTTAAAAAATTCGGCCAAAGCGGCACGGAGATGACCACGCTCTTTCCGCACCTTGCAAAGCACATTGATGATCTCGCGGTGATTCGTTCGATGCACACCGATGCGATCAACCACGATCCGGCCAACACCCTTATGAACACCGGCACGCCCATCCCCGGCCGACCGAGCATGGGCTCGTGGATCCAGTACGGACTCGGCAGCGAGGCGGAGGATTTACCGGGGTTCGTGGTGCTCAGTTCGCATGCGGGGCGCAGTCCGCAGCCGATCTCCGTACGCATGTGGCACGCGGGTTTTTTGCCGAGCCAGTTTCAGGGGATTCAACTGCGATCCACCGGCGATCCGGTGATGTACGTGCGCCGACCCGGCGGCGTGGATGCCGCGCGCCAACGCGATATAGTTGATGCTGTGCAGGCGCTCAACGGACTGCAGGCACCGCTCACGCGCGATCCGGAGATTGCCACGCGCATCGCACAGTACGAAATGGCGTTCAAAATGCAGTCGAGCGTGCCGGACCTGATGGATCTCACGAGCGAACCTCCCGAGGCCATGGATCTCTATGGCTGCAAACCCGGCGATGGTTCCTTTGCCAGCAACTGCCTGCTTGCGCGGCGCTTGGCCGAGCGGGGAGTGCGGTTCATCCAGCTCTATCACCGCGGCTGGGATCATCACAATGGTCTCGTGGATTACATGCAAAACCACTGCGGCCCGTCCGTGGACCGGGCCATTGCCGGGTTGCTGACCGATCTCAAGCGCAAGGGCATGTTTGAAGACACGTTGATCGTGTGGGGCGGCGAATTCGGTCGCACGCCCATGGCCCAGCGCAACAAGGGCGCCGTGGGTCGTGATCATCACATGAAAGGGTTTAACCTCTGGCTCGCCGGCGGCGGTATCAAGGGCGGAGTGACCCATGGCACAACCGATCCGCTTGGTTACAACGCCGCGGAAAACCGCACCCACGTAAACGACCTCCACGCCACGCTTCTGCACCTGCTCGGCATCGATCACGAAAAGCTGACTTACCGCTTCCAAGGCCGGGACTTCCGCCTCACTGATGTGCACGGGAAACTAATTAAGCCGGTGTTGGCTTAAAATTTATTTCCGAAACTCTAATCCCCGCCCAATGCGTGCATGGCAATGCCGGCGGCGACGCTGGCGTTTAATGAATTTACCCGGCCAAATTGCGGGATACCGATGATGTGGTCGGCCATGTTGAGGATGAATTGGCCGACAGATTTGTCTTCGCCGCCGATCACAAGCAGTAGCTTTTCCGGTGCGGCGGCTTGCACGGTGTTGAGTGTGGTATTGCCGTTCATGTCCAGCGCGGCGATTTGGTAACCGGCCTCCTGCGCCTTGCGGGCGTATTGATTGGCCGACGCATCACGGGCGATTTGCATGAACTCCGTGGCACCGGCCGAGACTTTCACCACCGAGGGATATACTTCGGGGACACCTCGCGTTGGCAGGCACACGCCTCGAAAGCCGAACACCTCCGCACTGCGCAACACGGCACCGACGTTGTGGGGATCCTCGATATTATCTAGGAGCAGAAGTCTTCGGTTCTCAAATAAATCCTCCTTAGGCGTATATGGGTAGAGTGAAGTTTTTAAAACCACACCCTGATGTTCGGTGGACTTAGAGAGCTGAATGAGTCGACCTTTTTCCACCCACTCCATAGGGACAGCGTGCTGCTCTAGCAACTTTACCAGCTTTTGCATGCGCGGCTTGTCGCGTGCGGATTGGTTTAGCCATGCTCCGTACACCGTGCGTCGCATGGCGCGTAAGATTTCGAAGGCAGGATTGGTGCCATATACGTATTCGCGGGAAGCCTTGGCCATGGCGGGGAGACTAGGGCAGTGTCCTTATGAGGGCACGAAAAAACCCGCTGGAATATGTCCAGCGGGTTGGTGTGATTAAATCAAGAAGCTTATTTCTTCTTTTGTGCAGCAATCAACGGCACAACGTAGTCAGCTTTGCCGTGTTCGCTTATCACGGAGAGCTGTTGGCCAACCAACTTGTCCAGTGCAGCATCACCCATCACTTTGCTGGACGGAGTTAAGGTGATCTTAGTGGCGCTCTTTTTAGCCTTGGGATCGTTGGTGCGCATCACTTTCATTGTGAGGGTCTTGGTGGCGGCATCATAGGCCGAAAGCGTTCCAACGCTTGCCACCTTTTTGCCACAACCGGCATATGCGGGTGCTGCAATGGCAGCAACAGCGAGTAGTGTTAGGACTTTTTTCATAATTAAACTGATGAGGTTCCTGTTTCGAACAGAGGAGATTCTCTGTATTCACCTATCATTACGCAAGTTTTATAATCGAAAAAACTCGACTTAATTTGTCCGGCACAACAGCATTTCCTCCCATGAAACGAGGCTCTTTCCTGCTATTATTTTTGTTTTTAGGCCTTTTAGCCATGGCTCATCCCGTGCCTGATTTGCCGGTCCGGGCGGATTTCAATTTCAAAGGCGAGGTTGTCATTCGGGTTGAAGTGGACCCTCGGTGTTTTGTGAAAGATGCGGAAAATGAACCTTATTTGGTTTATGGGGTATATAAGCACCTCGAAAAAGGGGATTTTTCCAAGATGGAGAAGGAATCTGTCGAGCTTATCAGAAAATACATTGGATTTCATTTTGATCCACCTTACTCGGCTAAACCCAATTTCACTTTTCATTACACTACACTTGGCAATAAACCCATTGTTAAAAAAGAGGAGTCACCGGTAGTCCTTCAGGCTGAATGGAAATTTGAACTACCTGCCAATGTGAAGACTTATCAGTTAAAAGCATCTCCTGTCGGTCGATTCAGCGTGCTGTTTATAAATCGTATTATGGGGGAGAAGCAGGATCTAAATGTTCTCTTCCCAGGCGAATCAAGCTATAAACTGGATTTAGGATTACTTGCGAGAATTCGAAAATCAAAAGAATGATAATAAAAAACCCCGCCTCATGAAGGCGGGGTTTGTTTTAATTATTCCCAGTGGAAATTACTTCTTCTTGGCAACAATCTTTGTGGCATTGAATTTGCCGTCCTCAACCTTGCCAGTAACAGTGGCAGCTACGCTGGAGCCGGGCTTGCAGATGGTACCGTGACCGATTCCTTCGCAACCCTTGCCTTTCACCAGCTTGCCCGAGAGCAGGTAGGATACTTCCTTGCCATCTTTACCTTTCATGGTAACCGCAGCGCTGCATCCAGCACCCGCAATCTTGGCAGTGCATTTACCGCAAACAATTTTTGCCTCAACTGGCTTTTCGCCGGCCAATGCAATGAAAGCAGTGAATGCGAAAGCCAATGCTAATGTAGTTAATTTTTTCATAGCTATGTTCTTTCTATTTGTTAACGCATTTGCCCGAGGGCGTTAAACCTCAAACACAAGCAATCTAATGTTTATGAGTGTTATGGCAAGTTTTTCTGTTTTTTCATTTCGCCCCAAAAAACAGTAATTAATCCTTGCTCAAAGCACTACAGCACGGTCGAATGTCCCCGGTTTATCGCAAGTTTATGAAAAATACTATCTTTAGCCTGATGGTCGCCTGCTTTGGTTTGGCGATGGTGCACACCGCGGGTGCGGCAGAAAAAATCACCCACGAGCAAATCGAGGAGGTGATGAAAAAAGGATTTAAGGCCAAACTGCACAACGATCTGGCCGCCAATAAGGAAGTACTTGCGAAGTACGCCCAATGGCTTGCTGTTTACAAGCCTGAGAAGGGCGATGCGGCAAGCTGGAAAGCTAAGACCGGAGCCATTGTGGCCGCCATCAAGGCGGGTGATCAGGCCGGGCTTAATAAGGCGGCTAATTGCAAAGCCTGCCATAACGTGCACAAGTAGGCTCCAGCAAAGGTTATTTTCACACGGTGCCTTTTTTAGGCACCTTTTTTTTGCCCATTGCTTGCGCCCACGATAAAATCCGACATAATTTCGTGATGCGATTTGTGCTCTTCGTTTTATTGGGATGGTCCGCTTCGTTATTGGCTGCGCCCAAGGTATCCGAAAAGCACGCGGCGCAGATGGCCAAGGGGCTGGCGTTGTTTAAAAGTGATGTGCGCGTGCTGCTCAAGCAGCACTGCGTGAAATGTCATGGTGGCGACAAAATTCGCGGAGATCTGGATCTCACCACGCGCGCCGGATTGCTCAAAGGCGGCGAGGAAGGGCCTTCCATCATTCCGGGCAAGGCGGATGAAAGTTTTCTAATGACGGTGCTGCGGCACGAGGAAGAACCCTTCATGCCGGCCAAGGCCGACAAGCTTTCACCCGATGCCCTCAAGAAGATTGCCGATTGGATAAATCTAGGCGCGCCTTACGATCAGCCACTGGTAAAGCAATCTATTGCCGGCAAGGGCATGCAGGTGACTGATGATGACCGGAATTTTTGGGCCTACGCCCCGCTGCAGGCCGTCAAGGCGCCGACGGTGCAACAGAAGAACTGGCCGGCCAACGACATTGATCGATTTGTGTTGCGTAAACTGGAGTCGGCCAAGCTGCAGCCCAATGGACCGGCGGATCCGCGCACCCAGATTCGTCGGTTGTATTTTGATTTGATCGGCCTGCCGCCGTCGCCGGCTGAAGTCGCGGCGTTTGTGGCCGATCCTTCGGAGCAGGCTTACGCAAAGGTTGTCGACCGTCTGCTCGCCTCCAAGCATTACGGCGAGCGATGGGGACGGCATTGGCTGGATGTGGCGCGTTTTGCGGAGAGCCATGGGTTTGAGCAGGATTACAACCGCAACTTTGCATTTCATTACCGTGACTTCGTCATTCAGGCGCTCAATGCCGATATGCCGTATGATCAGTTTGTGAAATGGCAGATCGCTGGGGACGAGTTTGCGCCGGACAATCCGTTGGCCATGAAGGCTACGGGCTTCCTCGGCGCGGGCGTGTTTCCCACGCAGTTGACCGAGAAGGAATTCGAATCCGCCCGTTACGATGAGCTCGATGATATGGCCAATACCACGGGTACGGCGATGCTGGGTCTGACGATTGGTTGCGCGCGTTGTCACGATCACAAGTTCGATCCCATTCCCGTGCGTGATTATTACCGTTTCATCAACACTTTCGCCACGACCATCCGCAGCGAGATTGATCTACCGGTGAACGGATATCTTACGGAGGCCGCTGCCAAATGGGAAAAGGCGTATTCGCCGCTCACGGCTGCCTTAGCCAAGTTTGAAAAAGACGAGTTGCCCAGGCGCTTTTCGGTGTGGGCGAAGAATCCGCCGAAGCGCGCACTGCAAAAGCAGGACTGGATGATCCTCGATCATCTGCAGCCCAAGTCCCTCGATGGCGCGACCTTTACCAAACAGGCCGACGGTTCCTTTCTCGTGAGTGGCAAGAATCCCGCCAATGATCGCTGGGTGCTCAAGGCTGAGCTGCAGACGATGGGCCTGAACGCTATTCGGATTGAGGCGCTCACAGACAAGTCGATGCCTCGCAACGGCCCTGGCCGCGCGGGCAACGGCAATTTTGCGCTCAGCGATATCCGCGTATTTGTCGCTAACAAAAAAGGCGGCCAACGGTTGCCGGTGAAGCTGGTTAATCCCAAGGCCACGCATCAGCAAAACACCGCCGGCTTGTCGGTGGCCAGCTCGATTGACGGCGACAAGCGCAAGAGCGGTTGGGCGGTAGATTTGGGAGGCATCGGCAAGGAACAGGCGGCGGTATTTGAATTCGCTGCGCCGGTCGGTTTCGAAGGCGGAACGATCCTGACGGTGGAGATGGATTTCTTCGTGAACACCAGCCACACCATCGGCCGACCGCGTTTGGCGGTGACCGCGGCGCCCCGGCCGGTGGCGATCAAGGGCGATTCTAGCGCCGCCTCGATGGCAACCCTTCTGGCTGTCGTGAAGCAGGCCGGGAGTGTGGAGAAGCTGGATACCAAACAACGTGCGGCGTTGCTGAACATTTACCGCGCGCAGGACATTGAGTGGACCAAGCTGAACAATCAGGTGCAACAACACCTTGCCACAAAGCCTGTGCCGAAGATGGAAAAGGTGCAGGTGACCAGCGAAGGCTTTAAGCCCACCAAGCACCACGCCGACGGCCGCGGGTTCCCGCATTTTTATAAGCAGACCTATTTCCTGAAACGTGGTGATGCGAACCAGAAAGACGGCGAGGCCTCGCAAGGCTTTTTGCAGGTGCTGATGCGCGACGGCAAGAGCGAGCAGTCTTGGCAGGAGGCACCGCCCGATGACTGGCGCACCAGTTACCGGCGGCGTTCGTTGGCCAATTGGCTTGCCGACACCGAGCATGGCGCGGGGCACTTGCTCGCGCGGGTGATGGCCAACCGCCTGTGGCAGCATCATCTCGGGCGCGGCATTGTGAATACGCCTAACGATTTCGGTCTGCAGGGCGAGCTGCCCACGCATCCGCAACTACTCGACTGGCTGGCGCTGGAGCTGATCGAAAACGGTTGGCGACTCAAGTCCCTGCATAAGCAGATCGTGATGAGCGCCACCTACCGTCAAAGCGCAGCACATGATGCCGCCAAGCTAAAGGCCGATCCGGAGAACAAGCTGCACTGGCGTCGCACGCCCGCGCGGCTGGAGGCCGAGGTGATTCGAGACAGCATTTTGAAGATGAGCGGTCTGCTCGATGAACGGATGTTCGGCGCCGGCACGCTCGACGAGCGCATGAAGCGCCGTAGCATTTATTTCATGATCAAGCGCAGTAAGCTCATCCCCAGCATGCAACTCTTCGATTCGCCTGAGCCGCTGGTGAGCCAGGGCAGCCGCCCGGCCACCATCATCGCTCCGCAGGCGCTGCACTTCATGAATAACGGACAGGTGCGCGCTTCGGCCGTGGAACTGGCCAAGCAACTCAAGGCTCAGCCCAATACCGGTACGGCCGTGGCTTTGGGTTACCAAACTGTTCTTGGCCGCGACCCCACGCTGAAGGAGCAGAAGTTGATCGCCAGCTTCATCGACGTGCAGGAAAAATCCTACCCCAACACCGGCCGCGAACTTGCCCTTGCCGACTTCGTGCAGGTGCTGTTTGGGCTTAACGAATTTATCTACGTGCAATGAACACTCTGAATCAACTAAACCGCCGCCAGATGCTTCAACGAGCCGGCATGGGAATCGGCTCGCTGGGTTTGGCGAGTCTGCTCCAGCAGGAAGGCTTGGCCGCGCAAAATCCTTTGGCGGCAAAGAATCCACATTTTAAGACGAAGGCCAAATCGGTCATTTGGCTTTTCATCAATGGCGGGCCGAGCCATGTGGATACATGGGATTACAAGCCAGAGCTCGCCAAGCGCGACGGGCAGGCACTGGAAGGGTTCGACCGGTTTACCGGATTCTTTGCCGACGCGGTGGGCGGGCTGATGAAAAGCCCGTTTGAATTCAAACCGCACGGGCAAAGCGGCAAGCATGTCTCGTCCATTTTTCCAAACCTCTCCAAGCACGTAGACAAAATGGCGTTCATTCACTCGGTACACACGGAGAGCAACAACCATTCACCGGCGCTCTTCGCGATGAACTGCGGCCTGCCGCGTATGGGGTATCCGTGTGTCGGCTCATGGGTCACATACGGGCTCGGAAGCGAGAGCGACAGCTTGCCGGCGTTTGTGGTGATGAGCGACCCAAAGGGACGCGGCCTGCCCAAGGGGCACGCAGCCAACTGGGGCGCGGGTTTTTTGCCGAGCGTCTATCAGGGCACCCATTTCCGGCCCACGGGCGATGCGATCGATAATCTCAAACGCCCTGCCAGCATGAACCCCGAGCAGCAACGGCGACAGCTCGATCTGTTGAAGACGCTGAACCAACAGCACTTCGAGGTTAATCCGTTTGAGGAATCGTTGGCCGCGCGTATTGAGAGCTTTGAGCTGGCCTACCGAATGCAGAGCGCCGCGCCCGAAGCGTTGGCGGTGGATAAGGAACCGGAGCACATCCGCGCGATGTACGGGTTGGACGATGACAAATGCAAACACGTCGCCGCCCAATGCCTTACGGCCCGCCGTATGGTGGAACGCGGCGTGCGGTTCATTCAGATTTACAGCGGCGGCATGGAAAACCAGCGGAGCTGGGACGGCCACAACGACATCGCCGGCAACCATTCGCAGTTCGCCGGCGAGACCGACAAGCCGATCGCCGGGCTCCTGCAGGATCTGTCGCAGCGCGGGTTACTGGATGAAACACTTGTCGTTTGGGGCGGGGAATTCGGTCGCCTGCCGGTGGCACAGAAATCTAAGAAACCCGGTCGCGATCACAACCCGCATGCGCTTACCTACTGGATGGCCGGTGGCGGCGTGAAAGGCGGCGTGAGCTACGGGGAGACCGACGAGATCGGCCACAAAGCCGCCGTCGACAAATGCCACGTTAACGACCTTCACGCCACCATGCTCCACTTGCTGGGCATGGATCACGAGAAACTCACCTATCGCCACAACGGCCGTGACTTCCGCCTGACCGATGTGGGCGGCGACGTGGTGAAGGAGATTATCGCATGAGGCCGTTTGTTGGGGTGGGCGCTATGCTGCTTCTAGCAATCGGGAGTATGGCCGAGGAAGCGCCGGACTTTAATCGTGAGGTGCGGCCGATCTTGGCGACACATTGTTTCACCTGCCACGGCCCGGACGCCAATACGCGCAAGGCCAAGCTGCGGCTGGACGAACGCGAGGCGGCTCTGGAAATCTTGGCGCCGGGTAAGCTGGCGGACAGCGAGTTGATGCATCGGATTCTGTCTGAGGATCCGGATGAGATGATGCCGCCGCCTTCGTTGAAAAAGCCGTTGAGCGAAGCGCAGAAGGCTGTGTTGAAACGCTGGATAGCGGCCGGCGCACCGTATGCCGGACACTGGGCCTTTGCTCAACCGCAGCGACCGGAACCGCCCAAGGTGAACCAGGACGACTGGGCGCGCACGCCGATCGACCGTTTTATTCTGGAACGGCTGGAACAGGAAGGGTTGCAGCCGGCTGCGGAGGCGAATCGCGAGCGGTTGCTCTGCCGGTTGTCGCTGGATCTCACCGGCCTGCCGCCGACCCCGGCGGAGGTGGAGGCGTTTCTCAAGGATCAATCTAAGAACGCCTACGAAAAGGTGGTCGACCGTCTGCTTGCTTCGCCGCGGTACGGTGAACACATGGCCGTGCCGTGGTTGGACTACTCGCGCTATGCCGACAGCAACGGTTACCAGACTGATGGTAGTCGTCATCAATGGCCGTGGCGCGATTGGTTGATACAAGCGCTGAACGCCAATAAGCCGTTTAATCAGTTTACCATTGAGCAATTGGCCGGTGATATGTTGCCGGAGGCGACGCTGGATCAGAAGGTCGCCACCGGATTCAATCGCAATCACCGCATCAACGGCGAAGGCGGCATCATCGCTGAGGAGTGGCGCGTGGAGACGGTGATTGATCGCGTGGAAACCACCGGCGCCACGTGGCTGGGGCTCACGCTCGGATGCGCGCGTTGTCACGATCACAAGTACGATCCCCTGTCGCAGCGCGAGTTTTACCAATTCTTTTCCTTCTTCAACAATGTCCCTGAGACCGGTCGGTTGGCGGGTCAAAGCAGCAATACCAAGCCGTTGGTGAACGTGGAAACCGCCGAGCACCGCGCGGCTGTAGCCAAATTGGAGACGGAGATCAAACAGGCCGAGGCGACCGCGAAACAGGCGGCGGCCGAGTTGCCGAAATTGGTGAAGGCTTGGGCTCCGAAATTTCGCGAGGGATTGAGCGGGAAAAAAGTGATCTGGCAGGGCGTGGGCGAAGCGACAGTGACCTCCAAGGGCGGCGCTAAGTTTGAACGGCTGGAGGACGGATCGTGGCTGCCGAGTGGTTCGAATGCCACGCATGACACGTACGAGATTCGCACCACGATGACCGGCGAACACTTCACCGGCGTGCTGTTGGAATGCCTGCCGGACGCGCGTCTACCGAACAAGAGTTTGGGCCGGTACAGTAACGGCAACTTTGTGCTCACCCGCGTCGAAGGCGAGATCGTGCCGGCCAACGGCAAGTCCGTGCCGTTGAAGTTCACGCGGATCGAATCGGATTACTCGCAGAAAGGATGGGACATCAAGAACGTTAACAGCGGCCAGTCCGGCAAAGGCTGGGCGGTGGACGGACCCTCGCGACGGAAACCGATCAAGGCACTCTTCCTCGCAGGCCAACCGGTGGCCGTGCCGAACGAAGCCACGGTGGTGTTGCGGTTTGTGTGCGCGACCCTGAACCAGCACAACCTCGGGCGGTTTCGCTTGTCTCTCACCGGCGCCACGCCGGCGGCCGTGAGCCTCAAAGGCGATAGTATTCCCGCCGCGGTACGGGCGGCGCTGGATGCCGAGACGCCGAATCCCACGCAATGGGCGGCGTTGGAAAAATATTATCGCGCGCAAGTGGCAAACCCCGCCAAGGCGGCGGATGATCGCGTGGCCGCCAAACGCAAGCAACTGGCTGATCTTCGCAAGAAGCTGCCGACGGTGATGGTGATGGAGGAAATGCCGGCGCCGCGCAAGGCGTTCATTCTCAATCGCGGCCAGTACGATCAACCGGCGGAGGAAGTGCAGGCCGGGTTACCGGCGTTCCTGCCCACACTGCCTCAAGGCGCGGCAATGAACCGGCTGGGGCTCGCGCGCTGGATTGCCAGCCC
>Ga0315320_10000153_pt1 | contig 53596 bp, 44 predicted proteins | sample M140m21515metaG_FD_203458 | JGI IMG/M metagenome (GOLD analysis project Ga0315320, IMG submission 203458) | Ammonia-oxidizing marine archaeal communities from Monterey Bay, California, United States - M1 40m 21515 | ecosystem: Environmental > Aquatic > Marine > Coastal | place: USA: California... | reverse complement strand
TTTGTATTTTTTTATATTCATCACCTACTATCCATGGGATAATTGCAACATCGTCTTCGACAAGCCATTCGTTAACAAGATGTATGTTTGGTATGTTTCTTATGAACTCCATGGAATTAATTTCCCTTTTTTCTCTGTAGAATAAATCGTGGTTACCCATGATAACATAAACTTTTTCAAATGCCGCACCCAGTCTTTCCATGTTGGAAACTGTGTAGTTCATTGTGGATACATTCGTTGAAGATCTATGATGATGCCAGTCGCCCAGGAATATACAGGTCTCACAACCTTCTGCCTTCGCTTGTGATATGAACCATTTTACGAAATCCTCACAGTCATCGTTGTGTATCCTAGAATTACCCTTCATGCCGAAGTGTATGTCAGTAAAACAAGCTACCTTTTTAAAGAATGCCATTGATTACCACTTCTTCTTTACGATTGGTTTATGATCAGTCATGTCTATCTTGTTCTTAAATTTTACACCATCAAAATCATCTGACTCTAGTTTGCCTTTCTTCTTTAATTTTTTATTCAGTTTAGCTAGTGTGGTCTTGTTGACTTCATGTACATCTCCGTGTGCTGTCTTCATTCTTTTCTGGTATGACGGTCCTGCAGTTTCATTTTCGTTCTGTCTTGTGAAACTTGGCATCATGCCGTTGAATTCTAACAGGTCGTCTCTGATGGCTTGATTTTTCTTTTCTATGTTCAGTATTCTCGTGAAACTATTTGTGATCGCGGCCGTGTAGTATGCGAATGGGTTGTCTGATTTGGATTCATCGAACTGCAATCCAATCTGACTCAATTGCATCAAGGCCTGCGACTGCATCTCGTCATTGTATGTGTAGCCTCTCCAGTTTGCCCTCGTACCATACCTCTCGCACAGTTTCATGTACATCATTGCCAGCTGGTTGGTCATCTTGCCATGATCAGCTGAGAAATAGCCGTTGCTCAAACCGCCTACCCAGTGTGATTTGCCCACGCATACCAGTTTACCTTTCTTGTCTAACTTGTAGTGTTGGAATGGTGGGAAGTTTACCTTGGCGTGATGGTCGGCTGTCTGCTTAGGATTCTTTTTCCTTTCGCTGTCCATGGGTATGTGATCAAACATGTTCACACGGAAAGTTAATTCTGTTTTGTCTATTTTCCTAGGAGACACAGTGTAGTCCACTAATTTAATTTTCTTCTTGCCTTCTGCTTTGGCATTTTCCCATGCTTCCTGTGTAAGGCGCTTGGCTTTATTCTTTTTGGCTTCAGCTATTGACCTCACGTTGATCTTCTTCAAATTTGGCACTATTATATCATACTGTGCGTCCTCGGGTGTAATGTACGAGCAGTAGGTATTCTTGCTGGCATGTATCTGCGCCAACAGATCTCGATTGTTTAGGTACTTTACTCTTTTCATATTTTTTCCAATGTTTAAAGTGATTGACCACAAACAGGTCTGTTGAATCGTGCCGTATGGTGAATTAAGTGCGCCTAGAATAATGCCTATAAATATAGTTAAATTATACGAAATTTTATAAAGGAAAGCAACCATTAAAATGGCATTTGGAGACATAGGCAGAATAGTTAAGAACGTGGGAGGAAGCATACTGAACAAGACCTTGGGCAGGCTCACGGGTGCTGGCATTTCCACAGACTCGAGAATAGTACAAGCAAGAGCAAAATGGTCTGGAAGAAGTGATACCAAAGACTGGAGAGTGAGATTAGAAGTACCAAATGGACCGCTGACACAGTTCTTTGATTTAAACAACAACCCTATCATGCAACCTCTTGCGGCATCTAATGGAATTTTTTGGCCTTTGACACCTGCTGTCGTTGTACAACACAGCGCCAACTACAATGCCATGGATCAGGTGCACAGCAATTTCCCACACCAGGCCTATCAGAATTCTCAGGTAGATTCGTTCAACGTTATAGGTGAGTTTCCGGTTCAGAATTCTGAAGATGCAAAACACTGGGTAGCCACAATCAACTTTCTAAGAACAGCAACAAAAATGTTTTTTGGTAGCGAAGATGGGCTGAACGGACTAAAGGGCAATCCCCCACCGATCATGCACTTCTATGGTTATGGTGATCACATGTTCAACAGAGTGCCAGTGATTATAAACACTTTCAACGTGGAACTAAGACCAGGTATAGATTACATTTCTACTAAACAAAATCCAGACGCTTACTCAACACCCAGGACAAGGGAACGTATGGGATTACCGGAACTAGATGATTCACAGACCTGGGCACCAACACTGTCAAACATATCAGTGTTATTGACACCGATCTACAGCAGAGATTCTATCAAGAACTTCTCAATGAAGAAATTTGTTAACGGAGAATTGAACGGAAAAGGCAATGAGGTAGGATTTATCTAATGGCCAAGTATTCAAACACGTCTCCATATTTTGAGACAGAAGAGATATCTGATTATCTTTCAATATTAAATCCAAGGACAATAACTGCGGAGCAGGATGACCAGAGTTATACTATAGAAAGAACATACGCATACAGGCCAGATCTTTTGGCCTATGACCTTTACGGGACACCTAGGTTATGGTGGGTGTTCGCACAACGTAATCCAGATCAGATAGAAGACCCTATATACGATTTCAAACCAGGAGTGACGGTTCAACTGCCAAAGAAAGAGAACTTACTCAAAGACCTAGGGTTATAACCAATGTCCTATTACGCAAATCCCAATCTGCGAAGTAAAGCCACTACAGCGGCTACTAAACCAGATCCAAATGTTTTACATAAGTTTGCGTCTTACAATAGTTTGTTCACACTATCAGCTTTGAGCACACAAGAACTAAGAAATCCAAAACAATTTTTCCAAGCTAAACCTCATGACATCATAGCACAGAGTGGCGGAATAGGTTCAGACGCAAACAAATTTGACGGTCCACCCAGCGTGTTTGCAAATAGATTCACAGAAGAGTCTAAAAAAACAATTCAAAAAAGTGAAGAAATTCAAAAGGGTTTAGATGCCGCCGGAAGAGAGTTTTCAAAAAACAACGACCTTTACTTCAAGAACGTAGATTTAACGGCAATACCAGGATATAACGAAAAAGCCCGCCTCACCAGTGTGACGAACATCAAGATTGAGTTGGTTGAACCAGCTGGTATAACTTTATTGGAAAAATTAAGGGCGGCCGCGGCCAACAACGGCTTCCTGGATCACCTAGACGCACCTTACATGCTAACGATTGAATTCAAAGGGTTTGACGAGAATGGTCAGCCAATAAAAGAAAATAATGAATTTATCAAGAGGGTGATACCAATCAAAATTACAAATGTAGATATAGATGTTAACCAAGGCGGCTCTTATTATACGATGACTGCTATCCCGTACAATGAATTTGGATTAGTTAATAATTTTATGTATCCTAGGACAAGTGGAACTCTAAGCTCAACGAACAGAACGTTTGCTGACGCGGTGGTGAGTTTACAAAATATATTAAATGATCAAAACGAGCAGGAGAAAAAAGGAAAATTTAACCAGATCCCTGACCAATACGACATATCCATAAGTGAGGACCTTGACCCACAGCAACAGCTATCATACGATCTACTATCACAGGCGGGCATGACCCAGAAGCAAAACACTGGCGGGCCGCCCGGAACAGAAACATTTGATTTGGAAATGATAAAATTTTCACCATCCACAAACATACCAATGTTGTTAGAAAACCTAATGAAGACACACCCCAAGTATGGGGCAAAAAGTTTTGAGGAGTGGAGTGAGGCTGTGTCCAAAAAAGGCTCAGACAAATTCAATCCCAACGACGCATTGTCGACCTATTTCAAATACTTCAGGATTAGAACAACTGTCGAACCTACAAGGAATTTTGATGAAATACGTCAAACCAATGCCAAGATAATAAAAGTTGTTGTTGAACCATACTACATCAGTGCATACAATTTGGCAACTGCTGGAGTACATCAGGACAACAAATACAAGTCATATGTTGCCAAAGCATACAATTACATATTCACCGGAGACAACGTTGACGTACTGGATTTAAATATCAATTATAAAGTGGCATACTTCCAAGCGAGACTTAAAGATCTAGAGGCAAACGATGCAAGGGAATTTTCCAAAGATAAAAACCCACAGTCGGAGGACACAGGGACACCAAGTGTCAGGAAGAGACCTGACGGTATGCCGGCACATTTGACGATGTTACCTCTACACAGTGATGTTAGTGTGAATAAATCATCAGGTGCAGGTAAGACAGGCAAGGCCGATTCTAGAGTGGAGCAATTCTTTGACTACCTAACCAACCCAACCGCAGACATGGTATTGATTAACATGCGGATATTGGGCGACCCGGCATGGATCGGGCAGAGTCAGTTCATACCAGCTACTCCTAATAATTCAAGTGGCAGTAGCACAGACAACAACATAGACTTCTTCCGCGGCGGAGAGAGCACCAACGTTTGGAATCCCAACTTGCGTTGCTTCAACTACGATGTCGCCGAGCCCGTGTTAGACTTAACTTTTAAGACTCCACAAGACTTCAATGACAAGACTGGTATCTATGAATTGTCATCATCTCCTCAGGGAGTGTTTTCAGGATTGTACAAGGTAGTGCGAGTTGATAACAGTTTTTCGGAAGGCCAGTTCACACAGAACCTTACAATGGTGCGTTTCAACAATCAAGACGCCTCGGTCACAAAAACAAGCAATGAAAAAATTAGCAAAAAAGACGGCGTAATAACTAACATAAGTTCAAACCCTAATGAAGACAGGGCGAAAGAAATATTACAAGGAAAGTTAGTAAAATATAAAGACAGGGCTAGAGAATTATTAAGTCGAAAGTTAAGTGACAAGTTTGGATCATTATAATGTCAAGTAGAGATTATTACAAAGGACACGCAAGGACCAGCGAAGCACCAGGAACAGACAAGTCCTGGGCAGGTGGTGAGGCAGGTCCATACATCGCGATCGTAAAGAACAACATTGATCCTTTGAGGATGGGAAGACTGCAGGTCAACATTCCTGCCATCAGCAAAACGGCAGATCCGATCAGCGCCAATCTAATAACTTGCGAATATCTTTCGCCATTCTATGGTGCCAAGGATGTGAAATATTCTATACCTGGATCAACAGATTACAAAGATGGCCAGCACAGTTATGGCTTCTGGGCAGTGCCACCGGACATAGGTACGAGGGTACTTGTGATATTTGCAGAGGGCAAGATTGAACAGGCGTTCTGGATAGGTTGTTTACAGGATCCGGTAACCAATCATATGGTACCAGGAATAGCGGCCAGTGAAAAAACACACGACAGTCTTGATGGAACATTTGAAGGAGCGGATGCAGGTTTCCAAAAAGACAAACAATCCACGTACGGAACTAAAAATGTGCCGTCCGGTGAACTCAACAGGCAGAACCCTACTGGCAATCCTGCCTTGAATTATGACACATTTAATAAGCCAATACACCCGATGGCGGAGGTGCTTTTAAAACAAGGACTATCACCAGATGAGATAAGGGGTACCACAACAAGTTCGGCACGAAGGGAAACACCCAGCAATGTTTTTGGGATCAGCACACCAGGACCAAAAGACACAGAGTCCAGGAAGGAATTCGTTGGCACCAAAGACCAACGGGCACAGGATTTTGTCACAAGGAAGATAGGTCACACTTTTGTGATGGATGATGGAGATGTGGATGGCAATAACCAATTGACCCGACTACGTACAGCATCCGGTCATCAACTGTTGATGCATGACACCGAAGGCGTGGTGTATCTTGCCAACGGTTCTGGAAAGGCATTTATTGAGATGGACATAGATGGCACGGTCAGTGTCTATTCAGATGGCGGAATCAATTTGAGATCCGGACAAGATTTTAATTTACATTCTGACATGAACATAAACTTTCATGCAAAAGGACAGATTAACTTTACTGCAGAAACCAACATTGGACTAAATGCAGAACAGGCTGTATACGTGATGGGTGATTCTGGTATTATAAGTGCTTCACAAAATGGTGTAATACAAAACTATGCCAAGACATCCATAACCTCACACACCCCAGGACAACAACTGCATGGCGCCACAGGTCAGTTTCACTTACAAGGTAGCCAGGTACATTTCAACAAACCAATGGGAAGGCCAGGATCGGGCGGGGGAAGAACCAGCATATCAGATTGGGGTCCTAGTTGGTTGAAAGCAGACGCCATAGGAATTACAGTGACGGAAGGTTTGATTGATATAGATGATAACAAACCTCTAGCAAATGGCAAACCAAATAAAATTGACAATAAAACAACAGTCACAGATTTCGTCACTCATGAACCATATGACAGGCAAAGCAGTACACAACGTAAAAAAACATTTATCAACCAGGCAATGGATGAGATCAAAAAAGCAAGTCCGGACCTTTCGGCCACTGAGTTAAAAGTAATCAAGGGTGAACTTTTGAAACAAAAATCGTTGTCAGCGGTAGCAAGTAAATTAGGAAAAGTTGTTAATCTTAATAATAAAATAAAATTACCGGTGAATAACCTAAACAAGTTGGTCACGCAGGCTAATAAAATACAGAAGCTGATATCAGATCCAAAGTCGGCGGCTATCAATTTCATTACCGGCAAGATAGCGTCCATAAAGTCACAAGCATTATCTTTTGTGAAGAGCAAGTTTAGGTTTTAGGGAGTAAATATATTATATGGCATACGGAAATTCAGGATCAGGATCAGGGGGAGGATCACCAGGAAATGGGACTATTACATTCAAAGGTTTCAGCTCACGTGCGGACAAAAAGAATTTCAAGTTGTATGACTTTGAAGTGGCCAAGCAGGGACTGATTAACAGGTTGAGTGTGAGGAAAGGTGAGAGGGTAGAGAATCCAGAATTCGGTACAATAATATACGACTGCATATTCGAACCATTAACAGAAAGCCTTAAAGGCGCTATAATCGATGATGTCACTGAAAATCTCAACGCAGATCCACGGATCGCAACAGAAGAAATATTAGTTACAGAAGCGGACAAGGGCATAGCCATACAGGCTACAATTAAATATGTGCCATTGAATATCACAGAAAAACTGAGATTCAACTTCGACGAGAATTCACTTTTGCGCCTATCTTAATATACGCACATTTTCTAACATATAAATACCGTTGTATACACAATGGCCACAACAGATAGACAAAACAGATTACTCGTAGCGGAAGATTGGAGAAAGATCTACCAGGCTTTCCAACAGGCGGATTTCAAGAGCTATGATTTTGAGACACTGCGTAGGACAATGGTGGCCTATTTACAAGAAAATTATCCAGACGATTTCAATGATTTTGTTGAAAGTTCTGAGTATGTAGCTCTTATAGATCTGATTGCTTATGTGGCCCAGGCGCTTTCATTCAGGGTTGACTTGAACGCAAGGGAAAACTTCCTTGAGACAGCGGAGAGAAGGGAATCAGTCCTGCGTTTGGCGAGATTGATAAACTACAACGCAAGACGAAATCAGACTGCCACTGGCCTGTTAAAGATAAACGCAATATCTACCAGCCAAGATGTCTCAGACAGTTCAGGAACCAATCTAGCAAACCAGACAGTAGTTTGGAACGACAGTGCAAACTCCAATTACAGAGAACAGTTTACCACTATCTTGAATGCGGCAAACCAGTCTGGACAACTTTTTGGCAACCCACGGGAATCAGGAAGCATAGGTGGCATCAGGACGGAGGTGTACACCCTTAGTTCCAATCAGTTGGACCTACCGATATTCAATTTTGCAAAGTCCATAGGTGGAACTAATAGAAGTTTTGAGATAGTGCCTAGCACTATAAATGATTCAGAATCAATATACGAATCAATGCCGGTACCAGGCTCTGGACTTACATACACTTATAGAACTGATGGTGCAGGTGACAGTTCAAACAACACAGGTTTCTTCTTCTTGTTCAAACAAGGAACGCTACAACAATCAGAATTCAGTGTAGACACTGCTGTAACAAATTATGTTAAATCTCTAGAGTCTACTAATATCAATGATTCGGATGTTTGGTTATATAGACTCGACCAGTTCGGACAGTTAGCTGAAGAGTGGACAAAAGTGCCATCACTGTCGGGAAACAATGCCATTTACAATTCATTGGTAAAGACGGAGAGAAACATTTACAACGTTGTCACAAAAAATAACGATTCAATAGATCTTGTGTTTGGAGATGGAAACTTTTCAAACATTCCATTAGGTACTTTCAGAACTTACTTCCGGGTAAGTGATAACGCCAAGTTTGCAATCCAACCTGCTGATATGCAGAACATACTGTTGACCGTGCCTTACGTGGATGCCAATGGTTCTACTCAGACTTTGACAATCAGCTTAGGTCTTAAGTCCAGCGTATACAATTCTGCCGCAACAGAATCAAACGATTCTATTAAGGAAAAGGCACCACAAGCATATTACTCTCAGAACAGAATGATTACGGCGGAGGACTATCAAGTTGTACCGCTATCAGCATCTCAAGAAATAATAAAAGTAAGATCAGCAAACAGGAGTGCTTCAGGAATATCTAGGGCAAAAGAAGTGCTTGATCCAACAGGAGCCTATTCTAATGTCAGTGTTTTTGCTGAAGACGGCATACTCTACAGGGAAGAGTCTACGCAAAGATTTACTTTCAATTTCAACAACAGGAACGATATACAATCCACTATTGATAATTCAATTGAAGCGAAGCTGAAAGAAGCTTATTCTAGACAATTTTACTATTTTAAATATGGCACAAAAGATCTTAGCACTTTGACAGCAACATGGAATTCAACTACCACGTCAACAAATACCAATACAGGATATTTTAAAGCAAATGGTCCGTTGAAGGCAGGTAGCTTTGCAACATCTAATTTAAAATTTGCTAAACCTGGTTCACTAATAAAATTTACGTCGCCGGACACTAGGGAATTTTTAAACAGCAAACTAGTTACTTCGGGTACAGATAATGCGGAGGACAGAGCTTGGGCAAAGATAGGCGCAGTAGTCGGTGACGGTTCAAACAGCGGTGTAGGAAATTTAGAATCAGGCCTTGGTCCTGTAACTCTTAGCAGTATTATACCAGACGGTGCAGTGTTAAATGCACTGATACCAAATCTAACTACTTCATTTGGCGCCGATCTTGAAACCAACTTGATTGATAGAATAGAGGCTTATGAAGAATTCGGACTACGTTATGACTCGAATTCTGAAACATGGAAAGTGATTACATCATCAAATTTAAGTGCCAGTGCTATCTTCAGTCTAGGTAATGCAGGAGACATCACTGACGCAAATCTTGACGCAAGTTGGTGGTTCAAATTTACAAATGATGGTAACACATACACAGTAACATATCGAAAACTTGACTATATTTTTGAATCTGTATCTCAGAATAAATTTCACTTTGATAGACAAGAAAAAATTTATGATTACAAGACAGGCACAACTGTTAAAGATTCTGTTAAAATATTGAAAACAAACAGTCTTGTTTCGTCAGGTAACAGTATAGGATATCCTATTAGTTGGCAAGTGGTCGACACAGTCACTGAGACAGACGGATTCCAGGACAACAGGAAGGTAAAGGTAGGGTTTTTCGATGCCGATGACGACGGTGTGGTAGATAATCCAGAAATATTTGACATTGTGGTCGAACCAACATTATCCGAAAGTCTTAAATTTGTGTTTTCTGAAAAATACACCTCTTATGATCAAATAGAAAGATACAGACCATACAGTGCAACAAACTTTATTGTGTCAGAAAAAGAAAATGATATCAATCTAAATACATCTGCATACACAGATAAACAACTTTTTTATTTTTATGCGGCAGACGAGGACGTTGTAAAAATTTACAGTTTAACAACTAATACATTGTCCACAACCACGGATTACATTGCAAGAAGAGGACGTTCTTCGCTCAGCTTCCAATACAAACATCATGCAGGTCAAGAGACTAGAATAGATCCTAGTGTGTCTAATATTATTGATGTCTATTTGCTAGAAAGGACATATGATAACTTATTTAGGATTTACTTACAGGATGGTGGGGCAATGCCTAGCACATCCACAGCAGACCAGCTAAGGATAAAGTACTCGGGAGTTTTAAATCCTGTGAAATCTCTTTCAGATCAGATAATTTACCATCCAGTAAAATATAGAATACTTTTTGGATCGCAAGCCGATGAGCAGTTACAAGCTACTTTCAAAGTGGTCAAAAATCCTAATACTAATATTTCTGATGCAGTGATAAAGACACGTGTGATATCTGCAATAAATGAATTTTTTGCATTGGACAATTGGGATTTTGGTGACAGCTTTTATTTTACAGAACTTGCCGCGTATGTTCACAATCAATTGGCACCAGATTTGCTTTCAGTAGTCATCGTGCCAAATCAATCAGGACAGGGTTTTGGGTCTTTGTTCCAGATTAATCCAGCGGCAGACGAAATTTTCATTAGTGGGGCCACCGTTGATGATGTGTCGATGATTACAGCACTAGGAGCCAACCAATTGTTGTCCTCTGGAACTGCGGTCACATCAACATCAACTGCCACAACAAACACCACAAGAGGATCGACGTTATCAGGCTCTACTACATCAGGTTCGGGATCAAGTTCTGGCAGTAGTGGGGCAGGATACTAATGGCTGACAATCCTATAAATGCTTTAACCAATAACGAAGTTGTCAAACAAGGAAACAATGAATTCCGAAGGACAGTACAACATCTCCCAGCTTTCTACAGGACGGATAGCAACCAAAGATTCTTATCTAGTACACTTGATACCTTAGTACAAAAAGGTTCACTGGAAAGGCTGGATGGCTTTATTGGAAGGCAAGATGCTTACACGAGACAAGTTAATGACAGATATCTTACTGCCACTAGCAGAGACAGATTTGCTTACCAGTTAGAACCAGCTGTAACCTACAGTGACAAGGACACCACATCAGTAAATCCAGAGGACCAGGTAAAATTTACGGGCACATATGATGATTATATCAATCAGCTGAAATACTATGGAGGAAAAATTAATAATCATGACAGGCTTAACAAAGAGATAATTTACAGTTGGAACCCAGCGATAGACTACGACAAATTGATCAATTATCGAGAATACTATTGGCTACCCAATGGTCCATCATCGATCGAAATTGATTCTGTCGGACCATCTGTAGTGGCGAGCTATGGGGTAAAAAATTTAGCCAAAGGTGCGTATAATTTTAATCATCGGGAAAATGAAAACAATCCCATACTGACACTATACAGAGGCAACACCTATAAATTTGATGTTGACGCAAAAGGACACCCATTCTATATAATGACCGAACCTTACAAGGACAAGGTAGCGGAAGATGGATCCACTTCAACAATATTTTCAACAGGTGTAACAAACAATGGAACAGATTATGGAGTGGTAACATTTACTGTGCCAACTACAGGAGCACCAGACACTTTGTACTATCAATGTGGCAATCATAATGCAATGTACGGGATCTTACAAATCAGAGATGCTGAAACTACAACAAGTATTAATCCTCAGAATGACATAATCGGTACACAGAATTACAGCATTAGGACGCTTTCGCTATCTAACGGAATGAAGATTAAATTCAAGAATAGCTTGGTTCCTACAGCATGGCAAGACAAGGAATATTATGTAGAAGGAGTGGGCGAAGCAATCACACTAACTGATGTTGAAGATTTAATCACGCCCGGCAGTTACGCTACAGAAACAACAATTTTATACGACCAGGTTGGCTACGATACAAGACCTTATGCCAAAGCATTCTACACACCTGAAACAAAGGACTATATGACAATCAAGAGAGATTCGATTGATGGGAACGCATGGTCTAGGTTCAACAGATGGTTTCACAGGTCAGTGATTGAAGAGACAGGCAGGGTTACAGGATTTACACCAGTACTGAACGAGGACGACAGGGCAAAAAGACCTATAATAGAGTTTGATTCTGGCCTGGCCTTGTACAAGCATGGGAAAATTGCAAAGCGGTCTGTTACACTTTATGATACAGTGACTACAGATGCATTTAGTACCGTGGTCAATTCACCAGGATACATTGTGGACGGAGTATCTTTAGCCAATGGTATGAGAGTTATATTTGCCGCGGACACAGACCCAATAGTCAAAAATAAAATATATGATGTAAGTTTTATCACAGCCGGTGATAGTACTCAAGTAATATCATTGACCACGGCCAGTGATGGCACGCCTACAGACAATGATAGTACCTTTATAGAGTTTGGAACGGCTAACCAAGGCAAGAACTTTTATTTCGACAGTACAAGCAAGTCATGGAAAGAGGGGCAAGAGAAAACCAAGGTAAACCAACAGCCTCTTTTTGGCATGTGGGATGAAAACCATGTGTCATTGGATGATACCACAACATATCCTAATTCAACTTTCACTGGGGCAACTTTATTTAAATTTTCCACTTCTGACACTGCAACTGAAGATACAGAGTTGGGAATCCGTGTAAAATATAAAACAATCAACAACATCGGAGACACTGTATTTGAATCGGATCATACCAACGGTACGTTCCAATACAAAAGTGATGATAAGCTGGTAACAAAAAATCTAGCTACAGCACATTTACATTATACTACAAGTGCAGAGACACATAACAGCAGAAATGCATGGGTGAAGAGAACAAAAGAGACAAGGCAGAGAGTCATCAGGACATTTACTGTTGACAACACGGAAAAGAAACTATTTCCAATAGATTTCTATACTAATTCGGCCACATTGACAGACATTGAGATTTCTGTTATGGTCAACGGTGTCAGGAAAGATCTAGACACAGACTATGTATTAGTGAATGGCTCTACTAACAAGTATGTAAAATTCAACAATGATCTTAAAGTAAATGATTTTTTGCGGCTAGCGGCACACAGTAGTGCAGACAAAGTTGATGGCAAAGGTATATATGAGATCCCTGAGAATCTTGCAACAAATTCTCTAAATGAACAATTAGGCACTTTCACTTATGGACAAGTACTTGCCCATGTGCGTGACATCTTTGATAGGAACACTGAGCTTACGGGCTTCGCACCAGGCAAAAGTAATTTACGTGATTTCCCACTAGCAAGGCTTAAGGGCGGAACCATCCATCAACACGAGGGGCCTTTGCTCCCGGCAGTATTTGGGCTCATAGACCAAGACACCAATGTTCTGACAGCGATTGATTTTGTAAACAAGGAATATGAAAAATGGTATAACGGTTTTCTTACAACTGCCACAGGCACTGCCTACGAAGGGAATGCCGCAGACAGAGTGGATGAAATAGTTGCACTTCTATCAAAAGGAAAAAATAATACTTTTCCATTCTTTTACGAAGACATGGCAGGACATGGCGAGGACGTATCCACAAGGTCGTACACAGTGCAAGGCTCATCTCAGACTGAGTATGCCATCGACTCACAGCACAATCTCACTACACTCAGCAATAGAGCGGTATATGTATATCTAAACGATGTGCAACTTTTAGCAGGGCATGATTATACTTTCAGCACCACAGATGACAGCATCAATATTACTGCAACGCTGGTAGAGAATGACAAAATATTGATCAAAGATTACGCTGATACCACAGGTAGCTATATTCCAGTTACGCCGACCAAATTGGGAATGTATGCAAAATTCAAACCAGAGAGCTTCACAGATGATACCTACATCACAGATCAAACAGTAATTAGGCGTCACGACGGCTCGATCATCAAAGCATACGGTGACGAACGTGATGACCTTGTGCTTGAATTAGAAAAACGGATCTACAACAATTTAAAAACTTCCTACACGGCAGACTATATTGATATACATGATGTGGTTCCTAGTGCTTTTACTGAAACTGATTACAAGCTAAATGAAATAGATGACACAATGAGTGGTGATTTCTACACATGGGCAGGACGGAATAATGTGCAATACATTAACAACACTGCATTTAAAGAAGGTTCACCATTCACGTACAACTATGCACTTTCTACAGACAGATTGACCGGCGAAAAATTACCTGGCTACTGGCGATCTATATACAAGTTTTATTATGACACAGATGCACCACATGTGAGACCGTGGGAGATGTTTGGGTTTTCTGAAAAACCAGCTGACTGGGATGACACATACGGACCAGCACCGTATACATCAGGCAACGATGTTTTATGGAATGAAATTGCTTCTACACCTGGCAGATACGGAAAGGCTAACATACGATCTTATCTACCAGTGGATGCATCAGGAAATTTACTTGATCCTATAGCGGCAGGCCTTATTGGCAACTTTGACATTCCAGGTAGAACTGCGTCATGGAAGTTTGGTGATCAGGCTCCGGCGGAGACTGCATGGAGGCGTTCATCTTCATATCCATTTACGGTGTTGAAAACTTTAGCACTGACCAAACCTGCAAAGTTTTTCAGCAATTTATTTGACCCTTCGAGGCTCACAACAAACGTATCAGGCAATCAGATTGATAAAGATACTGGAATAAGGAAAGCGTTATCCACTGCTAAATTTCATTTGGAAACAGAGACTAACAATGTCACAGGAATTACGACTAGATATCAAACAGCAGGTTACCAACCGTTCGTAATTAACCATTTGATTGCAAGGAATCAAGACACGAAATCATTCTACTATGACAAATTGAAAAACTTAAATGTACAATTAGCTTATAAACTTGGAGGATTCACAGACAAGGACAACTTGAAAGTTCTTACAGACTCAGTGTCTCCTGGATCAACATCAGGATCTAAATTTATACCAGAAGAAAACTACAAAATACTTTTTAGGACCAGTAATCCAGTTGAGAGTTTTGACTACTCGGGTGTATTGATAGAATCGAATACAGACGTTACTAGCGATGGTTCTACACTTGCTGGTGGTTATAAGATGCTTGGTTATTCCACAACAAAACCATATTTTAACTTCTATTACCCAATGAAAACAAGTAAAGCCTCAGCGGTAAGTGTGCAAGGATCCTTGGCGGTAAAACAATATGCAAGTTATTCCGAAACTTTACAATCTATACCTTATGGTTATGTATTCGATACGATACAAGAAGTTGCAGATTTCCTTTTTGGTTACGGGCATTATTTGGAAAAACAAGGTTTTAAATTTAATAAGTTCTCAAACGAGATAAAAGAAATACTTAATTGGAGCAACGCAGTAAGAGAATTCCTTTTCTGGACCACACAGCCTTGGGCGGTTGGTTCGGCGGTTACTGTATCACCTGCCGCTGACGGTTTCGAACTTGATACCAATAATAGTATTGTAGGTAAGTTACGAAATCTTTCAGGCGATTACTCATTGTTAGATGCAGGAGGCAGAAAGATAGACATAGGTGAGATATCCACAAAAAGAATAGGAAAAACTTTTGCACTAGACATAAAATCATCAGACGTTGGACTTTATAACATAGCCTTGAACACAGTACAAAAGGAGCATATTCTTTTGTTTGACAACACCACTGTGTTTGCTGACACTATCTATGATCCATACACTGGTTTTAGGCAAGCTCGATTGAAGCTTGTAGGATGGAAAACTGGTGGTTGGAACGGAGACTACTATGCTCCCGGTTTTGTTTTTGACGCCGCAAATGTTACATATTGGGTAGCCAATACAGATTATAGATTGGGGGCCAGCATTGAATACCAAGGCAAGTTCTATGTAGCCAAAGTAAATCATAACTCTGGTCAAAATTTTGATAGTAGTAATTGGACACTTAAAACAGAAAAACCAGCCCCACAGTTGATACCAAACTTTGACTACAAAATATCACAGTTCAACGACTTTTATAATCTAGAAACAAACAACTTTGATGAATCGCAACAAAGTCTTGCACAAAGACTTATAGGATATCAAAGCAGGGACTATTTGGAAAATCTTTTTGTTAATGATGTATCTCAGTATAAGTTTTATCAAGGATATATCAGAGAAAAAGGAACATCTAATGCAATAGACAAAATACTTAAGGCAAAATATGAAGGCACAGACATAGATCTTAAATTATATCCAGAATGGATGATACGTACAGGTAAATTTGGTAACACAGATTCAATTGAAAGCATTCAGGTTACACTAGATGACGCCACTGTTAACAATGATCCACAAAGTATAGAGATACTATCGTCTGGGGTTGATAAAGCCTTTACAAGGTCCTTTGGAGTTTCTGAATCTGAACTTTATTACAAGCCAGTAGAATATGCATCATCAACCACTTTCCATAGGCTTGATTACACAAAAGAAGGAGTGGACAGAGATGTCGCTCAAGTGTTCAAGACTGCAGGCTATCCACAACTCAAACAAGTACAACACACAGCTTTCAACGTAAATGACTTGTTGAGCCTAGATGTGACCAATATCACAGGAAACGATTTGATTTGGGTCGCAAATAAATCTAACAACGATTGGGACGTTTTAAGGATGACTCAAAGCGATTTCAAAATTGCTAGTTTGAGATCCATAAATGATAACACTCAGTTAGAAATCACTTTTACAGGATCTCATGGCTTATCTGCTGGAACCAGTACATCGGAAGCAGATTACTTTGCTATAAGCAACAGCCAAGAGCGTACCTTGGACAAGGTTTACAGAGTGTCGGCAATCACCGATCATAAGACTTTGATTATTGATTTTGATGGGAACCTTGCCTTTATACCTAACTTGGAAGATGGGTCTACGGCAGATTCATATGGAAACATTTACAAATTTATATCCGTGAGATTGGCCTCAATGAACAATGTCAATGACAGGCTTTCCTATTCGGATTATAGGGACAGAAATAACATTCTAAGCATCAACGGTGATTATGTGTATGCTGATGCAGACACGGCTGGTCTCTGGAAAGTGTACGAAAAGCAAGATCCATACACTTCACAAATACTGTTAAGTGATGATGCGGCAACGGCAAGTCAAGAATTCGGACACAAGATAATAGCGAGAAACGACGGTAGAACACTTGTGGTATCTGCTCCGGGTAAAGGACAAGGGCAATTGAGCTTTCTGTTCAGGAAGGAGGCAACTCCAGGTGACCCGTATACCATTCAGTCTAGTCCCACAATGACAGACAACGACGACAACACAAGTCGACTAGGTGAGTCTCTGTCTATGAGCACCGATGAGAACTTTGTGGTGGCAGGAGCGCCATATACCAACACCTTGAGTCCGGACGAAAGCACTAGGTTCTTGAACTCCGGTCTCGTAAAAATTTATATATGGAATCCTTCATCAGTCACGTATGGCATACTTGACACGATAAAACCACCAACAGACGGATCAAGCTCAAACGAAAATTTAAATTTTGGATGGGAACATAAAATTGCTGAACCTACCTTGAACAGTGGTAGAAGCTCAGACAAGTATCTTTTCATTTCCGCTCCAGGGCATGACAGTGACCGAGGAAGAGTATACATGTACACGTGGGGTGTAGGAGCAGATGGCTCAACATATGACACTTGGACACAGAATTACACATTAGAAGCTCCGGCCGGAGGAAGAGGTCAACGATTTGGCCATAGGGTGACTGTAAATGACAACGGTGATATTCTTGCAGTCAGTTCACAGGCTCCAGGGAACGCAGGCAAAGTGGAGATATTTGTAAGGACATCACAGGCAAATGATGGAAGCACACAACATGCGTTTGCTCTAGCACAGACATTGACAGGAATTAGTTCGGATGGCTCAAGTCTTAAAACCGACTTCGGAGAAAGCCTTGCAATGAGTAAGGACGGAACAAGTTTGATTATTGGATCACCTGGGGTCAATTCAGGCACACAGACAGAAGCTGGTGCTGTGTATTATTACAAATGGAACTCAGACGGAAGCACAAACACTTACACACTAACGCAGACAATAAATTCGCCAGACACCCAAGTGAACATGCGTTTTGGTTCTCAACTAGATTTAAACCAGGATGGCACACGTCTAATTATAAGTTCAGAGAATGCTGACAACAGCAGGGAAATAAAATTTGACTCGGGAGAGACAACTTTTGACCTTCAAGATACGATAGTAGTAGATGTCAACAAAAATTCAGGAAGTGCATACACTGCCACGCTATATGATAGCTTGTTTGTAATTGATGATAGGTTGATTACAGACAACGTTTCAGAAAATGACGACTTTGGTAAAGGTGTTCACGTCACAGACAATTCAGTTTTTGTTGGAGCTCCAAATGACGACGGGAACACAGCCGCTGATGGTAGCACTAAAATAATCAATGACGGTACAGTAGCATCGTATGACCTAAAAGTTGCAGGAGAATACGCATGGCGTAGTGCCGTGACAGAAACGCCACTTATAGATATAAAAAAACTTGGTCAAACGTTTGACTTCAGCAAGTCGACCAAAGAGATACGTGATTTTTACGAACTGTATGATCCTATCAAAGGCAGAATCTTAGGGGTTGCCGATCGTGAAATCAACATCAAATGTGCCTGGGATCCAGCACAATACAACACTGGCGTCGATGCAGACCCTAAACTGGCATGGGCAGAAAACCATGTAGGCGAGACATGGTGGGACCTACGCACAGTAAAATGGTTATGGTATGAGCAGGATTCACAGGAGTACAAGGTTAACAACTGGGGAAAAACTTTCCCAGGATCAAGCATAGATGTCTATGAATGGGTTGAGTCTCCTTTGCTACCAAGTCAATACACCTCAGGCACACCTCTCAAGCCCGATGACTCGGCCTACACTGTGGTCCAAAGGTATAATTCACGTTTGGATAAACTTGTTGATTTCTATTACTTTTGGGTACGCAACAAATCATCGTTACCAAACAATAGTGTGACGAACAGGAAAGCTTCTACTTCAATGGTTGCTAATTTGATTTCATTCCCTGAAAGGTTTGATTACCGATATTACGCAGTGACAGATACGAATAAATTTTTTATAAAAAACCAAAGGCAATTGACTAATAAAGATATAGTTTTGAACGTAGACATAAGAACCACAGATTTCGAAGGTGATGCACATTCTGTATGGAAATTAGTAAGGGAAGGCGATGCATCATATAGACCTGGTACAGGTATAGAGACCAAATGGTGGGATTCGTTGGTAGGTAAAAACAGCTCAGGTGATTTAGTGCCAGATTTAGGACTATCAGTGAATGAGAGGTACGGCAATCAGAATAGACCTAGGCAGAGTTGGTACGTGGACAGATTCGAAGCTCTTAAAGAAATCATAGACTACGCAAATGGTGTCCTAAAGAAAAATCAACTTGTAGGCCAGATAGACCTTACCAATCTAGATAGTAACGACCCCGAGCCAACAGCACAGAGTCTTGAATGGGATGCCACTGTCGACACATACGCAGAACTTACTTACATAAACACTTCGGAGCTCTCAGGCACAGTCAGATATCTAGTCAAAGCAGACGAAACAGCTAATAATTTTTGGGCTATCTATAGATGGGATGGAACGGAATTCACAAGAACTAAGGTCCAAACTTTCAATACCTCAGCATACTGGAGTTACACTGATTGGTATGAGACAGGTGGTGACATGGAGCATGGCGAGAACACGAAAATAGACAAACAGGTCAAATTCCAATATGAGTTAGACACATTAGATCTTCCAATAGGTCAACACGTCAAGGTGACGAGTGCTGACACGGGTGGTTGGAAACTGTTCATGAAAACAGCAGATGGTTGGTCAAACGTAGGAACAGAGAACGGCACAATCAGGCTGTCCACAAAACTTTATGATTATTCACAAGATGCATCAGGCTTTGCTGGCGGAGACAATTTTGATGACAATTTCTTCGACCAAGAACCAAGCGCCGAGACAAGAAAAATATTACAAGCACTCAGAGACAATCTATTCATTAATGATCTTTCTGTGGAATACAACACATTGTTCTTTACAGGATTGAGAAAAGTTTTAGAAGAGCAGACATACGTTGACTGGATGTTCAAAACATCTTTCATTAATGCAGTAAACTCTGTCAGACCACTTGATCAGCGTAAAACATATACAGTGGGAACAGATGAATGGATAGAAAGTTATATTAACGAAGTTAAACCATTTAACAGTAAGTTGCGTGAGTATAGATTAGGTTACACTGACTTGGAAACGCAAGATGGTATGTTTACGGATTTTGATAACCCTCCATTCTATGACTCAAATATTTCTAAAATCAGATCACTCAATGTTGATTTCGACGCTGATAAGTTGACTGAATATCCTTACCAGATGTGGTATGATTATCACAAAAAGCACGTCAAGTCGATAACAATCACTAACGGTGGTAGTGGATACCAAACTGCGCCAACGGTGACGGTACTAGGTGGCACGGTTGGTTCAACAGGTCCTTTCCAAATACAGGCAACAAGTGCTTCGGGATCTACTAGTGGTCAGTTTGGTTATTACTATCCGTTGTTCACAAGCGAAAAACAGGCTGAAATATTTGACAGGCAAAACAGTGGTTCAGGTTCTACCAAAATATATACATTTGACACATTGGACGGAACATTCTATGGTCCTACTTCATCGGTTCAAGAGTCAGTGAGTGACAAAAATGGACAGTACAAAATGTATGTCGCACCAACCACCACTGCGGCAACTGCCACGGCAATCGTAAAGGATGGCAAGGTTAGCACAATCACAGTCACGGCCAAAGGTGCAAATTACACAGCAACGCCAACTGTAATCATATCTGGAGGAAAGACAGACGGATCAACACCAACAGATACTGCAAAGGCATATGCAAACTTAGACAACGACCTTGTAAGAGACTTTGATACCACTATTAAATTTGACAGGGTGTCAAGTACATCAAGGGTTGTTGATTGGACGGCATCAACGAGTTACGCTTACAACGATCTTTTAAGATATAAGAATCAATTATACAAAGTTACAAATGCATTCACTTCAACCACTGATTTCGATGACAATATTGGCAGTGTGTACAAAGTTTATGGTGATGAAACAGGATTAACTGCGGCAGACAGGACTAAGGGTTTCTACACTCCAGGGTCTGGCATGCCAGGCAATGAACTAGATCAGGTTATGAGCGGTGTTGACTATGGCGGAACAATGGTTACAGGACTTCTATTCTCACAGGAAGCAGGTTGGGACAAAGCAGGTTGGTATGATTTCCCATGGGACAACTATGGTGCATCTAGAGTGAAGGCATTCAGGGCAGATGGATCAACTGCTGTCTACACGTTTGACTCTGCACCCGCAACAACAGAAGTATTCCAAGTGTACATCACGCAAGATGACAGTACCAGGAAAAAATTAGGTGATGTAATCAGAGGAGATGGTTCCACAGTCGCATTTACGATAAGTGAAACACCCGAGGCAAACGCACTCGTTGAGTTTATACCTTTTGATGACGACGGAGTATTGACGCCTACAGATGACAGGACTATATCATCGATTGTCAAAGGTGGTTTGTTCACGTCAGCATTAGGACATGCGCCTAGTGATATTATTTTAGAAGGCGATGGATTTGTTACACCTGACACAAGCTATGCACCTGAAGAAACTGTTCCAGGGCAGATGTTTGATACTGTAGACATAAAAGTATACACTTCACCAGAGTCAGGAGTTCCGTTTATAAGCGAAATGAATTACAGAGGTAATGGTAGTGACACTGTGTATTCCATTGGTGATTTCCCAGGCACGTTAGGTTCTGTCACAGTGGTTGTAGACGGCGTTGTCCAAAAATTAACCACTGACTACAGTGTACAGGTTGGAAGCAAAACAATTACTTTTGGTTCTGCACCGGCCAACCATAGTGTAATATCGACTAAAGTTTTTGCAATATCCGGAGAAAATTACAGAGTGCTTGATACATTTGTTGGTGACAATTCGACTGTATCATTTACAACAAGTTCAAGAAATGAATTTAATTTAGATTCCACAGTGTCAGACATATACGTCACACAAGACGGAGTGCCGAGGACAGACTTTACAAAAACAATTACTGCTAATACAGTAACAATAACTTTTAACTCTCCTGTGCCTCCGACTGGTGCTTTTATACAGGTTGCAGGATTTAACAAATCTGCTTCCAGTAGCAGAAGCTATGCCAGTGTGAGGAATGAATCAATCACTTATGACGGTTCAACCAACAGGTATACATTGTCGTATCCGCCAGGAGCCATTGGACCATTCTCAGGTCTCACAATAGTTGAAGTAAACGGCAGAGTGCTTCGTGGTCCGGACAACACATACTACGTTGGTGATGGAAGCACGTACACTTATGGTGTGGTATCAGGCTTACAGGATGATTCCACAGTAGATCCAGCGAAGACAATTACAACTGCAAATCAGGTGCAGGTTTTTGTTAACGGAGTTCAGAAGGATCTTAACACCCATTACACAGTGGACATCGGTAATCAGAATGTTGAATTTGTTACAGCGTCGGTACCAACATCAACGGATGTGATAGCAATATCAACGTTGGTAGATAATCAATACTTCAACGAAAGCAATGACATAGTGCTGGTTCCTAGTGCCATCACATCGCCTTACAGTTTGAGTGCTAGTAATGTTTTAAGTGTTACAACTTTCAACAATGCATTAGGCATGAAGCAGAGAAGAGAAGTTCTTGAAGGAAGAGCATCAGGCGTATTCAAACTAAGATTTGACACACTACACGCAGGTCACACATACGTGTGGCTAAATGGGGAACAGTTGGTACAAGGAGCTGACTACACATCAAGTGGAAACACAATAACAGTTGTTGGTAGGACAATCACATCTTCAGATAGACTAGATGTGATGTACTTTGCAACGGAATCAGCAGTTGGCTCAACAGGCTTTAGAATTTTTAAAGATATGTTGAACAGAAGTTTTTACAAACGTATATCAAAATCTGCAACTACAAAATTGACTATTGATATGACAGCAGGGACACAAACTATTACGGTAGAAGATGCCAGTGTATTATCTACTCCTAATGTGTCAGCAAATCTTCCTGGGGTCATATTCATAGATAAAGAGAGAATTGAATACTTTACCAAATCAGGTAACACGCTAGGACAACTAAGGCGTGGTACACTGGGTACAGGAATTAAGGAGCATGGATCAGGCACGGAAGTGGTAGATGCGTCTGGTACTCAAACCATCCCTTATGCGGACACAGTTTACACCAACACCTTCACTGGTGACGGTAGCACTGTAGTTTACGCACTATCACAAACACCATCATCTGCTAGTGAGTTAGACATATTCATTGGTGGCCAACGATTGTTGCTCACTAGCGAGGATGGATCAACTATCAACTACTCTGTATCTGGAAGCGATGTGACATTGAGCACAGCACCTGCTTCTAGCACACAGGTAAAAATATTACACAAGAGAGGACAGGTATGGTACACAGCGGCAGATGGTAATCCAGCGGATGGTAAAGGATTACAGGCATCTACCACTCAGCAGGCTAAATTCATTGCTAATGAGCCTACAAACTCACCTGAATAAATACACTAGATGACACAGGACAATAAACCAACAGAATCACAAGAAGACAACAAAAAGCCTCAGGATAACACAGGTGTTATGATGACTGGGCATATTAAGATATTTGACCCAGAAACTGGCGAAGTGATCGTAGACAAAAGAAACGCTATTCACTACGAAAACATGTCTCAGGCACTGGCAAATTCATTAGCAAACAAAACTACAGGCTTTGTACATGAGATGGCATTTGGAAATGGTGGAACTAGTGTGGACCCAACAGGCATTATCACATACTTGACACCAAACTCTACAGGAACAAATGCAACACTGTACAATCAAACATATTACAAAGTTATAGATGACAACTCTAGTACAAACAAAGATACAACTAGGAACAAAATGGAAGTCAGGCACACGGCAGGAAACAAATATACAGATATTGTTTGTACTTGTACTTTAGATTACGGTGAACCAACAGGGCAGTCGGCTTTTGATAACACAACTAATTTCAATGGTGATTTTGTATTTGATGAATTAGGACTGAAGTCCTTCGAGGGTACAGAGAATGATGCAACAAACAAACTACTTACACATGTTATATTTCATCCTGTGCAAAAATCTTTGAACAGATTAATACAGATTGATTACACATTAAGAATTCAAAGTCTTACAACTTTCACTGAGACTAGTTCTACTGCTCTATCAACATCAAACACAGTCAGTGGAACAACTTCAGGTGGTAACACAGGATACTAATGGCATACACTGTTAACAGAACAAATAGTTCAGCATCTCCAAATTCCTACTCAGTTGAAGATGGTGTTGTAAACACTCAAACAGATCTCAGTTTGATCGGAAAAGGTTATGCGGGTTACGGCGAACTTATCGGTGAAAACTTTTTAAAATTATTAGAAAATTTCTCAAACACATCTGCTCCATCAAAGCCAATTGAAGGACAAATTTGGTATGACTCGACCGCAAACAGACTTAAAGTATATTCAGGATCAGCGTTTGTACCTGCAGGTGGAAATGTACCATACGAGGCATCGGCGCCTAGTGCCTTAAGCACAGGTGACCTTTGGCTAGACTCAGGCACAGGACAATTATTTTTTTACAACGGAACATCTAGCGTGTTGGTTGGCCCACCATCGTCGACAGGTACCAACAATGGTTTCATATATGAATCTATACTTGACTCTACAGACAGCACACAGAATATAACGAAATGGTACAATGATGGAAACCTTATTGCAATAGTATCTGAAGATGCATTCACACCAAAGAGTTCAATTACAGGTTTCGCAACAGTCAAAAAAGGAATTACACTTACAACTGCAATCGCAGACGCAAAATTTCAAGGCACCGCCACAGATGCAGATGCACTAGGTGGCGTTGCGGCGGCAAATTATCTCAGATCAAATGCCAATGATACAACTTCAGGAACAATCAGTATAGCTAACGACGGTGGACTTGTTGTTGGAGCAGACAGTGACTTTACATTCACTGTTGACAGTTCTGGTGGAATTATATCGAACACTGTAAACAACACCGACATTACTTTCAGAGTCAACGATGCTGGTGTAACGACAACGGTGCTGACCATTGACGGATCAGAATCTAGGGTAGGTATAGGAACGACTACACCGACTACAAAGTTAGACGTGTCTGGTACAATAAATGCAACAGCATTCACGGGACCTATAACTGGTGCAGTGGTAGGCAACGTCACAGGTAATGTGGTTGGAAATGTCACAGGAACGGTTACGGGATCGGCAAGTTTGAACCTATTGAAAACAGGCGGAACGCTTACAGGAACATTGACTGCACAGACGATTTTGCCAAGTGCGGACAGCACTTACAACTTGGGTGCGAGTGGCACAGAGTGGGCAAATGCATTCATAGATACTTTGACATCCACAGAATTGAAAACAGATGGTGTAACGGTCAATGACAACTTAATCACAGCTAGTAGGTCAAACGACAACCTACAACTTGATGCCACTGGCACAGGTGCTGTAGAAATGATACCTGCTAAGATCCTAATGGCTAATCTGCCAACATCAGACCCTGGAGTTGCAGGACAGCTTTGGAGAAGCACAAACGATTTAAAAATAAGCACAGGTTAATAACGAGTGAGAGCGTAATAAATACCATATATGGCGTACACAATAAACAAAACAGACGGAACAGCAGTAACAACAATCACGGACGGAACGGTAGATACTACCACTTCGTTGCAGTTATTTGGTAAAAGTTTTTCAGGTTTTGGAGAAGCACTTAACGAGAACCTTGTAAAACTATTAGAAAATGCGGCTTCAACAGCATCACCAACAGCACCTTTGAAAGGTGAACTTTGGTTTGACACGACGACGAACCAAATTAAAGTGTATGACGGCACAAGTTTCAAACCAACTGGAGGCGCAAAAGCAAGTTCATCTAAGCCAACTTCACCATCAGTAGGTGACCTATGGTTAGATACAACAAACGACCAAGTATTTGCTTACACAGGAGATTCAAGATCACATCAAGTCAACGACGAATGGGAATTAATTGGTCCGGCATTTACAACGGCACAGACAGAATCGGGTTGGAAGATAGAAACTCTAGCTAGTTCGGGTGGAGACAAGGTTGTTTCATCAATGTATGCAGGAGCGACAAGGGTGGCAATACTTTCAAAAGAAACATTTACGCCATCAGCATCACAGACAGGATTTGCATCAATTAAAGCTGGACTTACACTGAACTCTACTTTGGGTGCGGTGTTTGAAGGTTCCAGTTCACTGGCATCATCAATAGATGTTTCATCTGTAGCAAACACTTCAGGCACAGTCATAGCAGGTGGAAATTTCCTAAGGGCAGATGCGAATGACACTACCACTGGTTCAATAACAGTGGACACAGACACAGGTATTATAATTGGCGATTCTCAGGAACTAACAATTTCAGTTTCAAGCAACAACGTGACAGTTGCCCAAACGTCACAAGATAAAAATTTAAGTTTCACTATCAATGACGGTGGTGTAACAAAAACTCCATTAGCATTTACAGGATCATCAGGAGCGATAACTTTAACAGGTGACGTGTCTATCACAGGTAACCTTAACATCACGGGAGAGTACAACAGTTCAGTCTCAAACGTTTCAACTTACGATGATGCTTTCCTAAAAGTAAACACAGGCAACTCGGAAGCAGATGCAGGACTTATTGTTGAAACTTCAGATTCAGATGATGCTAGAATGTTCTATGATGTGTCCGAAAACTTTTGGTCAGCAGGACACGGTGCATCTTATTCACAAGTAATTAGATTGGCGGACGCAGTTGCGGACGGTAATGCAAGTAAAGAAAAAGTACTTAAAACTTCAGCGGCAGGTAACCTAAAAGTTACTACAGCAACATTGGCCGCTGTTGGATCTATCACATATACAGACACCACAAATTTAAATGTTCCAACAATTGGTGCGGTTGCCACTCTAAGCAACGAATGGGGCGGATCGGCAAAAACAGTTTCATTATCTGCACCAACAGGTGGTGATGGTGCTGACGGGGACTTCTGGTTCGTAAGGGAAGCGTAATCCCATGCCAACAATAACTAAGACGTTCAATTACAGCGGACAAATTCAGATAGCAGACTTACCATCAGGAACAAGTTCTGTGACCATGCACTTATGGGGCGGAGCAGGTGGTTGCGGTGGTCCAGACTCAGCAGGTGATGGAGCAGACGGTGGTGCGGGACACTATGTGACAGTCACAGATTTAGATATTAAAGCATACGCCGGAGTTAAGAAAATTTGTGTAGGTGTTGGAGGCGGTGGTGAGGCCGGAGGAATGGGCCAAGACAACGCCGGCGGCAGGAACGGTCAAGCACTTACAGGCTATTCGGGCGGTGATGGCGGTAATTCAGGTAGAGGTTCAGGAATTTCAGGTTCAGGCGGAGGTGGCGGAGGAGCCACAACAGTAACATTATTCGAGTCAGGTCAGGACGCTGACACAATTAAATTGGCCATTGCAGGCGGTGGCGGTGGCGGCGGTGGTACAGGTCAATCATCACGTGGTGGCCCAGGTATTAACACAAATTCAGCGACAGGTAACACACCAGGAACACTGGGAGAGAACGGTGCAAACCACTCCGGAGACGGTGGTGGAGGTGGAGCCGGTGGCGGCGGTGCCGATGGCGGAACAGGTGGTTCGGGTGCTACAGGTGATGCTGGTGGGTTCGGCGGCAAGGCAGGATCAAACACGGTGCCCAGTGGAGGTTCGGAAAACAACGGTTCAGGAAGAACACCACATGCTACGGACAGTGCCCTTTATTCAACAGGAATTGCCCTAGGTGGTCTAGCCGGTAATGCTGGCGGAAACGGAAAGGCCGTATTAATATTCACAATTCCTTCAGAGTCCAAGTTCAAGGATTCAGGAGAATGGAAAAGTTTTGACAGTATAAATTACAAAGTATCAGGTGTATGGAAAAAGGTCACTGAAGGATACTACAAGGTCGGTGGTGTATGGAAGAACATATTCACCACAGATATTGAATTCAAGGGCAACTCGATAGGTTTTGGGAACGTGTCGGGAGGTTCAACATCAGGTACAGAGGGATCGGGCGGAATACCAACGCCGGCAACTATTCCACCACATAATGATAATGAGGGAGGCGGTGTCTTCATACCACCACCACCTAGCAAACCTAATTACAAGTGTCGTCAGCATGATCATGTCGTTGACGGAGACACAGGCAATCCAGTCGGGGGGAAAGGTGTTGTGTGTACAATGATGCACGACACTGCAGGTTTTGGTTTGTTCAGGAATGTGCTCTGGCACAAGTACTGGCATGAAAAAGGTTGGAACGGAAAAAAATCATTCACACAAGATCACAGGATGGAAAAAGGCTATCATGCAGTGTTCATGCCTTTGGTAAGAATAGCAAAAAAACGTGGGACTTTTGCTAAGATAGTTAGAAAAATCATAACACACATGGGAAGACGTGCCACGTCAGACATGTATGCAGAGATGAGAGGCAAAAAACGTGACACATTGGGAGCAATTTACATGGCTGTATTCACACCTATATGTTGGGGAATAGGAAAATTCAGGAAGAAAAGGACCAGTCCACAGCAATTACACCAACTAAGGCAACCAATAAATAATCATAAGGAGAACAAGTAATGACCACAAAACAACAAGTAGCGGATTATATCAACAGTCACCTTGAGGATGAATTGAACGATTATGAAATAGCATACTTACAGGAGAGAGTAGATCCTTACCTTGCACAAGCATTGATCAAGGTTGTTGGAGATGTCGCCAGGTTAATAGAGATCAGAGATAACGTGTCGAGAGATCAAACAAATAGAAACGGATAATGGCGTATAAGATAAACAACACATTCGGAACCTTATTGGTTACCTTAGCGGACGGAACAATAGATACTGCGACCACTGATATTACTCTTATAGGTAAAGGGTACGCTGGCTTTGGTGAGAAGCTAAATGAGAACCTAGTTAAATTATTAGAAAATTTCAACAACACATCATCGCCTTCAAACAAAGTTCAAGGTCAACTTTGGTTTGACAAGACTAACAACCAGTTAAATGTATATACTGGAGCAAAATTTAAACCTGTAGGATCAACATCAAATTCTGCCACTGCACCAACAAACGCTGTGCAAGGTGACATGTGGTTTGACACAACTAACTTACAGTTATATGTGTATTCAGGAACTGCATGGACATTAATTGGACCAACAACAGTTGCTGGTTCAGGTGTTACAGCAGTTGTTCCGGACACTGTGGAAGATAACACAGGTGTTAACAAATCTATTCTAAAATTAGTTGCCAATGACGCTGTGGTAGGAGTTGTTTCAAATCAAGCGTTCACTCCCAGCGGTACTGAGCCTGCGGCGGCGGCGTTGATTGCGGCCGGCTATTCAACAGTGGCACAGGGTATACAGCTTTCATCTAGTGTGTCATCAGCTAAATTCAGAGGCACATCCACGGATTCAGATGCATTGGGCGGTGTTGTGGCGGCAAGTTTTTTAAGATCGGACGAGGCTGACACCACAACAGGAAGATTGTCTGTGCAGACAGACGACGGTATACGTATTGGAGCAGGTAGTGACATCACAATGACCATGTCAAGTGACGACTTCACAATAGCACAGACCACGCAGGACAAGGATATCATTTTCACAGTAAATGATGGTGGCGTAACAAAAGAACCACTTCGAATCTCAGGATCGACAGGAAGAATAGAACATCTCCGTGTAGGAGATCTGACAGTAGACGGAACCAGCACGGTAATCAATACCAGCACATTATCAGTAGAGGACAACATAATAGAATTGAACAGGAACATATCTAGCAATGCAGGTATGCCAAACCACACTGGGTTGAAAGTAAACAGGGGAGAAACATCAGTAGCCACGGAACAGGACCTATATTGGGTATGGGACGAAACTTTTGCAGATGACGGTACAACGACTCACGGCAATGCGGGTGGAGCCTGGACGGCATTCAAGGCCGCGAACACAGAGACGCCATTAGAAGCACCAACACTGGTAGATGTCAGAGCAAATATAGTACATGCCACATCAACATCGGCGCAATATGCTGATTTGGCTGAAAGATATGAAGCGGACGGCCCAACAGAAGTGGGTGATGTGGTGATGCTAGGCGGACATGCCGAGATAACAAGATGCAAACAAGAACTTTCAGACGCTGTATTTGGCGTGGTATCTGATTCTCCAGCATTTTTAATGAATGCCAACGCCGGGAACAATGATTCTCATCCAATGATTGCCATGAAAGGGCGTGTTTTGGTGAAAATCAAAGGCACAGGCAAAGCAGGGGACCGTGTCGTGTCAGCAGGTGATGGTCTGGCCAGGGTGGCCGGAATGGAAGAATGTACTGCGTTTAACACACTCGGAAGACTGATCAAGGATAAATACAACAAAGAAACAGCACTAACAGAGTGTGTAATAGGGGTGAAATAAACATATGGCATATACAGCAGGTGATTCAATTTTAGATGACGAATATAACGCATTTGCGAACAATTCTTCATCTCCATTTGGAATGAATACAATAGGTGGAACAGGTTCAGGAATTCATGGACTAGGTGAAGCAACAATATCAAGCGTGTCAGCAGGTGGCACAATTAATGCCTCAAACTGGAACACATTATTCACAGCAATGGGCGTAGTGGCAGGACACACAGGCGACTCATTGACATCAACTGGTGCGGTATCGGCGGGTGACGCAGTCGCGATCAAATCAGCCTTAATAACAGATTTAGCAACATTGGCAACTTCAGTGGGAAATGGTTGTCCAAGCACAACAGCACTTACAACTTCAAGTGCATTACAGACACCAGGATCTTCAAGCACATGGACAGGATCATACACAACCGAATTAAGTGCAACGTTTGCCAACGCAGACAAGATGAGACACTTTTTCAACGGCGGTGGCAAGATCAGGATTGATCCGGTAAGGACCGGTAATGGTGGTTCAGACGGTGCGTCAGGTAAAGACGCCGCATGGACTGACTTATACAACGCAGTTGGAAACTTTGACATAGGGGCAACTTCTTGTACAAGGTCAGGTACAGGTGAGACACAGACAACTTTCAACAGTTCAACTGGTTTCCACGATCTAGGCACAGGATACAGTACACTTTTAATACTAACGGACGCGGCTTATCCTTATACGGCAAACAACATCAAGATCGAGGCAAAATTAGATGCGGCAGTGGGAACTGCTGTGACAATTACCGTAAAGACGACGTCAACTGACGGATCTGGAGAGTTCACGTACAACGATGGTAGTGCAGACAACAATGCCTACAGAAATGGTACACACCAGCACCAGTTGTTTTCAATAAACACGACAACTGCCAGCTTGACTAACGCTCATACACCTTCAAGTACGGCAACGGTGAGCAACACTACCACATAATAATTTTTTAAGGTTGATATTGCACCATAATTACACTAAAATAGTGTTATGGACGTTTCAGAACTTAAAAAAATATCAGACAGATCTTACAACATAGCGGTAGCCAAACAGAACGCACTAGAAAAAGCAAAGTCTGACATGCTGGTGCCATATGAGGGACACCTTTTAAATGCAGATCCAGACACTATCAATCTAATTAGGAACCTATCAGAAGACAAAAATGAGTTTGTCATTTTAGACGTTAATGAAAACCCTTTGCTGGTAAAGGACTCAACAGCCTTGCTGACATTATTGAAAGCAAAAAACCAAGAGGTTTTGAACAGGTACCATCAGACCTATCAGCAGTTCACCAAGAAAAAAATATAACCTATGTCTAAGGGTGTATTGGTCTTTTGTGTTAACACGGATTCGTATCGATATGACAAGATAGCGGCCAAGACTATACCGCTGTTGAAGAAAAACCTCGGTCTGCCAGTGACTGTTGTAACCAATTTTGAGACATATAAAAATTTGCCACCATTGGGGTTCATTGACTACAAGTTCATAGAAAATCAGACAGGCAACACCATAGATGGCAAACCATGGCACAACTTAGACAGACACAGGGCATATGAACTGTCACCTTATGATGCAACACTGTTGGTAGACATAGACTATTTCTGTTTCAATAACGATCTGTTGAAACTGTTCGAGGCCGAAGATAGATTTTTAGTGCATGACAAGGTGCATGATGTATCAGGCAATAACAGTTATGATTTCAGAAATAGCAGTAGTATTCCGATGGTGTGGGCCACACTTATCTTTTTCCGTAAATGCAATTTTTCCCGGTCGGTCTTTGAAATGGTGAAATATGTTAAGCAAAATTATGAATACTTCTGTAATCTATACCGGATAGATTTTAGGAATTTCCGTAATGACTATGCTTTTGCGATTGCACTTACACAGTTGCATGGTTTTACAAATTTTCCCACAATGCCAACAAAGTTGGCGACTTTGCCGGCATCAGCAAAAGTTATATCTGTCAACGAAGAAGGAATCACCTGGCAGAACGGAGCTGAACTAGGAGAACTAAGAAATACCGATGTGCATGTGATTGACAAAGGAGTTGCATATGTCTAAAGGATTTATTTGGTTATGCCAGAATAATAAAAACACAGATTACGTAGAATTATCTGTTGCATTAGCAAAATCAATAAAAAAATTCAATAAGGAAAATAAAATATGTGTAATTACAGATGAAAAAACAAAAATTAAGGCCAAAGAAATAGATGTAGTGCTTACCATGAAAGAAGATGACAGTGAAGACCATGATATAAAATGGGCAAATGAGTACAAGGCCTTCCTGTACAGTCCTTTTAAACACTCGATAAAACTAGCGGCCGACATGCTTTGGACAACTAACACTGACTGGTGGTGGCATCATTTATGGCAGAGAGATATGGTGTTCTCTGTTGACTGCTACAACTACAAAAACAATATCGTAAAGGATGTCACTTATAGGCATTTCCACCAAAAAAATTTGTTACAGAACATCTACAGTGACCTCACATATTTCACAAAAAGTCGGACAGCAATTACTTTTGGCAGTCTGTGCAAGGACCTTACGCAAAACTGGAAGTTCGTGCGTGAGAACCTATTAATTAATTGCCATGATCAATACCCAAGCACGGATGTAATTTATGCACTGGCCCAAAGGATACAGGACCCAACAAATGATTCTATAATTGATTACCCTTGGTTCAAAATAATGCATAACAAAAAAGCAATAAACAAATTACAGCACGTATCGTCTAATGACAATTATCTTATGCCGGTGTCAGTGGATGAAAAATTATTACATGGTGGACACGCAATAACGAGACCACTTCACTACGTCAACAAGAAATATTTGGAGATGATAAATGACAGCCATTTTTGAAGCGTTAAAAAACTTCGAGCCCAAGAAGGTTCCTAAACCCACTGTTACCATAGGTGGAAAAAATATTGAAGTTGATCCAAAACTGTTTCGTGAGATAATCCAGCATGGCGAAGATTCTTTTATCTTAAAAAATGGCAAGATAGAGATGAAACCCATGATTAAAAGCATGAAAGGTTACCCTGTTTTGAAGGCATCATTAGAAAAAGGCCACCACATGCATGACGGCCACCCATATTGGCCAGATTCATTTAAGGAAGGAGGATATACATGGCAGACAGAATAAGGGTAAGTGATTTGGATTTTGTTTTTATATCCTTCAAAGAGCCGAATAAAGAACGCAACTGGGCCGATCTCAAAAATAAGGTCCCATGGGCAAAACGAGTCGATGGCGTGGTGGGTTTCGACAACGCACACAAGGCCGCGGCAGAAGTGGCAGAAACTGATTTCTTTATCAGTGTAGATGGAGACAATATTATAAATGAAAATTTCCTGCTTCAGATTTTAGATTTTAGTAGAACAAACAAAAAAGCTGTTCACAGATGGCGGGCAGAAAATAACATAAATGGTTTGATTTATGGAAATGGTGGATTGGTTGGTTGGAGCAAAGATACCTGCCTTAATATGCGAACACACGAAAATGCAGATGTAGAGGAAAATGAAATTGACTTCTGTTGGGGAGTTCCACATGAAAATTTACACAACTGTTACAGCACCACAGTCATCAATGCAACATCACAACAGGCATTTATAGCAGGCTACAGGGAAGGCGTCAAAATGAGTACCGAAAAAGGTAAACCGTTGAAAGCAGAGACTTTTGGGAAGTCAATATGGCCCACTAATTTGCGTGTGCTGAGCACATGGATGTCAGCTGGGGCCGATGTAGAAAATGGAAAGTTTGCCATGCTCGGAGCCAGGGCAGGTTGCTACCAGACAGTGATTGATGGTGCAGACCACACCAAAGTAAGGGATCTAGGTAAAATGGAAAACACCTTTGCTGAATTCGTGAAGGACATTGACATAGACGAGGAATTGCAGACGTATGGTCAAAGCCTAAGGCAGAGGCTAGAAATACCTGTGGCTGACCTTGACGAGCATGACAGCAGATTTTTCAAGACTGCGTTAACACGACACAGAAACATAGGAGTGCAAGACCGTGAGTACAAGTGATTACAAAACAGACGCACTTAAGGCAAAAGACAAATTAGCGACTGTCTCACCATCCATGTGTCTGGCCAAGTGGAACCAAACGTCACTGCACCTGCCAACAGGACTGACAAACAGTTGCTATCATCCGCCATTGCACAAGATTGACCCTGACAGCATCAAGACCAATCCTGCCGCTCTGCACAACACAGTGGAGAAACTGGATCAACGATTTAAGATGCTGAATGGTGAACGTCCAGACGGATGTTCCTACTGCTGGAAACTGGAGGACACCGGTGAAATGTCAGACAGGCACTATCGTTCAGGCGAGCCCTGGGCCATGCAGGACTTCGAACAGATCAGAAAGAATCCAATGTCCACGTCCTGGACGCCGAGATACGTGGAGGTCAACTTCAACAACGCCTGTAACTTCCGTTGCAGTTATTGTTCACCACAGTTTTCAACGTCGTGGAGCAAGGAGACTGAGAGGTACGGCGCCTTCCCCACATCGCCACCGCACAACGCACCAGAGCACTTCCAGGGCAGTCGCAGGCCCATACCAAATCGTGAGGACAATCCCTACGTGACAGCTTTCTGGAAATGGTGGCCAACGCTGTACAAGAACCTCAAGCATTTCCGTATGACAGGTGGTGAGCCCATGATGGATAAAAACACATACAAGGTGTTCCAATACATTATAGATCATCCCAAGGATGACCTACATTTGAACGTCACATCAAACATGTGTCCGCCCGACAAGAAGCTGAAGGAGAAATACTTCAACATGGCCAAGGAAATATGTATGGAGGAGAAGGTTGAACACATGATGCAGTTCGTCAGCGTAGACGCATACGGCAAACGTGCGGAGTACATCAGAGATGGACTTGATTTCAACTACATGATGGACAACGTGGAGGAGTTCCTTGACAGGATACCCGGACGCAACTCTATAACATTCATATGCACGTACAACAACCTCAGTATAACCAGCATGGACAAGCTGTTGGAGAAGATCCTGGAATTGCGTAAGCTGTATTCCAAGACATACCAAAGGGTATGGTTCGACGTGCCACTGCTGAGGCAACCAGCATGGCAACAGATAACAATGTTGCCCGAGTCATATCAGGGCATACACGAGGACAACATCAAGTACATGCAAGACAATTCCGGTGAGGAGAACGGGCTACACATATTCAAAGATTTCGAGATTCAGAAGATGCAACGTAATCTCGCATATTGGCGCGAAAATGCGGACGCAAGTACGCAAAATAAAAAAAACTTTTACGCTTTTTTTAACGAACACGACCGCAGACGTCTCACAAGATTTTTAAATACATTTCCAGAGATGGCAGAGTTTTGGGAGGAGTGTAGAAACGCATGAATGATTTAGAATATAAAAAACAGATACTGGATCCAAAGAGTGCAAGTTTCTGCGGAGCCAAATGGTATAATGCAACTATATGGCTGGGCAGTGGCATGACCACAAGTTGTCACCATCCACTTCCACACAAGATTGATCTAGAAGCAATAAAAACAAATCCCAGTGCAATACACAACACAGTACAGAAAAAAGCAGAACGTAAACAGATGCAGTGTGGTGACAGGCCTAAGGGGTGCGAATACTGTTGGAAGATAGAAGACATTAAAAGAGATAACATCAGTGACAGGGTATACAAGTCAAAAATATTTCCGAACGAAGCATTAGATGAAGCACACAAGTCAGACCCAAACAAAGACTGGAATCTTAAAACATTAGAAATAGCATTTGACAGGACCTGTAACTTTGCTTGTACATACTGTAATCCTGCTTTCAGTTCCACATGGGCAAACAATATTAAAAGGCAAGGACCGTACACAGGCATGACCACAGATGGACGTAATCATTTCACACACAGTCATGAAAGTGCAGAGCCATACAAGAAAGATGAGACTAATCCGTACGTTGAAGCATTTTACAAATGGTGGGAAACGGATCTACACAAGAGCCTGGATGAATTGAGAATAACAGGTGGAGAGCCAATGATGTCACCTAACTTATGGAGACTGTTAGACTGGATAGAGACACAGGGTGATAAAATGAATCCTGATATGACTCTTGCGATAAACTCTAACCTAGGTGCAAAACAGAGTATTATTGATAGATTTAAAACAAAATTGAAAAAGTTTGATAACTTTGAATTATACACCAGTTGTGAGGCAACGTTTGGACAGGCAGAGTATATCAGAGATGGAATAGTGTATGGGGATTGGCACTCAAACTTCTTGCACATGATGGTGGACAAGATTCCCCGTGCAATCCATAATATGTGTACTATAAATGCACTGTGTTTAGAGTCGCTACCCGAACTTTTAGAGAAGATGGTATGGTTCAAGAGTGCAAGTAAAGTGTATGGACCTGAAGTCAACTTCACATTGAACATATTAAGGTTTCCGAGCTTCCAATCACCGCTTGTACTACCCGATGATCTAAGAAATAAATTTAAGGGTGACTTGGTAAAGTTTTTAAATAGCAATGAGAAACATTTAGAGCACATGGAAGTAAATCAAACACAAAGACTAATTGACTATCTGGATGTTGTTAAGACGCCACACGCAGGGGCGGCCGAACAGAGTAAACTACAAAAAGACTTTAAAGCATTTTACAGTCAATACGACAAACGTTTAGGAAAAGACTTTGCAAAGACTTTTCCGATAATAGGAGAATGGTATCGTGGAATATAACCAATGGACTATTGATGCGGATTGTGATTTCTATACCGACTTTGAACCGCTGTTCTTGGACAAAGGGCCGGATCTCAGTGATGTCAAAACGACGTACTTAGGATACCAGTTCGATGTGATTGGGTCAAAATTAATAGATTGGAAAAAGTTAAAGGACTGGACGTTGGAGAAGATTAGATGCAAAGGGATAGAGGATGTTGAGATATTGAAAGCATGGTGCATTGATTACAAGGACGGTGGCTATCAAACTTTGCACAGACATGGAATCAGAGGGTTGAGTGTTGTCATATCACTAGACGATCAACCCAGCGAGAACAAAGCAGGCGCATTGTACACTGTCAAAAATGATGATTACATTGACTACAAACCTCGCAAAGGCAGAGCAGTTATTATAACAGGAGGAATATGGCATGGTGTATATCCAGCGGTCAGTCCTCGCAGAACATTTGTAGTAGATTACAAAATAAAAGGAACGATGAATGGCATATGAGTACGGGGCTAAAGAGCCCGAGAAATTAAAAATTGATGATATGACTCCTAAGGAAAAGGAGTTACTGTTAGAAAGTGATACCTTCTGCATGATGCCTTGGTTACACATCCATGCATTTCCAGACGGCAGAGCCTATCCTTGCTGTTTTGCCCTAGACAAATATCCTGTAGGAAACTTAAACAAAGATTCTATGGAGACTGTGTTCAATGGCCAAAACATGAAAGACATGAGAGTAAACATGCTCAATAATAAGAAAAGCAAAGAATGTGGCAAATGTTATGATCAAGAGAAATCAGGATTTTTCTCACTACGTTTAAGTTCCAACAAGCACTTTGGACACAACATAGGCATGGTAGAGAACACTCAGGAAGACGGAGCCACGGACTTTGTTATAAAGTACTGGGATATAAGGTTCAGCAATTTATGTAATCTCGCCTGCAGGAGTTGTGGCACATGGTTCAGCAGTAATTGGTATGAAGATCACAAAAAACTTACCGGTGCTCCGCCCAATCACGCTAAAATTATTAAAGTAGGCAGAAGTTCAAACGACATATGGGATCAAATGTTAGAGCAATTTGAACATGTGGAACAATTTTATTTTGCAGGTGGCGAACCAATAATAATGGAAGAACACTACAGGATTCTAAAAGAGTTAGACAGACGTAAAATGTATCATGTGAGATTAATCTACAATACAAACTTCACAAGAACAAAATACAAGGACATAGATGTGTTAGAATTATGGAACAAGTTTGATTCTGTTTCCATAGGAGCCAGTCTGGACGCAGAAGGCGAGAGGGGAGAATACATGCGTAAAGGAACTGTATGGAAAGATGTTGTTGCAAACAGAAAACGTATGCTAGAAGTATGTCCACAAGTGGACTTTTATATATCAAGCACAGTTGGACTTATTAATGCTTTGCACATTTCAGACTTCCATAGGAATTGGGTTGATCAAGGATTGTTAAAGCCACAAGACTTCAATTTTAATCTGTTGCAATATCCATATGCACAGAGGATTGACCTTTTGCCCGATTCGTTTAAGCAGAAAGTTAAAGAAAAGATTGAAAAACATCTTGAATGGTTACGTCCCAAGGATCATCTTACAAGGGCAACTAAAGGGTTTGAATCAGGATTAGACTACATGATGAGAAGAAACAACAACAAAGATATACAGCAGTTTAAACATACAATGAAAAAGATGGATACGATTAGGAATGAAAACATACTAGAAACATTTCCAGAATTGAAGGAATTGTATGAAGAGAATTAAGCCTAGCGAAGGAAACAAAACATTCTGCATGGCACCGTGGACTCACACGTACCTGTCACCCCAAACAGAGAGACGTATGTGTTGTGCATCCAGAGAACCTGCACAGAGTTTCAAACAGTACATAGACACGGGTAACGACGCTAAAGAATACAAACCCTTAACGTTGAAGGAACACTGGAATTCAGATCACATGCGATCCGTTAGGTTGCGTATGATGGCCGGAGAAGAACTCAAGGAGTGCGAAGTATGTGACCACAAATTATTAAACACCGACGTATATAGATCTTATTGGAATCAACTCTTTCAAAACAGGATGGACGAAGCATTTGAAAAGACAGATGACACAGGTAAGACAAGCATGAAAACAATAAGTTTTGATTACAGGTTCAATAACCTTTGTAATTTTAAATGTAGAATGTGTGGTGATATGTTAAGCTCTAGCTGGGAGGCGGAAACTCGTAAAAATAAGACTTGGGAAAAAGAGGAATCTCCATGGATGGCTTCGCCTTTACGTGAGCAAATTAAAACTTTCCAAGACAAGCAAGTTGTACAGGAATTTGTAGATTCTATTGAAACAAAAGAAGTACGTGAAATATATTGGTGCGGAGGTGAGCCTTTGATGTGGGAGATGCATTGGAAAGCAATGGAAAGAATAATAGAACTAGGTTTTGCAGACGAAGTATATGTTAGGTACAACAGTAATCTAAGTAGGACTTCTTTTGGCAAATCAAATCTTTTTGACCTTTTAGGGTATTTTAAAGATTGGCAGGTGTGTGCTTCTATGGATGGCACAGGGGAAGTTGCAGAATATATCAGGGACGGATTGGACTATACGCAATGGCTACGTAATTTTAAAGAAGGGCTGTCGATTGCAACCAATCCTAGGCAAATGAGATTAGATTACACAATAACAATGCCAGGATTGTTAGAATTAAAAAACATGTTTGATCTAAGCATAGAGCTTGACACTGAAATTTTGACCAAAGTGATGTTTACCTTTGGCAATGATGAAATTATAAGTCCCTTGGCACTCCCAAAAGAACTACTTCACACAATCATCGATGAAGCTTTAGAATATATGAGACCACGTGCCACAAAGAAGCAACGTTCCTTGATCGATGTGATTACTAATCTTAAAACAAGAGACACATTCATTCCAACACAGCGTGGGAAAAAAAGGCAACTGTATTTAGACAAAATACGAAAGCAAGACATTACAAAAATATTAGGCAGAGATAAAAGGGTATTGGACTGGTGGACAAGTATATAGATTCAAACATATGCCCATTACCGTGGAACCATTTAGAAGTTGATGTAAATGGTGGTGCGTCTCCTTGCTGTTTGTATAAGGGTAGTATTCCTGGAGTCAAAGTGTACGAACAAAGTTTAAAATCCATACAGCAAACAGAGTATATGGAACTTCTGAGAAAGAAGTTCAGAGAAGGTGCACGTCCTAAAGGATGTCAGAGCTGTTGGCAAGAAGAAGATGCCGGCAAAACATCCAAAAGACAAAATTCAATTTACAAAATGCGTAGCAGTTTAACAGACTGGACACCTGATAGCGAGCCAACGTTGAAATTTATTGACTTTAAGTTGGGCAATGTATGTAATTTAAAATGTAGGATATGCGGATCGTGGAGTTCCTCGAAATGGGCCCAGGAAGAAATAGATTATGAGACAGCCAAGGGTGGAGATAATCCTGTGGCAAGAAAGCAACTAAAAGAGGGAGGCTGGCCAAAACGTAATCCGCAGTTCTTTGAGGAGTTGCAGGAAGATCTAAAATATGTGGAATACTTTGAATTCACAGGCGGTGAACCTTTTATGATCAAAGACCACTTTAAAATTCTGATGCACTGTGTTGAAAAAGGGTACGCCAAAAACATAGACATACACTACAACACCAACGGCACACAGTTGCCACCTCAGGAAATATTTGACCTGTGGAGTTATTTCAAACATGTGGAAGTAGCATTCAGTATTGATGACGTGGGTGAAGCATTTGAATATCAGCGGCACCCTGCCAACTGGCGACAGGTAAGTGCAAATCTCGTAAAGTTCAAGGAAATGAAAACACCAAACATGGACTTTCAGATATGTTCTACAGTGACTATTTTTAATGTGTTTAACTGGGCAAAGATGGCATTGTGGGTAGCACAGTTTCAACCTAAATTTTTCTATGTGAACACCTGTTTTGATCCTGATGTGTTTAACATTCAGACACTGCCAAACCAGGTGAAGGATATTGTTGTCGATAGGTACCACATGCTTAAGGATTACCAGCCCAGTATACGTTTTATGAATGCCGCTGACAGAGATACACCAGAGATAAGAGAAGAAAGAAAAAGAAGAATTTTACAGACGGACCGTTATCGTAATGAAAATTTTGGTGATGTGTTTCCGCTTTTAAATAAAGTATTGAAAGTATATGAATAAAAAATTTATAGCAGGCGGGTGCAGTTTCACTTATGGTCATGAATTAAGTGATGATCATGAAGGCAAGACACCATCAAAAAAATCATGGAGTGCATTGTTACACGATTCACTTGGTTCCGACAGCGAATACCTATCTGTCGCCCGAGGGGGCATAGGGAACTGTGCAATAGCACGAAAGGTTTTCAAAGCAATATCTGAGAATGAAGTAGATGCTGTGGTAGTGATGTGGACTTTTCTCTCCAGATATGATTGGGCAATGAAGAGGCATTCTTCTCTTGAAGGTTCAAGGTGGGCAACTATCACACCATGGGACACTGACAAGGAACAGGGACAGGTCTTTGATAGGTTGCAGACGGATAGCGGACAGTTAGAAGTATGGGAGGAACGAAGAGAGATTGCACGACACAACGGCACAGGTCCGTTCGCAGAGGCCATATATAGGTACGCCGCCAACATGTATCATGAAGCATATCTAAGTTACAAAAGTATTACTTGGTTGCAGAATATATTGGAAAAGAAACAAATACCATTCATGTTCACTCTTGCGGACAACAGTTTGTTTTATGATTATGAAGCCCATTTAAAAAATCTAGACGGTCTAATGAATTCATTACATGCCGAGATTGATTTTACCAAATGGTTTTCTTTTGGTGAACGAATGATGGGATTCAACCAATGGGCGACTCTTAACCACTACGAGTATGCCACAACACATCCACTTGACCAAGCACATGCTGATGCTGTAAAATTAATGATGCCAACTTTTAATAAATTAATAGGAGAGAAATAATGTTCACTTGGATAAAAAATCTTTGGTTAAAGTTCAAACAGGAACGAGCTTACAGAAAAAGACTGAAAGATCTTAAGAAGAAAGATCCCTTTATATACAAATAAAAATGGAAATACTTAATAAGGAAAAGCTCAGAGAAACTCTGGAGCGTTGGAAAGCACATCCATCTGTTACTGGACTAATGGATAAATTTTCTCAGTTGCAATCCTACACGAATAAAAATTACAGGAATTTAGAATCCTACACCAAACAAAAAATTAAAGAATCTAAATATGAATTAGTTGAACTACCCTTTATTGATGTTAAGGAAGATCCTGTACGTCCGGAATTGGACTTACAGTTCCGTCAATCATATGGCAGGAAAATACTTGGATTGAGGGATGACGTTGGTCAGATATCCGCAATAATGTGTTTTGCGTTCACTAATGAAGTTCCAAAGACAGTTGATGAAATGGAAAAAATGAGTTATGATGCCGCATTACAATCCGTACACAGGGCAGGAGTGCAAGGGTCGATAGCGATAGCATACACGGTATGGGCAAAGAAGAAAGGCGGCGGACGTGCCATAGTCAACGAAGTTTACAAGATGGTAAAAAAGTCGAATCATCTCAACAGGTTGATTACACTCTCACCACTTACAGACATGGCAAGGAACTTTCATATAAAGAACGGCGCCAAAGAATTACAGGTCAATGAGACCACACAGAATTTTGAATATGACATAACACTAGAAGATTGGGAGACTGCACTAGTGAAGGCGAAAGGATTTTTAAAAGTAAAATGATAAAAACTATAATAATATTTCTATTACTTTTTGGATCTAATGTACACGCAATAGACTTTAAAAGGTACTACCAAGAAGATCTAACAGAGACCGACAAAAAGGCAATAGTGGTCTTCAACATATTACAGGGTATAGACATGTTGCAAACTTTAGAGATTGCTAACAATGACAACTACTATGAGAAGAACAAGATAATGGGAAAACACCCAAGTGAGGCACAAGTTGTAACGTATTTCATTGCAAGAGGGTTGGCACACTATCAAGCAACCAGGATGATACCTCTAAAATACAGGAACATCTTCCACACTTATAATGTTGTTTACAATTATAATGTAATAAGGGACAATCATAACATAGGAATAAGAATAGATTTCTAATGAAAATACTCATAATGGGTCTGCCAGGATCGGGTAAGACAACTTTGGCAAAGCACCTTGTACCAATGTTCAATGCCGTTTGGCTTAACGCAGACGAAGTAAGAAAAGAGGCAGATGATTGGGACTTTTCAGATGAAGGCAGAAAAAGGCAATCTTTGCGTATGTGGACTTTCGCAGAAGAGGCCGTTGATGCAAATAGGACAGTGGTGGCAGATTTTGTTTGTCCAACAGATTACACAAGGAAAGAATTTGATGCAGACTACACAGTGTGGATGGACACAATAAAGGAAGGCAGATTTGAGGACACAAATAAAATGTTTGAACCACCTAGCACATATGATTTCAGAGTCACACACATGGAGGCAAGTATGTGGGCTTTCCTGATCAAACAAGATATATTAGACAAGCACGGCAACCTAGGACCACACAGATAATGACAAAGCATTCTAAAGTATTGATAATAGGATCAGGACCTGCAGGTTACACTGCGGCGATATACACAGCGAGAGCGATGCTAAAGCCAATGATGGTGCAAGGCACACAACCAGGAGGACAGTTGACGATCACGACAGACGTTGAAAACTATCCTGGGTTTGGTGATGTGATTCAAGGGCCGTGGTTAATGGAACAAATGCAACAACAGGCAAAGAGCGTAGGCACAGATATCATCACAGACATGATCAAGTCAGTGGACTTTGGTCAAAGGCCTTTCACAGCAATAGGTGAAAGCGGAGAAACATACACAGCAGACAGTGTAATTATATCCACAGGCGCCCAAGCAAGATGGTTGGGCATCGATAGTGAAAAGAAATTTAACGGTTATGGTGTAAGTGCCTGTGCTACTTGTGATGGATTCTTTTTCCAAGACAAAAAAGTATTAGTGGTAGGCGGCGGTAATAGTGCCGTTGAAGAAGCATTATACTTGACGAATATTGCTAGTAAAGTTTACCTTGTACACAGAAGAGACAGTCTAAGAGCAGAAAAAATATTACAAGATAGGTTGTTTAGCAATCCAAAAGTAGAAGTTATATGGAATAGTCAACTAGAAGAAGTGATCGGAAATGACGATCCACTTAATGTAACTGGTGTAAAATTAAAAAATACAAAAGATGATTTTGGCCTAGGAACTGCAACCGTAGATGTTGATGGTGTGTTTATAGCAATAGGACATGACCCAGCAACACAAATTTTCAAAGGACAGATAGAAATGGACGATGAAAACTATATCATTACTAAACCAGATAGTACAGAAACAAATATACCCGGTGTGTATGCCGCAGGTGATGTGAAAGATAAAACTTACAGGCAGGCAGTCACAGCCGCAGGAATGGGTTGCATGGCGGCTCTAGAGGCAGAGAAGTACCTTGCATCGAGGGAAATTAATACATGAGAATACTAGGAATCAATTGCATGAATCACGATGCCGCAATGGCTGTCGTGGATTACAGTTCAGGCATAGGTGAGATATTGTGGGCGGCACACAGCGAACGTTATTCAAAAATTAAAAACGATCATTACCTTAATCAAAAGATAGTTGATGAGGCCAACACGTTTGGTCCTTTTAACAAGGTGGTATACTACGAGAAACCATTGCTGAAAAAAACAAGACAGTTATATGCAGGACAATGGGGAACAGCATTAAGTTATACAGAGATGCCACAATGGCACCTAGATAACTTCGGCATAAAAATAGATGAGTATGTTAAGCACCACGACTCACATGCCGCGGCGGGTTATTTTACGTCACCGTTCAAGGACACAGGAGCAACAATACTCACAGTAGACGCAATAGGAGAATGGGAGACAGTATCAATATCTACGGCAGACAAGACCTGGGTTGAACGAAAAGAAACACTAAACTATCCGCACAGTATAGGAATACTTTACAGTGCATTTACACATCGTTGTGGACTGAAACCTGCAGAAGAGGAATATATCTTGATGGGCATGGCCGCATACGGAACACCAAAGTATAAACAAAAGATTTACGACGACTTTGTGTATCAGACACCCTTCAAACTTAAAAAGAATCTACACAGGGGATTGAGCGACTGGGAACCAAACGCAGATGTGATGGACATAGCCGCCAGCATACAAGCAGTCACAGAAGAATGCCTCGCAGAATTATGGCACAGAGCCAGTAAGTATGGATCACGTAACCTTGTGTATGCAGGTGGTGTAGCGTTGAACTGTGCCGCAAACAAGGTATTAGCAAACATGGGGTTGTTTGATAACATATGGATAATTCCAAACCCAGGTGACGCAGGATCTAGTCTGGGTTGTATAGCCGCACACCACAAGAGACACCTCAAGTGGGAACACCCATTCCTAGGACACAATATAGATGGTGAGTATCCTGTGGATGCACTCATAAAAGAATTAAAAGAAAACAAGATGGTCGGGGTGGCGAGTGGAAGGGCAGAGTTTGGTCCTAGAGCACTTGGTAATAGATCACTGTTGGCAGACCCGCGGGGTGAGGATATCAAGGATTTGGTAAACTCTATTAAGAAAAGACAGAAGTTCAGACCGTTCGCTCCAGCCATATTAGAGGAGGATGTAAATGAGTATTTTACCCTGCCTAAAGCAGTTCAAAACACCCCTTATATGCAATTTACAGCGGCGTGTACGCATGGTAAAGACTTCCCTGCCATAATACATCATGATCACACATCTAGGGTTCAAACGGTGCGTAAGACGGATAATCCAGGCTTCCATGCACTGTTAACCGAATGGAAAAAACAGACAGGGTGTCCTATACTTTTGAACACAAGTTTGAACATAAAGGGCCAACCAATTGTAAATGACAGAGAAGATGGTAAAGCATTTACCAAAAAATACGGAGTCAAAGTTTTATAATGAACATTTTACTCACAGGGCACAAAGGATTCATAGGCAGAGAACTTTTGAAAAGATTGGAAGAAAAAAATTCAGTGATTGGACTTGATTTGAAGGACGGCAATGATCTACTTTCTTGTGTCTTTCCCGGTGATATAGATTTGGTGATCCATCTTGCAGGTAAAAGTGGTGTGAGAGAAAGTTTAAAAAATCCTGGCGCATATTGGTCAAACAACATTGAGGCCAGCAAGAGATTGTTTGATGCGTACAAGGATACCAGAATCTTATATGCCAGCTCTAGTTCACAGTATGAACCACACCAGAATCCATATGCGGCATCAAAACATATTCTAGAAAAATTGGCAGGATGCTATAGCAACACTGTGGGTATGCGATTCCACACTGTATACAATAACAATGCAAGGGAAGGCATGTTTTTTGACAAACTGAAAAAAGGCACACTGGAGTACGTGACAGATCATACAAGAGATTTTTTGCACATGGACGATTGCCTTGACGCAATAGAAATACTGATAGAACATGACAATTTTAAAGGCACAGTTGATATAGGATCAGGCCACAGCACCATAGTCAAACAACTAGTGGATAAAGATATTCCAATAAGGAATGTGTCTAATGAAAGGGAACACACTTTGGCAGACATTAGTGTAATGAAATCGATGGGATATAATCCAAAACATTTGTCGCCAAAGGTATAACTGCGATGGCATTTGATTGTTTCATAATAAATTTCCGCAACAAAGAAAGTGATAAAAATTTATCTTTTCTGTTGGAAAAATTTCCCTATGCCAGAGTGGTACCATTTATATCAGGATATCACGACATAATAAAATCTTTGATTGGTGAATCAAGGACAACTCATACATGGATGCTTACATCTAAAGTCGACTACACACATTTTGATTTTGATTTCCTACCAGAACAGCATCAGTCCACGCAGTTACATGTTTGGAATAATCCAGGACAAAAGGAGGGAGACACCTTGCTGTTTCCACAAAATTTTAAACAGCAAGAAATAAGATATTTGCGAGATTACGAAAATGTGAATTATCACAACTATGAAGTTCCGTATGACTTTGATTTTTTCGATCTGCATTACAATTTAGAAAATGTCATCGACAATATTCCAAAAATAGAATCATCGGGTGCAAGGTACATAAGATATTATGAACAAAAAGCTGAGAATAATTTTTATCCATCATACTGGGAAGATCTAAAAATTTATCAGGATAGGAACACTTTTTATATCCCAGTTAAGGCTCTTGAATACATCAAGACACAGATATATGACTATCCTTTTCTCCTTACCTTAGATGAAGAAAGCCAAAAGGATTGTTTTGATATAGCGTTCATATCCAACGGCGAACCATTCGAAGAAGAAAATTTTGCAAAATTACAGAAACATCTGCAAAAAAATAAACTTGCCAATAGGTTGTTTTGGATAAAAGGCGTAAGTGGACGTACCAATGCTTACAAGAAAGCCGCACAAACTTCTCACACAGAGTATTTCTATGCAGTCTTCGCCAAGAGTATGGTCCATGATGCATTCATGTTTGACTACACAGTAGACAGAGGCCTGTCAAAAAGGCATAGGATATTCCACGCCCTATTGAAAGAATTACAGCTAGAGTATGGCACATTCAACATTGATTTATACAGTAAAACATTGTGCCTACAAACACCAGACGATAATATTTTAGACTTTACTCTATCACAACCTCACGAAGTTGTGCCAATAGTGGCAAGCGAGGCCTTACTTGCGCCGGACAACTACACTGCCTGGAAGAATGCTTTTAGAGAAGTGTCAAAGTTAGTCCTATGGCAACACAAAGAGCCCACTGTAGAAACTAGGCACAGGCTTAAAAAATGGTTATCGACTGACAACGAATGGTTAGCTAAAGGCTCTCATGATGGGAAAAAATTTACGGAAGACTGCGTGTATGATGAAGAAAAAATATTACAAAGTTATACTTGGGACTTTTGTAGGGCTAAATTTAAATCCTTGTACCCAACTGAAACTTTTTATTAATATCTAAATTTTCAAAATAGAAAGGTTGCTGTAAGAACCAATTTATGTATTTTGGAATACCTTCTTCTATATCAATAGTGGGATTAAAATTTAATAGGCTTTTGGCCTTGTCACTGTTGAGTGTGTCTCTATTTGGATAAAATGAGTCATGTGGTTGTGTTATTATTTCACCTGTGCCTAAGGCATCTCTTATCATTTCCGCGGCGTCTATGATTCTTCTGCCATGTCCTCTTGTACAATTTAAAGTTTCATTTTTTATGTTTTTCACTGTAGCGAATGCAAAATATTTTGCCACATCTAATACATTACTGAAATCTAGTTTGTTATCTGGACCTTGCACTGTCATCTTGCCAGTTGTTAATGCGTTTTTTAAAAGTTGGCTAATCACTCTAGTGATGGCATCTTTCTCACCGTACAAAGCAGACGGTCTCATTATTACATAATCGAGGCCATATTCTCTGTGCCAAATTTTACACATAAGCTCACCCTGTCTCTTATATGATCCATACAAGGTATTTGGTCTTGGCACCACGTCCTCATCTGGTATTTGATTATTGAAATCGCCATAAACCATACTACTGCTGGCAAATGTAATTTTTTCTACATTATGTTTGACACAAAGATCAAGTATGTAAGCTGTTGCAGTAACCATGTTATCGGTTGCGTCTTGTACATTACGTTTTACCATTCTTGCATTAGGATAGGTTGCAACATGAATTACTCTGTCAGGTTTGAAATCTGAAAATGCATTCTCCATGAATTGCATGTTTTCAATTTTTCCAATATATTCTTTATCGGCTTTGGTGATGGCTTTTCTCTGGTTTAGTACAGGAGTGTATTCCCAATTTGGAAATGTATAGTATTGATGATAGCAATCAACTATCCCTACCGTGTGATTGTCTTTTTTAAGATAATTTGATATGTGGCTTCCTATAAAGCCATATCCGCCAAGTATTAGTATTCTCATATATCCTTATTGTATATTACATTAAAAGTTTCCGCAAGTTTATTATGTCCTAAAAAACTTCCTCTGTACTTGTTGTAATTAATTATTGTTTCTATAGAGTGACTGGTAAAGTAACTGGAATATGCCTGCAGGCTTTTAATTTTATTTTCCTTGTATTCAGTGATGTCAACATATCTATTACAGTTGTAATTCTTGTAGTGCAAGTTATAAGGTGTCTGATCCATGCACCAAAATTGTTCAAAATTTTTACGCGAAACACTCATAGCAACGTCAAAACAAACACGATGATCTTGGTGATAGTCTTCTCTCCAATGTGAGATAAGAATATTATGTCCTTGTGCAACTGACTCGACAAAAGATACTAGATTGTTCGAGTTTGTTAGGTTTGGTCGACCATTGCCGTGCAACGGTGTGTCATATATCACGGAGTCGAATCCAAGTACCTGTTTACTTTGTTCAAATTCCTTCTCCACAACATCTTTATTTCTTTTTGTGTTTTGTTCTGCCGACGGCTTTACCATGATTAGATTGGTTACCGAACCCCCGTTGTCCTTTATTTTTTGAACAAGTCCTCCACACCCTACTTCTAAATCATCGGGATGAGCAGTGATTATTAAAAATTTTTTGTTGAAAATCATATCTTAAATGTTTTTGCCATTAGTAATGAAGTCTTAGATTCCATATCTTTCTTTAGGGCAGGAATATTAAACTTCATGTCCACGCTTTTAATTTTTAAATAATTTTGTTCTATGGTTTTTTTAAGAAAACGAGCTATTGTTTCTTGCTTTTTTGTTTTAAGCTCTTTGGCTATATCGTAGTGTATTGTTACGTTATTTTTAAGTTTGACGTTTATGTACATCAGGTACTTGACCGGCATGTTCTGGAAATGTATTCCTTCGAGAACCTCCGGCCATTCTTTGACGAATTCTTTCGTCAACTGTACCCAAGTGCTATTCTTTGGCGGCTGTTTCTTTGGCATCCGCTTTTTTATTTGCTTTCTTGGCCGGTGCCTTCTTTTCGTCTGCCTCCGGATCCTTGGCGAGATCTTTAACCGACACGCCCTTCTCCTTTGCTATCATCTCGTTCAACTTATTAAGAAGTATTTTTCCATCTTCTGTGTTACCAAAAGTGACCATTACTTGATTGGTCTTGAACTTCTTGATGTAGTTGTCATTGTGCATCATTGCTAACATGTTCGTTCCATCTGGGAACGTCTGTCTGCTGGCGAAGTCTGCGAACTCGTCCGCATCTTGTCCGCCCTCTGATTCTACAGCCTTCATTAAAGCATTGTGATACAAGTCCGGTAAGAATTTAGTACCTACTACTAGACAATTATCTGCCTCGCCTGGTACAGTTCTGTACATGATTACAACTTTTGCTTTTGACTCGTCCGCAAGTTCTCCAATGTGTTTGAAGTGTCTCTTTGGACCAGTCTGACCATCGCCTGCCGCTCCGGTGTTGTCACCCATTGGCATGGCTTGGTTGTTCACGTTCATTAGTGTTGCCATTATTTTCCTTCCGCAGTCGCTGGTGCTCCTGCTGTGCCTTCAGGTTTTTGTTCTGGTGCCACTTTGGCCAAGAACGCCTGTAGTTTGTTGTATAGGAATCCCACACCTGCCATTTCGTTGGCCTTGAACGCACCTCTAGTGGATGCCACATCAAGTATGGTTGAGAGATTCTTAAGATCGCCTATAGACAAAGCAGTTGGATCCGGTTGTGGAGCCTGTTGTCCTGCAGTACCCGTCGGTGCCGCTGGAGCAGTTGCCTTTGCTGGCTTCTTTAAGTTTTTCTTTTTGGTTGCCATTTGTTATTCTCCTAATTGCAATTGGTATTAATATACGTATATTATACTAAAATTAATTATGTTTAGCAACGACTATTTTGAGAACTTCTGGGCAACGCCACTGAGTGCAAACAATGTGAGGTCACCCGGTTCTTCAAAACCAAGCACAGTGATTGACCGTGAAGTATCCTTTTGGTATATGACATCCTTGGTAATTGAATACCTTCCGTGACAGTTTTCATAAATCCACTTACGCATTTGTTCGACGTCCGACTCATGGGCTTTTACCACGGTGTTCACAAAGTGTGGCGGTAAAACGTCTAGTTCTCTCTTGAAGAAATTATTTGGATTGATTTTCACGCTTCTTCTCCATCCATTCATAGGCCGCGTCCCATCTCTCCTTCACTGACTTCTTTGGTCCTTCGTAGAGAACGTCTCGATTGGTGTTGCTTGGTCCAAGCACTTCCACACCTTTCCAGAACATAGCAATTACAACTAATACCATTATGCCTACAATCCATTTACTCATTATGCTCCCCACACATCATCATACATGGGTGGCTCCTCTTTATTAGGTATACGTTTATACGGTTGGTTGTGAAATTGTTTAAAGGTGAAATACATGGCAAAGACAACACCCAAGTGGCCTATGACAAGTCCTACCCAACCCCAAAGCATTGTGCTGATAGAAAAAAAGTAAACAGTGAATACCGTGCTCCATACAAAACTTAAGACAACTAATAATTGTAATCTAACAGTCTTAGGTAATGCACGTAGGTCGTTATGATTGTCATCGAATAAAACAGTGGCAGTGTCTATCATCCAGTTTCTCAGACACTTTACTTTATCCATTTTACCGGAATAAGGATTTGTGTTTGGAAACATCATCATTGATAGTACCTCACTGTCGCAACGATTATTACCAGCACAAAAATTGCTGTAGAAATATATAAAACTTTCTCATCGTTAGTCATTGTACTGTACCGTCATTCCGAAAGGTGCTTCTATGTCTCTCTCGTATGGATTGTTAATTAAGAATATAGTGTCACAGTAGTGTTCATCACCCCATGTTTCAAAAGGCCAACCGTCTGTGAACATCACAAATTTCTTTGGCTCTATGCCCTCTTCCTTCATGTAGTCCCAATTACATTCAAACTCTGTACCACCACCTGAACCTAATTCATAGTCAAGTAATTCATCTGCGTTGTCTGGTGTGAATACCTTTGGATTGAATACCGCAGTGTCAAATGACCATAAATGTATTCTAAAGTCCTTGTATTGATCCATTATGTTCTTAACTTCTGTAAGGAACTCTTTACACTGTTCGTTGCTGATACTACCACTGGCATCAAGTGCCAAACATATGTCAATCATCTCATCATTGTTCTGTCCTGGAAGTATGGCAGATGTGTGCCATGACTTTCTGCTGGGTCTCATCCAAGTGTAGTCCGATTTCAATGTGCTCATTATCTGTTGTTGTAAGATCTCTCTCCAGTCCATCTTTGGCTCTGTTAGGTCTTTTACAAGTCTTTGTAAAGCACCTGGTAGATTACTTGCACCTGTTGACTGTGCCGCACTCACCATCGCTTCTTTCACTTCGTCTCTGATCTTCTTAAGTTCTTCTTTGGTGTAAACAGGCTTGCCACCTTTTGCACCTTTCTTGTCATTGCCTTTGCCCTCGCCTGCACCATCACCTTTGCCCCACTCTTGGTGATCGTCCATTAGTTCGCCCATCTTCTCTAACATCTTCTTGCCGTTCTTCTTGGCCTGCTTGTAGATGTCGTCGTATATTCTCTCACTAGCCCAGTCCTTGTACTTGTCGTCCTGGAAGCCTTTGTTCTCACCTTTCTTACCTTTAGGCATCTCACCGATATTAGAATCTTTCAATATCTGATTAACCGCATAGTCCGCCGCGATGTTCCAAAGTTGTGGATCTCTATCACCAATCCTCACTAACATGTGTTCAAATACATTGTGCAAAACCTCATGTCCAAACAAGAATTCAGTTTCTTTAGGTGTAAGTGAATCTATAAACTTTGTATTGTAATAGAAGTGTCTACCATCTGTACCCGCTGTCGGACACCAGTCGTCTGCGTTCACAAGTTTCAATCTAGTTGCAAGGTTGCCAAAGAAAGGATGCTTCAGTAATAAAGCAATCCTTCCTGTAACCAGTTTGTCTATGATTCTTTGATCTGACATTATTTAGACTCCATAGCAGTTATGACATACTTGCCAAACTTCTTATGGAACCTATCAAATGATTTCAACTTGCTAGGATCGAACGGAAGTTTGTAGTTTGTTAAGGCAATCTTCGCACCCATAACAACCAACTCCGTCTCGAAGTTGTCCATCATGTAGTTGAAGAACCTGTCCGCTTGTTCATTCCAAGTCTTGTCTTTCTTCTCGTGTGCCTGTTGTAGTTCATAGCACAAAGAAACTGTAAGAGAGTACATCGCTGATATCTCTTTTGTTTTAAGGTCTCTGACCTTGCCGCTCAATATATCAGATGGGTTAGGTAACTGACCGCTAATTTTACGATGATTCATAAACTTAACGGCCAGACCTTCTCCTACGCAACCTGCTACGAGGTCAGTGAGCGTACTTTCTGGCAGGTCATCTGATAGAAGTTGGGATACGAAACTCCATGATCTTGGAGTTGCGAATGATCTAGAACTGC
>Ga0315320_10000151_pt1 | contig 53706 bp, 45 predicted proteins | sample M140m21515metaG_FD_203458 | JGI IMG/M metagenome (GOLD analysis project Ga0315320, IMG submission 203458) | Ammonia-oxidizing marine archaeal communities from Monterey Bay, California, United States - M1 40m 21515 | ecosystem: Environmental > Aquatic > Marine > Coastal | place: USA: California... | reverse complement strand
AGCGGGTAATGCCGCGCATGATGCAGCGGCGCGACGTATGGCGTGTGCGGGCGATAGAATCCGACGGCAAGGAAGAAGGGTTTTCCGGTTTTGTTCGGATGATGTTCCTCCATCAATTTCACGGCGGCGAGCGCGGCCTGTCCATCGGTATGTTCCTCGTCTTTGCTGTCGAGCAAGAGCCAGCTCATCGTGCCGCCGTACGAGCCGGCGCGCAGGGTGATTACTTCATCCTGCCGCGTGCGGTCGATACCGATGGGATTGATGACCTTGTTCCAGGAAGCCTTGTCGTCCTCGCCACCGGTGCCGATTTGGGTGGGTACGCCGTAATGGTATATTTTACCTATTCGCGCGGCAAAGTAACCGTGATTGATAAAATGCTGTGAGAGAGAAGCGATGTCTGGTTGTTTATCCCGGAAATGGCCGGCATTGGACAGCACGCCAGTCTGCTCAGGGTAGAGACCGGTCATAAATGATGACCGACTGGGATTACAAACCGGATATTGGCAGTAGGCGCGATCGAATCGAAGGCCGCGTTCAGCTAGTCGGTCAACATTGGGCGATTTCACTAGTGGGTGTCCGTAACAGCCTAAATCTGCATTTAGGTCATCGACAGCAATCAGTAGGACATTCGGTTTATCAGCAAACGAAATAAGTGGAAAAATAAGAACACTTAGGAGCCAGTGAATTTTAGTGTAATTCATAGTTTTTGAGAAGATATAGGTTGAAACAGAGAAAAGGTAGCATGTTTTTGTTTACAATTCCTTGAAGCGTGCGATCTTCTCGTCCAGCGGGGCGGACGAATTAAATATGTCTCAAACAAGAAAGTACGTGTGGAACGGTATCCACTTTGGCAACACTTTTTTCATGGGTCTGATTCTTTTGGGCTCGGTGGTGGGGCTCCCAATGTTCATATGGAAATTTGGTGCTGATATCCAGCATTGGTGGGCACATATTCTCATTGCGCTTGTTTTGTTCATTTATTCGGGGATGGGAATCACTTTCGGCTATCACCGATTGTTGTCGCATATTTCCTTCAAGGCCAAATGGCCAGTTAAATTATTCTCTCTGATCGGTGGAGCTACAGCTATGCAGGATTCGGCTCTCGTTTGGAGTGCAGATCATCGCCGTCACCACAAGCATGTGGATCACGAAGATGACCCTTACAATATTACTAAAGGCTTTTGGCACGCCCATATCGGTTGGATATTATTCAAGAAGAAACTCGCTCCACCCAAGGATAACGTTAAGGATTTAATGGCCGATAAAATTGTTATGTGGCAACACCGCTGGTGGATTGAGATTGCCTTGTTTGTTGGGTTTATTTTTCCGGCTTATGCGGGCTGGTTAATTGAGGGTTCTTGGCAGGGTGCTCTACTTGGTTTCCTGCTTGGTGGAATGTTCCGATTAACATGTTGTCACCACAGCACCTTTTTCATCAACAGCCTCTGCCACTACATGGGCACACAGCCGTATTCTTCCACGCATACCGCGCGCGATTCGTGGTTTATGGCGCTGCTGACCTTTGGGGAAGGGTACCACAACTATCATCACGAATTTCAGCATGACTATCGGAATGGCGTGAAGCCGTGGCAGTTTGATCCCACCAAATGGGCGGCCTGGACACTGAGCAAGCTAGGCCTTACCAGCGATCTGCGGCGCGTGCCGGATGAGAAAATCGAGCTGGCTGAAATCCGCCAGAAAGATAAGCAACTAGCCGAGCAGCTTTCCAATACGCCCGAGCCAGTCTGTGAGAAGACGCAGGCCCTCTTCGCTGAGGCCGGGGTTAAGCTGCATTCCGCGGTTGAATCTTGGGAGCACGCCAAAAACGAATACTCCAAGGCCGCTCAGAAAAAACTCAATCTCACCAAGGAACAGCTTGCTGAACTCCGCGCCCGCTTCGACGAAGCTGTGGCCGAACTCCGCGAGGCCATCGCTCAATGGCACGCCGCCCACCAGCAATTGGCCGGGCACTTGGCTTAGTCTGTCATAAAAACTACTCGCATTTACCACATTTTCTGGTAAATAATGCCTTGTTTGTTTCACTCATCATTTTGATGAATTGAATTAATATAAACCCAACACGCTTTTGGCATCATCTGCCAATGAAAAAAATAATACCCTGTATCTTGCTGGCCCTGACTTTTGTCGGGGGAACTCTTTGGGCTGATGAAACAGCCGATAATCTAAACACCGCCGAGGCTCCGGCTACGGAGGAAAATGCCGCGGGGGAAACGAATTCCGACGGCGATGATACCGGGGCAACCACCGAAGGCGATACGCCGCCCTCGAAGATTGATTCGGGTGATACCGCATGGATCCTGACCGCGAGTGCCTTGGTCCTCTTCATGACCATCCCCGGACTCTCGTTCTTTTATGCCGGTTTGGTGCGGAAGAAAAACGTGCTCTCAGTACTGATGCACTGCTTCGCGTTGGTTTGTTTGATGACCGTGTTGTGGGTGGCTATTGGTTATTCCATGGCATTTTCGACGGATAACGAAAATGGCTTCATCGGAGGACTGAGTAATGCCTTTGCCTCCGGCCTCACGCAGGATTCGGGCAATGGCATTCCTGATTTTGCATTTTTCATTTTTCAGATGACCTTTTTCATCATCACCCCGGCACTGATGGTGGGGGCTTTCGTTGAGCGCATTAAGTTCTCCGCCATGCTCTGGTTTACCGGCCTATGGGCTGTGATCGTGTATCTGCCAGCTTGTCATTCGGTTTGGGCGGATAATGGATACTTTTTGAAGATGGGTGCGGTGGATTTGGCTGGAGGCATAGTGGTGCATATCACCGCTGGCCTAGGCGCTTTGGTAGCTTGTATTGTGCTCGGTCCGCGCAAAGGTTATCCGAAAACTCAAATGATGCCGCATAATCTGCCGATGACTGTGGCCGGCACAGGAATGCTTTGGGTGGGCTGGTTCGGCTTCAATGGCGGCAGTGGCTTGGCCGCCGATGGCGGTGGTGCCACCGCAATTGTGGTGACGCAGATTTCTGCGGCGACGGCGGCATTGACGTGGATGTTTATTGAGTGGATGAAGAACGGGAAACCCACGGTGCTGGGAATCGTAACTGGCTCGATTGCGGGCTTGGCGGCGATTACGCCGGCATCCGGTGTTGTGGGGCCGCAGGGTGCGTTAATCATCGGCCTAGCTTCCGGCTTCGTCTGCTGGTACGCGAGCACGGCCATCAAGGCAAAGTTCGGTTACGACGATTCGCTGGATGTCTTCGGTGTTCACGGTGTGGGCGGCATTATCGGAACGTTGTTGCTGGCGTTCCTTGGTGCCAGCGGCACATTGGATGGGCGCGGGGACTACGAGAGTGGAACCCAGTTCGCCATACAATTTAAGGCGGCGGCCGCGGTGGGGCTTTACACGCTCGTGGCTACTTGGATCATCCTCAAGGTGGTGGATGCGATGGTTGGCTTGCGGGTGGATGAACAGGATGAGACCAACGGTCTCGATATCTCCGCCCATGGTGAGGCGGGTTACAACGATTAATCCCAAACCAAGGAATATTTGAATGAAGAAAATTGAAGCAATCATCAAACCCTTCAAGCTGGAGGAAGTGAAAGACGCGCTGGCAGAGGTCGGTGTGGTCGGAATGTCCGTGAGTGAAGTGAAAGGCTTTGGCCGTCAGAAGGGACACACGGAAATCTATCGGGGCAGTGAGTACACGGTGGATTTCTTACCGAAGGTGAAAATCGAAACCGTAGTGGCGGACGGGACGGTGGATGACGCCATCGCAGCAATCACCAAGGCGGCGGCTACCGGCAAGATTGGAGATGGCAAAATCTTTGTCCAACCAATCGAACAGGCCATCCGAATCCGTACGGGCGAGAGCGGCGAAGAAGCGGTTTAACCCCTCGATCTAATCAACGCGCCGGACTCCATTTGGAGTCCGGCGTTTTTTATGGGTTTTTAATAGGATATAATTGGGGCCGGACTTGACGGTGTGGCAGGGGTTTGGTGAAGTAGCAACTCGTTGCCCAACGCGCACTTATTGGTGCAATGTCGATTCATGATCATTATGAAGCGGCTCGTAAAGAGTTGCTGGATTTGGGGTTACGTAATTCGCTTTTGAATTACCGCCACTCTTCGGCCCGTGGTGTACGGGTGCAGGGGGAGTCTTCGGTGGAGATTTACGATCTGCTCGTGCGGGGTGAGAAAGAGATGACCTTCGTCCCGCGCAAAGGGTTGGAGGTGGATCTGTCTCCGCACCTGACAAACGCCCGTCAGCGGTTGGAGGACCTGCCGAAATGGCCCGGGAAAGGGGTGGGGGACAAGGATCTGGCCGCGCACCTGAAGACGGTTGGCAATTCCATAGGCAAGGTGTTGAACGCCGTGATGAGCCTGCCGCCGCGCGTGGAGGAGGCCATTGACCGGGCGGTGACTGAGGACAACGAAGCGGCCGGGAGGCAACTCCTCAATGAAGTGGAGTTTGCCATTCATCAGGCGGAGGGCGTGCGCAATCGCGTGGAGCGTGGGCGCGAGATTCTTAAGAAACCTTTGGCCCCGGAGAAGGTGCAAATTCTATCTGCTTCACTGGAGCACGAGATCGATACATTGGCCCGCGAACATCTGGCCCGTGTGGAGGATGCGGCGGCGGGAGGGGCGTTGCGCAAGGAATGGCTGAAGCCGTTGAGTGAAGGGGAGCTGCGCGATACGCGGTTGCAGACAAACGACACGGATCGCCGGTTGCAACGGCGCCTGCTGAATACCGAGCGGTCGGCGCGCACGTACATTGAAGAGCGCGGTGTGAATGTGCTTTACCTCGCGCTGGGCATGTTGCATTGGCGCGATGCGGAGGATCCGAAGCGCGAGTTAAAGGCGCCGTTATTGCTTGTGCCGGTGAAGCTGCAGCGTGCGGCGGTGCGTGAGCGTTACAAACTTTCCTACACGGGCGATCACATTGAGGAAAACCTCTCGCTGGCGTTTAAACTGAAACAAGATTTCGCCGCGGAGCTGCCGCCGTTCCCGGAGATTGAGGACATGGATCCCAAGGTATACTTCGAGGCCGTGCGGCAGGCGGTGTCCGGCCTGCAAAATTGGGAGGTGCAGGACGACGAAATCTATCTCGGCTTTTTCTCGTTCACCAAGCTGATGATGTACCGTGACTTAGACTGCGCCGGTTGGCCGAAGGAGGAACAGCCTACCGAGCATCCATTACTGAAGGCCGTGCTGGCCGATGGATTTAATGAAGCGGGCTCGGCATATGAGGATAAAACCTTGCTCGACGATCATTTGCCGCCGGAGGAATCGCATCAGGTGGTCGATGCCGATGGCTCGCAGCTGACGGCGATTCTCGACGTAAAGGACGGCCGCAACATGGTCATCCAAGGGCCGCCCGGTACTGGCAAATCGCAGACCATCACCAACCTCGTGGCGCAGGCCTTGGGGCAGGGCAAACGGGTGTTGTTTGTGGCGGAGAAAATGGCCGCGCTGGAGGTAGTGAAGCGCCGGCTCGATACCGTCGGCCTCGGCGATGCCTGTCTGGAGGTTCATAGCCATAACGCCAACAAGAAGGGGTTGGTGGATGAACTGAAACGCACGCTGGGGCAGGGGCGTGTGATTGAGCAGGCCGGCGCGCAGTCAGACATGGATCTGCTCGGCAGCATCCGCGGCAAGCTTAACCAATACGCTAGTGCGGTCAACGAGCCGCTGGCACAGACCGGCTACAGTGCGTACGAAATTTTTGGGGAACTCATTCATCAACAACGCCAGCTGAAAGAGGTGGGTGACCCGCCGCGACTGCAGTCTATGGTGGATGCCTTGAGCGATCTAGGTACGATCCTGAATTGCACGCGTGCGCAGCTGGAGGAGCGGACCGTGGCCGTCGGGCGCTTAGAGAGCCATTTGGCCACACACGGAAAACCGGTGGCGCATCCGTACCACGGTGCGGGGGTGACTTTGCTGATGCCTTCGGATCGCGATCGGCTGTTCGATGAACTGCCGCTCACGCTTAAATCCGTGCACGCCCTAACCGACGCGGTGGGGGCTCTTCAAGATCGCTTGGGGTTTGGCAATCAGGCCCACTGGAGCGACGCTCAGCGACTTGCTGCCATGGCCCGGTATGCCGAGGAAGCGCCGGATTTGCTCGGGATCCATTTGCGCAGCCGGAGTTGGGAGGAGGATATCCCGGTGCTGGATGAGCTGCTGGAAACGGGTCGCGATCATTCCGCGGTGAAAGCGCAGCATGAAACCACGTTGATCCCCGAGGCGTGGGGCCGCGATGTGCTGATTGCACGCTCCGCCCTCGTGGAGCACGGGGAGAAGTGGTACAAGTTTATCATTGGCGATTACCGCCGCGCGCGTACGGAGATTCGTGCGTTGTGCAAGGCTGGCCAGGCGCCAAAGGAGCCGACCGAATTGCTCAAGCTCACAGACGCCATCATGTCTGAGGCGCGGTTGAAAAAGGAGATTGAGGAAAAGCAGCCCGTGGCCGAGGAACCCTTCGGGCGCCAATGGCGCGGGGTGGATTCGGATTGGGACAAGCTGGAAACCGTGCGGGGCTTCGTGGAGCGATTGCGCACCGCGGTCCGCGCGGGCAATGCAGACGATGCGTTGATCACTTATCTGGAATCCGCCCCGGACACCCTCCCATTGCCCGGTCTGGTGAAAGCCATGGAGGAAGCGCACGCAGCCTGGAAGGCGCAGGCCGAGCGTTTATTTGAGCTGCTGAATCTAAAGGACACCTTGCGGACGGCTTGGTTGGAGGAATGGGCTTTCGAGGATCAGGTGCGCAAGCTGGAGGTCATGATTGGGAATACTGAACGGCTCGATGAACAGGTGACTTACAATCAGTTGGTGGAAACGCTGGAGGAAGCCGGGCTGGGCTGGGTGGTGGAAGGTGCGGCCGAATGGGAGGCGGCGCCTGAGCATCTGGTGCATTGGTACCGCAATGCGTGGTTCGAGCGCATGCTGCATGAGCTGCTGGATTCCCGCGAGCCGCTGCGGCGGTTCAATCAAACAGCGCACACGCAGGATATTCTGCGCTTCCGCGAATTGGACGAGCTGTTGTTTCTCTTCAACCGCATCCGGTTGGCGGCTCGGCACTGGGAAGGGCTGCCGTCGATGGTGGGCAACGGTCAGCTCGGGATTCTTCTACGCGAGTTTGAAAAGCGCGTGCGGCATTTACCAATCCGAAAACTCATCACGCGCACGGGGCGCGCCATACAGGCGATTAAGCCGGTATTTATGATGAGCCCGATGTCGATCGCCAGTTTTCTGCCGCCGAGTTCGGTGCATTTTGACCTGGTGATCTTCGATGAGGCCAGTCAGGTGAAGCCCGTAGATGCGCTTGGCGCGATTCTGCGCGGCAAACAACTGGTGGTGGTGGGCGACAGTAAACAAATGCCGCCCACGCGTTTCTTCGATTCCCTCGGCGGCGGCAGCGATGATCTGGATGATGAAGACAATCGTCTTGCCGATCTGGAGAGCATTCTGGGCACGATGACCGGTCAGCGCGCGCCGCAGCGGATGTTACGCTGGCATTACCGCAGCCGGCATGAATCACTGATCGCCGTGTCCAACCGGGAATTTTACGACGGCAACCTTCTCATTTTTCCGAACTTTAATCCGGCCGATCCGGCGCTCGGTATCAAGTATCATTATTTGCCAGATACCGTGTACGAACGCGGTGCCACCAGCTCCAATCCGCTTGAGGCGCGCGCGGTGGCCGAGGCGGTATTTCGCCATGCACGTGAATGCCCGGAGCTGACGCTTGGCGTGGCGGCGTTTAGCGTGAAACAGATGCAGGCGGTGTACGACGAGGTGGAGCGGATGCGGATGGAGGATAATTCCTGCGAGGAATTTTTTGGTGCGCACGAGCATGAACCGTTCTTCGTCAAGAATCTCGAGAACGTGCAGGGTGATGAACGCGATGTGATTTTCATCAGCGTCGGGTACGGCCGCGATCAGGACGGCAAGGTGTCCATGAATTTCGGCCCGCTCAACAGCGATGGTGGGGAGCGCCGATTGAATGTATTGATCACCCGCGCCCGTCGGCGCTGCGAAGTATTCACTAATCTACGCGCGGTAGATATCGACCTGAACCGGACTTCGGCCCGTGGCGTGGGCGTCTTCCGTTCCTATCTGCAATACGCCGAGGCGGGTGCGTTGGAGGGCCAGGCGGAGTGCTCACATTCGGCGGTCAGCACGCTCTTTGAGGAGGAAGTGGCCGAGTTCCTACGACAGGCCGGGCATCAGGTACAAATGAAAGTGGGCACGGCCGGTTTCTTCATTGATCTGGCTGTCTTTAACGCCAACCAGCCCGGTTCCTATCTGCTCGGCATCGAATGTGACGGGCCGGAATACAATCGTGCCCGCACCGCGCGCGATAGGGATCGACTGCGGCAACAGGTGATGGAAGGTTTGGGGTGGCAGGTCTATCGCTTGTGGAGCGTGGAATGGTTTGCGCATCCCGAGGCTGAAAAGGCCCGACTGCTGGCCGCCATCGAGGCCGCCCAAAGTGGCGAACCCGTTGGCTCTCAGAGAGAGAGAGCCGAGGAGGTGGATCAACTTCGCGGCAAACGCCTAGAGGAACTCCGCAGCATTCGCCGCGAAGCCACCTCAGCCAAACTCACCGGCGCCCTGAGCCAGCCGGCCTATAAGAAGGCGAAGTTTAAGATTAGCACGGGCAAAAAAGATTTGATGGAGATGCCCGAGGAGAAACGGAAGGAATGGATCACCAAGATCGTGGAGGCGGAAAGTCCGGTGCACGAGGATGTGGCGTATGCCCGTTATCTGGAATTGGCTGACCGACGAACGGGCTCCAACAACTCACGATCCTTTACCGAAGCCCTTAAGGCTGCGCAATCTGGGGCGCCCCCCATGGTTTGGAAGGAGGGTGAATTTCTGTTCAGTAATGCCGAACAGTACTGGAAGTCGGTGAAAAAACAGCTGTTGGCTGTCGTGCGCGACCGGCGTCGGCTGAAGAACGAGGAGCGCAAGCTGGAATGGGTGGCGGACGCCGAAGTGGATGCCTCGATTTTGATGGCTGTTGAGCAAAGTTATGGCATGGAGCGCGAGGATATTTCGATCGCTTCCACGCGTCTGATGGGTTTTGACCGAACGCTGGAACCCATGCGCGTGCGGATCGATGCGCACGTGGCGGCCCTGATGGCGACCGGCGCTCTGACGGAACTCGAGGGCCAAATCCAAATCCCAGAAGGAGGCAACCATGGAGGATGATCCCCAACACGATTGGCTGAACGCAAACGTTTCGCTCTATCGCCGCATGCCGGCTGATCTACAGGAGGCATTACGGGTTATGATCCCGGAATTCATCGGCAAGGTTCGTTGGCGCGGTGAAGAAGGGTTCATGATCACCGAGGAGATGAAAGTCTGTATTGCGGCCGAGGCCTGCATCCCGGTCTTAAAACTCCGCGGAGGAATGGGGATTTATCGTCGATTCGAATCGATAGAGATTTTTCCGGAAGACTTGAGCAAGGTTAGTGGTCGCGGTGTAGCGGGGGATGCCAATGGTCGGCGAGTACGGCTGGGCTGGCGTTGGGCCAAGGAGGGTATGAACGACGGCGAGGATGGATACAACCTGGTAATCCACGAGTTCGCCCACATCATCGACTTCGCGTCGCTTGACGGCAAGGCCGACGGCGTGCCGCAGTTCAACAGTTATAGTGAGACACGCGATTGGGAGAAGTTCGTGGCCCAGAATTATGAGGATTTTCAGCGGGAACTGGGCCGGAACAACGAGTCCTTCAGTGATTATGGCAGTTCCAATGAAGCGGAATTCTTTGCCTGCGCCACCGAATCCTTCTATGAGCGAGGCACAAAATTCAATCAGGAATGGCCGGAGATTTATGCGCGGCTTAAAGAGTTTTATGGTGTGGATCCGCTGCTTTGGAAAACGGATCCAAGGCCAGCACAAACAGCCGTCGAAAGACCGGTGACTAAAGAAGAGCCCGAAGCGCTTCCGGTGATTGAAGAATCCAAGCCGGAACCGGAAAAGGAGCCCGAAAAAGAGCCAGAGCCCGAGGAAGAACACGACCCGGAGGAGGCCATTCAGGAATCGGATTTGCTCTCCGTGAAGGTCAACGCAAGCGGACTTGGCAATGTCACCGAATATCATCCGAACGGCCAACGGTCGTTCTTCTGGGAGGTGCGAAACTTTCTCAACGAAGGCCCGTGGCGACGCTGGAATGCCCAAGGTGACATTATCGAGGAAGGCTGGTACCGGGCGGGGGTGCGGGACGGCATCTACAAGCTTCGGCATGCCAACGGCGAAACCCGATTGGAAGGAAAATACCGGGATAATCGACGGGACGGCTTATGGCTGCAATTTGATGTGGCCGGCAATCTTCAGCAGGAGACCCATTACGTGGCCGGCGATTTGGTGCGTTGGGAGGTCTGGGAAAGCGCCGACCTGTCGCACAAGTACGGCGCGTGGGACTGATCCGGAGTCGGGCTATCGCCGACCGCTTCGGGTTTTAATTTCCGCCCGCAACGCGGCGATCTCATTCAGCGTCTGGTCCTCGCGTTCCTTGATCACCTTAAAGGCCAATTCCGCGGCTTCATTGATCTCAGTCAGACGGGCTTCAGCTTGCTCGAGATTTTCTTTCAATTCCCGAACGCTTAACTTCACAAATTCCTGAGACGGATCATCCATAAGTTACAGCAGGATTACAGAAACACTTCCTTTTGGCGAACGGCATCGTCCGGGAGCCAACCATTTTCAGCAGCTTCGCTGAGCATGCTCTTCGTGCCGTCATCCTTGTGAAACCACAGATTGCCGGGACTGACATGGGTGTTCCAGTGTTTCTGGAAGAGGAGCGCGCGTTCCTTGTTGCGGGCGAGCGCCTTAGGCACCGCATGCACTTTCACCACTTCGCGCCGGTACTTTTTCTCCAATGTATTGTCTACGATGTATTCGGACACAAACTCCGGTAGCTGACTCGTCACCCAAGTGTCGGTGTGCCGGCTTTCGGAATATTCGAAATCCTCTTGGCGCTGGATGACATAGCGTGCGTCTTTCACGGGCCCGAACACATCGGCCATGGCTTGGGCGAATAGGCGGCTGGTGGCCTCGTCGGCGCTCTCGAGAAAAATACGCACGTAACCGCCGGCACGTTCGGTAACGCTGATATTGTTCTCTGCTTCAGGCAGGTCCATGGTGTCCAATAACCCTGCCTCGGCTAAACCGCCAATCACTGCGCGGCCGATGGCTTGGGTGAGGGTGCCGTCGGTCCATTCCTGACTAAGGAGTGAAAGCGCCTTGAAGCCCATGCCCCCTCCGGCTTTTTTCTCCACTGCTTGGATGGGCTCGGGGTGGTACGGCTCGCCGATTTTCCACAAGCTTCGGAAGTGTGGTCGCTGGCCCACGCGCTCGAGCATGTCGCGGTTCAGATCCACCATATTTTTCTCCACACCTTCCGGTTTGATTTCCGTGAAAGCCGCGTGCACGTGGCCAACGCCTTTTTCGATGCAGCCGTCGTCGGTAACTCCGAAGAGATGTTTGTGTTTTTTACGAAACCGATGGTAATCGTCGAGGCCCTTTTTGAATTCCGGCGCAATGCAAACCACGTCCCAGTTGTTGGCCAGCTTTTCGGGTGCGTTCGGGTCCAGCCGGAACGATCGCCCGCGTAATTGGTTGATGGTCATCGACGTGGTTACGCAAGTGAGGTCGATGAGCACGTTGATCTTGTTGGCGTCCCAGCCTTCGCCGAGTAATCCGCGGGTGCCCACTAGACAGCGCGTGATGCCTTGTTGAAATAGCTCGGTGATCAACTCCACGTACACACGCGGGCACCAGTCGCTTCCCTTGCCAGATAGGATATGAAAGCCTTCGAGCTCGTGCCATACGAAGTCCACGGAGAATTTGTTGGCCGTTAGCCATTGCCGGGCGGCACTCTCCAGCTTCGGTCGCAGATCATCATCCACCAGTACGGTGGAGCCGGTGATGAGCACTGGGTCGAGGGTGTCTGTAGTCTCGTCGGTGATCAGTTCCCGGAAGGCGGCAATGGCGCCGCCCGCTTCGTCATCGAGCACGTTGGTCAATTCAGCACTCACGGCGGAGGTTTTTTCGAAGTCACAAATCACCACTGCACGCACGGCGTCACCCATTACGGATTGTTCGCGCTGGAGAATCGGGATCAGGGCGCGGGCCTTAGCGCGTGAATAAGCGAGGATGCGCGATACCGGCGAGGCGCACTGTTGGGTGCCGGTTTCGGTAATCTGAGTTCCCAACAGGCGCAGACGATGGATTGCTTGCTTGGCCAGTATCTGGTTTGCCTGGTTGTCCGACCGCCGCAAGCCATGACGGATGTACCGTGTGAGAACGGGGAGTAACCGGGACAGCGGATCGGCCCAGTAAATTTTATCTAAGAAATCTAGTTTCAACACCGGGACTCCATCCGGAAGGGCAACGTTTCGGTCTTCAAGCAAGAGTCTCCCCGCCGTGGCAAATGACGAGGCGCTTTCCTCGAATTCTTCCCACCTGTTCGCCTTCATAATGATGAGGTCGCGCTCGGCCAACACGCGCTGGGTGTAGCCTACCATGCTCTCGCGCACCGGCTCACCGTCGCTTCCCAGAGGAGGGTTACACAAGTCCTCCACCAGCTGATCGAACGCTTTGGAAGTTTGCGTGATGTACTCCAGCTCATTGCCCAGCGGCCGCACGAAATACGCGAGGTCTTGGTATGGCGCGAGGAATCCATCCTTCACCACCGCGGGCACTGGCACTTCGTAATCCACTGGGCCGAAATAGGTGCGATACCGCTTGGCATCCTCCGTATCCTTTTGCGCGTCATCCGGCGGCGTGGCGGTCAGCCCCAGCACAATGGGGTTGCCAAGAAACTCATCGGCTGCCGCCAACACCCGGCCCCAATGGCTCATGAGGTGGTGGCATTCATCGAGAATCACCAATCCCAAGCCATTGTCACGCATGCGCTTCAGCGTGGCCAGCGCGGATGCGTGTAGTAACTTTATCGTACCGCCTTCCAGCGACACCGCGTCGCGCACTTTTTTTCGAAAGAAACCGAGTCGATCCTGATAGTATTCCTGATTCTTGGATTGCAGGCTTTCGATCCACATCTGAGCCTCCGTCGGATCCTGCGCCTGACCTTTCTCGATGAGATGATCCACCCAGTTGAAGACCGCCATCATATCCAACGTTTTATCGTCGCGCGAAGGCAGCGTGACAGATTGGTAGGTTAACGAGGTCAAGTGCCTAGGGTATTCCGGGTCCGTGCTCACCCAATCCTTGGGCAGCGGGGCACCGTCGCTGGAAAACAAATTAGACCGCGCCGCCCATTGGCTTTGGATGGCCGAGTTTGGGCAAAGAACCAACGTCGGCTGTTTGATCACTTCCGCCCACAGGTACAGTCCCGTGACCGTCTTGCCAGAGCCAGGAGGCGCCACGATGTGCAGTTGGCGTTCGCCGGCATCAAGTTGTTTGCGGGCGATTTTTACGACATCCGCCTGCGATGGACGCAATTCACCATTGAATTGTATATTAGGAAACATACCTAGTCGGCGAAGGGCTTGGTACATTAGAATCTATCTAGGGTGAACTCAACGAGAATCGAATTTGGAAAACGCTACGTTGAAGAATGCGGCTGCTCTAGATGCATTTGAGGATTGGCTAATATTGCTTCGGACGGTATCTCCTTTTCGTTCATGAAGATCACGCGCATCAAGGTGTATCAGGTGGATCTGCCGTTGCATGAGGGCAGCTATAAATGGTCCGGCGGCAAATCGGTGGAGGTGTTTGACAGCACGGTGGTGGCCATTGAGACAGATGCCGGGTTTACGGGGCACGGCGAAGTGTGTCCGCTGGGGCCGTTTTATTTGCCGGCCTACGCCGCCGGCGCGCGCGCGGGGGTGGGTGAATTGGGGCCGCACCTGATCGGGCAGAATCCCACTCGGCTAGGGCCGATCAATCGTCTGATGGACAAGGCCCTGCAGGGGCATCCGTATGTGAAGAGCGCGTTGGATATGGCGTGCTGGGATCTATTTGGACAAGCTAGTGGTCAGAGTGTGTGTGAATTACTCGGAGGGCGTTATGGGGAGGATTTCCATTTGTACCGCGCCATCTCGCAGGAGGCACCGGAGGAGATGGCTCGCAAGATTGCCGGATACCGCGAGGAAGGGTATCGGCGGTTTCAACTCAAAGTGGGCGGCGATCCCAACGAGGATATCGAACGCATCCATGCCGCTAGGGCTATTTTGGGGCCGACCGATACGCTGGTGGCCGATGCCAATACCGGCTGGCTGATGCACGAGGCCGCCCGCGTGGTGCGAGCCGTGCGCGATGTGGATGTTTACATCGAGCAACCGTGCGCTAAGTACGAGGAGAACCTCGCCATTCGCCGGCGCACGGATCATCCATTTGTGATTGATGAAAATATCGACAGCCTCGCGCCGCTCTTGCGCGGTCATGCCGATGGTGCGATGGATGTAGTGAATCTCAAGATTAGCAAGCTCGGCGGTCTCACCAAGCTCAAGCAGGCGCGGGATCTGTGCATTGATCTCGGTATTGCGATGACGGTGGAAGACAGCTGGGGCGGCGATATTGTCACCGCGGCCATCGCCTCGCTGGCGCATAGCACGCCGCCGGAACTGCTCTTTAGCTCCACGGATTTCAACAGCTACGTGACCCAATCTATCGCCGAAGGCGCGCCTCAACGGCAGGGTGGTCGACTGGCCGCCTCCACGGCACCAGGCTTGGGCGTGACGCCGCGCATGGATGTGTTGGGCGAACCGGTCTTGACGGTCGAATAAGCGCAAAATCTTTCCGCCAAACGGGTGAACTTCACGCACCCATTCGGTGCGTGATTTTTGCCCCTTTATTTTTCCCTGAAAACAAGTGGTTTACGTCGTGCCATCCCATGGCACGAGCCATGCTTTATAGATACCAGTGATAGGTTGGACCAGACCTCGCTAACAAAGAAACTTTCGTTGAGGATACAAGGTCTGTGACATGCCTCGGAGGGCGGGTTGCTGCAAGGCACCCGCCCTCCTTCTTTTTCGGCGTAAAACACTGAATAATCCTCACAGGTTGCCGTCGATTTGAGGACAAACGGGAATTGCTCAAACCACCGTTAATGACTTATTTTTTCTGTCGGGTAATGATGCAACGAATTGCCAGTATAGCCGGGAGTCTGCTGTTGCTTGCCGGTGTGTCGGCTGAGGATAAACCGACGCCTACTCAAGTGACGTTTTTTGAGGAAAAGATTCGGCCCGTTCTGGCTTCCAAATGCTACAAGTGCCATTCCGAGCGTGCGCAAAAAGTGAAGGGCGATCTGCTGCTCGATTCACGCGCGGCGATTCTCAAGGGTGGCGAGGAAGGCCCTTCGGTAACCGTTGGCAAGCCGGACGAAAGTTTGTTGATTCTGGCGCTGCGCCATCAGGACGGCCTGGAAATGCCGCCGAAAGAAAAACTGCCGGTGGCGGTGGTGGCGGATTTTACCAAATGGATCGCCGAAGGCGCGTACTTCCCCGAGGGCTTGGCCTCCAAGACGGAGAAGGATTGGTGGGAGTTAGTGAATCGAAACAAGATCCTGCCGGGCAAGGAACCGATTGAGCGGGCGGTTGATCATTATGTGGACGCCAAATTAAAGGCCGATCAGGTGTTGCCGATGGCGGCTGCGGATGAATACACCTTTATACGCCGCGTGACCCTAGATCTCGCCGGCCGCACGCCGACTGCCTACGAGGTGCGCGCGTATGTGGAATCCACTGAGCCGGACAAGAAGGCGAAGCTGGTGGATCGTCTGTTGGATTCCGGCAGCTTCGAGCGCCAGCAGGTTACCGAGATGCTTTGGCTGCTCAATGCCGGTAATGATGAAGGCATGAAAGAGTATTTGCAAAATGCCGCTTCCGAAAACCGCGCGTGGGACCGCGTCTTCCGTGATGTGATTTTGGCCCGGGGCGATGACAATGATGCCTCCAAGGGCGCAGCCGGTTTTTACAAGCAACGCATCGGCGATCTCGACCGATTGACCAATGACGTGAGCGTACGCTTCTTCGGCATCAACGTCAGCTGCGCCCAGTGCCATGATCATCCGGAAGTTTCCAGTTGGAAACAGGATCATTATTACGGCATGAAATCTTTCTTCAGCCGTACCTTCGACAACGGCGGCTTTGTGGCAGAGCGGGAGTACGGGTTTGTGAAATTCAAAACCACAGCCGGCGAGGAGAAGCATGCCGACCTGATGTTCCTCTCGGGCGAGGTGATCAAGGAACCCGAGGCGCCGGAACCGGATAACAAGGCCAAGGAGGCCGAGAAGAAGCGGCTCGAGCAATTCAAGAAAGATAAGAAGCCCGTGCCGGCGCCGGAATTCAGCCGACGCGAGCAGCTGATCCATGCCGGGCTGAAGCCGGGGGCCGATGGCTTTTTCTCCCGGGCGATTATCAACCGCCTGTGGTATCGCTTCCTAGGATATGGTCTGGTGATGCCGTTGGATCAATTGCACGGTGCCAATCGCCCGAGTCATCCGGAGTTGATGGAATGGTTGGCACGCGATCTGGTGAGCCACGAATACAACTTGCGCCGGACTATTCGCGGTCTTGTGTTGAGTGCGGCGTACGCGCGCGGCTCGCAATGGGGCGATTCCCAACGGCCGTCGGCCTCCTACTTCGCCGTGGCCCAGCCGCGGCCGCTCACGCCGAATCAATACGGCAGTGCGCTGATCTTTGCCTCGATCGATCCGGAAAATTTCAAGCCGGACACTAAACCCGAAGATCTCCGCAAGCGCATTGAGCAGTACGAAAAAACCGGTGAAGGCTGGGGGCGCAACCTCCAGCGGCCGGAGGATTATTTTCAGGTGAGCGTCGATGAGGCGCTCTATTTCAGTAACAACGATCGCGTGCAGCGAGATCTGCTTGGCAAGGGCGGTAAATTGATTGGGCACCTGCTCAAGCTGGAAGACCGTGCCGCCCGCCTGGAAACGGCCTACCTGAACACCCTTTCGCGTAAACCCACCGCCGACGAAGTCAAGTTCTTGGGCGACTATCTCGATGCCCGCAAGGACAACGAGGAAGGCGCCTGGCAGCAGGTGGTGTGGTCGCTGATGACCTGCGCGGAAATGCGATTTAACCGATAATTTTAATTTTATGAAGACGAGCAACAACTTCTGCGGCTCAGCTGAGCACGATCTCAGTCGGCGCGCGTTTCTCGGCGGCGTCGGCGCGATGGGCGCTGGGTGGCTAGGCACCAGTGCGGCGGTGAATACCTTCGCTGAGACCGGCCTGAACAAGGCACTCAAGAACACCAACAAACGCGTCATCCTCCTCTGGCTTGCCGGCGGCGCCAGCCAGTTGGAAACATGGGACCCCAAGCCCGGCGCGCCTACCGGCGGTCCGTTTACCGATATGGGCACGGACATTCCCGGCGTGCGTATCAGCGAGCTGATGCCTGAGATGGCCAAGCGCATGAAACACTCCTGCCTGATCCGCTCGCTGAACACGCGGGATGGCGGCCACGGCGGCGGCGCCCAGATGATGATGCGCGGCCGGAAGGATGAGGCCAATCTCAAGTACCCCGATCTCGGTGCAGTGGTTTCCCGCGAGCTGGGCCGGATGGATAGTCCTGTGCCTGATTATGTTAATTTCTACACCAGCACCGAGGGGCGTAGTTCCTCCAAGATCTCACCCGGCTTTCTCGGGGCGCGGTATGCGCCAATCAGTTTGCATGACGGCGAGAAGCTCACGCTGCCGAATATCAAGAAGCTCGATCAAATTACCGAAGGCGATCATGAGTCCCGCGCGGATCTACGCAACCTGTTGAGCCGCCGCTTCGAGCAAGGCCGGGAAACCGGCGCGGTGCGCAGTCACGCCGCCGCCTACGCCCGCGTCCACGGACTGATGAGCTGCGAAAAACTATTCGATCTCTCCGATGAACCGCAGAAGATTAAGGACATGTACGGACCTACTCAATTTGCCGAACAGGTGATAATGGCCCGTCGCATGATCGAGGCCGGTGTGCCGTTTGTGCGCGTGAGCCGCGCCTGGTGGGATAGTCACGGGCAGAATTTTGAAACACATCAGGAACTCGTGCCGGAACTGGATCGTGTGCTCGCTGCGTTGATCGATGATCTCAAACAACGCGGCATGCTCGATGACGTGCTGATCGTTACCATGGGCGAGTTCGGCCGCACCCCGCGCATCAACGCTAGTCTCGGTCGAGATCACTTTGCCACGGCTTGGAGCGCATCGCTGCACGGTGCCGGTATTCAGGGCGGCGCGGTGTACGGCAAGACGGATGACAACTGCGAGAAGGTTGTGGAAAACGAAATCGGGGCGGGCGAATTGTTTGCGACCATTTTGGAAGCCGCCGGCATTGATTCCTCCAAGGAATACCACGTTGGTGCCCGTCCCATTCCGCTGGTGAATCCCGGCATCAAACCCATCAAGGAAGTGCTCGCTTAGGAGGAAACACGATGGCTGACGATAAACAAACCAACTTCAAGGCGGCCAAGGAAATTGGCCAAAAAGGTATCTCTTTCAGCATGGCTCGCGTGCCGGAAAGCGGTCGCTACTATTTCGGCACGTCCGATTTTAGCGTTTACGATGTCGATCATCTCGTTGAAAAACCCGAGCCCAAAGCGTTCGAGGGAGAAGGACACCAAAGCTATGTCATGGGTGTGGCTCTCACCAAGAAACACGTGGTGACCGGCGGGTGGGATCGGCATCTTGTCTGGTGGGATCGCGAGACCGGAAAACCGGTCCGCCGGCAAAAAGCCCACGCCAAATGGCTGCGGGGCGTGGAGGTTTCGCCCGACGGTAAACGCATCATCAGCGTGGGCGATGATATGATCGCCCGCGTGTGGGATGCCGTCAGTGGCAAGCTGTTGCACGAACTCGAAGGGCACGCCAAGCGGACGCCAACGCATTATCCGAGCATGTTATTCTGCGCGGGCTTTTCGCCCGACGGCCAATTGCTCGCCACCGGCGATAAGCTGGGCCACGTGATCATTCGCGAGACCAAGACCTTTAAGCCCGTGAAAACCTTCGATGCGCCCGGCCACTACACTTGGGATCCGCGCGCCCGCCGGCATTCTATTGGCGGCCTGCGCAGCCTGCGTTTTTCGCCGGACGGCAAACAGCTCTACACCGGCGGCATTGAGAAGATCGGCAACGTCGATCACCTTGGGGCTCCCGGCCGGCTCGAAATCTTTGACTGGGAAAAAGGCGAGTCGCTCAAGGTCATCAAGAACGGCGGTAGCTTCAAGGGCCTCGTGGAACACATCGAGTTTGCGCCCGACGGTAAATGGGCCGTGCTGGGCGGCGGCGATCACGGCGGCTGGTTGGTCTTCGTGGATACCCAGGAGATGAAGATTACTCGCGAGCTGAAAGCGCCCATGCACATCCATGAGTTCAACCTCAACGAAGGCGCCGACAAGATTTATGCCGTCGGCCACGACAAGCTCGTCCGCTTCGACCTGCAGGCCTGACCTTGCCGCTCCCCACGCGATTGTGTAGCGTGCCCGCATGACTTGGCTGCGCTTCCTATTTCTTCTCCTCCCCATTGGGGCCGGCTGTGTTTCGCCCTCGGGCGGCGGAGTCCAACCCAACAACATAGCGTTGATCGGGCTGGGAGGGCTATTGGTTCCTGATTCAGCCGGAAACGTTGTTGAGGCCAACTTCACCGGGCGGCCGCTTGGTGATCTGGATTTGGCGGTCATCGCCCAACAAGGAAGCATCCAGAAGCTTTGGCTCACCAACACCGGCGTAACCGATGCCGGTATGATTCATCTCCAATCCATGCCTAATCTTCGGGTGCTCGGGCTGGCTCGAACCAGTGTGACGGATGCCGGGTTGCCGGCTTTGGGGGATATCCGTTCCCTGCGCGAGGTTTACCTTTATCCCAACCGAGTGAGCGATAATGCGGTGGATGCGCTCAAGCAGCGGTTGCCCGGAATTAAGGTCGTTTACTAAATTGCCTTGCGTGTCGAGCGAATCCCGTTATCTTGCCCATCGCATGGAATTCTTTAAGTCATTCGGTATCACCGTTGCCTTGGGCGTGCTGTTCGCCGTGTCGATCCTGATCATGGTGAAAGGCTCCGGCTTGCTGTCCGCCGTGCCGCTCCTTGCGTATCTCGCCGGCTTTATCTACATCTTCACCCGTTACGGTCTCCTGCCTTCGGAAGACGACCAACATTAATACCGGCGTTTGTGGCCGGTTTTCCACGAGTTTTCCTATAGCTTTGCCAGCGCATTGCCGCGTTCCTTGAGGGGGAAGGGTACAGCGCGGCCACCTTGGCGGTGGGATTCAAATACCGCGCAGATCATTTCTACGGTCATGCCGCCTTCGGCCAGATTACAGAGAGGTTGGCGGTCATCGTGCACGGCGCGCACCAAATCTTTGGCGGGGGTGATGTGGGCATGCACATCCTTCACAGCCTGAAGATTGGGTTCCTCCTTGCCGGGCCCGGCGGTGGTGAAGGGCGTCCAAGGGCGGGATTCGCGAGTTGGACCGAAAGGATTACCGGGTACCCAGTAGGCGAAGGGTTGGCGATCGTTGCGAATGGCGAGGATGCCTTTGCTGCCGATAAGGTGCAGACCGAAGCCGTGGTTTTGCGTGTCGTCGTTGGCGATGGAATCGAAGTAGGCGATCATGCCGCGCTCCATTTCGTAGCGTGCGTGCAGTTCGTTGCCGGCCAAGGGCCCCAGGCCTTCATTGCCGTCTTTCACGTGCGCGCCAACGACGGGTTGGCCATCCTGAAACATCCGGGCCGAGCAGGTGAGGGGCTTACCGCCGAAGTAGTGGATGAGATTCAACACGTGCGAGCCGAGCACCCACAGATCTTCGCCGCCGCCTCGCCGGTCGCCTTTGCCGCGTCCGCGGATTTCGAGAATCTTGCCGAGATGTCCATCGGCAATAAACTGATCAATCACCGCGAGCATGGGGTGCCAGCGATTGCGATGGGCGATGGCGATTTTAGTGCCGTGCTTTTTGCAGGCGGCAGTCAGTGAATCGACCTCGGCCGGTGTTTGCATAAAAGGTTTCTCGATGTAAATTCCGCGTACACCGGCCTCGATGGCGGCGAGGGCCATGTCGTGATGTTGATCGGCGTGCCGCGGGCAGACAGCCACGATATCGAGCTTCATATTGCGCAGCATCTCGCGGTAATCGGTAAAGCCTTGCGGCACCTGCAGGCGTTTGCGTGCGTTGGCTAGGCCGCCGACATGAGCATCGGCCACTGCCTCGATCTCGGTGTCGGGCAGCTTCTGCCAGACGGTGTCCAGTCCGTGCCCGTAATTGCCCCGGCCGGTATGGCCGATGACACCCACGCGTAGTTTGCGGGGCGGATTCAGAGCGAAGGCGGAGGTGGTGACAGCGGCACTGCCGCCAGCCAGAAATGTGCGGCGATTCATGGGCCGAGGGTGCGCGAACCTTGGCGATTGTCAACCCGCCACCATGCCGTGCTGCTCCAAAAATAATCCATGTCTCAATTTGCCATGCCGTTCCAATTGCCCACCTGTCAGTTTGTTCCGCTGCCGGATAATCAAGTCTCCCTGCAAATCGATGGCGAGGAACGGACACGCTGGCATTTTGACGCGAAATGTCCGCGCCCGTTTTTTTATCCGCTGATCGGCCCCTCGGGCGACACGCTTACGCTTATGGGGCATCCGGGCGCACGCCAAGGTGGATGGCGAGGATTACTGGAGCTAAAACGGCGACACACAAATCCGTCAACCCCTGTGGTTGGCCTATGCCGATGGCGATCACGAGTCGAATCCCAGTTATCGAGCGCACTGGCACGTGCGCGAAGACGGCTGGATGGGCGCTTCGTTGTGCCGGCATGAACCGGTGGTGATTCAGCGAGACGGTGAACCTCGCCGTGGCCGGGCGTCTGGCTGATCTGTTCAACGCCAGCCCTGGTTTCACCGTCAGCCAAGCCAAACGCAAGCATCGGCAGTTCGAGGAGGCGCGGGAGGAGTTATGATTTAAGTAGATTATTCCGAAGATTTACTTAATGCACGGATTGTGAAATTGTTCTTCCACATGAGTGGCAATATTCCTCCTCCGTTGACTCAATTTCATCATCCTAGCTATTTAATTCGTCAGAAGGTGTTCAAGCTGTTCGGGGCGGCGTTTCACATTTTTGATCCGGGCGGGAACGTGGCTTTCTACTCCAAACAAAAGGCGTTCAAGCTAAAGGAGGATATTCGGGTATACACGAACGAAGAGATGACCACCGAACTGTTGACCATTCGGACAGATCAGATCATTGATTTGGGCGCGACCTATCACGTGCACGATCCGCAGCAGGGCGGGGTACATATCGGTAGCCTGAAACGGCAGGGATTGAAATCCATCCTGCGCGATGAATGGCTGTTTCTAGATACGGGGGGACGTGAGATCGGCACCATTCAGGAGGACAGTACGGCGCTGGCTCTCCTGCGGCGCTTGATGGTGGGTTGGTTGTTGCCCCAAAAATATTTTGGAACCATTAACGGATCGCCGGTTTCCCTGTTCACGCGGAACTTCAATCCGTTTGTCAGCAAAGTGAATTTGGATTATTCAATGGACACCCAAGGGCTGCTGGATCGGCGTCTGGGGATTGCGGCGGCGGTGCTGCTCTTGGCCATCGAAGGAAAACAGGGATAATCTCATTTTCAATACCATACGATGCGGTTCCGGGTTCGGGGTCGCATTTTTTTTACGGTGTGCGGGGCAGGGACGTTATTTGTCCCATCGGCGGGCTAATTTGGGAGCTCGTTGACAGCGCGCGGTTTTGCGCGGAGAGTGGACGTGTTCCCCGATGGTTTCGAGGCTGCCCAGTCGCATTTTGCATGTGGATGGCGACACCTTTTTCGCAAGTTGCGAGGTGGCGCTAGATGCCTCGTTGTCGGGGCGAGCGGTATGGGTGGGGGGCGGCCGGCGCGGGGACGGCATTGTGATCGCGGCCAATCGCGAGGCAAAACGGTTTGGCATTCACACGGGCATGGCGTGTTTCGAGGCCAAACGCGTGTGCCCGCACGGGGTGCTGGCTAAGCCGCAATATGACGAGTATCGGCGGTTGTCCAAGGAGATGTTCCAGATCATGGAGGCGTACACGCCGACGCTGGTGCCGATGTCGATCGATGAAGGGTTCCTCGACCTCACGAGCATGGACCGGCATGTGTGGCGCGACACCACGGAGGCGACGGCGGCGGATTATGTGAACGGCCTGCGGGACCGCATTCAAACAGAGCTGCGGTTGCCGGTCTCGGCTGGGTTGGGGCGCAGCACGTGGATGGCGAAGCTGGCAACCAGTGCGGCCAAGCCGGGTTTTGTGGAGGTGCCGCCGGATCGAGAACAGGAATTTTTGGCCGACCGCCCCGTGAGCGAACTGGCCGGGGTGGGCAAGCGCCGCGAACGTTCGCTGGCGGCGCTGGGCGCCTTGACCTTCGGCGACGTAGCGCGCCTGCCGTCTACGGTGATGCAACAGCGGTTCGGTATTTGGGGGCAACAGTTGTGGTTGTTTGCCAATGGCCGCTGGAACGAGCCGTTGCTCCTGGAAGTCAAGGATCGCACCACGATCTCCAGCAACACCACGTTGCCGTACGACGAGCCGGACTACGCGGCGGCGCTGATTTTTGCGCTCAGCGAAAGCTCGCGGATGATCGGTCAGTTGCGGCGCGAGGGATTGCAGACGCGGGAATTGAGTCTGACGGTGCGTTTCACGGATTTCACCGAGAGCGGCGCGATGCATCGATTTGATCATCCGCAGTTTCGCAACTCCGTGATCAACGCGGTGCTTGAGGGGCTCTTTGATGAAGTGATGGCTGGGCACGCGCAGCCGGTGCGTCAGATCCGTTTGGGGTTCAATAATCTCAAGCCACTCGACACCCAGCCCACGCTCTGGGGTAGCACCGAAGCCGAACGCTGGGGCGCGTTGGATGCGGCTATGCAACAGCTCGAGGGCCAATGGGGTAGCGACACTGTTCTTACCGGCGCGCAGTACGCCCTGCGGCATCAGGATGCCACACACTCGAATCCGAAACCCAAGTGCCCGTTCGTGCCCGCCCGTGAAATGGCGCAGAAGTTATGGGGCGAAAAACTGGAGCAGCTGAGCCAGCATCATCGGGATGCCGGAAGTAAAGGGTAGCCCCTGTAATGAATTAATTTTGCCAAGGATTAGATCAGGGACGAGGTGGAACTCGTCCCTCCCGTTAATCGAAAAAAAACTTTTCGGCGGTGCGACGGAGGATCCAGTCTTTGTCTTCGGCATTCAGAAACGGCAGCCGATCGCGCATGAAGGCAATGGAGGCGGCGTAGGTGTTGCCGTCATTCAACTGATACGGGCAATCGCTGGCCCACATGAGGCGGCGGGGGCCGAAGGCCTCGAAGAGCGCCTTCACCTTGGGTGCCTGTTCGTCGTAGGGCGGTTTCTTGGCACCGAAGGCGTAGAAGGCGGACACTTTCACGGCCACCTTGGGGTACTTGGCGAGTGCGCAGAGTTGCTGCAGTCGGTCGTCTTGGCCTAGATCCACCCGAGCGCAATGATCGATCACCACCGGAGTATCGGGAAATTTCCTGCACATGGGATCGAGCGAAGGAATAAATTCCGGCCGAATCAGCGGGCACATCGCGATGCGATGCTCCGCGCCGGCCCGCCACATGGTTTTCATGGTATCGCTTTCCAGCCACTGCGGGTTGTCCTCCGGCTTGATGCGATAGCCGGTGATGCCCAGCGCCCGGTTGGCGCGCAGGCGTTCAGCAATGCGGCCGATCGCGCGGTCCAGTGCGCCGACCACGGCAAACACCCCCGGATGCGCCGCCACGGCGTGAGTGTAGTAGTCGTTATCAAACCCGTGATAGCGCCGGTGCGAAATGAGCACGTGCCGCGTAACACCTTCGGTGTGGCCGAGCTTGATGAGGTCTTTAGCTGTGAAACTGAGCGGAGCTAGATCCTCAATGGTCACGCCTTCGCGCAGGGGAAAGCGATCGACCTCGGTGGTCCAGATATGGCTATGCGCGTCGATGTGCCCGCGCGTCAAACGCCCTGGAGAAACGCAACCGGCCAGACCGGCCACCGCCAATGTGAGGGCTTGTCGTCGGTTCATTTCTGCTCAGGTCAGGCGATTGCGTTGGAGCTGCATTACTCCAGAGTTACTGTTGGGCGAGTGGTGATCTTTTGAGTAAATGTTTCACTGGCGGCAATGGCACGGGACGGAACCTCAAGGTGTTGTATTCCGGAGCTTTTCTAGTAGTTTGGAATAGGCAACTTGGCCGGCCGTGACTTGTTCGGAGCTCATCCGAGCATGGACGCCGCGCTTGGCCTCCAGCGCGGCTTGGTGTTTGCCATCAATCGCAGCGACATGAAACCAAGCATAGGCCTGTATAATATCCTGCTCAATGCCTTCGCCTTGCGCATAACGGTGGCCGATTTGAAATTGTGCATCAGGAACGCCGTGCTCGGCCGCGCGTAGAAACCATTGGGCGGCTTGTTCGGTGTTGGCTTCCACGCCTTGCCCCACCGCGTACAAGACGCCAAATTGATATTCGGCCACTGGAAGGCTTTGCTGGGCCGCCTTGTCAAACCAACTGAAGGCGGTGGCATGGTTTGCTGGAACGCCGCGGCCTTCGGTATACAACACGCCGAGCATGTGCTGGGCCTCGGGCAGGTTTTGTTCGGCAGCCTTGGTGTACCATTGAACGGCGAGGGTGATATCCTGCTGCAATCCGGCTTGGCCGTGCTCATGGAGGTAGCCGAGATTGTATTGAGCCTGCGGAACACCCAGATCAGCGGCCTTCGAATATAGGGCGGCTGCTTCTCCAGGATGACCAGTTTGATCCTTGTGCAGGGCCAGATTGTACGTCGCCACGCCGTCATCCGCCGCCGGAACCGTGGCCGACGGTGATTGCGTGAGGTTTGTTTCAAGCGTGGGCAAGGGGAGGGCGGTGTGGTTGGTGGTGTGGTTGGTGGTGGTGGGTGGCCCGGTGAGGATGACCTCCGGTGGCGGTAGAGCTTCGCCGCCGGGCATCATACCGCAACCCAGCCAAAACATCCCCAATGAACCGGTCATGAAACCAATGATGAATTGCCCTCGCATAATGATGGAAGCCTAACGCGAAGTGTTGGGATGAGCAAGAGTGTTCCGGCCAAATGACAATTGTTCATCTGCTGTCTTCGTGAAGTTTTGTCGGCAAATGATGGGGGCCTTATTGCTTGAGATCTGTTCCGGTAAGAAATGCGAGCCACTGAGCTGTTTGGTCGATCACGATCGAGGCACTGTTTTGGCTGGAGGCGATACCGACCACTTTTTGGTAGGCGTCTTCCTCGGGCAATTGGCCGGGATTCAGGCCGTTCCAGGCGAGAAAGGTTAGGGCGACAGCCAAGCCGGTGCGTTTGTTGCCGTCATTAAAAATGTGTCCCTTGGTGATATGGTACAGATAGGCGGCGGCCTGATGATGGAGAGTGGCATACATTTTCTGGCCAAACATTTCATTGGCCTTGATGCCGTCGACGAACCCCAGCGAACAACCCTCGCGCAGATTGTTTTTGCCCAACGGCTCCAGTCCGCCGGCCTTGCGCCAGCACATCCGGTTGATCACCAGGATCATGCGTTTGTTAACGTACAGGATCATTGGCCGAGTCTGATGAAGAGGTTGAGATTGCCGCGGATCAACATCTGCGTGGCGCGCAGGGCGCTGAGTTCCCCTTGGTCCAGCCACACCCCATGGCATTCCGGGCAGCGGTCGATCCAAGTCTGGCTGATTTGGTGCGGCTCCATGGTCTGGTGGCAGCCGGGGCAGGCCGGTTTGAATTCCGCCTCACTCGTGGGTAGGTTTTCAATCTCCGGTTCGTCCAGTTTCACGACCATGAAATCCTCCACCAATTCGATGAGTTCGCCCAACTCGCCCTGATCGAAATACACCCCGTGGCATTGCGAGCAGATGTCCACACGTTCCTCGGTATAATCGGTTGGGGTCAAAGCCACCTCGTCTGGACAACGGGGACACATGCGGGGAGAATCAGCAGCCACGATTATTCCTCCGATTCAAAATTCGCCTCGCCCATCTCGGCGCGGAGAGATTCGAGGTCGGCTTCGGTGAGTTGGCGGGCGACGGCGTCCAGGTTTTTGCCGGCCTTGCGGTCGCCCTGATTGGCGGCTTGGAAGAAGAACCGGTAGGCCTGCTTGTGATCCTGTTCCACGCCGTCGCCGGTGTAGTAGCGGGCGCCCATGTTGTTTTGGGCGAGCATATGGCCGGCGGCCGCGGCTTGTTCGAGCCATTCCACCGCGATGTCGTCGTCGAGATCCACCTCCATGCCGAGCGCGTGGCGCCAGCCCATTTCGTATTGGGCCTCCACATCGCCGGCCGTGGCTTTGGCTTCCAAAATTTCCAGATCAAACGGAGTGTCTTCGCTGGGTTCGGAATCAAATGTACTCACGACCAAAGGTTGCGGGGAATGGCTCCGGCTGTCGATCAAGAAGGCGTGGATTGCGAGCAGCCGCAACAGGATTGGCCGTGCTTGGCGAGTCGCCAGTAGTTGTAGGGCCAGGGGGTGAGGAAGCCCGCCAGCCACATGGGCGGCAACACCCACCAAGTCAGCCGTGCGCCTCCGGTGAGGGCCCAGTCCATGGCATTCATCGCGGTTTCCATGCCGATCATGCTGATCAGGCTCATGCCGACGGCAGTGCGAAAGGCGGTCTTCAACGGCTGTGTTCGGCTCAGGATGATGGTTTCCAGAATAATGCTGGTGCAAATGCCGGCGGTCATGGCCAGAGCCATCACGTTCATGGGATGAGCCGCGGCGTAGGCGGGATTGAAGTGCTGGAAGCCGAGGATTACACCGAGGTCGCCAATGCTGCAACCGATCAGGCACCACATGGTGTTGTAGGCTGATTCCTTCCAGAGCGCGGTTTGTTTCCAGTCCATGTTATCGATCCCGGCTGTCCATCACAAAGGTGACGGGGCCGTCGTTGGTGAGTTGCACCTCCATCATGGCGCCGAACTCGCCGGTCTGCACGGGAACCTCTAGCGCTCTGAGTTGGTCGCAAAAATGGTGGTATAATCGCTCGCCTTCCGCGGGCGGCGCGGCGGAGGTAAAGCTGGGTCGACGGCCTTTGCGCCAATCGCCGGCCAGTGTGAACTGGCTGATCACCAAAGCCGATCCCGCCACGTCGCGAATGGAGCGGTTCATTTTTTCTTCGACATCATTAAAGATTCGAAAGCCTGCGATGCGGTCGGTCAGAAAATCGGCATCGGCTTCCGTATCGCCTTGGGTTACGCCCAACAAGATGACCAAGCCAGTGCCAATCTCGCCGATGACGCGGTCCTTCACGGTCACCCGGCCGGCACTAGCGCGTTGGAGGACGGCGATCATCAGCTCCAGCCAAGCCACTGCTTAAGCGTGGCAGAGTCGCGCTTGATGGCGGCGATCTGGTTGGGCACGTTTTCTTTGTTGAACGGTTTCAGATATTCCACGTGCAGATTGATCGGGCCGGTAAAGCCGCTGGCAATCAATTGCGCGGGATATTTTCGGTCCACAATACCCTCGGCCAAGGGGCAATTGTCGCGCTTGTTTTCGGTCCAACGAAAATCCTTCACGTACAGGGCGCCGATGCGCGGTCGGAGCAGGTTGGCGTGGAGCGGCCAGGCACGAGTGCCTTCGGCGGTGGCATGGCTCATGTCGAACCCCACGGATAGGTAAGCCGGATCGTGAGCCTTGAACAGATCATGCAAATCCCACAACGGCGCGCCCACGTAGTTGCTGCCGGAATGATTCTGATAAATTGCCTGCAGACCGAGTTCTTTGTTGAGTGCCACGAGATTCTTGAGAACGGGCCGCAGTTCATTCATCTGGCCGAGAATGGGCTTCTTGAGGTCGTACTTGTGATAGCCCATGCGGTAACGCTTGATGCCCAGTTGGGCGGCGACCTGCAGCTGCTGGATATTCAACTTGTCATCGGCGTTATTGATGCCCGAGGCCATGACGGTCATTTCCAGACCGCGCTTTTTCAGCGCCGCCATCATCTTGGGTAATTCATCGGGCACCTGCTCGGGGGTGATTTGGCCGCCGGGCCGGATGGTGCCCTCGATACCGTCAAAGCCCAGCTCGGCGATGAGATCGGCCAGATCATCGTAGGACAGCATTTGCAGCGGCTTGGTAAACACGCAGTAAGGATTGCGGCGCGCTTTCCCGTGGGTTTCGGTGGCCAACAACGGCGCGGCCAAAGCAGTAGTTGTGAGGAATTGCCGACGATTCATACGCACAGTGTGCCGTTGAGGGCGAGGCGCGGCAACGATTAGTTGCTGGCTGGCACGGGTGCTCGCTGGATGTTGAACTGGATGGAGTCGGCGTAATGACCGGCAAATTCCGTTTCTGAGATGGAATCATCTTTCCGGTTTTCCACGGCGTATACGCGCAGGAGGAGGAAGTCGGCTTCGCGCGGAACATTCAGATTGATGCTGGCGGTTTCCCATGTGGCGGGATCGGAATCGGTGTTGATCGCCTTGAAATGGCCAGCTAAACGCAGGCTGTGTTTTTTCCAGCTGGCATGGGCTCCGGATGGGGTGCCGTTGTAGGCGTAAACGCCTAGGGCAAAACCGGAATCAATGGAGTCGGCGGCGCGATTGAACCGGGCCTGAGCGCGCACTTGAAATTGTGCGCCGGGAGTTTGTTTCTTGAACTCAGCCAGATCGATCACCTGCCATTGTTCACAGGCCAGGTTGGTGGCTTCCAGATCCGGATCCTCCATGTGGTTGAAGGTGTTGATGAATCGAAGCATACCGGTGCCGGATTCGGGGGTAATATCATTCTCGGCGGACACGAGCCGGGCGACATCACCGCTCCAGCGGCCAGCTTGCGAGGGGATGTCGTAAGTGGAGAGTTGCGTGTCCGACTCGAAATCGCCATCCACTAACAGATTGCCCAAGTGTTTATGCGGTAAAGGAAAATGGCCTTGGCTCAAGGTGCGTTTCTCAGGCGCCTTGCCGGGTTGCAATCGTACGCCTTCATTGGCGTTTAGGATAAACTGGTCCTTACCGGCAAAGACTTCAACTTGCCCGCTAAACACGGCGGCTTCCACGAGGTCTTCCGTCAAGGCGGAGACGCCGAAGTCCGTACCGAGATCCACCAATCGGCCAGCGGCGGTGGTGATGGTGAAGCCTCTAGCCAGTTCAGGCACATGCGCGTGCAGTCGACCCTGATACAGGACGATACTTTCCGGTGAACGCAGATCCAAATGAGCAGGACCTTGTACGGTGATGGTGACGGCATTAAACAGGCTCAGCTCCACGGTGCCCTGAGTAATGCGCAGGTCGCCGGAAAGGATGATTTCGCCGGTCTCAAACTCGTTGGCTGCCGCCGCATCCCGATAGGTGAGCACGGCCAATTGCTGTGGCGTCTTGGGGGCTGAAGCGGGTTTGTAATTGTACGACCAATAACAAATGCCGAGGAAGATCACGAGCAACGCCGCGTAATGTTTCCACATCGGCCAATGCCCCAAAGTCTCACGGAAACCGGTGTGGCGCTCGGGCAGGGCGGCACTGAGTTGCATGGCCTCGTGTAGTGCGCCGTGCAGGCGGGCTTGCGCCCAAAATTGTCGGCGCGCCTCGGCGCGCACGAGCAGTTCGGTTTCCAGTTCAATCTTCTCGGCTGGTGACAAGGAGCCGTCCAAATAACGGTCTATCAACAGGGTTAAACGGGGATCATTCATGGCGTCAGGCATTCGGTTCGGTGGCGGTGGGTTTGGATGCAAGGCAATCACGCAACAGCGCGCGGGCGCGGGAAAGGGCAACGTACACAGAATTAGGCGTCCAGTTCTTAAGGTCGGCAATGGCGCCGGGTTTCAGTTCGCGTTGGTAACGCAGCTCCACCAGCTCCCGTGCGGTGGGCGGTAACTGGCTCAGGCAACCCTCCAGATTGCGCACAAAATCGGATTCCTCCGGCTCCTCCTCTGGCGGCTCGGTGACCAATGTTTCCAGAACCTTCTCGGATAACGCTTCCGGAGCGGATTTCTGACGGCGCCAATGGTTCATGATCTTGTAGCGCGCAATCGTTCGGGCCCACGCCATGAAGTTGGTCTCCAGCTCGTAGTCATCTGCTTTTTCCGAGACGGTGAGAAACACCTGTTGTAATACATCATCCGCATCCGCGAAATCTGGCACCAGCGAGAGGGTATAGCGTTTGAGGGCTCCCTGATGTTTCACAAAAAGTTGCTGCACCTGCATTTGGTGCGAGATGGGTTTATCTGGTTCCATTTCAGGTCCGCATCATAGACCAAATCGAAAAGATCACAATGCCGAGCGAGATCGTAGCCATGACGATCATTACCCAATCCAGTATGTTGCGTTCCTTTTTCACAATAAATTGAAATAGTCGCCACGGAGCAGGTTGACCACAAACAACCCGAGACCCCTGATCGGTACTCGCCTCCGTGACGACTAAACACCGCCCCAACCGACGGTTATTAGGGTATTTCATGAATTCAGAAAACCTTAGCAATAAGGAGAAACTTTTTCCGGCCCTTGCCCGGAATGCTCGGCAAATAGTCGCACTTCAACCACACCGCTGGCGCGTGCGGGATTGCCAGTGAAAAAGTCGCCATTGCCAAGTCCGCGCCCGGTGGTTAGGAGGCGCCATGGATTCCATTCGCGATCTCACCACCCGCATCAATGCTTTCCGCGATGCGCGGGATTGGAAACAGTTTCACAATCCTAAGGACATGGCCGTCTCCATTAGCATCGAGTCGGCGGAATTGCTGGAGCAGTTTCAGTGGAAAAATGCTGAGGAATGCGAGACGCATTTACAGGAGAACCGCGAAGCCGTGGCCGATGAAATGGCCGATGTGGCCATCTACCTCTTCGAACTCGCCGATTTACTTAAAATGGATCTCGGCCAAGAAATGCTCCGCAAGCTGGACAAGAACGCCGTAAAATACCCTGTCGATAAAGCCAAAGGCAGCAATAAAAAGTACGATGAGCTGAATCAATAACCGGCCGTCTCCGTTGAAACCATTATGGGCGGCCCAAGCCATCCCTTATTCCTACTTGGTTGCGCGGCCGGTATGTTGGGGGTTTTGACCACGCATAGGCCACGAGCTTTTGGCGAGGCCGCTGGAGTCGGTCTCGATAGCGTAGAGACTTTTATCCCATGACCCGAAGTATACCGTGCCATTTGGTCCGATGGCGGGAGAGGAGCCCACTCCCTCTAGCGGATAAAATTCCCAAAGCTTGTCTCCGGTTTTGGGATTAATGGCATAGAGCTTGCCGTCATCTGACCCGATGTAAACCGTGCCATCAGAACCGATGGCGGGGGAGTTTTCCACATTATCTCCCGCTTTGAATTCCCATAGCTTGTCCCCAGTCTTGCCATTGATGGCATATAGCTTTTTGTCAAATGATCCAACGTAAACGGTGCCATTGGATCCGATGGCAGGGGAGGAGTACACACTGCCTCCCGTTTTAAATTTCCAAAGGAACTTTTCGTGTTTAGTCGGGGCAACCTTGAGCGCAGGCTTGGCCGCTTCCGTATTGGATGCAGGGGGATGAACGGGGTCCTTCTTTCCGCAACTCAAGGCAATAATGAGAGTCAAACCAAACAGTACAGCTTTCACGTGAACCATTTACCACAATCGCCATCAGATCGTCCATTACAAGAAATAGAATATTTTGTAATTATAAGGCTGCGCCAAGGCGGAGTGAACAGTTTCATTCCTCCTGAGACATGGCCGACTACGTGTGCAAGCCGCGGCTGCGCCAGCCGAGCCAGAGCATTTGGCTGAGGCCGCCGAGGGTCATGGCGCTGACGGCGGCGTTGAGGCCGGGTTGGCTCTGGGCTGTCACGGTGAAATACAAAAAAGTGAAGAGGGTGACGATGTAGAAAACCACTGCCTCGGTTACCGGCGTGCTGCGTTTGTGATGGATCAGTACCCCCTCAAAGTAGCAGCACCACGTGGTGAACGCTGGCAGGGCGATGGCAAACCATAGGGCGGTCTTGCCCATCGTGGCCAGCTCAGGGCGCAGGCCGATGAATTTCTCAAACCACACGTCAATCAACGGCGTGAGGCAGAGCACCAGCAGCGGGATGGACAAGGCCACGCTCAGTAGCACGGTGAACCGAAACAATTGCGCACGGCCTTCGGGGCGGTCGAGTAGGGCCACGACCACTTCGGTGTAGGCAATGCCAGCGGCGCGCAGCATGAAGATCAGGCTGTTTAACGTGGGCCACACGGCGAGGGTGAGCATGGGCACCTCCAGCCGGCTCATGGCGCCGGTAAGGATCGGTTGGCCCAGCAATCCGATGGTGGGCGCAAAGGCGATGGGAAGATAAAAGAGCACCACTTCACGCATGGTAATGGCCGGGCCGGTGGCTTCGGCCAGTGGGCCAGTGAGAACACGCTGGAATCGCCAGCGGATGTAGGCCGCCTCGGCGAGAACCCCAACGGCTACGGCCGAGGTGGCCACCACGATGCCCGAGTACTTGTGTAAGGCGAACCCAATGCCGAGCACCACCACATCCGCCAGTAACCGCATGGCGGTGCCCCAGCCTACTGCGCCGGCATGGCCGAACCGAATAAGAACGCCCTGATGAAAACGCCGGTACCCGATGGCCCATGTCCAGGGCGTCATGATTTGCAGGCCAATCCGGCCGGGCTCAATGATTTCCTCCGGCACCCCGATCAGTGATCGGGCCACCCAATCGTACAACGGCGTAAATGCCAGCAGCACGTGCAGGGCGGTGAGGGCCAGCCCGAGTAGGTTGGTGAGCCGCCAGAGTTTGTGGTAGGTGTTGAGATCACGCCCCAGCGCGGTGGCGGCGGTGAGCAGCATGATGATGGGCGACTCGATCACCAGCGCCAGCGGAAACACAATGCCGCTGTAGGCGGCCAGATGGATGTCGGGATTGTCCAGCCGCGCCACCACCGCACTAAGCAGAGGCAGCTCTGCACCCATCAACAGCCAGCTGGCAGCGAGCGGCAGCCAGGTGCGAATGATGACGCTTTGCGTCAGCGGTGAAGTGGAATCGGCCGCCATTGCAGGGGTACAAGAAAAAAGGCGAGGTTGCCCTCGCCTTGGGTCGGATTATTTTTTCTTCGGCCTATTCGGTTGATTGGGCCGTTTGCGCTTTGGGGGTACGGGATCTTCCTCGGGCACCTTGTAGTGGACACGCAGGCGCTTGAGCTCGGCGAGGAGATCGCTTTCGATCGTCTTGTAATCGCTGTTGCCGTACACGCTTTGAAGTTCGTTTGGATCCTTCTTCAGGTCGAACAGTTCCCATTCATTGTTCTGGTAGAAATGAATGAGCTTATGCCGACCGTTGGTGACACCGTAGTGGCGAGCCACGCTGTGGGCGCCGGGGAATTCATAGTAGTGATAGTAGAAATGAGTACGCCAATCCTTGGGGGTATGGCCCTTGAATAACGGCACGAGGCTGGTGCCCTGCATGTCGGCAGGGGATTTCACACCGGCGATGTCTAGGAAGGTCTGGGCGAAATCGAGGTTGGAGACGATGTCGCTGTTGCGACTACCGGGCTTCACGACGCCGGGCCAGCGGACAAGTAGGGGCATCACGAGGCTTTCCTCGTACATCCATCGTTTGTCGTACCAGCCATGATCACCGAGGTACCAGCCTTGGTCGCTGCTGTAGATGACAATGGTGTTTTTTGCGAGGCCGCTTTTGTCGAGGTAATCGAGTACGTGGCCAAGGTTGTCATCCACGCTCTGCACACAGCGAAGGTAATCCTTGATATAGCGCTGGTATTTCCATTTTACGAGCTCTTCGCCCTGTAGGTTGGCTTTGCGGAAGGCTTCGTTTTTGGGGCCGTAGGCGGCTTCCCAGAGTTTGCGCTGCTCGGGGGTGAGATTGTTCGGACCTCGGTTGAGCTTGAGATCATTTTCACTCAGATGCCGCGCGATGGTCATGGCTTGCTCGGCGGCGGCTGATGTGCGGCCTTTGTAATCGTCCCACAAGGTTTCCGGTTCAGGGATTTCCACGTCGTCAAAGGTAGTGAGATGGTCTGGGCCGGGCTGCCAGTTGCGGTGAGGCGCCTTATGCTGGTACATCAGCATGAAGGGCTTCTTCTCGTCGCGATTGTTCTTGAGCCAGGCGAGGGTCTTGTCCGTGATGATATCGGTCGTGTACCCGGTGTGCGGTTTGGTGACTGGGTTGCCGTTGTCATCGGCAGTAATCATCGGCGGGTTGTAGTAGGGGCCTTGCCCCTTGAGGACATCGTAATAATCAAACCCGGTGGGCGTGCTGCCGAGGTGCCATTTGCCGATCACTGCTGTGGTGTAGCCGGCTGTGCGTAGCATTTTAGGAAAGGTTTGCTGCGCACCGTTGAAGGTAATGCCGTTGCGGAAGAAGCCGTTAAGATGACTGTGCTTGCCGGTAAGGATCACCGCCCGGCTCGGGCCGCAGATGGAATTGCTGACATAACATTTCTCGAACAACATCCCCTCGCTCGCGATGCGGTCCATGTGCGGCGTGGTGTTGATTTTCGAGCCGTACGCACTGATCGCATGCGCCGCGTGGTCGTCGGTAAAGACAAAGAGAATATTCGGACGGTCGGCGGCGGTCGACGGAGTGGCCAGCCAACCAGCCAACAGCAGCAGGGCAATTCGTGAAATGAACTTCATGGTCGCGGCCACTCAAGCATCCTGCCACGGCAAAGGCAAGCGCGGGGTGAAGCTGCCGGAAAAGCTACTCAAACCCTATTGGGCAGGATGGCGATGGTGATGGCAAACAGGGAAAAGAACACGGAGACGGCTATGCGATAGCCTATGCCGTCATACGAGAGTTTTTCATGATCTTTGAACGTTATTGGGACTCGCTGTTCGTCGAGTTCGCAGAAGCGGGAAGCAGGTCTGTATCCTTGCCCCAATTGACCCAACCGCGGGCCTGCAGATAAATGACCACCGAGGAACAAAACATATTAGCGACACTACCGGTCAGGTAGCCGTAGGCGAACCAAAACACATTTGCGATAATCCCTATTAAAAAGCCGGTGCGGCTTTTATTCCCCAGCAGATACAACGAAACAAAGGTAAACACCATCGCTGCCCAGTCGCTGCCCTTGTATTGCAGCGCGTGTTCGGAAAGATATTCCATCGTGAACAAGGTGTAACGTTCCAGAGACGACGTGGCGAGGGAAAGGATGATCCGGGATGCTCGGAAAACAATTTCATCTTCAATCTTTTTCACTTGCGCATCCGCAGACGCGGCGGATACTCGCGCTACCGTTAACCCTATCAATTCTCTTTTATGTCACGCAAGACTCTCATCAAAACTTATACTCGACGCGATATCCTGAAGGCCGGCACGGCCTCGGCCATCGCTGTGAACTTCCTTCCCGCGCGTGTTTTTGGCGCCAATGAACGCATCACCATGGCCGGCATCGGAGTGGGTGGCAAAGGCGGTAGCGACATAAGTGGCGCTGGCGAGGTTGGCGAGGTGATTGCGCTGTGTGATTGTGATTTCAATCGCGGCGGCGGCGCGGCAAAGAAATGGCCCAAGGCCAAGAAGTTCACCGACTTCCGTGAGATGCTCGACAAGATGGGCAAGGACATCGATGCCTGCACCGTTTCCACCCCGGATCACACCCACGCGCCGGCCGCCATCCGCGCGATGAACCAAGGCATCCACGTGTATTGCCAAAAGCCGTTGACTCATACCGTGTGGGAAGCACGCCAAATGCGGTTGGTGGCGGAGAAGAACAAGGTTTGCACGCAGATGGGCAACCAAGGCACCGCGAGCACTGGCATGCGCGAGGGCGTGGAGGCGTTGTGGGCCGGTGCCATTGGTGAGATCAAGGAATGCCACGTTTGGACCAACCGCCCCGTGTGGCCGCAGGCGCCGGGAGTGACCAAGCGTTTGCCTGAGCAACCCGTGCCTGATCATGTGGATTGGAATTCCTTCATCGGGCCGGCCGAGATGCGGCCGTACAATGCCGGTTATCATCCCTTCAAGTGGCGCGGCTGGTGGGATTACGGCACCGGCGCGATGGGCGACATGGCCTGTCACACCGCCAACCTCGCCTACATGGGCTGCAAACTCACCCAGCCAAACTGGGTGGAGCCCATTAACGTAGGTCCCGTCAATCCAGAAACCTTCCCGGCTTGGGCGGTGGTGAAATTGAAATTCCCAGCCATCAAGGGCCGCGGCCCTGTGGATTTTTTCTGGTACGAAGGCAAACAGGACGGCGAAAAGAAACTGCCGCCCGCGGAGCTTTTCCATGGCAACCGCCCGCCTAACAGCGGCTCGCTGATTGTAGGCACCAAGGGAATTCTGTATTCGGCTAACGATTATGGTTCCAGTTGGCAACTCCTTCCCGTGGCCGGTGGCACTAAGGCGCCTGAATACAAGAAGGTTGACCCTGTACTCGCCCGCAACAACCGCGGCGACGTGGGGATGAAAATCGAATGGGCCGAGGCCATCAAGGCCGGCAAACCTGAGATTGCCCTGAGCAACTTCAACCACGCGGGTAACTTCACTGAAGCCATCCTCATGGGTAACATTGCCATGAAGGTCGGCGAAGGATTCGACTGGAACGCGGACAAGCTCAATTCCTCCAACAAAAAAGCCACCGCGCTGGCCACCAAGGACTATCGGAAAGGCTGGGAGATTTAACAAATGCGTACCATTTTCATACTGGCTCTGGTAACCGGGCTGCTGAATTCGGTTTGGGCCGATAATAAGAACCCCGCCTTGGCCGGCGTTTATGTTGGCGTGGTGCAAGGCGACAAAGCCCGAGCCATTTTGAAAGCCGACGGCACCATGATTGTGCATCCGTCTCCTAACGAACCGGAGATAGTGATGCGCGGTACCTGGAAGGCAGAGGGCAACACTGTGACAGCCAAGCTCGTCTTCTTTGATGGGGACCAAGGCACGGTGGTGTTCCATCGTGATGGCGCCGACCTAATTCTGAGGAAAATCATCAGTCCGGACGGTGAAGTGGACGAACTTTTGGCACCGCACTTTGCCAAGAAAAAGGCCTTGGCCGACAAAGGGCCCGCCGGCATTTACACCGGCGAGTTTGATGGCGAGGGAATGCAGGTTGAATTGCGGTCAAACGGCCACACCTCAGTTCGGTCGGCGGAAGACCCGAATGAAGGGAAGATTTTCACCGGTACTTGGAAGGTGACCGATGCTGGTGTGCTGATTAGTGTTGAAACTGAATGTGGCGATGGAGCCAAGGTTTTCGCGCAAATCACTGATCGCGGATTCAAGATTCTTAAGGTGGATTCACCAGATGGAGTGGAAACCTACGAAGACGGTGCGCGGCTTAAACGCCAAAAACGCGGCAAAAAGAAGCAGGCCGACACTCAATAAATTATCCTCAACGGGCTGCCCAACTCCGCCTGTTTACCCCGCCTGCGGGCGGGGTTTTTCGTTTTATTAACTGTTTATTCACAAAATGGCATAATGGTTGCTCAAATAATCCCGAAAATTTTGCGCTAAGGAGAAGACTGGAAAATGTCAGAAAAAACGCCTAAAAGGTGTCTTTTCCGCATTAAGCCGTACCGGTGCAGGGTAAAAATGTCCATATCAAGCGACATCAAGGATAAGACCGCCTTATTGAAGGATCTAGTGGAGCTGCGGCTGGCCGCCCGGGGTGGCTCGGTGCGGGCACAGTATTTATTGGGGCTCAAACTGGGCACGGCTGAAAACGGCCCCAAGGAAGTCGCCGAGGCCGTCAAATGGTATCGCAAAGCTGCTCAACAGGATTTTGCTCCGGCGCAAAATAATCTTGGGCTTTTGTTGGCTGGAAAACGATTGGAGAGCCCCCAGCTAGAGGTGGCTGTGAAATGGTTCCGACGCGCCGCACAGCAAGGCATGGCCGCCGGCCAATGGAATTTGGCACGCCATCTTTGGCAGGGCGAGGGCGTGGTAAAGGATTTAACCGAGGCTTACGAATGGACTCGCAAGGCCGCCGAACAGGACGTGGCGGCCGCCCAAAACCGCCTTGGTATTTGTCTCTCCGAGGGGTTCGGGGTGGAGTCGGACGAAACCGAGGCCGTCGGCTGGTTTCGCAAGGCGGCAGAGCAGGGATTGACCGCGGCTCAATATAACCTCGGTATTCGGCTGCGGCATGGTCGTGGCACGGCGACCGAACCGGATGCGGCCCGGGATCTTCTTCAGCGGGCCGCCAAGGCAGGCTTCAGTGAGGCGCAATTTGCCCTCGCGGAAATGTGCGCCGCCGGAGAAGGCGGCGATCATGATGAAGGCGCGGCTACCCGTTGGTATCGAAAGGCGGCTGAGCACGGCCATATGACCGCCCAAAACAATCTCGCCCTGCGCCTGATCGAAGCGCGCGGCACCACCCCTGATCCCGCGGAGGCCATTCGCTGGTACGGCGCGGCGGCACAACAAGGATGCGTGCCCGCGCAGTATAATCTTGGCCGACATTTGGTGGAAGGCGATGGCGTGCCGATGAACGCCGAAATGGGCGCGCATTGGCTCCGGTTGGCCGCGGTGGCGGGGCATACCGATGCACAGTATTGTTTGGCCGGCGTGTATGACGACGGAACCCTCCTGGGGGATAGCTCGGAAAAGGCGCAAGCCGAGGCCTACAAGTGGTATCGTAAGGCGGCTGAGGGCGGTAAGGTAGAGGGTCAGTTTGCCGTGGCCGTGGCATTGGAGCGCGGCGAAGGCTGCGATCCGGATCCGGAGCATGCGATTGATTGGTACACCTTGGCCGCGGAAAACGGCCATGCCACCGCACAGTTTAACATCGGAGTGCTGTACTTACAGGGGCGCGGGGTGATCCCGGATGATGTTCGAGCTGCGGAGTATTTTCGCCAAGCCGCTGAACAGGCCGTGGCCAGTGCGCAATGTAACCTCGGCGCCCTGTACGAGCGCGGGCGCGGTGTGGAGGAAAGCCCGGAGTCGGCCCTACGTTGGTACGCCTTGGCGGCTGAGCAGGGTTTGCCGCGTGCACAGTATAACCTCGCGGTTATGCTTCACACCGGCCGTGGTGGAGAGGCGGATTTATCGAAAGCCATCGAATGGTACCAGCGCGCGGCGCGAAAGGGCCATGCCTCGGCGCAGTATGTGTTGGCTTCCCTGTATCAACACGGTGAAGGCGTGGAGGCCAACGAGGCTGATGCGGCCAAATGGTTTAAGGCAGCGGCCGCGCAGGGCGTGGCCGCTGCACAGTTGTTACTGGCCGATTGTTATTTGCGCGGCCGAGGCGTACCTGAGGATTATGTGCTGGCTTACGTGTGGTTTAACCACGCCGCAGCACAAGGGCTAGATATAGCGTCTAAATACAAGCGGCTGACCGAACGTTGTATGACACCCGATCAAATTGCTTCGGCGCAGGAAAAGACCCGCACCATGGCCGCGGCCTAGCGAGTCAGCACAGGGCGGCGTCGAGCGCGTTGGTAGAGATCGCGCCAGTCCTTGGATCCATCGTTCATTAGTAGATGGCAGGTCACGCCGGGTTCAAAGTAGGGGAGGTTGCTGGGCTTCATGAATTTCCTCAGCATATAATTCACGTTGCCATTGCTGCCGATGTAGAGCTTGCGGCCGTCGGGCCAGCGGGTTTCCAGCAGGCGTTCGGGCTCGGGGCGCGCGGGCGGTTTGGGCACTTTGTATTGGTTGATGACTTTCCAATCGAGTTCCACGCCCAGACCGGGGGCATTGGGGATGGGGGTGAACCCGTTGCGCACCTCGACGTTTTGTTTGGTGGGTTGGGCGGCGTACAACTGGAAACAGGTTACGGCCGGCCAGGAGGCATGGCTAAGGACGGCGCCGAATTGCCGCGACCATGCACCGGTGATTGAGCTGCCGACGAGCTGTAGCCAGAAGGGCATGTCGGCCATGCCGGCAATGCGGCCGGCAGTCATGACCCTGTTGGCACCTCCCCCTACGACAAAGCCGTCGCACACGCGCTGGCGGATCGCGACGACCGGCGAGGGATTACCGTAGTGCATGGCCACTGCGGATTTTGTTTCGCGCCGGATGCGTTGATTGCCGAGGATGTCGCCTTGCGGGATGGGCGTTTCCACCATCTTGCTGATGGGATATTGCTCCACTGCCTTGAGGATTGGGATGCCGCGTTCGGCGTCGAGCAGGGTATCGTTGTAATCAAACGTGATCGAAAACCCTTTCGGCGCGGCAGCGTTGCCTTGTTTGGCCTGTTCCCAGATATCAAACCACGGGCGGCCTTTGGTTTTAAAGGCGGTATATCCGGCGTCAGCGGCGGCTTTGGTTTCGGCGGCGACATCTTCCGGAGGCAGATCGATATCCCACCAGGCCACCGGCGTACGGGTGTGAGCCTGTTTGCCAAGCAGTGCGTGTATAGGCACATCTATGGCGCGGGCGACGGCATCGAAACAGGCCATTTGCAATCCGGCACCCAGTTCGTCATTCCACATAATGGCGGCGGCGTTTTTGCCATTGGCAAAGTTCACATCCTCATCGCTTGTGGCGCCCCAAGTGTAGTACAGCATCGTCTCGCCAAATCCGACCGTTCCATTGGCCAGTTCTACTTCGCAGATTTCCGAGTACACCCAGTGCGGCAATTCGCGGGCCATGTTGCGCGCGGGCACGGGGCGATAGGGCAGGGCGACGGTGGTGCGCCGAATGTCTTTGATACGAAAGCCCGGCTCAGTGCGGCCGGGGCGTGCGGCGGGTTGCAGTCGGGACAGCCCGGTCATGGGCGCGGCGGCGGCGAGGGAAGCGGCGAGCAGCCAGTTTCTACGGGAAAGCATAGGGCGATGGTAACGGGTGCCGGGCGGCTGTCACGGAATTCCTTTTGGCTGGCAACGGTCTGAAAAGGTTCGTGCCCGGCCGTTGTTCGTCGTAAAAGCGGGCGTCGTGAAGATGTTGCGTGATCCATTTCTGAATTTCCCGCGAGCCACCCTGTGTGTGTTGCTGGCGGCCTGCGGAATTTCAGTTTGGATGGCCAATCTGGAAGTGGACACGGAGATGGATGATCTGCTCTCGGGCGATCAACGTAACCTGCAAAGCTACGAGACGGCCCGGGAGGTATTGGGGGAGACGGTGCCGATTGCGGTGAGCCTGGATTGCGGCGAGGTGTATTCGCCGGCTGGGCTGGAATTGATCCGCGAGGTGACATGGGAACTGGGGAAAGTGTCCGGGGCGGTGACGGAGGTGACCAATGTGCAGGGGCAGGCGTTTTCGATCACCAACGTGCACAGTTTGGTAACCGCCCAGCGGCCGGTGCGGCAGGGGTTTGGGTTGGCTTGGGAAAATATTGTGCCGTCCAGACTGGATGCTGCGGGGATGAGTGAGCTGCGGCATTGGTCGCAGGAACATCCTTATGCCCGAAATATTCTGGTGGCGGAAAACGGCCGGCACACGGTGATCCTAGCCAATTACACCCGGCCGTTAGTGACCCCGGAAGAGCAGACGGTGTTTGATCAGGAAATCGGCGCGGTGTTGGAACAATTTCGGCAACGCGGCCATTCGGTAAACGCAATTGGGTTGCCGTTGATTGAGCATGAAATTCGAACTGCCGTGAAAGCGGACGTCGCGCGGTTTGTGCCGGCGTCGTTGGGGCTGTTACTGGTGGTGTTGGCGTTCACCTTTCGTCGGACCCCGCGCCTAATGGTGTACGTGCTGGCGAATCAGGTGATGGGGCTGGTGTTGTTGCCGGCGTTGTATCAGTTATCCGGTCAGCAGCTGAATATTTTTACAACGCTGTTGGTGCCTTTGTTGAGTGCGGTACATCTCACGTTATTGACGCATGTGGCGACCTCATTCCAGCGGGCTTGGCTGGCCGGCGAGGAGGCGATGGTAGCCGTTAAATCAATGGACCGGGAAGTCCTGCGCGCCAGCGGGTTTGCGGCGCTGACGACCATTACGGGATTGCTGGCCCTGCAGGCCAGTGACGTTGAGCAATTGCGTGAATTCGGTGTACTTGGCGCGAGCGGGATTGCGATGTTGTTCGGGCTGACCTTTGGGCCGGGGCTGGCCTGGCTGCCGGTGTTGTTCGCGAAACGGTCTTCTCAAGACAAACCGGCGCCTGAACACAACCCCGAAGCAAATCGTTTGGGTTGGTCGGAATGGGCGGATCGCATGCAGGCAATGCGCCAGCCGATAGCAGTGTTGCTGGTGTTGAGCGCGGTGTTGCTGGTGGTGGGGTTGAGTCAGGTACGGACGGATATTCGGGCGGTGGAATTCCTGAACGGCAACAGTCCTACGCGCGTGATGATTGAGGAAATGGATGATGCCTATGGCGGCATTAACGTGGTGCAGGTGCAGTTGGATTCGGGCGTCACCAACGGTTTGAACAATCCTTATTTTTTGCAATACCTCGATTCGGTGCATCAACTGGCTGCGCGTGAGCCGGGAGTGACGGCGGTGTATTCCTACACGCAATTGATGGCGGCGATTAACGAGGTGTGGGAAGGCGGTAGGGAAGGGACGTTTCGTTTACCGGAAAATCCGCTGATGACCGCGCTCTTTTCCGGCCTTGTGGCTTCGCAGAAAGAGCAGCTACCGTTCCTCACGATGTTATGCGACACCAATTTCCAGACGGCCCAACTCACCCTGCGCACGCGCGATATGCCGAGCAGTGAGTATTTGGAATTACTGGAGCGGGTGGAAACCGAAGCGCGCACGGCGGCCCCAACGAATGTGACAGTCTCCGCTGAAAACGGGATTCGTAGTATCCTCGAAGCGGACCGGCGGATCGTGCGCAGCCAACGCCGCAGCGTGGGATGGTCCGTGGGCGTCATCGGCGTCATCTTGGCCCTGCTGTGGCGATCAGTGGGATTGGCCGTGCTGGCGTTGGCGGTGAATTTGTTGCCGGTGGGGATGATCATCGCCTTGCAGGGGTTTGCCGGTGTTCCGCTGAATTCAATTACCATCATGGTGGCGGCGATCGCTTTGGGGGTGGCGGTGGATGACACGATTCATTTCATCACTCATTGGCGGGATGAACGGCGGACGGGGGCGACTCCGGCTGAAGCCACCCGGTCGGCCTTGCGGGTAAAGGGGCGGCCGATTGTGGCGACCACGATCATATTGGTGGGGATGATGATGGTATTCTGGATGTCGGTATTCCCGCCGGTGGTGCATTTCGGGCTATTATTGGCGGTGGGACTGGCAGGGGCTTTACTGGCAGCACTGGTGCTGTTACCGGTGTGGTTGGGACAGGGAGAGCATAAGTAATGCTGGACGATGGGGGGTGTCTGGGTAGATTTAGGCCGCCTGTTTGTAACAAACCCAACGACGCAGGTGGCCCCTTTTTGGGGATTTTTGGCCAAACATAATGAATAAACTCACACCACCGCGGGGCTATACTCAGGCGGATACCGAGGCGCGCCGTCTTTGGTTGAAGGAGCAGACAGGGCACGCGATGCCGGAGTTTGCTCTGGATGAACCGGATAATCTCAAGGGCCTGATCGAAAATCACGTGGGCTTCGTGGGCCTGCCCCAGAGTGTGTCCGGTCCACTCAAGATTGATGGCACCTACGCGCAGGGCGATTTTTATGTGCCCTTGTGCACGGTGGAGGGGACGTTGTCACTTTCCATGACGCGCGGCTTCTATCTCACGCACCGCAGCGGCGGCATTAAGACACGGCATGTGAAGCAGGAGCTGTCACGCGCGCCGGTATTTCGGTTTAATGAAATCGAGCAGGCGCTCCAGTTCATGGAGCAGTTGGATGCGCATTACGATGAGATCAAGGCGGCGGCCGAGAGCACCACGAGCCATGGCAAGCTGCTGCGCATCGACAAACTCCCTATTCACAACCGGGTGATTCTCGATTTCATTTACGACACCGCGGAAGCTGCCGGCCAAAACATGGTAACGCTTAGCACCGACGCCGCCTGCCGGTACATTGTGGAGAATCTCTCCAACGGCACGCCGTACCGGTATCTGGTGGAGAGTAATTTCAACGCGGACAAAAATCCCGCGCACCGCAGCCTCATGAAGGGGCGTGGGCATCATGTGATCGCCAGTTTTCAGGTGCCCAATCGAGTGTTGAAAAAGCTACTGCGGGTTTCGGCGGATGAGATTTTGGAGGCGTTGGTGGATAAACATCTCGGCTCCCAAATGGCCGGCCTCCTAGGCATGAACCTGCACGTGGCCAATGCGCTGGCGGCGTTGTATCTGGCGCTGGGGCAGGATGTGGCTTGTGTGGCGGAGAACGCCATCGGCATTGCCACCTATGAGAAACGCGGGGAAGATTTATATGCCACGCTCAGTATGCCAAGCCTTACGGTCGGCACGGTGGGCGGTGCGACGCGGTTGAACGCGCAGCACGGCAACCTGCAGTTGGTAGGCTGCGCGGGGGGGCAGTATTCTTCGCGTAAACTGGCGGAAATTATTTGTGCCTCGGCGCTGGCGTTGGAGATTTCATTAGCTGGCGCGATTGTCAGTAACGAGTTTGCTGAGGCCCACGCAAAATTCGGGAGATAAGGTTGTCGACCTTTCAGGACAAGCTGAAGCAAGCGGAGCTGGACCCGGAATACGCGTATCTAAAGCGTGATCCGCGCGGGATTACCTCCGTTTGGCACAAGTGCTTTGAGCTCTTCTGCCGCGTACTCTTCAATCTCTGGTGTCCGGCCAAGGTGGAGGGAAGGGAGAACCTGCCTAGTGCGCCGTTTATTTTTTGCAGCAACCACTGCAGTCATATGGACAGCGCGGCATTGATGTATGCCGGCGGGGAGGATTTTGACCAGTACGGCATGGTGGCGGCGAAGGATTATTTTTTCGATAACAAGAGCCGGAATAATTTTCTCTCACGTCTGATGAACTTGATCCCGGCTGATCGCGGTGCGTCGCGCGAGAGCATCGTGCGGTTGATGGTGGCTTGCCGGGAATTTACTTCGCACCGTAATCGCAGCATCATCATCTACCCCGAAGGCACGCGATCGCAGTCCGGCGATATGTCGACCATGAAAAAGGGGGCGGCGATGATTGCCACCGAGCTGAATCTGCCCATCGTGCCGGTGTATATTGACGGCACCCACCGAGCCTATCCTAAGGGCGTGAAAATCATTCGCCCGACGCGGGTGCGAATTTATATTGGCGAAGCCATTGACCCACACCGTTTTGCCGAGGAACATGGCAAGGGGCGGTCGATCTACACGGCCATCACCACCGAAATGGAATCTCGTATTCGCAAGATGAAGGAACTGCATGGCTGATGTAACTGTGCGGCACATGAAATGGTGGGGCTGGGGCGATGAAGACGTCACCTTCAGCGATGCCGACAAGCCAAAGCTTTGGCCGTACCTCAAGGGCGAGCTGGGCTTGGTCGACGATCATCGCACTCCACCGGTTTCCTTCGAGGAAGTTGATTTACCGGCGGCCAAGGTGAATGGACCATTCACTGCGGCGCTGGAAGCCGCGCTAAAGGCCGATCAATTGTCCACCACCAAGAAGGATCGCTTGGTGCACGCGGCCGGTAAGGCGTTTCGGGATTTGTTCCGATTACGCCGCGGGCAGGTGGATGTCGCGCCGGACCTCGTGGTGTATCCCGCTCGTGAAGAGGACGTGGTGGCCATCGTGAGGGCCGCGCACGAGCACAACGCGGTGCTCATTCCCTTCGGCGGCGGCTCCAACATCGCCGGCTGCTTGGAACCCAAGGATCGCGAGAACCGGTTCATTGTCAGCCTCGACATGTGTCGCATGCATCGGGTGCTGGAGGTGGATCAAAAATCCCTGATCGCCCGCATCCAACCCGGCGTGTACGGGCCGCACATGGAGGAACAGCTGGAAGCCAAAGGCGTGACGCTGGGGCATTTTCCCGATTCCTTTGTGCACTCCACACTCGGCGGCTGGGTGGCCACGCGTTCGGCCGGCATGCAGAGCGACAAGTACGGCAAGATTGAGGACATGGTGATCGCCCTGCGCATGGTGACCCCCAGTGGCACGATCGTGACCCGCACCGTGCCGAATTCCTCCAACGGCATTGATGTGCGCCGCTTGTGCGTGGGCAGTGAGGGGATTCTGGGTGTAATTACCGAGCTCACCATGCAGGTGCACCGGATGCCGGAAAAAAAGGTGTTTGAAGGTTGGTTGTTTCCGGATTTCGAAAGCGGCGTGGCAGCGATTCATGAATGCATGCGCATGGGTATCATGCCGGTGATTACGCGGTTAAATGATCCGGGCAAAACCGCCCTGAGTGCGGCATTCAAAAAACCGGACACCGGCTTGAAGGCGCAGATCGGCGCCGCGCTGAAATGGTATCTGCGCACGATCAAGGGATTCGACTTCAGCCAGTGCTGCATGATGACCACCGCCTGTGAAGGGGATTACGATACCTTACATCAGCAACGCCGGGAGTCCGCCTATATTTTCAAACGCCACCGCGGCGTGTGTCTGGGCGAAGGGCCGGGTCGCTCTTTTCAGGAAGCCAAATATGATTTCCCGCATGTGCGCGATTATCTCATGGACCGCGGCGTGATGGGTGATGTGAGTGAGACCGCCACCACTTGGGACAATTTGTTGACGCTCTACACCCGCACGCTGGAAAACATTCGCCAAGCCATTCGTGACACCGGCGCCGATCCGTGGGTGGGTTGTCACATCAGTCACAACTATCACACCGGCGCGAGTCTCTACTTTACCTTTGGCTGCCGCCAGATCGAAGGGCGCGAGTTGGACCAATATTTGTACGTTAAGAAATCCGCTGAAGATTCCTTCATGAAACACGGCGGCACGGTCAGTCATCACCACGCTGTGGGCTCCGAACATCTGCCGTGGATTGAGGCGGACCTGTCCCCCACTGGCGTCAAGGCCGTGGCGTCCCTCAAAAACGGGCTGGATCCCAAAGGGGTCATGAACCCCGGCAAGATCATCCCGGGCGAACATCCGTTGGCCGAATGGGGCTTGACCGAGGAGGTCATTCAATCTTTCAAGAAGGGCAACTGATGTTTGCCGGCCAAACCGTCATAATCACCGGAGCCTCCTCGGGTCTCGGCCGCCAACTGGCGCGCGACTTCGCGTCTTGTGGCGCACACTGCGTGCTGCACGGACGCCAGGAAGCTGAGTTGGAGGAAACCGCCAAGATCTGCAACGAGGCCGGCGGCGAAGCCCTCACGGTGATCGGCGATGTCACCCAGCCCGAGGATTGCGGCGCCTTGGTGGAGGCCGCGGTCAATCGATTTGGCGGGCTGGACCTGTATCTCTCCAACGCCGGCCTCAGTATGTGGGCGCCGTTTGAAGAGGTGAAGGACCTGAGTATTTTCCGCCGGTTAATGGAGGTGAACTATCTTGGAGCCGTGCACGGCATGCATCATGCCCTGCCATATCTCAAGAAGAGTCGCGGCCAATTCGCGGCCATTGCCAGCATCCAAAGCCGCATGGGTGTGCCGAGCCACACAGGGTACGTGGCGAGTAAACATGCGCTGGAAGGCTTCTGCGAGGCGTTGCGCTACGACTTGGAAGGCACGGGCATTAACGTGCTCACCGTGCACCCGCACTGGATCCGCGGCACCCAACTGCGTGCTAATGCCTGTTCGGCTGATGGCTTGCTGGTCGGCGACGGTCGACGTTCGCACACGAGTGAATCTATCTCTGCTGAGGAATGTTCGCTGGCTGTGCTCGAGGCGTTGCGCCGCCGGGATCTGGAATTGGTGGTGCCCGCCAAGCTACGGTTGGTGCCTTGGCTGAAACTGCTCTGGCCGGGTCTGCTGCGCCGCAAGGTGCGCGGCAAGGTAAGCGGGCAAGGCGAAACGGAATAGTAGCCATGCCTGAGCCAACTGAGACAACGCTTTCGTATCGATTCACTCGGTTCACCTTTTCCATATTCTTTCGCATTTGGTTTCGCTGGAAAGTGCTTCATCGCGAACGGGTGCCGGCAGAGGGCGGGGTGATCCTCGCTTCGAACCACGTCAGTTATCTGGATCCGGTGTATGTCGTCAGCGCGTTGGAACGCATGGTCGTGGGGTTGGCGCGTCAGAGCGCCTTCAATGTGCCCTTGGGCGGCTGGATTCTTCGTAGTTGGCGCGTTATTCCAGTGGATCAATCAGGAACCGGTCGCGGGCTGAAGACGTTTCTCTCCCGCCTGCGCAGTGGCGATGCGGTGGTCATGTATCCCGAAGGCACCCGCTCGCCCACCGGCCAAATCCGCGCCCCGCAGCCGGGGATCGGGCTGATCATCATCAAGAGTAACGCGCAGGTTGTGCCCATCAAATTATTTGGAGCCTACGAGGCTTACGCGCGGCATTATTGGCTGCCTCGACCGTATCAGGTGCAAATAAAGTTTGGCGAACCGCTCGACTTCGCCGATCTTCGGGCCGAGGCAAAACAGACGAAGGACAAGGAACGTCTGAAGGAAATCTATAAACAGGCCGCCACCGATCTGCTGCACGCCATCGCTCAGATCGAGCCCGGCCCCGACCAAGAAGCATTATGAAAATCAACATCCATTCCGGAAACTGGGAGGAACTCGACATTGACGCACTGGCAGTTCCGCTCGCAACCGGCACCACGCCGGATGCGGCCCTGGACGCCCGCCTCGGCGGTTTGCTCGGCGAACTACGCGACAACGGCGAATGGACCGGCAAAGCCGGCCAATGCACACTAATCCATCGCGTGCCCGAATCCTCCGTGCAACGTCTCTTTCTGTTGGGTGTCGGCGCCGAGCCGATGTCGCGCCATTGGTTTGCCGCCGCCGGTCAGGCCGTGCGTCAAGCCGCCAAAGCCAAATGTCGGTCCGTGGCCATTCTACTGCCGGAAGGCACGGATGCCCGACTGATGGCTGAAGGTGCGGTCTACGGTATGCACCGGCCGAGTGGTTACAAGGATCAGAAACCGTGGCCGGTGGAGGAGGTTGTTCTCCTGACCGGCGCGGAACCGGCGGAAGCCGATCGTGGCCAGCTCACTGCCGAGGGCATCAATCTCGCCCGCGAGTTGGTGGAGATTCCCGCCAACGATTTGGGCCCGGAGGAATTTGCGATGCGGGCCGCGCAGGAAGGCGCGGCGGCTGGTTTGGAAGTGGAAGTGTTAGATGAAACCGCCCTTTCCGAAATGGGTGCCGGTGCGCTGTTGGCCGTGGGGCAAGGTTCGGTGCGCCCGCCGCGCCTCGTGCGCCTAAGTTATGTGCCCGAAAATCCCACGATCAATGATCACCTCTTTCTCGTCGGCAAAGGCATCACCTTCGATACCGGCGGTCTCTCGCTCAAGCCGCCTGGTGGCATGGAGAAAATGAAATACGACATGGGCGGCGCGGGGACCATGCTCGGGGCCATTACTGCGATCGGTCGGCTCAAGCCGAGCGTGCGTGTCAGCTGCCTGTTGGCTATGGCTGAAAACATGCCCAGCGGCACCGCTACGCGCCCGGGCGATATCATCACCGCGCTAAACGGCAAAACCATTGAAGTGATCAACACCGATGCAGAAGGCCGTTTGGTGTTGGCCGATGCCTTGACTTACGCGACCCGTCTGGGCGCGACGCACATTGTCAATGCCGCCACGCTCACAGGCGCGGTGAGTGTCGCCTTGGGTAGCATTCGGGTTGCGTTGCTGGGCAACGACAAGGATCTCGGCGACGCCATCGCCCTGCGCGGTCGCCAGTGCGGCGAACGATTCTGGCCTTTGCCGATGGATCCGGAATATCTCGACGCTATGAAGGGCGACATGAGCGATCTGCGCAACGCCTCGGCGGATCGTAAGGCTGGCACCATCACCGCCGGTAAGTTTCTGGAACAGTTTGTGGATGGCACGCCCTGGGCGCATCTGGACATTGCCGGGACCTGCTGGGTAGACAAGGCTCAACCCAACTGCGGTAAAGGTGCCAGCGGTGTTGCGGTGCGTACGCTCGTGCGGTTGGCCGAAGGCTGGGGCGAGTGACCTTGCCAAGCGGAAGGAACTACGATAGGGGAGGGTTATGACCCGATGGATTTTGCTAGTGCCGTTGTTGTGCGTCGTGGGCTGCACGTCTGTGCGGGAGACTCAGCCTGAACGTACCGCCACGGAGCAATTGATCATTAGCAGCGCCGTGGTGGATGCCGCGCGCCAGATTCAGGCCGACGCAGTGGCCGGTAAAAAGGTGGCGGTGAGTGTCACCTATCTCAAGACGGTGGATGTGGAATTCACCCAAGGCGAGTTGCGCGACCGGTTGCTGCAACTGGGCGCCCAGCTGGTAACGGATTTCGATCAGGCTGAGGTCATCGTCGAGGCGCGCTCCGGCGGTCTCGGTATTGATGAATCCAAGACAAACATCGGCATCCCTTCCATTCCTATCCCCGTGCCGAGCGTGGGCACCTTTCAGACGCCGTCCGCGTATTTCTATAGATACGAACGCCAGGAGGGTAAATCAGCCATCGCCATCACTGGATATGAATCGGCCACCGGAAAACATTTGTTTTCCGTCCGCTCTTTGGGCACGGCCGTGCACAGCGACCTGAAGTTATTGGGGATTCCGGTGTATAAAAACCGCAAATACCTCGATCCATAGCCGGTTGCGGGACTTTGAAAACAGTGTTATCTTTTTTAAATGAGGCGTGTTTTGCTCCCGACCGCGAGTCTCCTCTGGTTGGCCTTGGCTTGGGCCGGTTGTTCAAATGATGAACCCGCGGCGACTCCAGTAAACCCGCGGTTGGCGAAGAGTGGTCAGGCGTTGGTGGATGAATCACCGGCGGTTTCCTCGGTAAATGAACCAGAAGCGGAAACGGCGCCTTCTCCAGAATCTCCCGAACCGGGCGGGGTGCCCGCGTCCGATTCCACGCCGCCGAGTGCACAAGTGGTTCAATCCGGAGAGGCTAGTCCAGAGCCGGCGCCCTCGGAACCTGAAATTCTGAATCTTATCCGCCTGGCCACCGTGGGGAACGCTGCGGCGCAGGTGGATTTGGGGAATTTATTTTTCAGCGGCCGAGGTCGCCCCATGAACAAGCCGGCGGCCGAATATTGGTGGGACAAAGCCGCTCTGCAGGGGCACGAGGCCGCCGTGCAGAATCTTCACATACTTCACACCAAGCCGGAGGAGGGCGTGAGTTTCTTTGGCACGCTCAGCAAGGGAAAACGGTTTGTGTTTGTGATCGATAAATCAGGCAGCATGAATAACCAAGGTCGGCTCGCTAAAGCCAAGCGGGAACTGATAGCCACACTGCGGAGCCTCAAACCGGACACGCGCTTCATGGTCTACTTTTTCGATCACGGTGCGGAGCCAATGCCGGCGACGGCGATGATGGCGGCGACTCCGGAAAATGTCGCGTGGGCCGCGCGCTGGATCGAAGGGCGTGATGTGGGCGGCAGCACCGATCCGCGCGATGCCTTGCGGTTTACGTTTAATCTCGAACCCGATACCGTGTGGTTGCTGACGGACGGTCAATTTAAGGATGAGGATGAAGTGCTGAGCCAAATTCGGGAGGCCAATCCTCAAGCCGCCATCCGTATAAACACCGTTGCCTTCAAAGATAAATCGGGGGAAGCCGTGCTAAAGCAAATCGCGGCGGAGAATGACGGCAATTATCGCTTTGTTCAAAACTAGCCAGTTCCGTTTCCAACGATTACCCTCGCCGCATGCAGTTGGCCTACGATATTGCTGCGACTTACGCTGAAAACTTTGAGCGCGGTCCGCAGCTCGATGCGGTTCCTGCCGTCCCACAAACTTCGCCACGCCCGTTTCTGGGGCGTGCTGTTAATAGTCCGTTGGGCGTAGCCGCCGGGTTGTTGCCTAATGCCAAATGGATCGGGGCATACGCGGCGCGGGGTTGGGATTTGTTGACTTACAAGACGGTGCGATCGGTGGCACGGGAATGTTATCCAGTACCCAATTGGGTGTTCGTGGATGCCGATGCCGGAGAGGGGCCGGTGGTTGCCACCGAGACGTTTCCGGCGGATCCGGCGGCCATCAGTTCAGCGGTTTGTTTCGGCATGCCATCCCGGGAGCCGGCATTTTGGCGTGAGGATATTGCCCGGGCGAAGGCGGTGTTGGTGCCGGGGCAATTGCTGATTGTCTCTGTGGTGGCCAGTCCGGAAACGGGATGGAGTGCCGCGCAGGTGGCCGATGATTACGCGCAATGCGCGGCCTGGGCAGTGGAAGCGGGGGCGGATGTGGTGGAGGCGAATTATTCGTGCCCCAATGTCTGCTCGGCCGAAGGACAGGTGTACACGGATGTGGCCCTGAGTGAAACAGTCACCGAAACCATTCGCTCGGGTATGGGGGACTTGCCGCTATTGTTAAAGATTGGTGTGTTCCCGGATGCGCTATTACAGCGGGAATTTTTGCGGACAGTCTCCGGTCGCGCGCACGGGATTACATTGGTCAACGGCATCGCACGCGAGGTGCGGTATCCTGATGGTCGACCGGTGTTTGGGCAGCAATATCTCCGGGCCGGTGTGTTGGGGCGAATCATCCATAAACCGTGCGTCAAGGCGGTGCGCGAGGCTCGGGCAGTGATTGATGCCGAGGAATTGCCGTTGGCGTTGGCCGCGGTGGGTGGGGTGGCGTCGGTGCAGGATTATGAGGAGTTCATGGCGGCCGGAGCGGATGTGGTGTTGTGCGGAAGTTCGCCGATGTATTTGCCGGGCTTGGCGGTGGAGATTAAAGCGGGCCTGGGATAAGGGGGATTTGACGTCACAATTCTAGTGGACATCTGGTGAGGCCCATTGGAAAGTCGGGCATGCGTTTTTGGACTGCTTTATTGGGCTGCGTTGTTGTGGCGTTAAATTTCGTGGGCTGTTGCACCATGTCGGAAGTGACTGGTGATATCCCGGTGATTGATACGCACATTCATTTGTACGATACCACGCGCGCTGACGGTGTGCCGTGGCCGCCGGAGGATGATCAGGTGTTATACCGGCCGGTATTGCCCAAGCATTTTGACCCGATCACCCGCGCCAATGGCGTGACGGCCACGGTGATTGTGGAGGCCAGTGA
>Ga0315320_10000149_pt1 | contig 54121 bp, 79 predicted proteins | sample M140m21515metaG_FD_203458 | JGI IMG/M metagenome (GOLD analysis project Ga0315320, IMG submission 203458) | Ammonia-oxidizing marine archaeal communities from Monterey Bay, California, United States - M1 40m 21515 | ecosystem: Environmental > Aquatic > Marine > Coastal | place: USA: California... | reverse complement strand
TGGAGATTGCTTGCAAGTGTAGGCATAGTCTTTTTTGCTGACAGACTTGATCAGGCCATTGACCTCACCAGAGGGCAGGGGTTCGCTCATGCTTTCGTAATTGAACCTCATCAGATCTTCTTGCCAATCGTCTGGGTTCTTCTTGCGATAATAAACGCCCACATTGAACAAAGAAATGTTTCGTCCACCTTCTGGGAAGCCCATGGTCATTATGTGTTGAAGGCATGGCGGCCCATCCTCAAACTTGTTCGTCAAGTCAGGCTTGAAGTTTTCCAGAGCCTCATAGGTGGTGCGCTTCTTCTCCGCAAGATCTAAAAACTTTTTCAGGTTGAGCTTTTTGCCTTCATGGATTGCATGCCGCTCAGACTTGTCGCCATCCCAATAACATAGGTTGATCCAGTTGCCACGATCACGTTCGTTTGCGCGGCTGATTTGCTTGGGAAAAACTTCAGCGCCACCGTACCCTAGCCCAGCTGCAAACTCGTTGAGCTTGGCGACCATGTCAATGGCTGCTATGGCAGGTTCGCAGAACAAGTACAAATGTGCGCCACCAGACTTTGACCTGCACAACACCAATGGGGTGGAGCGTATCTTTTCTTCCAGAGACTCCAAACTCTCGTTGAGCTTTACGTCACCTCGGATGTCAATGTCGATCACACCAAAATTGCAAGAGTTGTTTTCTCGCAGCATGATGATGCCTAGGATGTAGTCGCCACCATTCAGGTGAGACTCAAAATTCTCTTGGGTGGCTGGCTCGCTGATGGTCAGTGCACGGCCAGACATTTTGCCGTCTGCTTCTGTCTTCTGAACTCGATATTGTCCATGTGCGTGTTCGTAACCACGAAACAACTTCATGAATCTTTTTGTTTGTTGCATGATGTTCCTTTCTGAATCGTCGGCAATCTGCACCCCAACATGAAAAGATGGAAAGCACGTTGAAGCACAGATTGCCTAACAACCCACTGGGTTGTTTTAGAATGGCACCTCATTGTCATTGACTGGGCCTGTTGGCTTCAGGGCACCAGATGCGACCTGTTGCTTGAAGTCACGTGCAGCCAAATAAATTTCAGTACCATTGGGGTTGTTCTCCAAGATGCCGCCAGACTTAGCGTCAAACTTCATCTTCACACTCCACCCAAACCAAGAGCCTTGATCATTTTCTTCTGGGACTGTGGACAGCGTGTAGGCGTTCCAGAACATCGCAGGATTGATTGTGCCTCCACCTTGTGGATGGGGAACCTGCAGACGGTTGATCATTGAGTTCCATTGGCGTGCACGCTTCAGCTGAGACTTGCTCATTGAGAGCATTGCTGGGGAATAGTTGCCATCGTCCTCAACAACATACACAAAATATTCGCCTGTGGGAACAATCTCATTGCCTTCGTCGGTGAGATATTCACCGCGACTGCCACGAGTGCAATTGTCCAAGCATGCGCTGTCTGAGCCATGGTCGGCAACCAACCCACCACGATCGGCTTTCCACTCAATGTGGGCGCGACGATAACTGATCGGAACCACTGTGATCCCGCTCTCCCCATCATAGACTTCGTTGGCAACATTGTCATAGATATGGCCAGCTTCAGCCCCATCAACATATGCGCCATCACGCTTATTGATCTGCGGGGACATTTGTTGCAGGATGGACAAGCGTGGGATCATCATGTCGTCTTTGGACATTCCCTCGCTGGCTGACCCTGCATCCTCAAGCAACATATCCATTACAGACATGGACACAACATTGCTTTCTTCTTTCTTCGCTAATTCTTTCTTCGCCATAAGATTATCTCCTGATGTTGGCTGTGCGACCTGTGTAAACTCTGAACAGATCTAGGGGGATGTCTTTGCCTTCGCTCAAACGCTCTTTGATGAAGCTGTTGAGTGAGGACGGATGGACACCAATTGCACGCTTATAATAAAGTTGACGTTCGCGCAGCTCTTCTGTGAAGGCATTGCATTCGTCATCTTCATTGCGCCCAAACTGGACCTCAACATTGCTCTTGATTAAGTCGCCAGCACCATTGCCGCGCAACCATTCAAAGCATTGTTGTTGCCGTATCGCCAGCTCGTCTTGGGTGTCACCTTTGGCACGTGCGATTGCACCTGCACTGGGGACTGAGCCTGTGATAACATCTTTGATCTCCACCTTGGCACCATTGGTCAGGGTGAATTCCTTGATGTTCAGTTCTTGCATTAAATCAGGCAAGTCTTGTTCGGCGATTGCTTTTAGATCCAGCTTTCTATTCTTCAACAGCATCTCCAGATTTTCACACTCAGCTTGAATGTTGAACATCTTTTGAGCCATGTCAGAAATTGCACCTAATTCATTGGACGCAGGTGCCACGTCCTCAAGCAGATCTACTTGCTCTTTCATGTTAAGCCTTTCTCATTTCGAGGGCAACAGGCATGTACCAACCTTTGCGGCGATCCCTGTCTCCCTCTTCAAAATTACGCTCCCAACGTAGGATGCGCACGACTGGTGACATTTCTGATGCGATCATGCAGCACACCATCACAGCAATAGGGTCACCACCTCCTGGCCACAGGATGTAATCCTCTGACCCGAAATCTTTCATTATCCTCCGAGCTTTTTGGATGGATGGTCCTGGAACAAATTGTGGCTTGTCCTCGGGCTCAAACACAATCTCCAACGCACCATAACGCGATGCATCACTCAAGTCAGGGGTCCACCCAAACTTGTTTTCTCTCGGACGATTGACGACGTAAACTTTAGGCATAGAGTGTCCTTTCTCAGTGAGCCTTGAGTATGCCTGCAAAAAAATAAAAAGAAAACAAGAAAATTTCAAAGAAAGCTGTTATGGAAGTAAAAATAAAAATTATTGTTTGATAACAACAGCGTTCCCAGCGAAACCAACCTTTTGTGTGCAGTTGTTTTCTGACCCGTCCTTTTTTGCTTTACTATAAGGGAATATTTCAGGTTATTTTTTTGTTGTTCAAAATCAGCGAAAGACTGGGAACGTGGGTTACGAATCTTGCAAGTGATTGCAAACAAACAACAATAGTCGTTTCCAGAGTCGTGTTTTGATTGGGGCTGAGAACCCAGAGACTGGGAACCTTCTGCAAGTGTTTGGAAACATTGGGAATCTTTTTTGTTGCTTTCTGCTTGGACTTCAGGCATAGTACAATTAAGAAATGAGAAAGGAACTGAGATGCAAACTTACGACCAACAAGTCTCCGAGATGGACAAACTCAACAAAGCGCAAAGATCTGCGATGAGGTTTCTGTGGGGTGCAAACAAAATTGATGCGATTTTCGTCGAAGATGTTTTGGACAACAATTACCCGACAGTGAAAGTTCGCAATCCAAAGCATATATGGTTGATTGTTAATCTTGGCCCAAGAGGTGGCGTCCACGGTAAACGCTGGTGCAAACTTTGAGAAAGGAACTGCTTATGTTTAATCGCAACGACAAGATCATCATCCGTGATGAGGATTGTTTTTACTTCGGTCGCAAGGCCACGGTCATCGATTCCACCGATTGGGATTGCGTCTGGCAGGTTCGTCTGGGTGACGAGGGTGCTGATGTGGTTTCTGGGGTGTTCATGATGATGAACCAAAAGCACATGGAGTTGTCCCAATGAGTGGGGCAACAGCTGCAGAGTTCGCCAAGTGGACATCCATGGCGAGGAAGTGCACCGACGATGAGTTGGCTTTTGTCATTCAAGATTGTCGTGAAGCTGGGGAAGCAATGCGCGGTTGGAATCCTGAGAAGGAAAACTATTACGCCGATCAGCGGATGACTTACTCGGATGAGATGCGTCGTCGTCAAAAGCGTGATCCTTTCGCTTTCGCCAAGTTCTTCAAAGATGGAGTTTTCGTTGGCAAGATTAACGCCTGAGCAGCAACGCCAAGAGCTGTTGCGCCAACAACAAGAAGTCAGGAGGCAGCTGCGGATAATGCATGCTGTCCATGATGCTAAGTTGTTTCTGGCCAGAGCTGTTGCTTTTGTTAACAAAAAAGAGTAACGTGTTTTCATTCATACTACTTTCTCCTCACTGCCCTCCATCCGGCTAGGTTTCGCACTGCAAAGATGGAGGGTTTCTTTTTGCCCAAAGATCAGCGATAGTTGGCTCAGTTATTTTTCAGTTGACCACTGCAAGCAAGGTTGAAAGGCTAAAGAAAATGAACAAAGAGAAAAAGAAACTTGGTCGTCCTCCCAAGCCCAAGGAGCCGAAAACCATAGTTCAGAGGCCAATAAACAATGGCCCACCAGTTAAGCCAGAGGCATGGGACGGCAAATTCAAGTCAGTTGAGCCAATGGCCAAACAAAAGGTTTCCCGTGGCCGAAAAAACAAATACAAATGGAACCACAACGCAACGATCAACTGGATCATGGGCCAAGCTGACCCTGTCGGGTTCTTGTCGGCTGTCATGGCCGGAAAAGAGATGTTTCCGGTTTACGTGAAAGACGCAGAGGGTCTGGCAACAAAAGCTGGAGCCATAGCTGCTGACCCAGAGTTGCGGGTCATGGCGGCGAAAACTCTTCTCGGCAAATGCGTCCCAGACCTCAAAGCTGTGGAGGTCAAAGCCCAAATAGAAGAGCGCAAAATATTAGACATCAGCAGACTTTCTGGAGACGATCTTAATGCAATTGAACGAGTTCTTGAGCACGCTGTCATTGACGGAGATCAGAGCGGAGAAGATGAGACGCTCACTGAAGGAGTTTACCAAGAGCTCATGGCCGACGATTGAGCCAGGATCTGACTTCAATGACAACTGGCACATTGATGCAATATCTGAGCATTTGCAGGCTGTTGTTGAGGGTGACATCAAGCGTTTGATAATCAACATCCCTCCGAGACACATGAAGTCTATCTCAGTCGCGGTCACGATGCCAGCTTGGACTTGGACGTTCGCTCCTGCAAAGAAATTTCTTTATGCGTCTTATGCGTCTGGACTCTCGATCCGAGACAGTGTCAAGTGTCGACGGTTGATTGACAGCCCATGGTACAAGAATCATTTTGGCGAGGCTTTCCGGCTGACTGGTGACCAGAACCAGAAACAACGGTTTGAGAACGACCACACTGGCCAAAGGATTGCAACCTCGGTGGATGGTGCCTTGACTGGGGAGGGTGGCGACATAATCGTGATTGACGACCCACACAATGTTCGGGAGGCAGATTCGATGGCTGTCCGAGAGGGAGTTTTGGAGTGGTGGGACCAAGCCATGCAGTCACGTTTCAATGATCCCAAGACTGGTGCTTTTGTCGTGATCATGCAAAGAGTGCACGAGGGAGACTTGACAGGGCACATATTGGCCAATGAGATTGGTGATGAATGGGATCATTTGTGCTTGCCAGCCCGATATGAGATCGGCCACCCGACCAAGACCAGATCCAGCTTAGGATTCACAGACCCACGCACCAAAGAAGGAGAGCTCCTCTGGCCAAACCGGATCGACGACAAAACTCTTTCCAATCTTGAAAGAAGCCTCGGGTCATATGCTTCAGCCGGACAGCTGCAACAAAGGCCAGCCCCAAAAGGTGGTGGGATCTTGAAATCAGAGTGGTGGGTTCCATGGGAAGGCGATGAGCTGCCAGAGATTGAATATGTTCTGCAGTCTTGGGACACAGCATTCAGCATCAAAGAGAAATCATCTTATTCCGCTCGCACGACGTGGGGAGTCTTCCGGCACAGAGGAGCGATGTGTGCTATGGTGCTTGAGGCTTGGTGGGATCGTGTTACTTACCCAGAGCTGCGGAAGATCGCACAAGAGTCATATGAAGAGTACGACCCAGACGCTGTGTTGATCGAGAAGAAGGCTTCTGGCCAGAGTTTGCTGCAAGATTTGCGCATGGCTGGTGTCCCCGTAATTGAGTATTCTCCGGACAGAGACAAGCAAGCTCGTGCCCATGCAAGCTCCGCATTATTGGAGGATGGAAGAATTTACTTTCCAAAAGGCAAGAAGTGGGCTAAAAATTTAATTGATATCTGTGCTGCATTCCCAGCGGTTGAGAATGACGACATAGTTGACACGTGCACGCAAGCGTGGTTGAGATTGCGCAAAGGCTGGTTTGTCACCCATTCAGGTGATTACGAAGATGACGACGAGCCCATGAGGAAAAGGTTGACGATGTATGGCTGAACCTGTTATTCCATTTGCAGAAGGCTCTCCGCCTGATGACCTTCGGGTTGAGACTTTGCCGGATGGGGATGTTTTGATTGGTGATCCGGTCTTGGACGCCATTGAAGAGTCTGACAGCAACTTCGATGCAAACTTAGCAGAGGACATTGACGAAAAGCAGTCGTCCCGCAAAGCTGGCATCCTCACAGGTTATTTTGAGAATGACGAGTCAGCTCGCTCTGAGTGGAAAGAACGCTACAAGCAAGGCTTGTTGACACTCGACCCAGAAGGTGGCATGGACGAGAACGAAGAAGAGCGAGCCATTCGTGGCCTCAGCACAGTCGTTCATCCGCTGATCGCAGAAGCTGCCACGCAGTTCAACGCCAAAGCCATCGCAGAGCTTTATCCGGCTGGCGGTCCAGTCAAGACCACCATCATTGGCGAGCCAAACGAAGAAACTGAAGATCAAGCTCGTCGTGTCAAGGAATTCATGAATTACCAAATCATGGAGCAGATGCCGGAGTATTTCCCAGACCTTGACCAAATGTTGTTTCACCTGCCATTGGTTGGCCAGACGTTCAAAAAGGTTTGGTGGGATGCCAACCTCAGTCGCCAATGCAGCCAGTTTGTCAAAGCTGAAGATTTTGTTGTTGCACCAGAGAGCAAAGATCTTCACACCTCCCCACGATACACCCACATCATCAAAATGCCCAAAAACGACTACAACAGGTATGTCGCGGCTGGTTGGTATTTGCCTTCGGAATACACTGGGGACAGTTATGATGAGGATGATGGCTACACCACTCAGCGGATTGAAGGCATAGACAAAAGTGACGACTCTGACGATGATGTCATGACTCTTTTGGAGATGCATTGTTACGAGGCTTTTGAGGGCATAGACGGGATTGAGGACGAAGAGTCTGAGAATCTTGTCATGTTGCCTTACGTCATTACCATTGACTATGACTCTGAGAAGATCGTTGCCATCCGCAGGAACTGGGACGAGAACGACGAGGACAAAAAGCGCAGAGACTGGTTCGTAAGCTACAAGTTCTTGCCTGGATTGGGATTCTACGGTTTCGGTTTGTATCACATGATCGGCGGTCTGGGCAGAGCAGCCACAGGCTCGTTGCGTGCACTTTTGGACTCCGCAGCTTTTGCGAATATGCAAGGTGGCTTCAAGCTGAAGGGCAGAGTCAGCGGTGGTGAGATTGATGTCAATCCTGGAGAGTTCGTTGATCTGGACGCAACGGTGGATGACGTCAACAAAGCAATCATGCCATTGCCGTTCAAAGAGCCAAGTCAATCGTTGTTCAACCTTTTGGGGTTCATCGTCCAAGCTGGCCAGAGGTTCGCTTCGACTTCTGACCTCAATGTTGGGGATGTCAACCCGAATGCACCCGTCGGGTCAACTGTCGCTCTGATTGAGCAAGGCTCCAAAGCATTCAGCGCAATCCACAAACGTCTGCATTATTCCCAAGGCCAAGAGTTCAAGTTGCTGGCCAAACTGAATGCAGAGCACCTTGAAGAGTCTTTCCAGTTTTCGGTTGCTGGTTCCAGCGAGACTGTCTTTGCGGCTGACTTCGACGATCGTGTCGACATTATTCCGGTTTCTGACCCCAACATATTCAGCACTGCCCAGAGAATCGCTCAGGCTCAAGCAATCTTGCAAATGGCCCAGTCAGCCCCGCAGCTGCACGATCTTTACGAAGCATACAAACGAATGTATGAGGCCATCAGAATCCCGAACATTGATGAGATTCTGATCAAGCCAGAAGAAGCTCCGAGGACAGACCCAATCGACGAGAACATGTCGATCATGTATGGCAAGCCAATCAAGGCTTTCCCAGAGCAAGATCACGAAGCCCACATTGCGGTGCACATTCAATTCATGCAAGATCCGTCTTTGGCTGGCAACCCAGCAGCCCAGACGATGCAGCCAATATTGATCGCCCACATTGCCGAGCACGTCGCGTTGTTGTATCGCCAGCGGATGGAAGCCAGCATCAACATGCCGCTCCCACCATTGCCCAACCTCAGAGATCCGAAGTTCGCTTTGAAAGACATCGACCCAGAGATGGACATGCTCATATCGCAACGCGCAGCCCAAGTGGTCGCTGCAGCTCCCCAGATGCAACCGATCAAAGCTCTTCAAGCAGCAGGGCAACAAGGCGGTCAACAGAATCCTTTGGAATATGCCAAGCAGCTCGCACAGCTGGAGGCTCAGGCTCTTCAACAGCGCACTCAATCCGAGATCGCCGCAGACCAAGCCAAAGCAAGATCAGACATCGAGATCGATCAAGCCAAGGCTCGCCAGAACATGGACATCCAAGCTGCCAAGGTTCAAGCAGAGCTGGAGGCCAAGGTTCAAAAGCTCCAAGCAGAGTTGCAGCTTGAGCGAGAAAAGAATGCAGCAAAAATCCAGATGGAGGCTATGAAAAGTGGACTTTAACGGCAACATTTTGCCCATGGGTCCAATTGACCCAACCAAGTTTTCTGGCCAAACAGCTGTCGCAGGAGCACCACCCAATGCGGGTTCTCCTCCCAGTCCCGCAGCACCTGCGGCAGACCCAATGATGGAATATTTGAAAAACAAGGTCGAAGAGATCCGAGCAAGAGCCCAAGGACCAAACATGGGTGCGCTGGAGTCTTTCATGTCCGGAATGCCAGAAGGAGATCAGCGTGGCGTATGATCCAGAGCAATTTTTAAAAGGTGTCAGAGCACCATTCTCTCGGCAAAACAACTTTTTAGATGCTGGCCAGTATTTGAGTGCTGGCAATACTTTTACAACTAGCGATGGCAGAACATTCTCGGACGGCACTGCAGCCCGACAGCACCAACAAACTCTTGATTCAGCGAGCGGTCAATCAGCTGTGAATAAAGTTGAAGGAAGCGTCTCAAATCTTGTTGGCGATCTGGAGGCTGGGACTGTCGAGCTTGAGTCTTTTGTCCAACCAAACACTTTCGATACGCCCAAAGAGAAAGATGGTGATTTTGTTGAGGGCACATTGGGCAAAAACAACCTTCCAACTTTCAGCAACATCAGAACAGCCATTGATGCGGTTGGAGTTGGCCAACCGATAAACCTAGGTCGTCGCCAAGATTCCCGCAGGTACAACATAGCAGCTCTTGACGCAGGAGGTTATGGCGCACCGCCAGCTGAAGAGTCTTTTGAGCCAGATCCTGGAAAATATCTCAGCTTGAAAGATCGCAGGGATGGTGGTGGTCCTGGATATGCTGGAGATGTTTATGGCATTGGTGGTGGCCGCAGAGCAGACCTAGACGGGGATGGCTACATCACTTTCGCAGAAAACGAAAAGAATCCACTCGATCAAAATTTCTTGACAGGGATGTCCAATGCAGCTTATCAGCTTGGCCAGTCTGTTGGCTCTGCCACATCTAATCTTTTCGGACGGTCTTTCGACGAAGATGATAATCAAGGTCCAGCAGCCCCAATCAACGATCAGGTTGAAATAGGAGGCGTGAGGTATAACACTAAGAGCGATGACAGTGCGTATTCCGCTCCAGCAGACCCAAAAGGCAATGATGGCGGGTTCATCAGCTTCATGGACAGGTTTGACGGTGGCGGTCCTGGAGAGAGTCGCAAGCAAGAAATAGAGCGTGGCGGTGGAGATGGTGGATTTTCCAGAGTCATTTGCACAGAGCTTTATAAGCAAGGCAAGCTGGGCATGGATCTTTATCGGATGGACATCGTGTACACAGCCAAGAGGCTTTCCCCAATCACAGTTCGTGGTTACCATCATTGGGCAGTGCCGATGGTCGTGCGGATGCGGTCTTCAACGTCTCTGAGCAACCTTTTCGAATACCTCACAGTGGCCAGAGCCAAAGAGATTGCTCGCATTGTCAAGCCTGAGTTGCACAAGCGCACACTTTCAGGATTCCTAATCAAGAACATTGGCGAGGCGATTTGTTTCTCCATTGGCCTGTTCGTCGGGCAAAAAGACTGGTCTGTCCTTTATAATGGAGAAACAAATAATGGATAATTTAGGTACGATGTCTGACCTTGAGCTTATGCAGGCTTTCCTGCGAGCCAACACTGACATGACAGCAGAAGCTCCCCCAGAGCTGACGGCAAGAGTGCAAGAAATAATCGCTGGCGGTGCACTCAGTGACATGGAACGTATGAATCTTGAGGCAATGGTTTCTGCGATGCCTACTGAAGCTGCCACCAGCATGGCCGCAGATCAAAAGATGTACGACAACATTCGCGCCCAACAAGAAGCTGACTTTGCGGAGCGGACACGCATGGGGCCAAGTGGTTCAATGAGCGATGCTGAAGTTGCTCGGATGCGCCCAAAGCTCCGGCCCAGCGGCTCCGGCTCCACCAGCGACATTGAAGCTCAACAATATAGAGACATGATGAAATAGGAGGCCACCATGGCTGAAGTCAACGTAGAAAACATGGAAGAAAATGCGGAGCTTTTTGCAGAAAAGATGGGCTTTCCGCATGATGCTGAAGGTCTTGAGCTTTCGGACGATCAGCTTGTTAACTTTCTTTTGCTTTGTCACCAGATGCAATATGGCATGATGGAAGAGGAAGAGGAATATGAGGAAGGCGACATGAAAGTCAAAGTCATGAAGATAGGTGATGGCGACGTTCATGAGATGATGAACCAGATTCTCGGAGGGCATTAGTGCCTGTCCGCAAAGTCAAAGGAGGCTATCGCTGGGGCAAGTCTGGCAAAGTCTACAAGACTAGGGCTGAAGCCGAAAGGCAAGGTCGCGCAATAAGAGCTGCTGGCTACAGAGGCAAAAACTGATGGCAAAAAAGAAGGACGCTTGCTACAAAAAAGTAAAAGCACGCTACACTCGCAAAGGCGGCACGTGGCCTTCGGCTTATGGGTCTGGTGCTCTTGTCAAGTGTCGGAAGGTTGGTGCCAAAAACTGGGGTAAGAAAAGTGCCAAAAAAAAGTAGCACCAGCGGTGGCCTCAGGGAGTGGTTCAGCCAGAACAAAGGCAAAGGCTGGGTAGATTGCAAGACTGGCAAGCCATGCGGCAGGAAGTCCAGAACCAAAAGCAAACGAGGATATCCCGCCTGTCGGCCAACAATGGCGCAATGCAAAAGCAAGTCAGCCAAAGCAGCAGCCAAGCGCAAAACATCCAAGAAACGTGTGAGCTGGAAAGGGAAGAAAAGTGGCAAAAAAAGCAGTTGATGCCCCAAAAGGATTCCATTGGATGAAGTCTGGCAAAGGTTTCAAGCTGATGAAAGGCGAATACAAGCCCCACAAGGGTGCGGTCAGAAAGGCATCATTCGACGTGCAGAAAGTCCACAAGTGAGTGGTTCATGTTTTCGCATTGATGCTTTACCTTGGCCAAGAAAGAAAGTTGGTGAGTGAAGACATGCACTTTTGGAGAGTTGAAGATTGCAATTATTATGCTCGGGAGTTGGTCCGGAGGTATGGCGAATATTACCCAAAGGACATTGCCACAGCATATTGCGTTCCAAAGCTGATTGATCCAGAACAACAGAGGGTTTATTGATGGCAACCTACAAAGGCAAAAAGGTGACGCTGAACAAGCCTCGCAGGATCAGCAAAGGTGAGACGAGCTACGGCAAAAAGAAGTCTGTGGTGTACGTCAAGGATGGCGACAGAGTCAAGCGCGTAACATTCGGCGACCCAAACATGCGAATCAAGAAAAACCAAAAAGGCCGCAGGAGCAACTTCCGGTCTCGTCACAACTGCGATAATCCTGGACCAAAAACAAAAGCAAGATACTGGTCTTGCAGGGCATGGTGATATGTCAGCTTTAAGTAGGCTTGGAGTAAAAACAGTCGAGGGTGTTGCTGACTTTTTGTCTAGTTTTTCAGACAAAGTGTTTTATCATGGATCATTAAGTCCAGATATTGAAGAATTCAAACAATCAGGAGAATTCTTTCACTTTGGAACACCAGAAGCAGCTTACGAACGCCTGAGAGATTTGAGATCGGTTCAGGACCAAGGCAGATCCAGTGATATTGTTGGATCCATTTATCCTGTTAGGTTAAAAGCAGAAAGACCACTAACTTTAAAAGAAAATACTTATGCTGGCTCCCTTTCTTCTTGGGATGCAAACAATATTTGGGATAGAATTTCTTCAGAAATTGGGATCAGCGGTGCAACCCCACCAAATAAAAATAACAAGCAACTTGCTGTATCGAAATATGGAATTTCAAACGATGAGCTTAACACAGCAAAAGTCACCAAAAAATATGAAAAGCCAGACGGAAAAACTTTCACTGATAACAGATATTTTGCAGAAAATTTCCAATTTAATGGAGTTCCATTCGGCGAAGCAGATGAAATTTATCCAGGAGGCAAAGACCGCTGGATAATTGATTTTTTAAATTCAAAAGGGTTCGACAGCATTCAATATGTGAACAAAGGCGAAGATCCAGGATCTATGAGCACAATAGTTTTAGAGCCAAACCAAGTTCGTTCGCAATTTGCAAATTTCGACCCAGCACAAGCCAAGTCAGGCAAAATACTCGCTTCTGTGCCGTTGGCTGCTGGTGCATTGAGCTCATTATCCACAGGAGAACAAGATGAGTAGATCCTCCATTAAAAAAGTAGCCAATGCAGAGATTCGTGCGGCAAAGAGCTTTCTAGAAAAGCGCAAGATCAAAAAGATCAGTCCACGCAAGTTCGCCATGGCAGCCAAGGAGCTTGACAAAGGTTTCCAAGAGACGCTACAAATACTCACGCAACAACTTTCCGGAGGGCAAGTCTGATGGCAGACCCACTCAAAGAATACGTTGAACCATCCAGCATATTCGCAGATCGTGAAAAGCTACCACCACAGAAGTTTGGCGACGACAACTATGAGAACATGGTGAATTACATCATGCGCCAAGGCACCATAGCCCCAACTGAATATGCTGAGGCTGGGCTTAATGATTTGAGCTTGAGACAAAGAACAGCAGACGGTGTTGCGAGTGCTGCGGAATATCTTGGGATGAGTCCGTATGAGGCTCGCAAGTTCGCTGGCAATGTCACAGGAGACATGAACCAAGGCATTGCGGAAGGCATGGGCCTGTCTGACTTCACTCCTGCTGGGTTGGTGTTCGGAGCTAATGAAGCCTACAGAGACTTCAAGATCGCAGACTCCCCAACAGACTATATTGCGCCAGTCATTGGCGGTGCGTTCGCTGCAGCTGAAGCATTCCCTTTGACCAAAGCGATGACTCGTCCAGCTCTAGCTTGGCTGAAGTCTATCACTTCCAAGGCTGCAGTCCCACGCAGCGAAAAGGTTGACGCAATCGTCGCGGCTGACAAAGTTCAAGACAACTTGGACGAGATGATCACAGGGGAAATTCCGAGGCAACAATACGACGATGATGGTGTTTTGGGCAATCTCCCTGAGGCGTCAACAGTCAATCGCAGGGAAGTTATAGGTGGTTTGGCTGCTTTGGGCGCAACAGCTCCAGCAGTTAAAAAAGTTGCTAAAGAGGTTGCTCCTGTTGCCAAAAAAGTGACTCAAAGGTCTTTTGGCAATGCTCCTATCAAAACTCCTTGGCACAAAGTTAAGTCTTTTTTTGACGAGCTCAGCCGCCTAGATATTGAAGAAGCAGGATTGTCTGGGGAATCAAACCGTGTGAAGCAAGAATTCTTGGATGCAAGAGAAACTGATTCTTACCACAAAGATCTTGAAGATGCTTACTATTGGTTCAAAGGAGGTGCCATTGGGGAGGCTCCTAACTATTCAGCTGGGAAGTTGGCAGATGATCTGATCAAGCACGATCCTCGAGAAATAGCAGACATGCTGGGATCTTCAGAGCAGCTGGGGCCTGACGTTTTCATAGATTTTCATGGTGAAGATTATCTCGAGACAGGTGGGCGAGATCTTTTTCCGGAGGATGACTGATGGGGACGACATCAAGAATAGTTACTAATTTTTTAAAGTCCGTAATTGACAAAGGCGAGACAGATGTCGGTCGCAGAGGATTCCTGACAGGAGCTGTTGCAGCTCCAATTGTAGGAGCCATAAGTCAAATTCCTGCTGGCAAAATTGCCTCAGGTGCTTTGCCAGATGTTTCTTCATTGGCGAGAGAGTCTGCTGAAGAGGTTGCTGAATCACTTTCTGAAGTCACTTCATCTTTTTTTAAAAATATGGACCAAGAATTAGAATTTGGAGCAGAAGCATATAGGGCTGTCACAGGGAAAAACGTCACCCCACAAGAGCTTCTTGAGAGAGACATGGCTGAATATTTGTATTTTCAAGAAAATGATATGAATCCTGGCATGGTCGAAATTGCAACACAAAAAATGGGAGAGGTCCCAGTTCATTCAGCTTTGGAGGATGTTGCCGAGATTGCTGAAGAGAGTCCTGAGTTTTTAGGGACACTTCAGAAATACATGGGACAGGCTGATGTTTATGAATATGGATCTCAATATGGTGATGAAATAACACCTAGGCTTTTTATGGCAGAGAATCCAGAAAAATTGTTCCCGATGCATAAACCAACATATCAAGTTCCTTCTCCTCCCAATGATTATAATCCTGCAGACGTTGCAGAGTGGATAGCATCAAAAGGAATACGAGAAACACAATATTACAAAGATTTAGTTAAAGCTGGAGATTCTGAATGATGCCCTCACTCTCCAGAGCGATTGTTGACTTCTGGAGAAGAGGAGGATAAACAATGAACAGGTCGTCTTTCCCGTCACTTATATCCAAAGGAGGATCCAAAATGATGAAGAAAAAGAAAACTATGAAGAAAAAGAAGAAAGGGTACTAGTGCCCAAGGAAAAGACCGAAGAAGTTGTTGAAGTTTTTGTCACTGGTGTTTCTATGAGTGGTGGCGGTGGAATAGGATTGGAAAGCGATGATCGATCTGATCAGAGAGATCAAGAAGCAGATCCGGCTCCAGAAAACAGCGATAGCTAGCGAGATGGTTGAAGGCCGCATGAGCGACTTTCAATCGTACAGCAAAAACGTCGGGATTGCGGAAGGCTTAGAACAGGCTTGCGCATTGATCGATGAAACGATGAAAAAAATGAATCAGGAGGATGAATAATCATGTCTCATCCGCATGCAAAAGACCTCATCACAGATGAGCAGACCAATGCGACGTTAGGGTCGCACCAGTTCCCCAAGCCACTGGGCTGGAAAGTATTGGTTCAGCCTAATCAAGCCAAGGCTAAAACAAAAGGTGGCATTTTCCTTCCGGAAAGCTCCAAAGACAATGAAGAATACCTCACAGCCCACGGCACAATTCTTGCGATGGGTGAATTGGCGTATCGAGACCGTGACACAGGCCAAGCATGGAAAGGCCAGTGGCCAACAGAGGGAAACTCTGTAACATACGGCAAATACGCAGGTCAAAAATTAACAATCAATGGCGTCAAAATGTTGCTCCTTAATGATGACGAGATCACATCGGTCTTGCCAGAAGGCGTCAGCATTGCAGCGTATGTGGAGTGAGGTAAGCCATGAATGAAAGTGTAGTTCTCGAAGAGCTCGAGAAAGAAATCGCTGAGGCCAAGAAAACTTCTGGCCAAGACGACAACTTTGAAATTGAAGTCACAGATGAGTCTGATTCCCCAGAGGAAAAGCAAGAAGCTGTGAAAGAAGACACCGAAGAAGAATACAGCGGCAAAGTCCAAAAGCGAATCAAAAAGCTAGTGGACCAACGCAGAGAAGCTGAGGTTCAGGCTCGCCAGTACCAAGAAGAAACAGCGCAGCTGAAGTCTCGTCTTGAGCGTCTTGAAAAAGGCAATGAGCACCAAGCCCAAGATCAATTCAACACGCGATACAAGCAGACTCGTGCTGCTCTTTCCAAAGCTGTTGAAGAAGGCGACACAGAAGCTCAAGTGTCTTTCAGCGAGCAGTTGGCCGACATGAGAGCAGCCATGCGAGTCGCTGAGATGCAAAGGCAGATGGCCCAGCAACAAGCAGCCTCCCCAACTGTGGGTCGCGCAAAACAGGCCGCTCAGAATCCCCCTCCGCAAAAAGCAATGAGTTGGTGGGAGAAAAACAGATGGTTCGACAGCAATGGTTTTTCGCGGGAAACAGCCGCAGCCAGAGCGATTGATGTGCAGTTGGACCTCGAAGGATTTGACAAAGAATCTGACGAATATTACGATCAGTTAGATTTTCGTTTACGAAACGTGTTTCCCGAGCTAAACTCGGGGAAAGTGCAAGGCAAACCACGAGCAAAAAGCAGAGCACCAGTAGCGCCAACTGCAGGCGGTTCAGGAGCACCTCGCACAAATGGCAGGACAAGAATGACTCAAGATCAACTCCGAATGGCCAGAGAGCTGGGCATCACTGACGAAAAAGGGCTGAAGCAATATGCAGCTGAAATTCAAAAACAGGCAAGGAGCTAAGTCATGACAAAGTCCCGCAATGTACGCGCAGCTGAGACTCGCGAAGAAGTCCGTGCAGAAGAGGCTCGTCCTAAGACTGCATGGAAACCACCATCGTTGTTAGATGCACCGAAGCCTCGTCCTGGCATGGTCCAACGATGGGTAACAACCTCGATTCAGGGTAAAGACTCGCCAGACAATGTATACAAACGTATGCGCGAAGGCTGGTCACCACGCTCTGCTGACTCCGTTAAAGATGAGTTGTTCCCGACCATCAACCACGGCCAGTGGGCAGGTTCTATTGGAATTGAAGGAATGCTGCTCTGTGAAATGCCTATTGAAGACCGAGCCTCTCAAAAGGAATGGTACAACAAAAGGAATTTAGAGCAGAACGAATCAATTGCAGGAGAGCTTGATGCGTTAGGACGGAACAATGGGCAACCGATTTATCAAGATCGGAAGTCTGAAGTTAGTCGTGGCAGATCGGTTTCTGTCATGAATGATTAACCTTTAACGCTAAGGAGCGATAATATGGCAAACGTAGATGCCGCATTTGGGTTCGTCCCAATTCGCCACATGAGCGGTAATGCACCTCGTGCAAATAAGTATACCATTACGTCTGGTTTGGCTGAGAACATCTTCACTGGTGATCTTTGCATTCTGACTGCAGATGGGGTCATCACACCTCACACTGCAACAGAAACCAACAACATTGGTGTATTTGCTGGAGTGTCTTATACTGCTGCAGATGGTTCGTATGTTTACAGTGAATATTGGCCATCAGGCACAGTTGCTACAGACATTATAGCATATGTGTACGATGATCCATTCACCGTATTCAAAGTTCAGTCCGCTGGAACAACAGCTCAGACTAATATCGGCAACTGTGCTGATGTTGTTGCTGGGGCAGGGTCCACGCTGACTGGTAACTCTGGTTTTGAGATTAGTGGAACGATGGCTGCAGGTATTGCTACTTGCAAAATCATTGCACTTTACGACTCTCCAGACAACGCATTCGGCGCAAATGCTATCATGGAGGTGCTCATTGATGAACACATCCTTGGTACAAATGTAGCTGGTATATAAGGAGGGTCTGAACGATGGCAATGAATAGAGCATCATTTGCAAAAATGCTTGAGCCAGGACTGAACACTCTCTTCGGTCTTGAGTACGACAGATACCCAGAAGAATATGCTGCGGTATTTGAAAGCAACACCTCGCAGAAGGCATTCGAAGAAGATGTCTTGTTGCAAGGTTTTGGCAACGCTCCCACTAAAAATGAAGGTGCGGCTGTGTCTTATGATGCTGCTTCGCAACAGTGGACTGCACGTTACCAGCACGAAACGATTGCCTTGGCATTCTCGATCACCGAGGAAGCTGAAGAAGATGGCCAATATGGCTCAATCGCTTCTCGCTACACAAAAGCTCTTGCGCGGTCGATGGCTTCGACCAAAGAGATCAAGGCTGCTAATGTCTTGAACAATGCGCAAGCTGCTGGGTTTACTGGTGGCGATGGTCAAACTTTGTTGAGTGCTTCTCACCCAACCCAGAATGGCAATCAGTCCAATGTCCTTGCGACAGCAGCGGATCTTTCAGAGACTTCTTTAGAATCAATCTTGATTCAAATCTCTGATATGAAAGACGACCGTGGTCTTCGGATTGCCGCTCAAGGCACTCAGTTGATAATCCCGACAGCTTATCAGTTTGTCGCGGAGCGTCTTCTGGAGTCAACACTCCGGACAGGCACAGCTGACAATGACCTTAATGCGATTAAGTCCGGTGGCTATTTGCCCAAAGGCTATCACGTTATGCGTCGTTTGACTGATGCTGATGGATTCTTTGTGCAGACTGATGTCCCTGATGGACTGAAGATGTTCCAAAGGTCGCCTATGAAAAAAGGCATGGAAGGTGATTTTGAGACTGGTAATGTCCGCTACAAAGTTCGCGAGCGTTATTCTTTCGGCTTCACTGACTGGCGTGGTGTCTTCGGATCTGAAGGCGCAGCATAAAATTTGGGGAGGGCAAAATGTCCTCCCTTTTCCATCCTGACAGCAACAGCTGACTTAACCCAGACAGGAGAATTACAATGGGTACAACAACATTCTCAGGCCCGATAAAATCAGGCACGATAAAAGAAACCAGCGGCACGACAGTCGGCTCCGACATGAAGAACACAGGTTTTGCTGTTCTTTCGCAAACAGCAGCCATTGACCAAACTGCCACGACCACAACAACAAATATCATAATCCCAGCAAACAGCCAGCTGATATCCATTGATGTCACTGTGACCACAGCTTGGAGTGGTGGGGCAACGACTCTTGGCCTTGGTGGTGTTGGCGCGGCAACCTCTCTGACTGCTGCTGGAGCGATTCAAGGCAATGCCGTCGGGATTGTCGCTGCTAGTCCTGGAACAGATGCAACTCGCACATCCAAGTGGCTCAACACAGGCACAGGCGATCATAGGTTGATCGTGACCACAGCTAACACAGGCAATGGTGTTGGTGCTGTGACGGTTGTTTATGCTCAAAGCAACAACGTCACATAAAATTGTTTGGTGGGTGTAAAGCCCACCAATAATTTACAGGAGGGTCATAGATGGCTAACATTACAAGTGTGAAGACGATTACTGAAAACACCAACGAAGTAGTCATGGCATTCCAATTGCAATATGTTGACACTGCGGATGAAGATGCTGTAAAAAAAGTTGATGTTTCAACTTTGGCAAAGAATGCCAATGGACAGTCTTGCAATTCTGTCAGTCTTTTGGAGTGTTGGTGGGTTATTCAAGGCATCACCGTTATGGTTGAGGCAGACGCAAGCACAGACATCATAATGATGCATATGGCAGCTGATGACATTGGATATCAAGACTTCAGCAAGTTTGGCGGACTGCCATCAACTGTAGAATATGGCAGCACAACTGGCGATGTCATGTTCACGACAACTGGCCTTGGAGCTATTGGTGACACATACAACATTATCTTGCGGATGAAAAAACACTACGCATAGGAAAAGTGAATGGCGACATCTAACACATATGCTTTCCGGCCCGATGTTGAAGAGATAATCGCTGAATCATTTGAGCGGTGCGGAATAGACGACGAAACTCGGACAGGCTACCAAGCCAAAGCAGCTCGCAGGAGCCTTAATTTGCTTTTCAGCGAGTTTGCTAACCGTGGCATAAATTATTGGGCTGTCCAGAATAATACGTTAGCTTTGGTAAAAGACCAAACAGCTTATACATTGCCTGTCGGGACGATAGACTTTATTGATGTTGTGATACGCCAAACAACTGGGGGCACAACAACTGACACAACAATCCAAAGAGTCAGTATATCAGAATACAACCAACTTCCAAACAAATCTTCTTCTGGCAAACCAAGCCAATATATGTTGGACAAGCAATACACCCCAACAATCAATGTTTGGCAAGTCCCAGACAGAACAGATTACAGTCTGGTTTATTGGTCAATAAACCAACTCGAAGATATAACAGCCAGCAACCAAGATGCAGACATTCCTTACAGATGGACAGATTGCCTTTGTGCTGGGCTGGCGAGCAAGTTGGCAATGAAATATGCTCCTGATAAATTTAACTTGTTGAATCAGGTTTATGAAAGAGCATTCGAGTTTGCAGCTGCGACAGACAATGATGGTGTTTCAATGAGAGTTCGGCCGAAAGGATTGAATCTTATCTGATGGCAAGAGTTAAGTATGCAAAAGGCAAACGATCTTTAGCGATCAGTGATCGCTCTGGACTACGTGTGCCTTATACTCAGCTCAAGACAACTTGGGATGGCCTCAGAGTTTCCCCAGAAGACTGGGAGCCAAAGCAGCCACAGTTGACTCCTGCGAAAAATGTTGTTGATGCAACAGCTCTTTTCAGCCCAAGACCAGACAACGATCCAGAGAATGTTGAAATATTCATCGGATTCAATTATGATCCATTCGTAGATCCTCGTCAAAGACCAGGAGTTGGCATTGCAGGCACTGCTTTTTCTGGTTTTTCAACTTTATTTATTAATTCAAATATAAACGCAACTGGTGTTGGGGGAACAGGAAATTCTAGCGGAGAAGAAGTAGAGCTTGATCCTGCTGTAAGTGGCATCTCTGGAACTGGCGGTGTTGCTGTTGATTCTGCCCAAGTTGTCACGCTGGCAGTGACAGTGCAAAATGTTGGTGGGGCAAACAAATACTTCATCGCTGGCGTTCAACAAGACACGCTGGAATTGATGGAAAGCAGGACGTATTATTTCGATCAGTCCGACAACACCAACTCTGGACACCCATTGAGATTCAGCACAACACCCAATGGCACACACGGTGGAGGCAGCGAATACACAACAGGCGTGACAACTTCTGGGACTCCAGGAAATTCTGGTGCGTATACCCAGATAGTCGTTGCAGATAGCGCACCGACACTTTATTATTATTGTTCGGTACATAGTGGAATGGGAGGAACTGCCAACACACCACCATTTGCTTCTGTTTCCATAGAATTAGAAAATACATCACTGTCAGGAGTGGCTGGTGTTGGTGGTGTTGGTGATGAAATTCCTGCTGTTCATGTGACAGGAGTTTCCGCAAGCGGTGGCACAGGATCAGTCGGCGTTGAAACTCCATCAGTCATGCCAACACCATCTGGTGTATCTGGCACAGGCGCAGTTGGCGTTGAGATAATTGATGTAGATGTCGCACTGTCTGGCGTTGAAGGCTCAGGCGGTGTTGGAAGCATAACCGAAGAAGGCACTGAAGAAGCAACTGGTGTTTCTGGAACAGGGGCAATCGGTGCAGAAACTCCAGAAATGTCAGAAGCTGTTTCTGGGTTGGCTGGCAATGGCGGGGTTGGAACTTCTAGCTTTGAATTAACCAAACCTCAATCTGGCGTGGCTGGAAACGGTGGGGTTGGTGTTGAAATTCCTGTCGCACACCCAAGCGGAGTTTCTGGTGGTGGTGGCACAGGCGCGGTTGGCGTTGAAGCTCTTGAAATATCAATTAATGAAACTGGGGTTGGTGGCGCGGGTGCAATCGGATCACCATCATTTATTGCTGATTTATCAGTCGGGCCTTCTGGAGTTTCTGGTGATGGTGAAGCTGGATCAGAGGCAATAGAGACGAACAAAAATTCCACTGGTCTTGCTGGCACAGGAGCGGTTGGTGCAGAAATTGTTCAACTCTTCCCAAGCCAAAATGGAGCTTCTGGCTCTGGAGGGGTTGGATCAGAGGCAATTGATATATCAATTGCTGAAACAGGAGTTTCTGGCGCAGGTGGTGTTGGCGCAATAACCGAAGAAGGAACTGAAGAAACTACTGGCGTCAGCGGAACAGGTGGTGTTGGCGCTGAAGTAATTCAGCTAGAAATCGTTGAAGTTGGTGTGTCTGGCACAGGTGGGGTTGGCAATGAAAGCATCCAAACGGATGTCACCATAACAGAAACTGGTGTTGGCGGCACAGGCGGCGTTGGATTAGAAACACCAGAGCTATCAATCGCTGAAACTGGTGTTGGCGGCACAGGCGGTGTTGGAAGTGCCGTTCCAGAAGAAGAGTTTGGTTGGGGTGCGGGAACGTGGGGCGATGGAGCTTGGGGAGACATTGCTGGTAGGCCACACCCATCTGGTGTAAACGGCACAGGCGGCGTTGGAACGACTGCTGTCTTGCTGATAACAACTTGGGGTCAAGGTGGCTATGGCGAAGGAACGTGGAATTGAGGATGAATGAATGAATTATACAGAGCTAAAAGCCAACATCCAAAATTTTCTAGAAGATGACTCGACTGAGTTCGTCGCCTCAATAGACACAATAATAGCACAGGCTGAAGAAATGGTTTTTCAGAGGCTTCCTAATATGCCTTGTTTTCGTCAAACATCCGCTGCAGCGAATCTCGTGGCAGGGACAGCTTCATATACAATACCAACAGCACGGATGATCCGACAGGTATCAATTACAGACACAAATGTTGTCACGTATCTTGACCACAGAGTAGATTCTTACATTCGTGATTATTGGCCAAATGCCACGACGCAAGGCACTCCACGAATGTACAGCACAGATAGCGCAGGAACGGCAGGAACGGTCATTACGCTGGCTCCCACACCCTCCGCGGCCTTGGCCTATAGCGTAGATTTTATTGCCCCTGAGACGGGATTAAGTAATGCGAATCCAAATACTTGGATTGCAACAAATGCATCAACAGTTCTACTTTCTGCGGCTCTGTTTGAGGCATCGGCGTTTTTAAAAGCGCCAGAGACTCTTTCTCTCTATAAAACTCAACTTGACGAAGCAGTCCAGTTCACAGTACAAGAGATGCAGAGGAACTATACAGCAGAATATAATGGAGGCATATAATGGCTATCACACAAGCAATGAGTACACTCTTTAAAAAAGACGTATTGTTGGGCGACCATCATCTCGACAGCGACAGTATTTATATTGCGCTGTATACGAGCAGCGCGACACTGAGCGCGGCAACGGATGGTTATATAACCAGTAATGAAGTTGCCAACGGCAATGGATACACTACAGGCGGCAACGCATTGTCTAGCAAGGCGGTCACCGAAAACAGTACAAGTGGTGTTTTCGATGCGGCTGACCCAGAATGGACAAGCGCAACATTCACAGCTCGTGGCGCTTTGATTTACAACAAAACGCTAGGCGATGCATCTTCAAACGCAAGAGGCGCAATTGCCATTCTTGATTTTGGCGGTGACTTTTCTGTTTCTGGTGGTACTTTTAAAATTGTATTCCCAGCAGCAACTGCAAACAATGCAATTGTAAGGATCGACTAAAATGGCTTCAACCTATGACAATGACTTACGCCTCAATGAAATGGCGACTGGCGATCAGTCGGGCGCATGGGGAACAGTCACGAACCTAAACTTGGAAATGATTGCGGAGGCGTTCAGCTACGGAACACGCGCTATTGCGAATGCCTCCACAGACAACATAACACTTGCGGATGGCGCACTTGATGCTGACCGTAGCATGTATCTAAAGCTGACTGGTGGTGGTCAGGCTTGCACAGTAACATTTTTACCAGCGACCATCTCAAAGGTCTGGCTAATTGAGAATGCAACCAGCTATACTCTGACATTCACCCAAGGATCAAGTGGTGCAAATGTTGCAGTGCCTGCTGGTCAAGTCAAAATGATCGCTACAGACGGTGGGGGCAGCACAAACGGCGTTGTCTACGATCTTTTGACAGACGTAAATCTGGCTGGGACAACTGTCATGTCTGCTGCATCAATTGATGATGTCGCAATAGATGGCAAAGTCATTACGATGACTGGATCGTCAGGCGACACAGCCACAATAACTGTTGCAGCAGATGGTGCGTTGGAAATAGCGACTACAGATGCAGCAGCGGCTGCGGGTCATATTACTTTAAAGCCAGATGGAAGCCTTTTCTTGAATGAAGGCAGCACGGCTGTTGGTGAATTTAAAGGTGTGTCCAGCGACCTTGTCATCAAGTCTAAAGTTCAAGACAAAGACATATTGCTGAAAGGTGATGATGGAGGTGCAGAAATTACTGCATTGTCTCTTGATATGTCTGCGGCTGGCGCGGCTACGTTCAACAGCACTGTTACTCGCTCTTTAACACGAGGCTCTATTGACGTTGGAAATAGCTCTGGCGTGTCTACACCTTTAGCTGCTGGGACAAGTGGTTATTTTCTGAAATCTGACGGAACTGATGTGGCTTGGGCTGATATCCCCAGTGGATTTATGGGAAGCGTTATAACAGTTAGTAGCAGTGGTGTAACCACCTTAACCGCAGCACAGTCTGGTTCTTTAGTCAACGTTACAAATTCAGCGGCTATTATTAAATTACCCACAGCAGCGGCAGGATTGTTTTTTGGTTTGAGAAACACCACAGATACAGACATATTAATAAGGCAAGCCTCTGGCGCTGTGTATATGAACTCTAAATTTATGCCGTCAGTAGTAAGAGAGACTGATGGTTTTGTTATTATTGTAGGTGTTGATAGCACTCATTGGGTGGCAGATTATGACGCTCCATCAGGCAATGTAATAACTAGATTTTCTAACTCAAGCAATACTAATGGTTATACAGCCACATGGAACACAAGTCCAAATGTTACGTCTATTGGCATCTTTATGCAAGGTGGACAAAACTATATGAGCTACGGTTCCGTTGGTGGAACCACCGTTTACTATGCAGCAGGATTTGGAGGAGTCTCTTATTCTGAAAAATTAGTTACATCTTCTTTGCCTACATCATTAACTATCTCTGGGAACCATATGCCAGCCAGCCAATCAGATGCTGCAAACCCACCTAGCTCTTCTAGGCTGCGTGTAAACGGTTCAGGAGTTGATATGTATGCTGGATATCCGCAGGGAGGTTATGCGTATGCCTACAATCCCACCTCGCTCAACGCTAATGGTGGAACAGCAACAGGTGGCGATTTTAACGCTAGTGGCGGTCAAGGCAGAGCGAGTGCTGGAACCACTTACAACAGCTCTAACGTTGTCCTTTCTGGTGCGGCTGGAAGCGGTTCGCCAGCAGGAACTGGTGGAAGAGCCTACAATGGCACTTCAAATTCTGGGACAGGCAAACTTTATGATGGCACTACTTGGACGTCAAACCAAGCGTCAGGTACGCAAAGTTTTCGACATGCTGGGGGTACAGGCGGCAATGATGGCACTGCAACTGCTGGGGGAGCAGGAGGGACTAAGGATGGCAGTTCTGTTAATTGGGCAGGTTATGTAGGAAAAGAGTTCTACCTGCCTCCTGGTGGGACTAATGCAAAGCCCACTGCGGAAGGATATGAGTCTAACTTATATTTTGGTCATAATGACAGAGACAAGGGGCCAGATGGAGCAGGATTTGGGGTGGCTCCATCAGACTTAGTTTTGCTGTTTGGCCCATCCTCTTCCCCGTTGTTTACTAGGACTACACAATCATTGGGAGCATCAAACTTTGGTGGCCCTAACCCTGTTCCGGGACAAGCTGTCATAATAGAGTTTAAAGGATAAAACAATGTACGATGAAGCAGTGTTGAATTTGTATGCCAACAATTACCCTAATTCTATGACCGATGAAGGGACAATGGCTGTTGTAAAACAATTACTTGAAGCAACGGATTGGATGGGTCTTTCAGACACTCCCACCATGACAACTGCTTGGGCAACGTACCGTGAAACTTTGAGGAATCTTGAAAACTCTTCAAATTGGCCTGTTCTTAATCTTGAAGAGTGGCCTCAAAAGGTGGTCGAATGAAACTTATCCCTCCAGAATTAATGCACAAAATTAAAGTCGTGCATGGTGAAATGAAAGACGCAAAGAAAAAAGTTATGCACTCAGCATATTGTCACCCAGACTTTACAAAGGCACACAATGATCTAGTAGATGTGACCTCTTGGGTTAGACAAGTTTATTTTGACCATGCCAGATATAGATGAGCGCGTCTCTGCGCTGGAAAGGGATGTTGTTGCTTTGCAAACAGAGGTGCGGATACAATTCAAAGAGGTCTTTACGCGCATTAAGCGTTTAGAAGGAATTATGATCGGTGCCAGTGCGGCAATAATCTTGATGCTTATGACTGTGTTAATAAAAATGGGGTAAGAGCATGACTATGGAAAAGTTTCTGGCATGGAAGATTATGCCTCGACTCATGATGTTGGTGATGACGGTTATGTACATTCGTGTTATTGAGTGGTTCATGTCTCTCCCACAGGATGTTGTCAGCACTCAGGCCACCGCATTGACTGCAACCGTGACTGGTGCTATGACAGGTGCATTCGCTGTGTGGTTAGGATCAGAGAAATGATGGCTCTTCTGGGAAGTCTGCTTGGCTTCGGATCATCGTTTCTCCCGTCTGTTCTTGATTACTTCAAGGCAAACCAGCAACAAAAACACCGCATTGAAATGATGCAAATAGAAACAGATCTTGCTCAAAGACGCAGCGAAATGAAATTGGTTGAGCTAGATAAAAAGGCAGACATCGAAGAAACAAAAGGTTTGTATGCACATGACCGATCTATTGACGCTGGAGGCTTTGTCAACGCTCTCAGGGGCAGCGTTCGCCCTATCATTACTTATGCCTTTTTCGGATTGTTCGTAGCCACTAAAGTTGTGATCATGGTCAAAGTCACGCAAGCTGGTGGTGATTGGATGCAAGCAGTTGACTTGATGTGGGATGGAGAAACGTCTGGACTGTTCAGTGCGGTTTTGGCGTTTTGGTTTGGGAATCGTGCGATCACGAAGTATGCGGGGAAGTAGCCATGGGATACAAGTTAGGAAAACGAAGCCTATCAAGGCTAGAAGGTGTCAACGAAAATCTGGTAACTGTCGTGAAGTACGCCATCGGCGTTACGAAACAAGACTTTTCAGTGATTTGCGGGTTGAGGACGATAGAAGAGCAAAAAGCTCTTGTCGCTAAAGGTGCCAGCCAAACAATGAAAAGCAAGCACATCCACGGCAATGCCGTTGACTTGATGGCTTACGTTGATGGTGGCCGTTGGGAGCTTAACCTTTACGATGAGATTGCTGATGCGATGAAAGAAGCTGCTGCAGCCTCTGGAGTTAAGATCAAGTGGGGCGCAGCTTGGACAGTCGACTCTCTCGGGGATTGGGAGGGCACTGCGGAGAATGCGATGAACAGCTACATTGACATTCGCAGATCACAAGGTCGTAGGCCATTCATAGATGCACCGCATTTTGAGTTAGCTTTTTAATATGACTTTTTCTCTGATAAAATATAACTCAGGGATTGTTAAAGACACCACAGAATATTCTGCTGGTAAGAATGGGCCATTTTACGTTGACAGCGATCTTGTTCGTTTTGTCAATGGTTACCCAGAGAAAATTGGTGGCTGGCAAAAAGACCCATTTTATACATTAGATCCTAGCGGACAAGCCACATCAACAGAAGCTACATTGACTGGCATTGGCCGGAAAATGGTTTTCTGGAGAGCAGTCGATGGCGTTGACAGGATAGCTGTCGGAACTAACAACCATCTTTACATAATTCAAAACAATGCAATCTATGACATAACACCACTGCGGAAAACCACGAGCAATCTTTCTAATCCTTTGGTCGTGACCAGCGGCAGCACGACTATCACTGTGACCGATAATTCGCATGGAGCTTTAGATGGTGATTGGGTTGTAATAAACTCTGCCACCGCTACAGGAGGGATCCCTGCAGACACGATCAACAGAATGTCTGGCTACCAAATAACTTTCATTGACTCTAATTCTTATTCCATACAGTCTCCAACAGCTGCAACAAGCGGAGCCACAGGCGGCGGCACGACAATAGACATAAAATACCTGATCGGCTCTAATGATGGATTGGGAACCCAGAGTTCTGCTCCAGCTTTGGGCTGGGGTGTTGGTGGTTGGGGCGAATCAACATGGAACACACCAAGGTCTTTGTCTTTGTCTCAAGTTAATCTTGAAAATTCTGTTTGGAGCTTAAATCTCTGGGGAGAAGATCTGCTTGCAACAGTTAGAGGCCATGATGTTTATTATTGGGACACCTCTTCTAATGTTACGAGCAGAGCAGTTTTGGTGTCATCAATAGCCGAGGCAGCTTCTGTCCCAGAAAAAATAAGAGTCTCCGTCGTTAGTTTCCCAGACAGACACTTCATAGCTGGTGGGGCCAGCGTTTATGTCGCAGCTGATGGGAGCTCTGGTGACTTGGATCCGATGTTGGTTCGCTGGTCAACTCAAGAAGACTTTACGAAGTTTGCACCAACAGCAACCAACACAGCTGGAGATCAACGGTTGGAAGTTGGCACAAAAATAATCACAATGGTCAATACCCGAGAAGAAACTATAATAAGCACCGATGAGGCTATCTATGGCATGACGTTCGTTGGCGCACCATTCATATTCTCTTTCCGATTGCTGGCCACTGGAGTTGGTGCTAATGGCATAAACTCAATGATCGCTATTGATGGCAATGTATATTGGATGAGCAACAGATCTTTTTACGTTTATGATGGTGTTGTCAAAGAGATTCCTTGCTCCGTAAAACATTTTGTTTTCGACAGAATGCAAAGTCGTTATTTCGACAAGACCGCAGTCGGTCATAATGTTGAATTCAGCGAGGTCACTTGGTTCTATGTTTCTGACCAGAACACAGCTTCTAATAATCCTGAGCCAGACAGTTATGTTTCTTACAACTATGCTGAAAATGCTTGGTCAATTGGATCTATGGACAGGACAGTCTGGAATGATGCGTTTGGCTCCCGAGAGAAGCCATTCGCATTTGATGCAGGTGGTCATTTGTATAATCAAGAGACAGGCACAAGCGCAGATGGCGCAGCGATGAATTGCTTCATTGAAGGTTCGCCAAGAGAAATGACGACAGAAGGCAACAATCTTTATATGGTTGACAGGATAATCCCAGACATTACAATGGGAGCCAACAGCACAGTTTCAGTTTTCATGAATACTCGCAAGTTCCCGAATGCTTCTGAGACTTCCAAAGGCCCATTCAACATCACCTCTACAACTGAAAAGATCAGCACCAGAGCAAAAGGTCGACAGATAGCTTTAAAGTTCCAAAGCACAGGAACCCAAGACGAATGGCAGCTTGGAGATTTTAGAATTGACTTGAGACAGGATGGCCCAAGATGACACAGCCAGCAGCCCCACTAGCAGTCTTAAGGTTGCCAACTCCCCCAGAGGAGTATCACCGGAGTTATATGGCACGATTGACCAATACAATCGAGTTAGAAAAACAGGCAACTTATTTTGCCAACTCAGCAGGTCTTAATTCAGCCACAGAGCAAGCTGAAGCTACAGCGTGGTTCATTGGGTAATGGCTAACAACTATAAAAACGCGAAAGTTGATTTGACGGGAACAGGAGCAACTGTCCTTTATACAGCTCCCAATGCGACCACCACATTGATCAAGTCATTGCTTGTTTCTGAAGACAGCGGCAATGCCGACACAATCACTGTCACAATAACAGATGCAGCCTCATCTCCTGCGACTTTCTCCTTATTTAAAGTCAAGGCTGTGGGCGCGAATGCAACTGTTGAGCTTTTGACGCAGCCTTTGGTTGTTCAAGAAGATGAGATAATAAAAGTCACCGCAGCCACAGGAAACAGGTTGCACGTTGTGGCATCATTGCTGGAGATAAGTTAATGATTTACTACTCACGCAATATAAACTAAAATTAGTCAAAGGAATCTTTCATGGCTACAGCAGGTGCATTGACAGGACTGACAGGCGAGACAACTGAAGAGGAGTCTGTGCCTGTTGAATATGGCGTTTTCCAAAACACTGCAGTCACTCAAGATCCCAACATTGACCTCCAAACAATGTATGGAACTGCGGCTGTCCCAACTCTGACTTGGGTGACCCAGATTCAAACAGGTGAGCGTGAATTCGATCCGAGCAGCCAGTTCGACAACTCGATGCTTGAGGATTATCAAAAGCTAGTCGACTCTCAAGGCCAACCAACAGGCATGATGGGTCCAGGACAGATCAGCAAGCAAGTCACCGGAGACACTTTGAGCCAGCTGGGGCAGACAGTTGGAGCTTCCGCAGGAGCAGCTTTGGTTGATCCATATATGTCTGGGGATTCTGGGGCCAAGCTGTTCGCAGGAGCCAAAAGCGCATTCAAAGATCTTCCCTCCGAGTTAGTTGCGGACAGCACCAAGGCAGGTTACAAGCTGCTAGATAATGCTGGGTTCACAGACGATCTTGTTTATCAGCCAGAGCTTGCAACAAAAGCAGTCGCAAAAGCAACAGGCAATGAGGCTCTTTATGATAGCTTGTCGGGGGACTCAACTGTCGTCGGAGGCAAAAGAGTTTACGAGGCTGGTGCGCTTGAGGGAATTGAAAGTTCTAACATAGTAGCCGATTCAATAACAGCCGGAGCCCAGCCACCAACATTCTTCGAAGGTGTGGGCAACAGGCTTTGGGGCGAAGGTGCCAAGGCCAACTGGACCTCAGCTGGTGGTGCTGGGTTGGTGGCTTTTGGCGTAAACCTGCTCATGGGCAGGAAGCCTAAAGAGGCAGCTAAGTCTGCAGGGGCTTCAGCAATAGGCATGGCTCTTGGCAATGCTATCCTTCCAGGATTTGGAGGGGTAGTTGGCAGCATGCTGGGTGGTGCTTTGGGTGGCAGGGTAATATGCAATGAGCTGATGCGTCAAGGCTTGATGGACAGGCAAAGCGTGATCCTTGACTATCGATTCACGAGAGACTATCTTTCCCCGCAGCACGTCAATGGATATCACGTTTGGGCAGTGTGGATGGTCAAGCAGATGCGCAAAGGTCGCTTTGTCGGTTTGTGGAAACACCTAGCTCAACACAGGTCGAATGAGATTGCTTACATATATGGCCAGAGAACCAAGCCAGACTATCTAGGCAAGATTTACCGGAAGATATTAGAACCAACATGCTGGGTTGTTGGCGCGTTCACAAAAAAGACAGACTGGTCTGTTCTTTACAAAACCAAGGAGGCTTAGATGGCCGAACAAATGCCTGATATGCGTGGAGCGAATATGGATGCTGGAATGGATCCGAGAGCACGCGAAGCGATGATGCAACCGGACGAAGAGATTGCAGCAGTTCTTTTGGCTCGATTGTCAAACATGTCTCCTGAGGAGCTTGGTCGGTTGGACGAAGCGATCACCCCTGAAGTTGCTCGGATCCTAATAAAGTTGATCCCAGAGCTGGCGCAGCTTATAGAAGCGGTTGAAGGACAACAAGCAGCTCCGCAACAAGCAGCTCCGCAGATGGGTGCTTTGGGCGGTATGTGATGGATGTTCGGAGAGCTGGGCCACTCGATATTTCGGCGATTATTGCGCTTCTTATGGAGATGCATAAAAACACCGAGATTCCCGTCTCACCGATAAGCAGTGAAAAGCTGGTCGCCAAGATCAGCGAAGCAATACACAGAGGCATAGTGTTCGTGGCGATCGACGAAAAGAACAAAATATCAGGATCAATCGGAGGAACAATCAGCACTGACTGGTGGTCTGATGAAAGGCATCTTTCTGATATGTGGTTTTATGTCTCTGAGGCTAGCCGAAAGACCAGAGTTGCTTATGAATTAGTCAAAAATTTTATTGGTATGGCAAAAGAAGCAAAAGTTCCTGTCCGATTGGGGCATGTTTATTCCGGCGATATGGATCGCAAAGACAACTTTTTTGAAAGACTTGGCCTAGTAAAAGCTGGGTCTTTATTCGTGGGGACGTAAAATGGGCGCTGCATGTCAAAGCACAACAACAACACTTCCTTCTTCTAGCTCAACTCTTTCAGGCACAGAGATCCCAGAGTGGGTATCAGCTGGTGGCCGCATACTTTTCGACCAAGCGATGGAGTTGGCCAAGAGCGAATATCCAGAATACACTGGAGCAAGGATAGCGTCTTACACTGATCCGGAAACTGGCGCAGTTAGCAAGCTCACCCCAGAAGAGCAACAAGCGATGGGCATGCTTTCCGGAGACAATGCCACGAAATACCAAACTTATTTGGACACTGCTTATGATGCTGCGAAAGGTCTTGGCCAAGGTTACACCAAACAAGACTACGACACTCTCATGGGCTCTGACTTCAGCTTAGAATCAGCTCAACCTTTCTTAGACATATATCAAGGCGCAGCAGACGCAGGAGTCCGAGAGGCAGAACGGCAAACAAGACTCGGACAGAATGATGCCAGAGCTGCAGCTGCCAGAGCAGGAGCATTCGGTGGCTCAAGGCTCGGCATACAAGAAGCTCTTTTAGGCTCAGAAGGTGCTATGGTGGCGGGTGACTTGCGAGCCAAGGCTGCAGCCGAAGGATTAGGATTCGCAGCCAGCAGGTTTGACGCTGATAGAGCTGGCAGGATGGCCGCAGAAGACAGGCAACGTCAGGCTTTCGAGACTGAAGAGGCTTCAAGAGTTCGGGAGGCAGAGGCTTTGCAGTCTTATGCTCCGATGGTACAAGGATTACAAGAACAAGCTGCAGCTGGCCTCTTAGGGGCTGGCGAGGCTCGTCGGAGGCTAGACCAGACAGCTCTTGACTTAGCATTCGCAGACTACACAGAACAAGCTCAATATCCCTACCAGCAACTCAACTTTGCTCTCGGTGCACTCAAAGGCGTTCCGTATGAGCAGAGACAATTCTCTTTGCAGCAAGGTGAACAGACAGCTCAAGCACCATCAATATATGGCCAAACAATCGGTGGACTAGGTTCTCTGGCCAGTGCTTATTACATGGGTAACAGATAAGGAGCCGACATGGAAGATGAAGACACAATCGGAGCAGCTGGGACCAGCTACGGTGACCTTCTCGGAATGTCGCAAGGTGCTTTGAATCGCTTGGGTGGAAAAGACTTGATGGAAGATGCCATTGAGATTGCTCGGGAGATATCTCCTGAATACAAACCCATTGATCCTGCTCTTTTGGCTTTTCAATTCTTCACTAACATGGCAGCTGAAGCCTCCAAGCCAGGACAAACAGCTCTGGGCGCAGCTTCAACAGCCTCATTAGTCCCAGCACAATACCTGATGAAAGACGCAATGGCCAAGCGCGAAGCTGAAGCCAAGCTTCCTGCAACTGCTATCAACATAGCCAAAGCGATCAAACCACCCAAGGCTACAGGAACAGGAACAGTCAGCACATGGACTCTTAACAAAAACATTCCTGGAATTGGTAACATAGGGGACAGAGTAACTCTTACGAATGCAGCAGCAGCTCAAATTGCTAGCCAAGATCCAGCTGCAATTGTTAAGGCATCAACAAAACCTTTGGCTGAAAAATATCTTCAGCAGGATCGTGTCCTTTACATGAACGAAGATGATGCAAGGGCGAAGCTGGAGACATTCGGTGTTACAGAGGATGATCCTGAATTCACCACAATATTTAAATTGATGACCACTGATGATGAAGAGCTTCTTGGTAGACCAGTAATTCAAGCAGACCAGTATTTAAGTTTTTACATCCCTAGAGCTGGGGAAGATTCTGAATTCTCTGTTATAACAAGAGCACCAACTGGGTCAGCAGTTCCTGCGGAGGTTATGTCTCGAAACGAAGACCTCAAAAAGCTCGGCAAATTGGAGCTTGACTACATAGACAAGACCACCAGCTTGCTACCGACAATTCAAATTGCACTTGATACAATATATCAGAATCCAGGAATTACAGGAATTGTACAAAGTGCAACTCTGGATATTCGCGCAGCATTGCAGGGTGCTTTCGGCTGGTCAGATCCTGAAATTTCAGACCAACAACTTCTTAAAGCGATATCAAACAAACTCGCACCTTTGATGCGACCTCCAGGATCTGGTTCTACCTCAGACATGGAATTCGAAGCATACAAACAAGCTGTTCTTTCTCTTGGCAACAATCCAAAAGCTAATTACCTCACACTGCACATGTTGAAGAAAACAACTGAAAATTCAGCAGAAGATGTCCGATTGAGAAAAGAGCTTTTAATTCAAGGAAAAAGCAACAAATACATAAATGAGAGAATCAGAGAGCTTGATAAAGGCATATACAAGAAAATGCCACCACTTCAGACAACCAATGTTGCGGAGTTCCGACAGGCAAGAGATACTTTTTACAACTCTTTGCAGAACGGTGAAGTGTTCATAAATAAAAACCCAGCCAATGGTCAGAAATTATTTCCACAAGAACCTACTATTATGATCAAAGGCTGGAATGGTGGAAGTTAGGGGTTAACATGGATGAAGAACTGACCTTTGAAGAGCAGGTAGCAGCAGCTGATGCAGCTGGTGGAGGGTTGCCCGATGGTGCTCCCACCCAAGGGAATGATGTTGACCCAGAGACTATTGATGTAGAGGCTGAAAGGTCTTTGTTCGAGTCCATAAAAGCAATCCCATCTGCTCTGGTGGATGCCGCAACTGGTGAAGGCCAAGAGGTTGAATTCCCAGACATCCCAGAAGCCTCGGACATGGGTGGTGATGCTCCTGGATTGATTGAAGGATTGATCCCCAACATCAAAGTATTCCTTGCCAGAGACGATGTCGGCAAGAGCGAAATAATGGAAAAGTCTTTTCAAGGTGACGAGCGTTGGGGTGGCAGATTCCAAGACAAGTTCGGCAACCCTATGATTGTCTGGAACAAGAAGCCTTACTATGTCAACAAGCCAGGATTTTCTTCGCAAGACTTCGGAACATTCGTTGGTGAAACAATCAAGATGCTCCCAGCAGCTCTCACATCAGGGGGAGCAAATGTCCTCCAGACTATAGCCAGAGGCATTCCAATATATTCATCCACTGAAGTTGGTTCCCAGCTTTTAGAGGCTCAGATGACTCCGGAGACAACCAAGGCTAAGAAGCAGACAGCAGGTGATCTAGCCACAGACGTGGCCACTGCGACAGGTGTTGGGGTTGCCGCAGACGTTGTGTTGCCACCAGCACTCAAGCTCGCAGGTAGGGCAGCTATGGCTCCTGTCAGGGGAGCAGCTAACGTCGCTGGAGTTCAACTCCCCCGATTCATGCGCCAAACACCGAATCAAAGTTCCCCCTACATAATGACTCAGGGCCAAAGGTCTGGTGAGTTGCCTGATACGGAAGTTGGTCAGCTGGATACTTTGGCTTCTTCGGATCTTGCACGTGAAGACATTTTGCGCAGATCAGCGGGAGTAGATGCTGGAGCCAGCGACCAGCTCAGAGGATTCGACAGGCGTCAGTTGGATCAGATCCGAGGAGATGCTGAAGATCTTCGGTCTAGGATGGGCTCAGGTGATCCAATGGTCACTGGTGCGCTTGAAACTCCCACAGCAGCAGCTGAAGGCATTCAATCAACAGCTCGAGAAACAGCTGAACGTCTCAAAGCAGAGGCTGATGCATCTTATAAAATTGTTGAAAATGCTGCTAACCAACCAGTTCTTTCTCAGCGTGGGTTGATGGAAACTGCCAGCGATGCGGTGGCGATGTTGCGCAAAGAGGTCGGCCCAGCGATGCGTGCTGAAATGCCTAATCTTTCCAAGCAGCTGAAAAAGCTAGAAAAGTTAGTCAAAATAGCTAAAAATCCAAACTTCAAAGGTGCACCGCTTAGGGCCATTGATGACTACCAAAGAGCTTTGAACCTCCAAATAGAACAGGCTATGGCAGTTGGCGGCAATGCTTCGGAAGGTCGTGCGCTGACAATGCTCAAGAATCAGCTTAACGAAGCCTACAACACCGCAATAGAGCGCGGATTGATGTTTGGGGATCAAAGCGTAATAGATCAGCTGCAGCAATCTAGGCAGATTTACACGAAGTATATGGGCCTGACGGGGCAGCAAAGCAGCAAAAATGCATCAGTCCGAGCAGCCAACAAGATCTTGGAAATGATTACGAACACAGAAGCCAACCCCAAGCAGGTGGTCGGGGCATTGTTCGGTCACAACAAGTTCGCTCCAGCCAATGCGGTTCCAACTGTCATCCGCAAGCTCAAGTCAATTCTCGGGGAAGGCTCCGCAGAATACCAAGAGATCATTGGGCTGATGAAAGATGCAACTCTGGAAAGAGCTTTTGCTGGCACTGGCAGGTCTGGCGTAACAAGAACGAACATCGTGAACAATTACAAAGATGTTTTCGGCAAGAACAAAGCTGTCGTCAATGAGCTTTTCTCGAAAGAAGAGCTCGCACAGATAGCTAAGTTCCGTAATGACGTAATGCCAACTCTCTGGGCAGAGATAAAACTTAATCCTTCAGGAACTACTCCAGCAATTTTAGGGGAGATGGGAAGACAGGGCCTTCTTAACTTTTTGTCTGGGATTCCTGGAGGTGGTGGTGCAGTCAGAGCAATCGAAGGTGGTTTCGAGGCCAGAGAAGTTCAAGCAATTGTCCGACAATACCTCGACAGAGCCAAAGCACCTCTCTTCAGCACAGCAATCCAAGCTGAAACTAAGCCAGAAGCTATCGAGACAATCAATCCTCAAAGCTCCCCAGCTTTGCAGAGCATAATTGAAGGGTTGTCCGCAGAGGATAGGGCAGCTCTGCTGTCCCCCTAAATGATTGATCCTGTCACAGCCTTCGCCGCTGCCAATGCCGCTTTCAAAGGCGTCAAAATGCTTGTCGGTGCTGGCAGGGAAATACACGATGTTTCTCAGCAGCTTGGTGCATGGTATGGCGCAGTCGCAGACATCACTCGTGCGGAGTCTCAACGCAAAAATCCAACTTGGCTAGACAAAAAGACTCATGGCTCCGAAAACATCGAGCAAGAAGCCATGGACATCATCGTTCGAAAAAAGACTTTGCTTGAGAAAGAAAAAGAGATAAAATTTATGTTAGATTACAGGTTCGGATTGGGAACCTATGATGAGATGCTTGGAATGCGTCGGAAAATACGCGCTGATCGGGAAGAGACAGTTTACAGAGCCATGGAGGCAAAACGCCAGATTCAGAACAATATGGCCATAGCTGCACTTTCGCTAGGGATCATATCAGTGTTAGGGGGAGGGATTTATCTTATTTACTTGGGGATCAGCTAATGTTAGCGAGTTTGATTGTTTCTGTGGCGTTGGCAGGAGTCGCCAACCCGACACACGTTCAATGTCACCTTTGGAAAAGAATAACAGATCCAAATACAGACCAGAAAATCTGTGTATACCGATTCACCGCAGGTTTCGGTGGGCTGGGGTATCATTACCCAACCCAAAGTTTCTCTGAGTGTCCTAAAGTTTTCAGTTGCGTTTATGAAAAGAAAGACAAACGCCCAACCCTAAATGAGATTCTTGATGGGCTGAAAGGTGGATTCTAACAAGCTATCACATTGGCCAATTCAATCCAATCTTCAGACGACATGTTGCCTTGCTTGTGCCATGTTGCCATTTCAACAACATCTTTCTTGGCGGGTCTTTCTAGCAGCCTTTTGCCTTTCTGGCCATCAATCAATATCATGAAGTCTCTGCCAATGCGGAACAAGAACCAACTCTTGCCACCTTCAATGATGTGTTGTTCTGCCCAGAATGTTTGACTTGATCTCAGGCCGCTGGTGAACCTGCCTCTTTTGGCCCAGTCTTCGATATATTTCAGCTCTATCCACCCAGACTTGCCGTCCAAAATATAATGAACATCTGGCATGCCACGCATGACTCTGTTCTCAACACGGTACATCTTCAATGGAAGGTTGTTCCGCAACAATGCCCAGAAACTGCTCTCACTCATCATTATTCTCCTTGATCCATTTTTCCAGCTTAATCCTCCCGCCTGTCAAATTCTTAAAGGCTTCGTCAAGAGTTTTATTAGTAAATTCTCCTGTATCAAGCAATTCTAGCTGCGCCCTGTAGATTGCATTTAAGGCTTCTTTGACGTTCGCCGTTGTTTTATCTACAGTCATAATTTCATGATGCATCACTCCTCCGACAAGAAAAAAGACATCGGATCTTTGGTCACAACATCTGCTAGGTTCTTTTTGTCCCGCAGAGCTTTGATGATCTTTGAGTCAATGGTCTTGGGACTCTCGATGTCGATGTATGTTACGTTTTGGGTTGTGCCTATGCGGTGGCACCTGTCTTCCGACTGAAGCCTTGTTTCCAAGTCGAAGCTGTTGGAATAATATATCGCATAAGACGCAGCTGTCAGCGTCAAGCCAATCCCCCCCGATTGAGGTTGGCCGATGAAGTAACGCACACTAGGATCATTCTGAAAGCTGTCAACAGCTTTGGCTCTCATGTCATTCGACACGCCACCATGGTAGCTCACAGCCTTATGGCCCAACATCCGTTCGATCTGCGCTATGTCGGCTCGGAAGCGTGCCCAGATTATCACCTTGGCATCGATGTTGCCCAGCAAATCCTTCAGAGCCTCAAGCCTAGGATTCTTGTCGTCTATGGGTCTTGCTTTCTCTTCGGCGGGAAACCACCCACAAACTATCTGTTGCAGTCGTAGCAGCCTTGTTATGGCCTCCTGTGCGTCTATTACGTCACCTTCCAACTCAACCACGAAGTCTTTTTTCAGCGAATCATACAACTTGCGCTGCTTTGGCGAAAGATCAACAAAGTGACGTTGATATATTTTGTCCGGCAAGTCCAAGCAATCTTTTTTCAAAACTCGGAACGAGTGGCCTTCAATGCTTTTGGTCAGCTCGTCCATATATTGATAAGAAACGATCTGTTTGTTCTCGTAGCCTCCCATGACGCAATATCTTGCCCTGAAAGAATAAAAGCTGTCGTACCCGAGGATATAAGGATCGAGAAACCTGAATTGGCTGTACACGTCCTCTGGACCTTTGGTCACTGGTGTGCCTGTCATGATCCTGCGATACTTGGCTTGTTTGGCAAACTTGTGGATTGTTTTGGTGCGCTTGGCTCCTGGACGTTTGATCCGAGAGCTTTCGTCCACCACCAAAAGAACCTTGTTGCTCAGGAGGATCTTGTTCATCAATGCCACAGCTGTTTGGCTTACAAAAGCCTCAACATTGAATGAAAATATCTTCAGTTCATCTTGCCCAGATAATATGTCGTCAAACTTGGTTTTGTCTCTGGACTTCATCCCCGAATAATAATATGCCGACGAGTGGTTGCACCACTCTGGCATGTGGTCGGGGATCTCTTTGTTGAGCCAGTTGCGGTGCACCCCATTGGGCGCAATGACGACCAACGCAGTTATCTCACCAGAAGCATAAAGATACGCAGCATTGTCGATTATGACTTTGGTTTTGCCTGTGCCCTGCTCCATGAGCAAAGCGAAAGACTCTTTGTCCCGACTCATGTAAAATGCTTTGCGCTGGTGATCGAATGGCTTGGTTTTGAAAAGGAAGTCACCCAGATCTTTCGGAGCTGAAGCCTTTTCTTTGCGAGTCAATTCAGCTTGATGCATTGTCTCAATATAATCGTCTAGGATGGGCGAAGCAGCCTCCGACCACACCGCCCTAGGCCAATGCTTGTTGATGTGGCTTATGTTGGCTCCAGTTGGCGCAAACAACAAGTCCCTGCCAACCCACTTCTTGAATCCTGGCAATGCCGCCAATTTCTGGATAGCATCACCATCTAGCTTGACTTTGGCTAGGCAGAACCTGCCATGAGCTTTGTCTATTTCCATGGTCGTAATTTTGGCCTCACTTTCTTTGGCTTGGTTAGGTTGTCAGAATAGAACACATGGTTCCCTATCGTCATGGCAGGATACATCTCTTCAGCCCAAACAGGCGAAACGCTAGTAGCATGGTAGTGGTAATAATATCCACCCCAATATTTCTCACCAGTCTTGTGATTGAATATGGCATCTTGAGCGAACATTTCTGCATCAGCCCACAAGTCACTGTCTGTCGGAATTCCAGCCCAACCATTGGGGCTGACGAAGCTGAATTGATTAGGTTGCATGACAACGCCACAAATGGTGTCAGGGAAGCGATCAGACTCAACCCTATTCATTATGACCTCAGCAACAGCTCTTTGACCGTTGAGTGGCTCTCCACGAGCCTCGTGATAAAGAGCTAACGACAAGCAAAGTTCCGCAATCATTGTGGTTCCCTCCAAACAAAATAAGTTTTGTAGTCGCCAACATATCTCATCATGTAATAGTTGTGACTGTTCATAGCTGCGAAATATGTCATGTCTTTATATTCCACCACACGCTTTATTCCCTCGCCAATTTTGATTATTTCAGTTGCCCACATGGTTGTCTCCTCGCAGGTTCAACTTGGCCAAAGTCTCCAGAGGATTGTCTAGCATTTCAGCCAGACTAGATCTGTAAGATTCACGGCAAGGATCGCAAATCTCAGAGCCATCAAATGGTGGCTCGTGCAGGTGGAAAGCCTCCCCGCAATTGCAGCAATCATATTCACCCATCGTCTTCTTCCTCATCTGGCTTGCACTTTGGGCATGGGTCACGATACATCACCCAGTGGAAATGCTCTCTGGGTCCACCGCCACAACTCTCCGGACGCTCGTCCTCAATCCAACCATCAACGCAGTTGTCCTCGTCGCATTCGACTTCTCCGGAGCCATTGCAATCCTCACAATCAACCCACTCACCAACAGGCTCCAGCGTCCCACCGAAACGCTGGTACAAAGTCTTTTCAACTTTGCCTTTGTGGCCTGTGTGCTCACACTCTGGGCAGGGGATCATGCCAGCTCCCCCACTTGAATTTTCATTGGACGGTTGACAACGGTCTGCTTCTCGCCATTGTATTCTTCGTGCTTCTTGACGGTTGCTTTGAAGCTGATTGGAAAGCTCTCACCTTCACCAAGCCACTTGCCCATGTATTTGATGGTGTTGCCGTCTTGGGTCTTGATGAGGTAGATGTATGTTGTGCCCCACTGATTCTCACCTCTCCAGACGAGACGTGCTGTGCCTTGGAAGTCTAGGCGATCACCAACTTCCCCGATGAAATTGGAAGCAGCTTTTTCCTCCGCGATTGCTTTGGCTTTGGCGTCGTTCACAACTGTCAACTCAGCGAGCTTCTCAGCAGCCATAGAATTGTCACGCTCGAAGATCACCTCAGTGCGCTTGGGGTTAGGCCAAGACCGCCCAGTTGAATCATCGTAAGAGCGGTGGATCTTGTACATAGCCACCACACCAACAGCGTCAACAACGAATGCTCTGCAGAAGTCACGACTGCGACGACCCCAACCAGTTGTGCCTTGGGCCCATGGGGTTGATCCTGCATACTCAACGACAATCGGAGCTTCAAGGATCACGATGCTCTGGCCAACTGCGGATGGAACACTGCCATCCCAGTGGCTCTCACCATCTTTGGCATAAGAGTTGTGGCCCACAACGCGAGCCATGTAATTCATTTGGCCAACTGAGGAAAAATATCCACCTTTGTTGACACAACCTTTGAGGGACATGTAGAGGTCTTTGTCATGATCAGTCCAATCGATTTGCATTTTTGTTCCTTTCTCATTTGATAGCTTAGTATCGCTCTTTCCCACGGAAAAGTAAAGAAGAAAGAATTGTTGAAAAACAAAGACCTCTACTTTTTTACTATTTAAATTTATTCACGTCACTGGCCCAAAGCACCAATGAAGCCTTCTCGTTGCCTGAGCTGGCCATCACTCCTGCCCTGACCACACGACCATATTGGTGAGCCTTGGCCAAGGCATTGCTGACCTCGGAGCGGTGGAGCCTGTCTTTTTGATTGGGGTGCGCTTCATAATAAGCCTCATCACATTCCCCTGTCGTCAAGTAATTTTCTTGCGCACGCAGGATGTCGATGATGTTGCTTTGGATCTGGGTGGCACCGTGCTTGGCAACAACAGTTGCGTTGACAGGACGATCGTCTTCTTTGGGCAAAGAAGCAGAAGGCGTTTCAGAGATTTTGACGCAACGCACAGCACGCCAATCAATGCGGCTCGCGTGATTTTCGTAGTTAGGCAAAGCATGCGCCAGAACCTGATCCCCGATGTCGAGGTTGAGGAATTTGCCGATGCGGTTGCCGATGAAAATTGTCTCACCTTCTTGGGTGACGCCAAAACAATTATGCTGCTGCGAGACCGACTCGATCAAGACGTGCAGCTCTTGAGTTTCTTCGATTGGTGTTGTCATTATATTTCTTTCTCAGTTTGAAGTTTAATGAGCAGTTTGAATCCATGCTCAGGGATTGGGCTCAGGCTCCAGAAGCAGCCAGAGGCTCGATCAACCAAGGATCATCCTCAGCGTCGAATTTGGGGTTGGTGACTTCGAACACGTTGTGCACCAACTTGTTTTTGTGCTTGGTCGCGTCCATTGCGATCCACTCACGGTTTTGATTATCGATGGTGGTGAAGTCACGAGTGTCGACCACGAGGAAATGCTTGGTGATCTGGATCACGTAGACTTTGCCAGCCTCAAGTGTCGGCAGGAATTTTGAGAGCTTGGTGCGCTTCTCGAGAGACTTCCACTTGCCGTTCACACCGAACATCCGGCACGCAGCTCTCAGGTTGGAGTTGGTGATGCCTTTTGCGTGGCGTTTGCCGCGCACTAGCTTGGCAGCTTGGTATGCAGGCTCATAGGCCACACCACAAAGAACGGCGATGGCGTATGGGCCACACCATGTGATGCGCTGCTTGCCGACCCAGTCGGTGATCGGGCGTTGAGATGGAGTGTGCTTGTTCATGATAGTGCCTTTCTAAAATTTGAGGAGGTGGTGGGGCCGAAGCCCCACCGTTAGATTATGAGTGAAATTTACGGAGAGAATCCCAGTCATCAGCCAGCGAATATAAGTTGCCCCCATCGTCGGCCGAACGCTGGTCATAAAGATAAACTAAATCAGCAGCGACCAGTGAGCCGAATGTGCCTTCAGCTTCTTTTTGGCCCCAGCCAGCTTCAACGAGATCAGAGGCATCAACCCATGTGAATGGGTCGTCTTGCAAATCAGCAAGGGTTTTGCCGCCCATGTTGCCGAGGCAACTTTTGATAAGAGCAGTCATCGCTCGGGTCTGGTTGTTTGTAAGTTCCATCGTTAGTTCCTTTCTCAAACCGTCAGGGCCTCTCCCTTCCGATAAAGAGAGTATCGTCGTTATTGCCAGAAAAGGCAATCATTATTTTCAATTTTGAGTGAAATAATTTTTCTCTCAACATTTACAACATCTTACGAACCTTTTCAAGATAGATCTTTCTGAACCCATTCTTCAACACACCTTTGAATAAGTACCATTCACCCAGCTTTCCATCCTCCACAATGGGCTTGCCCATCTTTTGGTACTTGAACCTGTCGACTGTGCATATGATTGCGCCAGTGTCATCTTCAGCTGTTACGTTCAGCCAAAGGTTATTCCGGTCAACTCTGCGACCACCACGTTTGGCCAAGTTGACAGCTTCATTCATATCCCTCAAATTCTTCTCTTTGAGCTTGCCGAAGAAAACGAATGTTCCTGGATTGTCCCCATCTAGGTCTTGGATGTCTGTTATGGCTGAGCCGATGTTGTGGGCTTTGGGATCTTTCTTGATGTGGCCAAATCTCCTTTCGCACTCAAAAATATCGTCATAGGGTGTCGTGCCTGTGTTCAGCAGGGTTTCTTGCCGTGGGGTCAATGGTTGGGACAGGTTGCGCCTGTTTTCTATGTCTTCTGCCATTTTGGGGCCGATGCCTTTGATCCCTATCAACCCACCGATCAATTCGTTGTCTTGGACTGACCAGTTGGCCTTGGACTTGAATTTGTCGAATGGCTTGTAAGTCAATCCCTCAGACACAACTTCCCTCAACAGCTTGACAGCTTGGTCATCATCCTTGACATTACGGAGGCAAGCAGCAGCATACTCCAGTGGGAACCTGCTCTTCAGGACACAACACCAATAGCTGACCATCCCGTAAGATATTGCGTGGCTGCGGTTGAACGCCCAAGATCCCATCGTGTTGATGTTGTCCCATATTGTTTGTGCGACGTCTTCCGGTATGCCATTCTCAGCAGCTCCAACCTTGAACTTCTCCCAGAACGTGTCAAAATATTCTTTGCCATAAGACTTGCTCATTGCTTTGCGCAGGAATGAAACATCTTCCCAACTCAGCTTGCCTATCTCCCGACCGATGGTCATGACTTGTTCTTGATAGACCACAACACCATGAGTCACCTTTGTGATCGGCTCTGTCATTGGGTGCATGTATTCCGCTGGTGCTGCTCCTATGTGCCGCTTGATGAATTGACTTGTGCCGCCGGAGTTGAGTGGTCCAGGACGAGCTAGGGCAGTGATGGCTGCAACGTCCTCAAAGTTGTGCACTTTCATTTGTCTGGTCACACCTTGCAGCGCGTAGCCTTCAAATTGGAATATGCCTGCATATTTCTCATCATTCAATATTGCGAATGCCTTTTTGTCTTCCAGAGGAAACTTGATCAGCTGGTCTCGCACCCAACCAACCTGATCCAACACGTCCTGCAGGACGGAGAGTGTTCTGAGGCCCAACGCATCAATCTTCAGCAGGTTGAGGTCTTCAGCGTCTTTTTTGTCTATCTGGGCTGCACCAGTCTGCGCACTGACGGAGCAATATTTGCTTACTGGGTCTTCAGTCACCAGAATGCCAGCAGCATGCACACCAACGTGTCGTGCGTGGTTCTCCATCTTTGCCGCAACTTTCATCTGCGGGAATTTCTCCAAGACAGCCTTGCCTATGTCGAGGTCGTTGAATGTGTCGAGGATGCAGAACGCAGCACGAGAGTCACCACCACTGCGCTCGATGATCGCACCTTTCAGGTCATTGACTTCCCATGCGGGTATGCCAAGCTCTTTGGCCACTTCTGCTATTGTGCTCTTGGCTTTGTAGCGGCTGACCGTCCCGAGGTGTGCAACTTTTTCTGCACCGTACTTGTCCCTGAGATATTGGAAAACCATCTCTCTGCGGTCATCTTGAAAGTCGATGTCGATGTCCGGCAGATCTTCTCGGGTGATGTCGATGAATCTTTCGAACAACAGGTCGTGCACAATCGGGTCAACGTCAGTTATGCCAGTGAGGTAACAAACCAAAGAACCAGCAGAAGATCCACGCGCAGGACCAACCAGCATGTGCTCTTTGGCGTAACGAATCATGTCAGCAATCACAAAGAAATAATCCTCAAATTCCTTGCTTGCAATCATGTCCAACTCTCGCTTGAGCCTAGCCGCATAAACTGGATCTTTCAGGTCAACGCCCAGTGCCGGAGCACCATCCTCGCAAAGCTCTCGCAAAGTCTTTTTTGAATGGAATGCGATCATCTGCGCAACTGGCAGATCAGCATTGCAAAGCTCTGCAACTTTGTAGGTGTTGTCTATTGCTTCTTGCGTTCCCCAAGGCACAGCAGCCTTCCACTCCCACTCATCAAGAATGTGCATGGGCCCACTGCGATCTGTGCGGTTTCGGCCACACAAAACCTCATAAGCCTTTTTGTCCGATGGCTTGGGATAAAAGTTGTCGCTGGTGGCTATGGTCTTGAAGCCTTTTTGAGCAGCCCACTCAGCTGATTTGGGAGAGCTCATTGGTCCAAGCTCGACGTAAAGATTGTGTTTTTTGGTCAAAGGAAGCATCGACCAGTCTGGGTGCGATCCGGACAACATTATCACGTTTTCGCTGACGTCGAACAGGTCTGAATAGCTTATGCGGGGATAATAGTAGAAATTCTCTTTGGATGTGCTGCGGGAAACAAGCTCATATATCTCAGCCAACCCATCATTGTTGCAAGCCAGAAATGACATCGGATTGTCGGCTTGCTTGGAACGGTCATTGGCATCTAAGACCACAGATATCTCAACACCAAACACAGGCTTGATGCCAGACTTTTTGCAGTGCTTGGAGAATGCGACGTGGCCCCACGTTCCTGTGTCGCATATTCCAACAGCCTTGCCTTCAAAACACTCAACAACCTTTTGTATGGGGCCGTATGCCTTGCGGAACGAATACTCTGTGCGTGTCTTGAGGTTCAACATTTATATGTGTCCTTCCTTTGCGTACCAATCAATGATCCGGAGCGTTGCTTCAACATCATTCATTGACCTGTGAGAGCCTTCTATCTTCTCTTCGAAGAGCTCTTCATATATGTCGCCCAGCTTGCGCATCTTCCCCCAGACTCTCTGGCCAACCTCAACTGTGCAGGTGTGCTCATAAGGCCAAGGGAAGCTTGTGACCTTGTCTAGCCTCTCAAGCTCAAATTTCAAGATCTTTCTGTCGAAGCCAAGATTGTGGGCAAACATCCGCTTGGTTCCCAAAAAGAATTCATTCAATCTGTCGAGGTGTGCGATGAATGGCTTTTGGTCTTTGAGCATGTCGTCGGTTATGCCTGTGATCTTGGTGATCTTTGGATCGAGCATGTGCTTGGGGTTGCAAAAGAATTCAAGGCGATCAACCTCAATGAGCTCTTCAGTAAGCTTGATCGCACCGAATTCAATAATCTTGGGCTGCATGTCAAGATCAGAACCTTCCGCTTTGGGCAGACCTGTGGTTTCTAGATCAAAGACTATCAGCATCTTTATTTATCCTAACGATGAATTTGAGGTCAACGCCCAGTATGTTCTTCGTGTCGAATATGACGTAATTGTAAGATCGTTTTCCTGCAATCACGGGATTGGTGTGGGAGTCGGTGAAAACTTCTTGCGCCACTTCGATGTCACGGTTTGCGAAGAACGCTCGCCAATGCACAAGATCTTCTGCACTGCAATGCATCCCTAGGTGGCTGACTGTGTTCCTTGATCCTCTTGAATCAATCCAGTTGGGGCCAGAAGTATAATCCAAAACTTCAAACTCTTTGCCGGAGAACAGGTCATAGTTGAAAGACAAGTCAGCTTCGTTGGTGTCGCGAACGCCGAAAACATTGCCAGTTGCGACAACGTGATCTTCAGCCCAATCAGTTGCCCCAATCTCTGACAACAGCTTCTTGGCTGCGATTGGATCTTTCGGGACGATTGCTATTTGTTCAATTTGGAATTTCATTTCAGGCTCCATATGGAAGGATGCACCCAGTCAGGTACTTGTGGTGATCTTTTGATTGAAGTAAAAAAGCGACAAATTCTGCCAGCCTTTCTGGTGGCGTTTCTTCGCCTGTCAACAGACCATTGAGTTGATACTGCTGGGCATGCTCTTTGGTCCAGCCACGAGTGGCAACCACTTGGTTGTCGATGTCATCACTCATGCCAGTGCCGGAGAGTTTGTTAGGGGCTATCCCAAAAACTGTTATGCCATGCTTCTTGGTCAGCTCTCTGGCCATCTGCAACGTCATGATGTGGGCAGCACCTTTGGACGCATTGTAGGCCAAAGAACAAGTCATAGGCATGTGGGCTGCATTGCTTACGATGTTGATGACTGTGCCTTTGCTTTTGATCAGTCCTGGCAAGCAAGCCTTGGTCATCATGTAGATGCCTTTGGCGTTGGTGTCCATGACTTTGTCCCAGTCTGATTCCTCGAAGTTTTCAAGCCAGTCGATTATGTTGACGCCAGCATTGTTTATCAACACGTCAATTTTTTGACGCCAGACGTCAGAAATGTCTGGATTACGGACATCCCTGCCATCCTCAAGATTGAAGCTGATCACTTTGTGGCCTTGGCCTACCAGCTTTTCTTTCATTGCCTTGCCCAAGCCTTTGCCTGTGCCTGTGATTAAAATGTTGCTCACTGTTTCTCCTCCTTGATGAGATATTCAACCATGGCCGCATAAACGGCTGCATCATGAATTGAGTCTTTGTGTTTCAGGTTGCTGTTTGCGAACCTAGTGATCTTGACGATCATCAACTCAAACAGATGCCAGCTGTTGTAATCGCTGACTGTGTTGAGCTGCACCCCATTGGGGAACAAACTGATCATCACTTCTCCGACGGTCTTGTAGTTGTCGCCGTAGACTTTATTCCGCTCTCGGAATGTTTCTGCCATCTCTTGCAGAATGTCTGATGGATCTTTAGGACTGCTCATTCGACACGCCACCATTCACCTTCGGTCCTCCCTTCTTGGTATGCTGCATCGACGGATTCGTCGTGCTCGTTGGACTTCTTGAAAGCCTCCTCCAGAGACATCCGCAGGGCAGGGCTGAGGTCAAAAAGCCTTGCAATTTTTTGCCTGTCAAATTCAATGTCGTTGCCGACCAATCTAAGTTCCATCAGAAATTCCCCTCCTGAACCTGCAGGCAAGTTATGCCCTCATCTCTCCACATATCAACGCAGACTTTGCGATCTTCCAGAGCAAACCAAACCTGTTCTTTTTTGTAGTTAGCATTGAACAATTCTCGCTTGACAATGTCGTCTCTGCGCTTGTCACCTGCTGGCCTCATCAACAGATGGTTGAATGGGATGTCATTCATGTTGAGCCAACTCATAGTCACATCTCTGAATGATTCGTCCCGAGCGGTCATTATTACAATCCAAGTCCACTTAGGCAGATTGCGCACCAAATCAACAACAGCATCAATCGGCTCATCATCCTTGCTGGCTGCATTGAATGCTTCATAATCTTTCGCTTCATACAAATGGAATCTGTGACGACAATCAGCCAGCGTCCCATCAATGTCAACAATCACTGCACCGTCTCGAACCATTCTGGAGCCTCCTTGTCTTTCCAAGCTGCGAACCTTGCCTTGGCACCATTGTAATAATTCCTGTATGCTTCCACAGTGCAGTCAGTTTTGTATTCATCAGGCATGCACTGAGGCGGTTCTCGCCAAGCCAGACGATCAATCCACATTGGTGAAATTGTCAAGAATGGAGCCAGACCCATGCTCTTGTGGGTCTTGCCGTATCGTCTTGTGTATTCCAAACCAAGCTGGACATACAATCCGCAAGCCCACCAATATTGCGCAGAGCTCTCGCGCACCCAAACAGCAGACGGATGGTTCTTGTGGGTAGACTTATACAAGCCAACCATGTCAGCCCAGTAGTCACCATCGAGCTCTCTGTGAGCAGTGCACAGCAGCTGCGCAGTCTCAAGGATCATTTTGACGCAATGCTTGTCGCAATGCATCTTTGCAGCTTCCACAGGGTTGTGGTCTAGGTAGAAAATATTCATGCCATTTCCTTTCTCAGCACGATCCTTACTTTTCGAACAATCCTTTAAATGCTTTCCTGAAGCCATTGACTATTGACCGTTCGTCTTTTTGGAAGTCTTCAGGCTCCTCAAACGCAGCATCATCAACAACGTAATCCACAGGTATTGGTTTGTCCTCCAGCAACGTGCAATGAGGATTATAAAGGATATACTTGACTTCATGCTCCTTCAGGCTGTGCTTCTCCATGATCTCTTTGACGGTCATGTGCTTCTTGTTTTCCCGCACAGCGATTATCAGATCATCTTCATATTTCTTGCTCATGGCTTGTTCAGAGCCTTTCCCATTGATGGTGCGGCCCACTGTGTTGGGGTCAAGAAAGGATCAGCCCATGGGTGCACCGCGACAACAGCCTTGACCATCAGCTTGAACACCTGTTGATATTCACCTTGAGCTCGTGGGCTGAGGCGTGACTTGGCCATCTCGCTCAGTGTGCGCAAGTTAAACTTCGCGACGATGTTGGTGTGGATGTTGGTTGGCAAGACACCACGTGCATCTTCTGCGGGGACAAACTTCCGGAGCCTTTGGTATGCGTCGGCTATGTCAGCCATTGCCTTGTCATATTCTTCCAGAGCTTCGTGGTTTTGCTCAATGCGCTCTGGAGTGTAATAGCTGAAGCCAAACATGTCAACTGTGCGTTGAGATTGTTGGGCGTATGAGGCTTGGCGAGTCCGGACGAACTGATGGGTGAACCCACGACTGACATCTCGAATGTTGAATGTGTAGTCAATGAATTCCCAAGATGAGCGGATTGTTTGGAGCATGTAGTCTAGCTCCTCCTGCTTCTTTGTTTCAGACCATCCAGCGATTTTGCCATAGGCGTCCTCGTCGTCCATCAGCCTCGTGTTCTTGGTGAACAACAGCAGGTCAACAGCGTCAGAGGTATAATTTACGAGTTCCACTTTCATTGATTTTCTCCTTTCTGAGAGTGCATCCATCGGGCATAGTCAGACTTCCCCCGAATGAATTCTTCGACAACTTTCACATCGTCGACTACATCGTCCAGCAAGATCTGTCGCCATGTTGCGAACCTGCCAACTGAATAGATGTTGTGTTGGGTGGTCATTTGGAAAATGAATTCTTTCCGCAGACGCTCATCGATCGGACGGATCTTGCCGTACTCTTGAGTCGATGAGGTGATGTTGGTTATCTTCCTAGGTCTGAACCCAAAGTCATCCATCAGGATGCTCATTATGTGGGGTGCTGGCTTTGAGTCTATTGGCACAGCAGCCTCACAGATCACGACATTGCCGATGACTGAAACTCTGTAGTGTGGGACTGTCGGGTCTGGGTAATAAATGGTCTGGTATATATCGCAGTCCGGTTGGTCAATGGTTGCGCGGATGGTGTATATTTTTTGCTTGGGAAAGTCTGGGATCTCGTCCCAACCGACGATCTTCATCAACACTGGCATTGGTATGGTCGAGATGATTGGTCCGGAAGTGTTGGCGATTGAGTATTCGGACAAGCTCATGTTGTAAGATATTTCTGCGCCCATGGACATGTCTCTGATCAGGTGCCATGGGGCAATGTAGCGTGATGCTGCGGAGAGGTTGTTGATGGATCGGCTCATGATTGAGCCTGTGACCTTTTGGGAATACATGTTGCTCAGGAACAGGTTTGGCTCAGTGGTGATCTTGCCGTCGTACTTGATTGCCTTGGTCACGTGCACCTTCTTGAAAGGGATGCCGCAAGCTGTGCCAGCCTTGTCGCTGCGGAAGCGCAACAGTGCACCATGGTTGTTGGGCAGGGAGCCTTGGGCCTCAAACACAGTTGGGCTCATCCCCCTCAACATATTAGCTGCCAGCAATCCTGCCAGACCTGCTCCATAAATCGCTACCATTATTCCTCCAACATCTTCCTGAGTTTGCGTTCGGCTCTCTTGGCCGCTGCATGGGTTGTTATTGCTTGTGGCACGGATTGCTCAATCGGGAATATACAAGCATCAAGCGCAACGAGCAAGAGGCGAATCTCCTGCTCGTTGAGTTTTGGCTTATAGCAATCTTTGCAGGTCATATCAGCTCGATGCGTCCTTTTTTAATGTCATGGGCAACATCTTCTCTGACGCCACCTTTGGTGCTCCAGCCAGCAGCGTTCGCAACCAGATCTTCGTAGCTGCCACCAGAGACGTAAAGGCTATATGTCTTGTGGGCACGAGTGCCTTCCTTGCGAGGATTGTCAAGCTCAATCACGCGGATTGTCTTGCCAGCGAATGCACCGCGAGCCTTGGTTGGCATTGGTGGGGTGATGTCAGTGGTTGTGACGACAATCTCGGAGAGAGCACCTTTGATGGCTGGCGCTGACTTGTCTGCAGGGAGACCGAGTGGTGTCATTCCTGGCAGTGCAGCAACCTGTGGGGTTGGCTTGGAGGTGGGAAGGTCGTCCCAGCAACCTGTGGGGTCGACGTGCAGGCCACCAATCGCAGCCATGTAACGACGAGCAGCAGTCTTGTTGTCGGAAAACTTTTTGACAGTCTTGAGGGAGACTTCATTGAAAGCGTCCACAAGGATCTTGCCTGTGATGTTGCGGTCAGCCAGCAGCTCTTCAGCAGAGGTGAAGAGGATCGCGCCGTTGCCTTGCGACCTTGCAACTTTGCTGCTGGCGTAGGCTTTGACGACGAGGCTCTTGATGTTCAGGGCGAATGTTGGGTTGTTCATGTCATTTCCTTTCTCAGTTGACAATCGTAGTATCGCTGATGTCGCAGGAGAAGGCAACAAAAAAATTCAATTTTGATGAAAATAATTTTTCTCCCAATGTTTCCAAGAGCTTACTCATAGCTGATAGTGCATCAAATTGCGAGGACGCACGACAAACAAGTTCTCTTTGGCTCTGGTCAATGCCACATACCACACTCGATTCTCTTCGTCGGTGTGTGAATTCTCCCAACTCAATCGACCCATGTCAGTTGTCAAGACCACATTGTCAGCCTCACCACCTTTGGACTGGTGGATTGTTGAGATTGATATTCTTGGCTTGTTCGAAAACTTCTCCCCATTGCGCAAGCAAGATCGGAGATATTCCCGCTCGTCTGGGGCGATGCCTTTTAACATTGTCATCCAATCAAGATTCTTTGCCTCGTCTGGCAGACCCAGATCATTGAGATCATATGACTCTTTCTTAGGCAGGTCAACTGTGAAAGAGAAAAACTTGATTATGTTCTTGGCTTCATGCACGGTCAGGTGCTTGCCTGACTTCAGCCTTTGCCAACTCAAGATTGCTTTGGTTTCTTCATTGTCCAAGGAGTGCTTGCCGTTCAACAGGTATGCATAGCCTTGTTGCCTTGCGGATTGCTTGAACCTGTTGAGCAGGTATTTGCTGCGACTGAGACACATCCAAGTCCCCTGCCCAGAGAAGTCAGCTTGTTGTTCGTCAGCCACCCACTCGACAGAACCTTGCTGTTGGCGTGGTGACCATGGCTTTTCATATCTGTTCTTGATGCGGCTGACAACTTCCAACGCAAGATTGTGCACAGCTTTGGGGATGCGATAGCTTTGGGGCAGCACGACTCGCTCACCTTTCAATGACAGGAATTTGGCAACGTCTGCTCCTGCCCAGCCAAAGATGGCTTGGTCGTCGTCCCCTGCTATGTAAACTTCTGAGGCTTGGCTGCTGGCTAAGATTGCCATGCGATATTGCAATGAGCTCAAGTCTTGCGCCTCGTCAAAGATGCAAATGTCGACTGGCAGTGCGGACTCATATTGCTCCAACATGTCAGTGAAGTCCAGCAATCCATTGTCATGCTTATAAACACGCAACGCAGAATCATATTGTCGCACCGCATGCAGGGTCAGGTCATTGATCTTGGAAATGTGGTGTTGTTGTTCAACTGTGCGTAGGCCAACTCTAGCCAGAGACTCAACTCGTGAACATTTGTCCCCCAAGCCATCACCAGTGTGAATGCCAAGATCTTCATCATATATGCCTTTGAATTCAACACCCATTGCCTTGCCAAATTTGCGATAGTGGTTATTGGTCATTACTTCATCTCGTTGCAGTCCTAGTTCTTTGAAGGCCAAAGAATGAAGTGTCCGGAAATATGGGAACCTGCTCTCATCGAAACCAAACTGATCCATTGCACGCTCTGCAGCTTCGTGGGCTGCTTTGCGAGTGAAGGCTAAGTAAGCAATGCGCTCTGGGGGAATGCCGCGCTTGAGTGCGTCCTCAACTATCCCCAGCAGCTTCGTTGTCTTGCCTGTGCCTGGAGGTCCGAGGATGATCTGGACTTTCCTCATGATATTCTATTCCTTTCTGAAAGAGTTCTGTGAAGCATGAATCGCAGTCGACTGTTGTGCGCAATGCGAGTTCATGGAGGCTCCATTTCTTGTAAATCTTGCCACGTGTGTATTGGCCGCAAAAATCACAAACAACAGCCTCTGCATAATGGTATGCTTCTGGTCTGGGTTGCAGGTTTCTTTCAAGGATCTCCGCAAACTTGGCCTTGGCTAACTTATTCTTTTCCAGCAGCATCTTCTCCCCCTAAAACTTTCTTGGCTGTGCAATAAACCACGAACAGCTCTCTTGTTATCTTTTCGAGCCTTTCTTTAAGCTCACGATTTTCTTCGCAGACTCTTTCATATTCATCACGGTTTATCATTTCAAAACTCCTCTGTCACGCCACTCGGAATATTCAAGTCATCGTCGTCTTGATAGAAGTCTGGAGCCGGAACAGACCAGACCTTGACTGGCTTAGATTTGATTCGGAATGCCTTGCGGTCACCACCCACAGTCCTGAGCCAAGACCAGACTTGGTGCTGGGATGGATATCTGAACCTCCTAGCCTCAAGATAAATAAATAGGTCTTCTGATCGGAAGTAAACCTTTCCATCGTCAATGTCGTGCCATGGCTTGCCATTCATGATCTCGTCTCTTTGGCGAGCTTGGACTTTGCCAGTCAGGAAGCTGTCAAGCATCTTTTCAAATTGGCCTTGGGGTGATGCATCGTCTGGGTCCAAGATCACCTCAACACTGGTCAACAGCTCGTTGATGCGCTGTTCCCAACGCTGTCCTGGCATTGTGCTCGGACACTTGTTGAGCTTTTCAACACACAGCTTTTGCAGTTGGCGTTGGTCCAAAAGTTGTTGGGTCGTGACTTCTATTCGCTCACCACCTATCTCGATGTACCATCGCACGGATTGTCTGTTCTCAGTTTCGTACTTCGTGATGGCATCTATCTCTATGGCTTGACCACCACCGATCCCACCAATGCCAAACTCTCGCTTCATGCACTTGGACTTCTCGCAATAGTTGCAAATTGGAGATTGCTTGCAAGTGTAGGCATAGTCTTTTTTGCTGACAGACTTGATCAGGCCATTGACCTCACCAGAGGGCAGGGGTTCGCTCATGCTTTCGTAATTGAACCTCATCAGATCTTCTTGCCAGTCGTCAGGGTTCTTCTTGCGATAAT
>Ga0315320_10000148_pt1 | contig 54183 bp, 49 predicted proteins | sample M140m21515metaG_FD_203458 | JGI IMG/M metagenome (GOLD analysis project Ga0315320, IMG submission 203458) | Ammonia-oxidizing marine archaeal communities from Monterey Bay, California, United States - M1 40m 21515 | ecosystem: Environmental > Aquatic > Marine > Coastal | place: USA: California... | reverse complement strand
CCATCAACAGCTTGCTGTCCTAGACAAGAAATCATTTGCGCTATATTAATATTTGAACCTTTACTACCTGCGTTAACCATTAAAACGAATCTATTATTCTTATCTAAATTGGCACGTCCAATTTTACCTGCTTCACCGGCAGCATTTTGTACAATAGCGTTAACTCTATCCTCAAATACTTCAACATTAGCTTTACCTGTATTATTTTCAAAAGTAGAAATGTGTAATTGGTCAATTAAATCATAGACTTCTTTTTTCTTTTTATTAATACTTTGTGTAATTTTTTCCGTTGTTTCGTCGTCAGATATTAAATCACTAATACCTACACTATATGAACTCAATTTCATATATTCAGTAACGATAGCTTGTATATCATCAATAAATTTTGCGGATTGCATATGACCATAATCGTTGAATATAGATTGAATAATACCCTCAGATCCTTTTCCCAATACACCTTTATCCATTTGTCCTCTCAAATATTTACCATTTTTAATTTCAACAATATTATTAGACGTTTTTTTATCTTCGTCATCTCCTAATTGACCATTTTTATTATAAATAGACATAGGTGGTAATATTTGTGTAATCATATCAAAACTACTAATTCGTTTACCTTTTTTGTGTTTCAATAAATTTAAATTTGGATTATCAAAATACATAAGTAAATTCATAGCTGTTCGCAAATCAAAATTAATATTAGGTCTAGTAAAACGATAACATCCTAATAATGAATCTTGGAATATACCAATAATTGATGAATTATTAGCAGGAGATATAATTTGTTTTGGAACATAAGCTAGATGTAAAAGTTCAGCCTGACTTTCTTCATCTTGAGGACCGTGTAAATTCATTTCATCACCATCAAAATCAGCATTATATGGTTTGGTATCAGCTACATTCATTCGAAAGGTACTTCCCACTTTCATAACCTTGGCTCTATGACACATCATAGACATTCTATGTAATGTTGGTTGTCTGTTAAATAATACTGGATCGCCATTCAACATATGGCGATGTAAAATATCTCCTTCATTTAAAATTTGTGAATTTCTGTCGATATATCTTAATGAAATACCATCGCTTTTCATACCTTTTTTCTCTAGAATATTAGCACCCGGATAAACATCGGGACCATTTTGTAATAATTTGGTAAGAAATTTTTTATTTCTTGAATTTACAACCGCTGGAAATGTAATAGTCATAGCAACCTTCATAGGAATACCAAGTTCATTAATTTTTAAAGTCGCATCCGGTGAAATAACAGATCTCGCGGTAAAATCGCATCTTTTTCCCATTAAATTTCCTCTAACTCGACCTTGTTTACCCACTAATCTTTCTTTAATAGATTTTAATGCTCTACCAGACCTTTGTGCGACAGAAGCCACACCAGGTATTTTATTATCAACCATAGTTGCTATATAATATTGTAGAACCGTCGCCCAATCTTCAATAACCTTAATTGGTGCGTTTTTAGAAATTTTCTCTGCTAAAGTTGTATTAGCTTTTATAATATTAACTATGATATGTGATATATCATCTTCACTTCTTTGTTGTGAATCATGTTTAACAGATGGTCTGACAGCAGGTGGCGGAACAGCTAAAACTTGACATATAAACCATTCCGGTCTTGACCATAAAGGACTAAACCCCATAAATTTAACATCTTCATTAGAAATTCTTCTAAATTTTTTTAATACGTCTTCGGGACTTAATTTAATTGAAGGTTTTTCTTCAACTTTACCAGTATCATCTTTGATACCATCATTATTATCCCATTCTGCCCATAATGATGCCAAATCATTTTTGAATATTTTTTTTGGTTGCTTTGTACCACATCCATATTGATGGCATTCACCACACCTTCTAACTTTTTGACATAATTTGTGTACTAATTTCCATCTTTTTTTAGGTGATAATTCTAAGTAATGTGCATATTTTTCTTTATCTATCAATAGTTTACTACATTTAAAACAAACACATTTCAATATTTTTTTTATCGTTTCTAAATATTGAATATAATAAACTGGTTTTGCCAATTCAATATGTCCGAAATAACCAGGAGTTTCCATATAATTTAACCCATCAGTTGGACAAATTAAACCAGGATCTAATACACCCATTCTAGGATCAAATAATCCTCCGATAATAGGTTTGTTGTTTATGTAAGTATCTCTTGTTGTTATTTCAGCAACAGAACCATTTCTTATTTCTTCAGGCGAAAGAACACTAAACTGTATACCAATAACGCGACTAGGTACTAAACTGCCATGTTTCGATGAGGAAATTCTTGTCATTATCTATAATATAGACTAATATTTAGATTCTTTTTCAATTTTATTAATAAAATATAAAATTGAAATAAAAGAAAAATATTTATATAAAGTAAAATGAGTTCTAAACCAGATAATCATGATAAATCAAATACACCAAAAAACAAAAGAAAACATAAGAAAAAGAAAAATAATCAAAGTGATGATGATGACCTTGTAGAAGATGAAAAATTTGATCGAGCGCAATTTCAAGAGATGTTAGCAGATATGTTTCCTTCCAAACACCAAAAGGAAAAAGTAAAAGAAATCAAAAATAAGAAAAAGAAAGTAGATAGGAAAAAGAAATCTAAGAAAAAGAAAATTGTTAAAAAGGAAAAGGATGATGATAGTGATTATAATCCAGATGAAGATATTCCCACAACAGACGATTCTGATATTGATAAACAGTTTGAAGATGAATTAAATTATATAGATGAGGAAATGGATACCGAGGATGAAGAAGAATTAGAAGAGATGAGAAAAGGTTTTCAGGGTATGAAATTTAATATAATATTTACTGATCCTAGACGAGAGGGGTGGGAAGAAGAAGATGATGATGAAGAAGACGAATGGGAGGAAGAGGAAGAGGAAGAGGAAGAGGAAGAAGAAGAAGAAATAGGTACAGATAATATTAAAATGTCTAAAAAAGAATATGAATTACATAAACAAGAAGAAAAGCAAGCAAAGATAAATAAAAAAATGAGGGATAATGTTTTTACAGAACCTAAATTTAAAAAAAATGAAAGAATTTTTATAAAATTAGACGATTGGGACAAAAAATATATCGGAACTGTTAAAAAAGTTCATTTTCCTAGTCGTAAAGGTAAATTCTATGATATTAAATTAGATGAATCTGATGATGAAGAGTATGAAATAGTGAAAAGAGTTCCACAAGAAAAAATGACAAAATTAAAAACCGAAACAAAAAAAAAGTATGAATATGGGAAATTAGTAAATGAAATGAAAGAATTAATAGATGCTAAAAATGAAGGGGGGGAAGCTTTCCAGAAAAAATTAGAGAAAATGCAAAAAGCTGCTGAGGAAGAAGAAAAGAAGAGATTGGATAAAGAAATTAAAACTAAAAAACAAACAAATTTCAAAAAATTTAGAAAATTATTGCGTGGTAAAAGAAGAGTTACAGATATCAAATATTTTAAAAGTTTAGATATTGAAACTCAAGATAATATAATGAATAAAATGAAAGAAGTTCAAGAATATTCGAATGAAGAAAAACCACATAAATTTAAATTGATTGAATCGGGAATACCTGTTCAATATAAAGCTATGGCTATGCGTAAATTAGATTCATTGGAGTGGATGGATCCAGGTTCTGGTGAGTATTATAAAATCAAACAATGGGTTGATAATTTTATGAAAATTCCATTCGGTAAACATAGCTCTTTACCGGTAAGTTTGGAAGATGGTGAAGAAAAATGCCAATTATTTATGGAGAATGCAAAAACAGTATTGGATGAAGCTGTTTATGGATTAGAGGACGCTAAAATGCAAATAATGCAACTTGTTGGCCAGTGGATCGCAAATCCAAAGTCTATGGGGAAAGCTATAGCTATTAAAGGTCCTATGGGTACAGGCAAAACCACATTAGTAAAAGAAGGTGTTAGTAAAATTCTTAATAGACCTTTCTCATTTGTTGCTTTAGGGGGTGCTACCGATAGTAGCTTTTTAGAAGGTCATTCATATACTTACGAAGGTAGTATTTGGGGAAGGATTATTGATACACTTATTAATTGTGGAAGCATGAACCCCGTATTCTATTTTGATGAGTTAGATAAAGTAAGTCAAACACCAAAAGGTGAAGAAATTATTGGTATCTTAACACACTTAACTGATACAAGTCAAAATGATAAATATCATGATAAATATTTCTCTAACATAGATTTTGATTTAAGCAAGGCCTTATTTATATTTAGTTATAATGATGAAAATAAGGTTAATCCAATTTTAAGAGATAGAATGTATCGTATATCAACACAGGGTTACAAGAAAGACCAGAAAGATATTATTGCACAACAATACTTAATCCCAAAAATTATCAAAGAAGTTAATTTCAAGAAAGACGATATTATTATTCCAAAAGAAACTATTGAGTATATTTGCGATCATTTGGTTGAAGAAGAGAAAGGTGTGAGAAATTTAAAACGTGCGTTGGAAATTATTTACACTAAGGTTAATTTGTTCAGGTTGATTCGGAAAGATAGTAAATTATTTGATAATGAAAAACATATTGAAGTTAAATTTCCATTCACAGTTACACCAGATATAGTTAAAAACATAGTTAAAAAAAGCGATAGTCATAATCCAATTCCATTTGGAATGTTTGTTTAAATAAATTATAACTTTTTTATTGTTATAATTAATTATCAATACATACACAGCCTATTTTATGAGTTATTGTTTTATATATAGCTTCACCAATTTTAATACCTTCTTCCTGTAGTGTTTTATGGTTATATATAGGATGTTTCATAGCACCTTCAATAGTTAATGTTTTCTTTTTATCAAAACAATCCATCGTTCCATATACTTTATGTCCTTTCCTTTTATAATAATCTTTCAATTGAAAGTTGGGACAAAACTTTCCCATAATTTTATTAAACGATTCGCGAACGGTATTCTTTTTTTCAATACAAGTTGTTATAAAATGTTTTGATGCACCTTCATCTCCGTGTAAATCAAGATATAAAATGCCTTCAGGTCCAAAATTAATTAGCTTTTTAATAGCAGTTGTTTCAGGAGTTTTATTATGTCTCCAAGAACGATTTAAATTTTGTCCTTTTTTATTTGTATACCAATGTCCAGATTTTACTCCAGAAGGGTTAGCCATAGGAATAACAACAATTGTGAAAGTTTTTTCTATAATTTTTCTTTGCTTACTTGAGAAATAAGCATTCAAAAAACCTTCAGCCATCCAAGAACCTATTGTTTCTCCTGGGTGTTGTCTTGCTACAATATAAATATGTAAAGGTCCAGATCCTAATAATAAGGTATCAATATTTTTATTTAATAATATATGTTTGACATTCTTTCTATTTTTATATTTATTGATAAGTTTGTTTTTCATTTCTATTGTATATGGGGGATAATAAGCAAAGAAAACATTTTTCTTGGAACTTTTATGTGTCCATGTTAAAGTTTTATTCTTTTTTGAAAAAGAAGTTTTAATTCTTTTCCAGTTTTTGTTATCATAAGAATAACAAACATTAAACCCTCTCCAATCATCATCGAAAATACGTATATTTTGAATAGTATAAGTGATAGATTTTCTTTGAACATTATTAGATTTGAAATAGAACCAATTTTGATATTTCTTTTTTGTGTTTGAAGGATATGGTTCATTTTCTATTTCAAGAATAATATTAACATCATTTTTTCTTTGTATATTTTTAATATGATTTATATTACCAGATTCAAAATTAGTAGAAATGGTTGATTTACCTTTAAATAATCCACCACCAAACATGGATTTGTTTCCTTGTAAAGGCAATCTGGTTACTTGTCCTTCTCTTACACATTTTTTATAGTTAAATCCTTTCTTCCATTTCTTTCTTGTGCTATAACGACCTTTCTTTTTGACTAATCTACAAGACCACCATGATTTGGATTTACCTTTTATTTTTTTAATGGTTTTATTTTTAGGGTTGCCTCCTGGACCACTATTTCCTACCCATCTACAATAATCATAACATTTCCCGCAACCTTGAACATCATACCATCCTCTATATTTATCATAATAACCAGCATCAATACGTTTGGATTTATTCTTTCTTTTACATTTTTTACGGCGTGTTTTTTTACGTCCACCTTTTGCGGAATCATCATAATATACCCACCAATTTTCATTATCAGCTGGGCGTACTTTCGCGGCACCACTTTTCAAATCCTCCCATTTCAGGAGACGCACCTGAACTTGTTCATCCTGATTAGCATCTTGTATTACATAAATTGTATTTGCTTCGTCCTCGTGCCATTCCCAGTTCTGCCGTTGCATCTCTGGACTAATCATAGATGCTCGTTTTTCTATTTCGTCAGGTTCTAATTTGAAGTATATTGTCCTTAACTGGTTTTGTTCTGTGAACTCCACGTTCGCGGCCTTCCATAAATTATCAAGTAAATCATCTAAACTGGAAAATCTTATAGACATAATTATATATTCCTTAGATTATATAATTAAAAAGGGTTTGAGAATTCTTTATAAAAATTTAAGAAAGCAATAGGGTTAAAACATAATGAAGATACGCTAAAATGATCCGCACCTACTTTTCGGTATTCTTCAACATCTTTCATAGTCCTTATACCACCTCCAGCAATAACAACAGTATCTTTGTATTCGTCTTTAATATATTTGATTAATCCAAGTGTATATGGTTTTATTTTTTTGCCTGAAATGCCACCATGTTTTGGGTGAGGTAAAGTATTGGACGCATGAAATTGACGAAATCCATTTTCATAAAACCTATCAATATTATAACAAGATTCTATAGGAGAAAGTTTTACGATACACCAATTACGTTTCTTATTGATAAAAGGTGTTAAACCATTTGCTATTAAATCTTTTTTAGTATTTGGACAACTAACATTTAATTCAATATCCATATCATCTGGTATTTTCTCAAGTAATGGTTTAATTTCACATTTATTCATAATAGCAATACTAACTATAGTGCCTTTTTTGTAGTTTTTAACAGCGTAATCAATACCAGGATTCCTTAGTCCAATTTTATTAACCCATCCCAAACCAGGTATATACCTTAATGTTTTTAATATTTGTGACCATTTACCTTTTCTTTCATTTAATGTGAAAGAACCCTTAATAGAAATAGATTTTGGTAAATCTATATAAGTTCCAAATGGTGGAGAAATGAACAACATGTATAAATATACAAAGAAAAATATTTAAATGAATTGGAAAATATAATATAATGAGTGCATTTTTTGAACTTGTATTATTAATGGCAGGTATGGTTTTTATCGCGGCTATGATAGGAAGAATATGTCAAGAAGGTGGATGGGATGATAATGACTAAAACTATTTAAAGAATATATATTATAAAATGTCATAATGACTGAATCCAGTTATCGCGTTTGTGCAGTTTTTACTCTTAAGGACCAAGAGTCTAAAAATCGGTTTATCGAATTTGCCAATGGAGATAATGGCTTGAGTGTAACAAGAGCAGCAAAAGGTTGTAAATCATTAAATATGTTTGAATCGCGAGAAGATGCTATGAAATTAATTATTTGGCAGGAATGGGACTGTAAAGAAAATCAACAGGCATATATCAAACACCGCCACGAAGATGGAACATTTGAAATGATCGGTGAAATCGTTGCTTGTCCTCCTGATATTACCCCTATTAAAGAAATGGTTATGAAAACAGAAGAAGAAAAGGTTCGCGATGTTATTAATGATATGTGTCAAGTTGATTATAAAGTTGGAATGAAACATATGCACGATGATTGTGTATTTATTCGTCCATCAGGAAATCCTTTGAATAAAAAAGGATGGGAAGCTATGATGTCAAACGATGATGTTAAAGTTGAATCCAGTAAATTAGTTGCTGTTAATAAGTTGTCTGTATGTGGTTGTTGTGCTTATGTTTGTTATACTCAACACGGTAAATTCAATTATAAAGGAACTTCTAACGATGATGTTGCTGTTTTTACGTGTGTTTTAAGAAAATGCGATGGTGTATGGAAAGTAGTTCAAGGTTCTCGTTCAACAGGTAGAAAACCATCAGATGAACAACCAAAATTTTAAGTATAAATAAATATTATATAATAATCATTATTTATATAATATGTCGGATATCTCAAATAATATAACATATCCAGAAGAATGGGATGATATAATAAAACTAATGTCTTATGAAGATATATCTAAAATTAATTCGGGTTTTATGAGAATGACAAAAGGTGAAAAAGCAAGTTTTATGAAATTGCTAATTGAAGAAACTAAGAAAGAATTAGAAGGACAGGGGTTAACAACAAATTTGAAAGAACTAAGTTAACGTTTTTTATTTAAATCATACAATTGTTCTACTTTTAAAGTAAAGGAATAATCAGTATTATTTAAATCAACCACTTCGCCAAAATGATCAATTAAACGAACTTTTATTTTAGATATATTTACAGGACCAAAATAATCCCTTCTAAATCCATAGATAAGACTACCCGAATCATAATCATAAGACTCATTTTTTTTTGGTAATTTAGCTAAAATATTGGTATCATTAAAAGCGGATTCTTGAAATGGCGACATAATTGTTTGCGAATGATTATTATTATAACAGTCTAATGATAAAAATATATATGGAGTATCATTATTTTTGAAGACAGCTTCTGGTTCATAACCTTCACTACTTTGCGTTGTTACCTTATCCTTGGATACATAATCTTCAACATATGAATAATATTGTTTTCTATATCCTAATTTCCAACCCATGTTTTTTTGTATTTCTCTTTGAGGATTAAGATTAAGACGAAATTCTAAATTAAAACAGTATTCCCAAGTTGCGTCATCCGGTTTACCACCTTCTTCAGCATTTCTATTATCTTTTATAAATTTAAATTTTTTAGTGGATATATCATAATCACAACATACTCTAGCTAATTCATTATGAGAAAAAATAGATTTATTTAAATAATCAGATAGTTCCATTCCGCTATAAGTGCCGCTTTTAATTTTGATCACTTCTATTTTTTCATTATGAATTGTATTATCAGATTTCTTTTTATCAAATAATTCGATGGTAAACTCATTTGTTTTAGAGAACTCAGAAAATGTATAATTAGCTTTTGGTATTTCAGCAGTTTCTAGTGAAATAGATGTAACATTATTAAGGGTAGCTGCTAAACTAAATACAAAATCTGTAGGTGTTGAATTATAATAATTTTGTCTAAACACGGTATTAATATTAACCAATTTGCCAATTTTTTCAGTTTTATAAGGATTTAATAACGAAGTTAAATTAGGCTTAGGATTTGGTTTAATAACGAAATGTTCATTATTGAATGTTTCGCTTCTTTCTAAAGTAGGAAAAAAATTACCAACGCTATCTTTTTCATTTTTTTTATTGTGTATATGCTCACATACTCTTTCCCACCCTTGTCTTAAAAAATGAGCCAAATCTAATTTGAAAGTATTATCATATTTGGTTTCTTGTTGAATGTTATTAACAAGTGTATTATATTTTTTAGTAACAAAATCGCGTGTATAATTTTCAGTTGTACTCATGTCAAATACATCATATAAATCTTTTATTGTATATTGTTCAATATTTAATGTTGCGTGATTCATCATTTATATTCATTAAAGAGAATATTTTAATTAATTATATCAGTAATTAATATATGCCAAAACTATTTACAGATTTAAGTGTAAAAAAAATGTCCGCTAAAGATTATATCAATAAAAAAAGAAATTTAACAATATATAATGATTTTGGTAACACCGGTGTTGCAAGACACGTAGCAAAAACATATAGTAATGGAAAATTAAAATCTACAATAAATCATTCAAATCTTTTATATTTAACGAAAGGTTATTACGAGCATTATCAAACGGAAGATATAAGTAGCGCTGTGATACAGTCTTATAATTCACAAACGTTTAGAAAAGGTTGTGTTGTTGATAAAATACAAGGAACAACCAATTATACAGGCGATATTCTTGTTAATTATAGTATATCTGATGCTAGCGGAAACCAAACACAATCGTACCATGATACAAAATTTGCTAATGTAACAGAATATGGAGAAATAATAGAAACGACAAATGCTACACTAACAGATAATACAAAGAAAGAACACGTTAACTGCTTTCAATTTCCTTTATCAAAGTTACATAAAAAAACTTGTTAAACGACAACAGATAAAGCAGGATAATATAGAGTTTTTTTATTGTTTCTATCGATAATATTAATTTCAGCATCAACCAACTTATTGTCTCTCCAACATTTTAATAAAAGTTGATTATCATTTTCAAGATATTCGAAACAATTACTTAATCTATTATCTTGAATAAAACCATATACGGCGTCTGCTACAAAATATTGTGGAATTCGTCTATATAATCTTGCTCTGTTAGAAAAAGCACAATTGATACATAAAAGAAGATATAAAATACGTAGTAACATTTAATTAATATTAATAATAAGTCATTAAATATGTTTTATTATTAATTTAACCCCAAACTTCTTCTTCAGTATAATCTGTTGTAGTGCCTCCTTTTTCGTATTCTTTTAGATTAGGTCTATTGTGTCTAAAAAGTTCTCGTAAATAATTATTATTATCATCTTTTCTTCTCAATTTATTTTCTTTTTCTTTATCTTCTTTGGCTTTTTTAATAGATTCAATTCTTTTTTTATTCTCATTAAGTTTATTTTGAATATCATTAAATCTCTCAATAATAATAGCGGATTCACCTCTTTTCTTTTTTATGTCGTCTTCTTTTTTCTTTCTTATTGTTGCTAATGCTGCTAGCCTTTCTTGCTCTTTTCTTTCCTTTTCTTCCTTTTCGGCATCTTCTTTTAAAGTCTTTGCTCGTTCTCTCATTAATAATTCAGTATTTCCATCTTCTTTATGTATAGCCTTTGTTTTCCATTGAAGTAATTTAAGTTTCAATAAATTTTTTATACATAAATAGTTGCTTAACTCATCTTTTTGTAATGAATTAATTAAATTAGTATAATTAGTTGCTTTTAATATTTTCATATCTTTTTCTTCACCATTAAATCCCATATCAACTAATAGTTTTTTATAGAATAAAAATTCTTCATTCTTTGCGTTAATATCTATTTCCAGACGTTTTTTCATATCCTCCAATTGCTCTTTTTTATTTTCCTCTATATCGGTTAATTCAATCGCCTCCAATCTATTCAATAATCCACTTGTCCCTTCCTCATCAAAAAATAATGATGATTTTTCCTCATGTATATCTTCCAATAATGCTGATGGTAATTGAGCTCGAACATTCTTATCTATATCTTCAATTATTTCATTGTATTTATTATTATACTCTTCTACTTTCTTCTCCTTTTCTACCATCATTTGATATTGTTCTAACTGTGTTGTGTTAGTTGTAATTTCTGTTGTTTCTAATTCCATTTTATCTGCTAACAATTTAAAAATTTCGTCATATTTTTTTTCCGCATCTGAGAAAAAATCTGTTCCATTAAATGTTTTGCAAAGCTCTTTATAATGAACAAATGAGTTTCCAAGATTAGCCTCTATTCCCTTTAAATTTTCTAGGATTATTGCGGTATTTTGTCGTGTTGTATCATTTAATTCTCGCAAGTGCTCATTTAATTTATCTTTTAATACACTTAAACATCCTTCTATATATTTCTGTGGCTTTTTACCTAACGCAATATCTAATTTATTTATCATCTCGCTTATATTTTCTTTCGTAGTAGATGGTGCTTCTAAGTCGTGAAATACTACTTTATCTCCCTCTACTATATCAAATATTTCATTAATTATATTAAAATCACCTAAATGGGTTTTCCAACCATTTAACATATTTAATTTATCGGTAATTTGTATTACAAATTTATTTATATTTTCATCATATCCTACCAATCTTTCTTTTGAATATTCGTTTACTATTTTCTTTGCCTTATTTATTGTATTTGTTATATTGATTATCGATTCATTAATAATTTTCATTAAATAACCATCCTTTTTATATGCTTTAATTAAGTCATCAATCTTACAAGTTTCTAAAAATAAAATATTATGAATTTCTGGTGTTATTACTTGAGTTGCCATTAATTGCTCTTCTTCATTATTTAATCTTTCTATGATATCTTCAATATCTTTTCTTATTTTTAAATTATTATCAATAGCTTCATTATATTTTTTTATTAAATGGTTTCTATAGTCTTCTTCTTCTTGAATTCTTATTTGTTCTTTCATTTTTTCTTTCCATTTTTTTACCATTTCTACCATAGCCTTATCTAGTGCAACTCTTTGTCTTTCTTTTTCTGCTTTTTCTTGATCATCTTTTTCTTTTTGCTTTTTACCTTCTTCTATTATTTTCATAGCATCTACAAATTTTTTCTTTTTAATATAATCGTTTGCTTTATCTGCTGTTTTCTCATAAATTTCGTCGGCCTTAAGAGAAGCTTTTATTATTCCCTTAATTAAAACTCTTTTTTTTCCATCTTCTTCTTCTTTTAATTTTCTTTCCTCTTCTTCAATTCGTTTAATTTTTTCTAATTTCTCTACCATTTTTTCTTTGACCAAAATGATTGTTTCTGTATTAATATGTGCTGTTAATTGTTCTTTTGACATATTTGGGATATTTTCAAGTTTTGTTAATACAGCAGCGTGTTGTTCTTGATAATTAGTTAATACATCCCCAAAACTTTCATCAATGCTTTTCATTTCTTTTTCAAAAGCACTAATGTGTTTAGCTAGTTTATTGTTTAAAAAATCTTCATTGTTTAAATTATTAATTTTTTTAATTAAATTTAATATACATTCTTTATTCTTTTTCCATTGGATATCTTGATATTTCATTGTTTCCCATTTATCACTTACCAAACGATTACTCTGGTCAACCCATTGTAAATCTTCGGCTTCACGATATCTATTATTAATTATTGAATCAAGTTTACCCACAATAAGTTTTAAAATATGATTCTTTATTTTATCACTATTTATTAATTTTTTCCATTCGCCAAGAAATTCAGTTCTATGACCCAAAAGGTCATTTAATATACCTTCTAGTGTATCTTTATCTTTTTTAGATAATAATTCCATATGCAACAAAGGTCCCAAATGTACATTATATTCTTTCAATTCGTCAATTATATTTTTAAAAGCGCCACTTTTACTATTGGCAAAGTTCATAATACTATCAACCTGTTTAATGGTTTTAGCACAACAATCATCTGTTTCTAAACATTTCATCTCGCTCAACTTATTAAATTCATCTTCTGTTTTTTGAAAAAATTCTAAAACACGGATTCTAATATCTTGTATTACGCTATTTTTTATTCTTTCTATTTCTTTCATAGGCATAGGAAAGACAGCAGCATTTGGTTTACCACTTCTGAACTTTAAAATAGTTATTTTATTAATTTTATCTTTAATATCATTTTCAATTCCCTGTCTATTTTCGTTTTCTAATATCTTTTTAATTACGTCGTCCATAGCTAATCCGATAAACATCATATTTATTTGTTGTTTGAATTCAGCTAAATCCCTTGTTTTTATATTTTCTAATGTCTTTAATGAATCCTCTTGCCATTTTTCTTTAGCTTTTAATGAATCATGACCACATATATTTGTGTATTCATTATATCTCATCATATCACCAGATTCACAATATCGTTCGGTAGTATTAAAATCTATTAATTTTTCTATATCAACTAATAAACTTTTATTATTATTAGTCAGTTGTTCAATAATTATCATACGATATTCCCATTCACATAAAATTTTTCTTTTTTTCCCCCAAGCATCCCAATTTTCTTTATCCTTTGGCGGTTTAATATCTTCCTCGCTAATAAAAAAAGTTACAGGTGTTCTATTTTTTTTTTTAGGACCTTTATTAATTTCTTCTCTTAAATGCATTTCGTCTAGATTATTAATAAATTCTAACATATACCACCCATTACCCATAGCAACTTTTTTATTCAAATCTAAAAAACCAAATTTGTAATTTGTTTGTGGTGAAAAGAATGTAATAAAATTACTATACCCATTCTTTTTAATTTGATTTACTGTGTTTTCCAATATTTTTTTCCTTTGTTTTTTTTCCACATCGTGACCTTGTATTGGTGAATTATCCCAAATTGTTCCCTTTTTTGGATAACCTGGGTTTCCTGTTAAATTTTGTTCCCATATGGCGCTATCTCCAGGGTTAGAATACCATATATTATTGGAAATGTGTGGAGCTCTCATTTCGAGTCTCTGACCTTTTTTACCCAATATATCTCTCATGGCGATACCGTTTTGGTTGTTATCATATTCAAAACATTTATTGCTACCTATGTTAAAAAAATATTTATTAATACCATCATATCCACTTGTTGAAGTAAATTTCCCTTTTGGAGGAGGTATAGTTGCCATGGCGTATTTTTCCTCTGTATTGGCTGTATAAATTTCTGGCCTTATTTCTATCCATTTAATATTATTGGGTATATCTTCTTCTTGAATTGATTCAACATGACCCGTACTTTTAATTTTTAATATTATTTTACCAAAATCTTCATATTCTCCGGAACCTTCGTTATATTTTTGTCTTTTAGATATTCTAAAATCAGCTCCTGTTGCTGTTAGATATTTATCCTTTTTTGGTATATGTTTTACAATTTGATTTTCTCCAATTGGCGTTGTCTTTGCAGGATTTCCACTAGGTGGCGCTACTATTTGTGGTCTCGGTGGTGGTTTGATAACGTTTTTCCTAGAGACGGGTTTGGTTTTTTTACTTGTTACAGGTTGTCTATGACTGCTAGGACCTCCAAAAGCTCGTTTTTTATTTTTTAATACACTAAGATTTTTCTCCTGCTTCTTTCTTTGTGCAATAGCATAAAATTTTGTATTCCATTTCTTTAGTTGTTCATAATATCTTTTCCCTTTATCTCCTGCGTTTTTAAAAATTGTTTTATTTAAATTTTCTATTATATTTGTATATTCAACGTGGTTTTGTATAAAATTATCAATACCAACAGCTCCAATAGTATGATGCGGTATTATATGCCTCCACATTGTTCCTTGACCTTTTCTATTGGGCATAAAAAATTTTGCGTTTTTCCCAGGTTCTTGATATTTAGCTTTCCATTCGCTTTTCAAAAAATTATAAAATGCGTTTTCTGCTTTATCTGCTGCATTTGCAATTAGTAGTTTTTGTTCTCTTTGCAATCTCTGTTTTTGTCTCCAGTCTTCTCTCCTTTTTTTTTCATTTGCATCTGCTTGTTTACGCAAATCTGGAACTAATTTTTTAGTTAAATTATTATTTTGTTTTCTAGACTGTGTTGGTGTTTTTATTTTAATTGATTTTGGTTTTAAATTTTTTGGTTTTAAATTTTTTGGTTTTAAATTTTTTGGTGTGCGCTCTAGTGTTTCCAGTCGTTTTAGTGTTGTTTGTGGTGCTAATTCTGTATTCAACTTTTTATTTGTAGATTTTTTCAAACCTTCAATTTGTTTTGCTGTATCACGAATATTCCTTTTGGTAACTATTGTGCTTGCGGAAATTTTTGGACTAGGGTCAAAATAATCTGCTTGGTTTTGTTTTCGTGTCCATTTGTCACTATTACCTTTTATTTTTTTCGGATTGCTTGGTCCTTGCCGTGATGGCATATCTCCTTTTTTATAATTAACTAATGCGCTACCACTATCTTGTCTTGTTATTGGTTTTTGTTTTTGTGTTATCCATGATGAATCAGGCTTTCTAGACATCTTAATATATATATAATTTAAACATTATATATAGATTATAAATCTTTAATATCATAAGTTTTATTTCCACCACGACTTTCTAAAAATTTAACTTGTTCTTCAGTCTCGCAAGCACATCCACCACTACCACTAACGCTGGAATTTTTACAGCATTCAGGTTCAAATTTATTATTGGCATAATAAAATAATTGTCCTTCTGGTAAAGGAATTTGAACTTTTTCATAAGTGCTATTTGGGTTATAAAGAACTTTTCTTTCTAAATTATCACCATTTGCTAGTTCGTTTAATTTAGTTCCGAAATTTTCTAAAGTAAAAGTTGAACATTCGCAAATAAGAGTTAATGCTATAACACCACCTAACAACGCACATAGTAAACATAGTTCTAATCTCAGGGACCCAAGTCCTTTTATATTTAAGGTACTACCTTTTAATGATATCATCGTATAAACTATAATTATAAAAAAATATACTCCTAAATTAATCTTCCCAATCCCAAAGGGTATATTCACCAATTGGAATTTGATGATTTTCTGTGATTAAACAATACATTATTGGTCCCCAAAATATCGTTTTCTCAGCGTGTTTAAAATCTTCAACTGGTATAAATTTATCTTGTTCTTCGTCATAAATTTTATGAGAACCAGTTACTAGAATATCGTACCCATTTAATTCTTTGCTTGTAATTTTATAAAATGGATTTTCTGGTTGACCCTTTATTCGAATGGTAGAAACAACTTTAATATTATTTTCAAGAACATCACCAATTTGTATAGATTGCATGGTTTTATGCGAACCGTCATTCATATTGACAGGCGTATCAGGTGCGAAACAAAAAGGCCAAATATCAGGAGGAGGTGGGAAGGTAGGTTTTGATGGAACAGATTGTTTTGTTAACGACATAATATAAGTTATATAACCAACAATAAGTCCTAAAGCGGTTGCCATAATTACCCAAGCAATTAAACCAATAGCTGCTATAGGTGGTCCAAAAATAGGAATAATAAAAATAACAATAATAACAGCAGCCACAATAATTAATAAAATAATTGCTTGTGCTATTAAACTACCAATCCAAGCTTTTGCACCTAAATAAAGACCAATCATCATACCCAACATAGAATTCATCATGGCACCCATTTTACCAAAAAGGTCTTTCACTTTAATAATAATTTTAAGAAAAGGTAAAATAGCAGCAATAACACGACTCATAATAAGATTCATCAATTCATTTAAAATATTTTTGATTCTATAAACATTTTTTTTTATTACGGCGATAGCTTTCATTAAAGCTTTAAATACAGCTGTAATCATATTAACAATAGTATTTACTGGTTTAGTATAATTATGTACAATCATAGTAAGAACTTGATTAATACACATAGAAAAATTACTAGAGGTAAATTCCATAGCGGTCTGATTAGGTGGTTTTGCTATTAAGCCAGCAATAGGTATATAAGCAGGATTACACTTATTTTGCGGGAAGTTTTTTTTTAAAGGTTCTAGGTTAATTTGAACCATTAAATAACCAATAACAAAAACAAAAACAATTAATAACAACCAAGTTCCATAGTAAGAACCCCCGTATTTATCTAAATATTTGGCCTTATCATACATTTCATTTATTTTTTTTTCAACATTAGGAATATTATTCATTTATATATTGAGTGGATAATATTCTAATCTTCCCAATCCCAAAAAGTATATTCACCAATTGGAATTTGATGATTTTCTGTAATTAAACAATAAAGAACATCAGGTTTAATATTTGTTTTAGTTGCGCGACTATAGGTCTCAACAGGGATAAAGCCATCCTTTGGATCTAAAATTTTATGCGTTGCGGTGACATAAATATAACTTTTTAATTTGTCGCTCCAAATTTTGTAATAGGGATTATTTTCAGGATTTTGATTTTTAATTTTAAGAGTAGCGAGGACTTCCATATCATTTTCTAAAACATCACCAATCTCAATATCTTTCATTTGTTTTATTTTTCCATTGTTAAGAACAACCTTAGTATCGGGTGCAAAACAAAAATCCCTTGTAAATTGACCAATAGGACCGTCCCATAAACTAGTTCCTGTATATGAAATACCTTGCATCATATAAACAAGAACCGCCATAGTTCCGGCTAATTTTTTGAATAAATCTTTCATTTTCATAATTAATTTTTGAAATTTCACAATAATATTCACAAACATTCCAGTTATGTCACCAAACATTTTATTCATTCCAAATTTAAGATTGAAAATGGTGCTTTGTAAAGCAGAAATACTAGACATAATATTACCAGCTAACGATGTTAAAAATTTGGTCATGGTAAAAATTGGTGCTAAAAACCTTCCCATTAATCCGGATTGTATGGTACTAATACAATCGACAAAATTGCCCATGGTATCATATCCTAAATAACCAGCGAAAGGCATAGCAGCAGGATTACATTTATATTTTGGCCAATTTTCTTTGAACTTCTTAATACCTACTGATAATATTGTAGCAAAAAACATCATTAAAAATACAATTAAAATAAAGAAACTTGTTTTAATATCTGAACCTTTCATAATAAATTATGTTGTTATTTTATTTATTATGAATGAACAATAATTAGCGTCTTTTACGACTACAACCTTTTTGGTGATATTTTCTTGCGATTTTATATTTTCTTTTAGTTTTTCTTTTACGTCTACGTCTTTTTTTCTTTGTTCTTTTTCTTTTTCTTTTCTTTCTTCTACGTGTTCTTCTTTTACGTCTTCCTCCTGAACTGGATATTTTTTCACATGTTTCATTTCCTTCATCATCGCAATAATATCCGTCAGCACAATCTGTATCATCAGAACAGGTACCTTGTATGCTTTGTCCGCCACGTTTTCTACGTTTTCTACGTGTTCTTCTTCTAAAACCACCAGTTTTAATATCGGGAGGGGGCGTATTAGCAGGAGCATTTTGTCTAGATTGCATAAGCATACCAGCAGATTGTGCCATAGCATCATTACCTTCTGGACTAGCAGCACCTGATTGTGGAACTGTTAATTCTTCTCCACCTTCTTGTTCTCTATTACCACCAGTTTGATTCATAGCCATTTGCATTTCAGCATCTTCAACAGCACCGGCTTGTTGTTGTCTAACAGCTTCAGACGCAGTTGGTGGCTCACTATGTTCAAAATGAGTAGATGCACCCGGTTTTTGACCACCTTCAATAAAACCAGGTCCATCACCTCCACCTCTCAATTGTTTTCTTCGATTTCTTCTATATCTTGACATCATTATATATTATTTTAAGATATTATTATTTAAAAATAATAATATGATTTTTATAAATGGATTCCCAAGACAAACTAAACTTAAAAAAGTTAATTTCGGAATATAAACCCGAAGAAACAACTTCTAAAATTAGAACGCTAAAACATAGTGCTAAAATTAAGGAAGATGTAGAAAGATATTTAAAATTAAAAAGTAAATATGCTAGATTGCCACGTGAAACGCAATTAAAAATGTATCGTAATCAATGTCAGTTTTTATACACAAATTACACAAATATATTTAACAAATTAGTGAAAGAACAATTAGATTTAACTATTCTTTATAGATTGTTGATTGTATTGAAAGGGATTGAAGATAATAAATTTGATCAACACGAAGGGAGTGTTATGGTTGGTGAAATATTGAAACAATTATATATTGATTCAGCATTAAAAGGAGGTAATCAAAATGATAAAAAAGATAAAAAGGAAAGGAAAAGAAAAGGTAAAAAAATTAGTTGGGCAGAATATAAAAGAACAGAGATGAGTTAACGTCTTTTACGTCTCTTTTTCTTTGTGCGTTTCCTTCTGCGTCGTCTTTTTTTACGCGTCTTTTTTCGGCGACGACGACCTGATCCATTTTTATTTTGCGAAAAACAACTTATTTTTGTTTTATCAGGACTAATAATACCAAATCCTGGCTCACCCGTATTATATTTTGGAGGTATAGGATTAACATAAATATATGGTAATGAAAACCCTTCAGGAACAGATTTTCTATGTTGTGGTGCGCATTTTGGATTAGCTGTTATAGGATTTTGTGATGTTTCCAATACTATATTTTTTATTTTTTCAACACCGTCCAGGTATTTGTCATCGGTATTTATTTTATAAGGAATTATTCCCAAATATTTTTCAACGCTTCTAGCAATTTGTAAACCACAATATTGACATTGCTCAGCGGTGGGATTATCAGCTACAGACATGTTATATACTAGAAAGAAATTATTTATAAAATTGATTTAAATGATAAATATTTATTTAAATTAATATGACTAAATTAGTAATAGTAGAATCGAATGCAAAATGTAAAAAAATAGAGAAATTTTTAGGGAAAGGATATAAATGCGTTGCGTCCTACGGTCATTTGACAAACTTACCGGATGGTTTGAAATCTTTAAATATACACGATAATTATAAACCAAAATATAAGATAATACCAACTAAATCAAAATATATTAAAAATCTGAAGGATAATATAAAAAAAGCAGAAGAAGTTATATTAGCGACAGATGATGATAGAGAAGGAGAAGCAATAGCTTGGCACATATGTCAGTTATTTGGTTTATCACCAACTACAACAAAAAGAATAAAATTTAATGAAATTACAAAAAAAGCGGTATTAGATGCTGTTGAAAATCATACAATAATTAATATGAATAAAGTGAAATCGCAACAAGCACGACAAATATTAGATTTATTGGTTGGATATACATTATCTCCTATATTGTGGAAACATATTACTAGAAATAGTGACACAGGATTAAGCGCTGGTAGATGTCAAACGCCAGCAATAAGATTATTATATGATAGAGAAAAAGAGATCAAAGAAAATATAGGCAAAAAAGTATATGATACGACAGGTTTGTTTTTGATAAATGAACAAAAATTGGAATATGAATTAAATTGTCATCATAAGATGAGTTCTGAAATGGAAGAATTTCTAGAAGAAAGTGTGGATCATGCATATAAATTGTTCAAAAAACCATCAGAAGTGGGTATAGTAAAAAATCCACCAAGACCATTTACAACAAGTTTGTTGCAACAAAAATCATCGAATATATTAAATTATTCACCAAAACAAACGATGAGATTGGCACAAACATTATATGAGAATGGTTGGATTACATATATGAGAACGGATTGTGGTAAATATAGTAAAGAATTTATAACATCGGCGAAAAAATATGTAAATGATAAATTTGGAAATAATTATATAAGTAAAAAAATAAATGGTTTAATGATAACGAAAGTAAAAACAAAGAAAAATAATGCTCAGGAAGCGCATGAAGCGATAAGACCAACAGATGTGAATAGATGTCAGCATAATTGTAAGGAGGAAGGTAAAATAACATCAAAAGAAATAAGGCTGTATAAAATGATATGGAATAACACGATGGAATCATTAATGAGTGAAGCAAAATATAATAAATTGACAAGTGAGATCATAGCACCGAAAGGTAAGAAATACAAGAGGAGTGAAGAGAATGTTATATTTCCTGGATGGAAAATAATTCAAGGATATGAAAAAATAAATCCAAATTATAAATTATTAAAGGGTGAGATTGATATTGATAAGATATATAACTATGAAGAGATAAATAGCGTAATGAAATTGAAAGAATTGAAAGCTCATTATAGTGAAGCGAAGTTAGTACAAATATTAGAAGAAAAGGGGATAGGTAGACCATCAACATTTTCATCTTTAATTGATAAAATACAAACAAGAAAATATGTATTAAAACAAGATGTGAAAGGTAAAAAAATAGATTGTATAGATTTTAAGTTGAAGGGTAATGAATTAGAGGAGAGAGAAATAAAAAAGGAATTTGGAGCAGAGAAAAATAAATTAGTATTGCAACCATTAGGAGTGATAGTAATAGAATTTTTGATAAAACATTTTTGCGAATTGTTTGAATATGGTTATACAAAAAAAATGGAAGATGAATTGGATATAATAGAAAAAGGAAATAAAATATGGTATACATTATGCGAAGAATGTAACAATATAATGGATGAACTGGCATCAAAAATAAAAAATAAAAAGAAGAAGATATTTAGAATAGATGAAAATCATGTATATATGATAGGAAGATATGGACCAGTAATAAAATATGAGAAAGATGGAGAAACGAAATTTAAAAACGTGAGAAAAAATTTAGACATAAAAAAATTAGAAAATAATGAATACAAATTAGAAGATATATTAGAAATAAAAAGTGGTGGATACGGTAAAGCTTTAGGTTTGTATAAAAATAAGGAGGTAATATTAAAAGAAGGTAAATTTGGTTTATATATAAATTACGACGGTAAGAATAAATCCATAAAATTTTTGAAGAAAAGCTATGATGATGTAAAGTTAGATGATGTGATGAAAGTTTTAAATGGTAAATCATCAAATAATCCGAATGTATTAAAAAAGTTAAATGAAAATATATCTATAAGGAAAGGTAAGTATGGACCATATATTATGCATAAAACAAAAGAGATGTCCAAACCAAAATTTTACCCATTAAAAGGAGTTACGGTTGAACAAGTTAATTTAGAGTGGGTTTTGGAAAATATATTATAAATAATTATATATATGACAAAACGAATGAAAAAACAAAGAGGAGGACAATCAACACCACAACCACAAAATCCACCAACTAGTGCTGAAGGCGGGGGTGAATGGAAATGGATGCCTTATAATCCAACAAATATAGGAAGCGCTACTGTTATGTTTCAGGAAAGTGCTGACAAAGCTATCAAAAAAGCTTCAGGGGGTAAACAATTAAATATGTTAACAGCAATAGGATTAATGATATTTATTGTTACATTTTTAGGTATAACTGAAAGATCTGTATTTGCTGGAGTTCCTTGGTCACCAGTAATGATATGGGGGTTTTGTTTTTGTTTATTAATATTTTGGTTTCCAAATGTTATGAAAGCATTTCAAGAAATAAGCGCTAATGATAAATATAAGGGAGTAATGAGAAAACTTTGGTGGTTTGTCACATCGCCATATTTTTTTGTGTTAGGATTAATTGGTTCAATAGCAATAGTAGCTGGACAAATATCAGGTTTTATAGCAACAAAGGGAGCATTACAAGTAAGAAATGTATTACATAATAAAATGGGTAATCTATGGAAAGGAATATGGGGTGTAAATATGGTGAATGTAATTATATTTTTATTTTTTATGTTTTCTTATCCATTCCCAACAGAAGTTAAAACATCATCAGGTAGAGTAATACATTTATATGATAATATTCATGCGAAAGGAATTATGTTTAATCTTTTATTGCTTTCTTTGTTTTTTACAGCCTATTTTGTAGTTGAATTTAATACAAAATTTAATGTAATTTAATAAGTATTATTTATAAAAAAACGAAATGTTAATCCATATTGTCTTTGAGAATTACTACTCCATATTCCTGAAATTTTTAAAAGAATGTTAATTTTTTTATAATTTCCAAGAGCTAAATTACTCTGGTCAAAAATTTTTATATAATTATGCGTCATTTGTTCTTCAATACGATTACATTTATTATCATTAATATCATCGCATCTATCCAATACCATTTTTTCAATTTCAATAATCTTATTTATAATAGGTTTATTGGAATCATCAAAACAACATTTTATTTTATTGAAATACCTTTCAATTGATATATTATGTAATGTGAAATTTAAATAAATCCCATTCGTGGTTATTTCTTGATCAGAAAAATATAATCTGTAAAAATCACTATTGTTCATAATATTATTTTTTGTCTTTTCACTTGTAAACATATTATTAATATCAAATTGGTCTAACTGTAATGTGATAAACATATATATAATAATATAAAATTCCTTTTAAATTAATTATTACGTTTAATTGGATAAAATATTAAATATAATTTATGTAAAATGCAAAATCAAAAAGTAACATTACATAAACCCAATATTATTAGTCAGATATTACATCCATCAGAATATGTTATGGGTATGAAACTTAAAGATGAAAGAAAAGGATTATTAAATATTAGTGCACCAATGGGAGCGAGTTATGAAGATATATTATTATGTGAAAGGATGTTAAATGAAAGTAGTGATAATATGTCGCATGTTATAAAAGAATTACCAGATTGTTTAAGATTGCCTGTGGCATTATTTTATTTATATTATAAGATTTTACAAGTGATTTATGATTTGCCTCAAGAATCTTTAGAACATTTTAATAATTTTATAACAACCGATATTTCAAATGATATTATACCATCTCCACAACAAGTAAAAGAAGAATTATTGGTTAACTTTTATGAAACTTTAACAAATTATGAATTGAAATTTGATACAATTGATACTGGAAATGAATCAGATAACGAATTATTATTGAATATCAAAACTATAAATAATGTATATAAAACATTACCAGAATACCATCAAGCAATTATAAAAAAAACTATTTCTAGAATTGGACAAGGTATGGGTGAATATTCTTTAAGAGATTTAACTTGTGGGACTGAAAGTAAATTGGATTTTGAAAATTTCAATTTGAAAATAGCAGGTGAATTTGGTGTGGGATTAACAAAACAATTTATAGGAACTAATTTGGAATCAACAACACTAAATGAACAAGATTTCAATTACGCCGCAAAATTAGGAACATTTGTAAAAAAAACAAATATAATAAGAGATTATTATAAGGATTTATTAAACAATAAATCATTTTGGCCAAAAGAGGTTTGGGCTTTATATAGAAAAACATTACCAGAATTAAGATTCGGCGAATCATCAGATGTTGCTTGTTTAAATCATATGATAACTGATACTTTGGAAGATATTCCAGTATGTATTGAATATTTAACAAAAATACAAAATCCCAAGGTGTTTCGTTTTTGCGCTATACCACAAATAAAATCATTAGCAATTCTAGCCGAAGCTTATGGAAACAGAAACGTTTTTAATGGTATTATTCAAATAAGAAAAGGATTATACGCTAGTATTTTAAGTGGTTGTAATAATATTCAACAGGTAACGGGTTGGTATCAAAAATTTGCTTCTCAAATATTAGATAAAGTTAATTCAAATGATCCAAATGCGTCGCGTATAATTGAAATATTGACTCAATTAAACGCAAAGAAAAACTTCGTTCCATATCAATTTCAAGAACTAATTACTATACTAATTATTGTTGCTGTTGCCTTATTAATAGGAATGTGTATATTATATATACGTCCCAACTTTTCCATGGAAAATGGTGGATTAACATTTAGATTAACAAAACCGCCTCCTAATGTTGTGAAATAATAAAAGGCAAAGTTAAATATAAGCTTACTATTTGTTGTTGAGTAAGATCTATATTATTTATTTTTATAGCTTCTAGTGCTTCTTCGCATTTTTGAATAGATTCTCTCATCTTATTAATATGAAATTCTAATATTTTACGATTAACTCTTATAACATTGGGATATTTACTTTCTAATTTATTATATTCTTCTAATAAATTGGCAATTTTTTGTTCCATTTATATTATTCTTTGAATTTGATATTAAATATTAATTTTCATTAATATTTAATGAAATACTTATCAAGCAGATTTGAAGAATATATATCTGAATGTAAATCTTCAAATTTACATAAAGAATTGGAAGATATAAATGACAAACTAAGTAAAAAAATCAAAAAACAGAACAATATAATATATTATGGACCACGTGGTACAGGTAAATATACACAAGCCCTTCATTATATACAACAATTTAGTCCTAGCGTTTTAAAATATGAAAGAAAAATTATAGTTACAACATCCAACAAAAAATCATATCAATTTAAAGTAAGCGATATTCATTTTGAAATAGATATTCAATTATTGGGCTGCAACGCAAAAGTATTATTTAATGAAATATACAACAATATAATAGATATTGTTTCTACAAAACAGAACAAAACTTTCTTTATTTTATGTAAAAATTTTCATAGTATACATAGTGAATTATTAGAAATATTTAATAGTTATATGCAATCTTTAAATCATATGAATGTAAAATTAATATATATAATATTAACTGAAAATATAAGTTTTATTAACAATAATATATTGAATCGTTGTCAAATAATACCAATATGTAGACCAACAAAGAAAACTTATGAAAAAACATTAAAGATATCTTTGAATAAAAAAACACATAAAATTAACAATATTAAAAATATTATCTCTGGTATTGATGGACTGGAGAACATAAATAAAAAAATAGTAGACCAATTGATTTTAAATATTAAAAATTATAAGAATATTAATTTTTTGGAATTTAGGGATACAATATATAATATTTTTATATGTAATCTGGATTTAAGTGAATGCTTACATGAAATTATCACACATTTTATTACGAATGGTTCTTTGAATAATAAAAATATTGATACTGTTTTATTTAAATTATGCAAATTCTATAAATTATACAATAATAATTATAGACCTATTTATCACTTAGAAAGTTTCTTATATTATTTATGTAAAGTAGTAAATGAATTATGATAAAGCGTGTGAAATTTTGGGCATAAGTATAAAAAACACAAACGAATCAATAATAAATGGAGGGAAAAAAGCTTATTATAAAATGGCATTAAAACATCATCCTGATAAAGGTGGTGACCCTGAAAAATTTAAGCAAATAAATGAAGCTTGGAATTTTTTACAAAAACATCATATGGTAAGAAAGAGTGATGAAAAATTAGATATTACATATTCTGATTTAATAAAGAAAATGGTTAACTGGATGTCTCCTGGAACTTTTGATACATTATTCATCGATACCTCATTAATATCCATTTTGAAAAATTGCCAACAAATGTCATTTGTTATGTTAGAACAAATGAATTTAAATAAAGCATTAAAAGCATACGAATTATTAAAAAAATATCAAAATGTATTTATGATTGAAACAAGTGTATTAGAAAAAATGGAGAGAATTATACAAAGTAAGATGTCTAATGATAATATTTATATTCTTAATCCAAGTTTAAATGATATATTAAATGATAGAATTTATAAATTAGAATTAGATGAAATAGAAAACGATATATATTTTCCTTTATGGCATACAAAGAAAATGATGGAACATCCTGACCAATCTAATAATATTTTAATTGTTTCACAACCAGATATATCAGATAATATTTTTATATCAAAGAATAATGATTTATTTGTTCAATTAGATATTAATATATATGAATTATTTAGTAAGGAATCCATTATTGTAAATATAGGAGATAAAGAATTTGAAATTCATGGAAAGGATGTAACATTATCAAAAGAAACACAAATCAAGAAATATAAAAATTGTGGTATATTAAAAATAAACAAAGAAAATATGTTTGATCAATCAAAAAGAGGAGATATTTATATAGAAATTAATTTAGTTGAAAAATAAACAGTAATAATAATATAATTAATATATCATTATTTTATATATGGCAGAAGAACAAGACACAATACAAGTTGAAAGAGAGGACGCAACTACAGATTTAAGCAACCCAAGCGAAACTGCTCCATCATCAGGTAAAGGTAGAGGATTTAAAAGAAGTGGGGCTGTTCGTGAAGAAGAAGTGAAACCACAAGATCAACAACAACAACAACAACGAATTCCTCCATACGGCTACAATATAAAGTACTACCAGAGACCCCCATACGTGGAGTATTTTGAGAATGAAGCACCACCAAAATCAACTGATGAATCGGTAGGAATAGATAATAAAATAAATTTATTAACACAAAAAGCACAAATATATTTAGAATTAATACAAGATGACAATCTTGTTGGGAGTGATAAATTTGATGGCAATGTAGAAAAAATAATAAATGCAAGTGCGATTACTCAACCAATACCATTAAAATTATATACTGAATTAAAAAACTGTTTAGCTCAATTAGGAGATTTATATAATATGAAAGCAAATGCATTGGTGGGTACTCTTGGAGAATATTTGCTTGCTGCTAAGGATTTAATAGATAAATTAGGAGACGATATCGATTACGACAAAGAAAAAAAAAAATTAGAAGACGAAAAATGTACTCCTGGTGAATCAGAAGAAGAATGTAAAGCAAAAATGGATGCTGCTATGACAAGAATAAATGAATTAAAAAGTAAAATGTTAAGTATAATAAAAGAAAAAAAGGGATCGTTAACACAATTTGATGAAAGGAAAAAAAGCATCGAAGATTTAAAAAAATATTTTGAAAAAATTGTTTTTGATGTTGATAGTATCGATGAATTAATAACAGAAGCAGAAGAAAAAGTGAACACTATTACAGAAGGTGGTGAAAAAGAAATGGTAATTAAATTAATAACAGAATTAAAAAGATTAAAAGAAAAAGGGGATCAATCGAGTAAAGAAGCAGAAGAAGAAAAAAAATTAGAAGCCGAAGCAGCAGATCTACAACAGGAATTGGAGCAGGCGGCAGCGGCAAAGGTAGCATCTGAAACAGCAGTAAAGGTAGCTGAACAAGAATTAAAACAAGAAAGTGGCAATGATGGTGACGAAGAAACAACTGTAGTAAATAGTAATGGAGATGATGATGATGGAGGTGATGATGATGGTGGCGATAATCAACCAACAGAAGAAGGGAGTATTAAAAAAGAGAATGGGGTTGTAAAAAGTGACGTTGATAGTGATCAAGATTTAAATGCTGAAATTGTCGATATTAATCGATCTCCCGTAACATCTGGTTCAAGTTCAGAAGAAAATAGTAATGATGGTCATACGTCAGGCGATACAATATCTACAGCAGGAATAGAAACGGAAAGGGATTCTCCGGTTAATATTATATCAGAAGTGGGAACAGAAGATAATGTAAATGAAGCACCACCAGGAATTGTAGAACAAAGAGTTAATGAAATAGAAGGACAGATTGGAGATGGTGGGACGGGCGTTGTATCGCCACAACAAGGAGGTGGAAGAAGGAAACAATCAAAGAAAAGAAGAAGAAAAGGTAAAAGGAAAACCAAAAAGAGAAGATAAAAAATATTAAAAAATGTATTTAATATTTTTATAAGTAGCGACGAGTGGGATCGAACCACCGACCTTCTGGTTATGAGCCAGACACGCTAACCGCTGCGCCACGTCGCTTAATATTTAAATGCCCACCATGGGACTTGAACCCATGACCACGTGCTTAAAAGGCACGCGCTCTACCGACTGAGCTAGACAGGCACGTTACAGACTAGTGTTAAATAAATTTGTTCAGGGACAATTATATTGAATAAACCCTTACCTCCATCTGCATTTTATTTCGTCAAGCGACAATCATATCAGTTTTGTTAGATAATTTATTATCGTTAGAAATAAATGACTCTTTTAGCTTTCGATAAATAATTGCTGTTTCTAGTCTTAGTCTTGACTTATCAACAGGATTTTTTCAAATCCAAGTCAGATCCGGACAGTGTGAATTGAACACACGACCAATTGATCTACAGTCAATCGCTCTACCAACTGAGCTATATCCGGTACATCCAAAAACCATACCCATTAATCCAACGCCATACCCTTGTTTACGTATTATAAGGTCGCCACCTGGTGATACGGATTACATTTATCTACGGTGCTCTTCCCCTGAGCTATGGTCCCCTAATAATAGGATAGGACCAGATGGTTTCGATCCATCGACCCCCGGCTTATGATGCGTGATTAAATTGTTGCTGTTAGTAATCTTAGTGCCTTTTTTTAAGTCGGCTTCTTACATTTCACCTCCGCTCAAAACAGGGGTCGAACCTGTGACCTCGCGATTAACAGTCGCGCGCTCTAACCAACTGAGCTATTCGAGCTTGTATTAAAAAATACATTTATTTATTTAAGTTGTTTTTTTATTAATTAATCGCCATTTTTCTTCTTCTTAACCACTCGCTTCTTCTTAAGAACTTTCTTTTTTGGAGGAGGTTGTTGGACTTCTTCTTCTTCTTCAACTTCATCAACTTCTTCATCCTCTTCATCCTCTTCATCCTCATCAAGACCACCAAATGTTGGTTGTGTATTATATTCATCATCTTGCTCTTTAAATGCTTGCTTTTCTTCTTCTTTTGCTTTAATTTCTGCTAGTGCGTCTTCATCATCACTATCATCAACAATATGACATACACCTGACCCTACCAAACGAACTGGTTGTTGTAGTTTAGCTTGTAGCAATTTCCACGTGCATCCAAAACGACCACCAGCAAACCATAGACCTGTGCATTGGATAAGACCAGTAAGATGTGTAGCCTTAGGCATCAACGCCATAGGTGTTCCTGTATTGCGGTCGGCTTCCCAATAACCATCCTTAGGAGCACGATATTGAATTTGACCAGCCATATCATACAATTCTACATTATGAACACCTTCCCAATATGGAACTTTAAGTTTCATGGTAGGATTACGACTATAATCTGGTTCACCACTACCATCCTTCATCTTAGGATACTTTAGAATTGGCCACATCATAGCTTCAACAACTTCTTTTGTCATTTTGGTTTTACCAAACCACGCCTTGCTATTGGTAACACCATCTGTAAGGAGTTTATTTTCAAAACTTTTCATATTATCCAACGCTTTCTCCTGTGCTGGATATTTATTAGGTTCAAACTGTAGGGATACATCATAAGACATACGACCATCATTATCACGTTCATTAAGACCCCATGTTAACATAAGAGGAACTTGTAGAACTAGATTAGAACCGTTTAACTGAACTTTAACATCTTTACCACCTCTAGTGTTAGTAGTAGGAGGTTTATATTTAACTTGTTCTGGATTGAACTTTTTTGCGCTTGTGATTTGCATACTGGAAGACATAATATTAATCTAATATACATGAATATCTTTAAATCAATTTTATTATTAATTTATTTTCCCTGGTGAATTTCCCTTCCGTCCTGGTCTAGCCCACGAATTAAGACGTACATTTCTAAAATCTGTATTATTTTTTCTTTTTTCAATACTATTTACCCGCTGTTGAACTTTACTAATTTCTTTTATTTTCATATGTGGATTATATTGTTGGTATGTATTTTTTGTTTTTTCAATATCATTGATAAGATTATCCATCCGGTTATTAATCATTTTATTATTTTTTTCATGAATATCTAAATTTGCATGTAAAGTCGGTATTGGTGCTAAGGGTGCGGGTAATCTTGGTGGTGGCGGAGGTTCATTTTCCACATCTTTAAATTCAGATAATTCATTTTTAAATGTTTCTTTATACCACGATTCATCATTACCCATAGTATTAAAACCAAGACTAACTTTCCTTTTGGGTGTAATTACTTGCGGAGGAATATTAATAACGTGTTCTTTACGCGAAGTTTTTATAGGAGCTATTCTTCTTTTTTGTTTTTCTTCTATTTTTAAATTTACAGGTGGTGGAGTTATTTTTCTTTGTAGTGATTTGTGTTTTGATAATTTTTTAATTTTACGTTTACATAATTCATAAACCAAAGGATTACATCTTATACACAATAAACAACATAATAATGTTGTTCCAACAGTTATGCATACTATTAAAACAACGTCTGGATTATTATTCACAATACTTCTTTCTTTTTGTATATTACTTTCGTTGAACTTTCCTGAATTATAAAATCTTTTTTCATTAGGCGAAAAATCTTGTGTAGTGGTCGGTAATTCCGTTGTTGTACTAGCGGCGGTCGTTGGTTTATTTGTAGTGGTCGGTAATTCCGTTGTGGTGGTCGGTAATTCTGTTGTAGTGGTCGGTAATTCCGTTGTGGTGGTAGGTAATTCTGTTGTGGTGGTCGGTAATTCTGTTGTGGTGCTAGCGAAGGTCGTTGGGTTATTTGTGGTGGTCGGTAATTCTTTTGTTGTCGTGGAAAAATACTCCGTAATATTGGAAAAATTATATGTATTGTTAATTTTTCTTTGTATTGTTTCGTTAAAATTTTGAATATTTAATTGTTTATCAGTTAAAACTATATTATTTTGTGTATTAGTATTTAGAGTAGAATATATATTTAAAGGATCATCAATACACATATAAATTCCTATATTACTAACGGTAACTCCGTTAATTTCATTATTCATACCCCATAGTTTATTACATTCATTAATATTTTTTGAAGAGCAAAGAAAAAAAGAATGTAAAAATAAGAAAAATAACAATATTACTTTCATTTACATTACCATATTTCATTATCTTAAAGTATAAATAACTAAAATCTTTTTGTAAAAGATATAAAAATAAATAATCGTATTATATTATAATTATGAACGTGGTTTTAAAATGGAAAGATTATTCACCAAGAACATTTTTAAATAAAGTAATTTATGAAAAGGTTCCTACAAAGAAAAAAGGGAAAAAAATAAAGGATAGTGAATTTGTTATACCGTTAATGAATGAATATGAACAATTAATAAATAATAATTATAAAGTAAAACAACTCAAGGAAATATGTAAGCACTATAAACTGAAGGTATCGGGTAATAAAGATGAAAAAATTCATAGAATATATAATTATTTGAAATATTCACATTATACAGTAAAAATACAGAGAATATATAGAGGGTTTTTAGTAAAAAAATTATTTAAATTGAAAGGTATGGATTTACGCAATAAATGTATAAATGATACAGATTTTTTAACATTTGAATCTATAAAAAAAATACCATTTGATCAAATATTTTGTTTTAAAGACACAGATGGTTTTAATTATGCGTTTGATGTATATTCTTTGTATAATTTAATAATGAAAACGAGAGATTCTAATGGGAGAGTTAAGAATCCATATACGAGAAATCTATTGCATTATAAGAATGTGATATATAAGTTAAATGAATCAATCAAGTTAGCAAAGAAAATAATGAAGAGAAATATAAAATATAAATTTGTAAAGGACAATACAATACTGTCATCAGAGAAAAAATTGGAACTGAATACAATACGTATATTTCAAATAATAGATCAACTTGGATATATAACAGATACAAAATGGTATTTAAATTTATCAAAATTGCGATTAATAAGATTTATAAGAGAATTACAAGATGTATGGGAATATAGAGCACAAATAACAAACGAAGTAAGAAGAAATATTTCACCACCTAATGGAAACCCTTTTGGCGATGTTCCCATGGGAACATTATTACATAAATCGGAATTAACGTTAAAAACATATGGATTGGGTATAATGGAAAGATTATTGTCTTCAAATGATAAAGATTATAAAACATTAGGAGCAAATTACGTACTAGGGGTGTTAACAATAGTTAGTAGTTCAGCAGCAAATTCGATGCCTCATTTAGTAGAGGCATTTTTACCACATCCTCATCATTAATTTTAATTATGTAATAACCAATGAATATTTATCGCGTGCGTTATGGTTAGAATTTAGGAAAATAAATATATATTTAACAAAACCTATTTAAAAAGAATTTCATAAGTAATTTCATAAGATGCCAAAAACAAAGACGTCGAAAAAAACCTCCTCCAAAAAAGTAGCAAAGGCTACTCCCCCTGCTCCTGTTCAAGAAGCTAAGGCCCCAAAAGCGCCAGTTCAAGAAGAAGTTGCTCCAAATCTACAAGAACAATTTTCTGGTTTACTAGCACAACTAACTGCTTTGCGTAGTCAGTTGACTACAGTTACCACTCAAGTAAGAGTTCTTTCTAAGAGAACTGATCGCGAATTGAAAGCGGCAAGAAAACTAGGAAGAAAGAAGAAGAGAACTGGTAACCGTCAACCAAGTGGGTTTGTTAAACCAACTAAAATCAGCAACGAGTTAGCAGCCTTCCTAGGAAAAGAAAAAGGTTCAGAAATGGCAAGAACTGATGTAACTCGTGAGATTAATAAATACATTCGTGCGCATAATCTTCAAGACCCAAAAAATGGTCGTCATATTCTAGCAGATACTAAATTGAAGAAATTGTTGAAATTGAAGAAAGAAGATAATTTGACTTATTTCAATCTTCAAAAATACATGAGTCCACATTTCGCAAAAGCTTCTTCAACAGTAGCACCAAGCACAAGCCAATAAATAAAAAATAATAATTATTTCATAAATTTTATGTAATAATTAATAAACAGTTATAGGATTCAAAAAGTATTCCTTCTCCAACAATTTGTATAAATTTATTTTGTCAATAAATTTATTTTGTTTAATATCATAATTCTTCATATATCTATCTACATAAAATATTTCTAACGTATTATATATCTTGTCGATATCATAATTTATATTTTGTTTCACTACCCATTCTAAAAAGGTGTTTGTTGTTGTGTATTTTTTTATATAGAGTAAGTAATTTTTATATATTTTAAAAATGTTATTTTTATTATAATCAATATTGTAATCTGTACCGCTTATTATACACATAATTTTAAAATTATCTAAGTTCATCCCTAACGACCTTAAAATATTATCTAATTTATAAACAATTAATGTTTTTCTTTGAACATTAAATAATCTTAATACTATAGGACACCCATACATAAATAGATCCATATCGTCGCTCATACAAGCATATGCTTTTTTATGTATAACTAATTCAGCACATAATTTATCTGCCTCGCCATCGGCAACAATATATACCATCCCAAAATAAGTTATTAAATTTTTAACATCTTCGATATGGGTATGTTTGACTTTTACACATTGTCTTTTTAACTTGGATAATTCTTTTTGTATTTCAAGAGAATTTCGTTCGTCTTCCTTCAAATTATTTAATATACTATCATACTTTTCCCATGCTTTTTTTCTACTTTCTCTTCTCCTATCCAGTTCTTCTGATTTTTCTTTGGGCTTTACTCCGTCAAATATAAATATTGGAGTTATATTATTTTGCATACATAAAATACATAACGAATACATATTTTCCAATAAACTATTCGTAGCCAAATATTTATACATATATATCATAATATCTATAGTAATAGTCTTACCGGATAATTCGTTCATCTTCACGGCATTCAAATCCACGTGAAATCGTATTAACTTATTTAATTGTTTAATACCCATGTTATTTCTGTTTACACTTATTTATTTAATATAAAATAAATCAATTTTATATTAATTCTTTTCAAATAACGTCATTCGCATACTTTTCTTCAAATCGGAATTTTTAACATCGCGTGATATTAACTCCATTGCGCGAAAATCTTTTATCATATCTTCTTCTTGATAATATTTCAATATAAAATCAAAAAAACGATTTAAATTTCCTGGAGATTTATAAAATAATATAGGGTTTTTTGGGGGGTTATTTTCGTGACAAAATGATAAAAAATCATCGTAATGATATAATAATATAGTTTTTACAATATAATAAGCAAACACATTTGTTTTTTCTTCATACAAACGACTCCTATCGATTAAATTTTCATAACTATCTATTTTCATATATTTCAATATTTTTGTAACTTGATACAAAGAAAATATTTTTTCTATATCTAACATCATAGCCACGTTTTCTTTGAATGATTTATATGAACTAGTAATATCATAAGATAAAAATAACACATTTATAACAGTAGCCCAAAATTCAGCATAGGATTCACTTATTTCATAAGAACTATTTACTTTGAATAATTTTAAAAAATTATCTTTAAGATTTTTTATATCCAAACCGGAAAAATCTAAACATAAACTATGCATTAATTCATGTGCTAACACTTTAAACCATTCTTCGTTTCTATATAAAAATATTTCACCGTTTTTTGCACAAGCATATGTTACCGCGGTGTTTATATGTTTTGGCGAAAGTATCTCATATTTTTTAGTTATTTTCTTATCAGAATTATTAAAAAATAATGTTATGTTTAAAGTTTTTAAGTTCATTTTAGAATGACTAATAATAAAATATAATAATTTATATATTCTATTAACGCTTTTTTTTCTTTGTGCGTTTGTACTATTTGGTCCTAATAAATTTAATTTTATCTTACTTTGTAAAACAGTAAATTCACTTACATAGCAAGATTTCACATTTTTTAATGCCTTTCTTGATTTATCATCGACAAAATGACTTTCACTTAAACTACCTGAATTATAATCTTTCTTATTAATATCTATCTTTATAGGTTTTATTTTTTTTATCTGATTATAAAATTGTTTTGATAATTTATCAAATATTTTATTATTTTTGTAAAAAGTGAAAGACCCTTCTATTAATTCAAAAAAATCTTCTATCATTTTCTTTTTCACCATTATATATTAATCATATAAATTTTAATTTTATATAATTATTTATTATTTAATTCTTTCCTAATTTTCATACTATCATAAAATGTTATCATTTGTGAAGTTTTGCCTCTTTGTTTCATTAAATGGACTAGTTTCGAGTCTTTTGTTAATAACAATATTTTTTGACTATAAATATCTGAATTATATTTTGCACGTTGTGCCTTTTCCATAGCTATTTTATGTCTACCATTGAAAAAATCTTCGTCCATTAAAATATGTTTTGGGCGAAATTTACCACCTGACTTACCACCAGCAGATTTAGCCTTGGCTGGATCTTTACTTATTACAGAATTCGATTCAGCTGTAAATGTTTTATAAAATTCGTGTTTTTCTGATCCCTCTGTATGGTTTTTAAATTTATTAGCTTGGTAATAATGTTCTACAGAATACCAAGTATGACCATCTAATTCAAAAGGTTTCACAACTACCCAAAAATTAGATAATACTTTCCTCCAATCTTTTTCCTTTGCTAATTCTTTAAAGTCATCTAATCTATCTTTTGGTATTTTTTCTCCTACCCCTTTTCCTGGTTTTTTATTAGCAGACCCACTGTGAAAAACAAAAACTACATTTTCATCATAATCTTTGAATACTTCATTATCTGTTTCTTCAGCTTTCGCATCTTGTATAGCAACTTCTTGTTCTTTATCTTCATCATCTTCTTTATCTTCATCAACATTTTTTATTAATTTATTGAATTTTGGTATGTAATTATAAATACCATTATCCGAACCAATTAAACAAGAATGTTTGATTTCTTCTTTTATCCTATAAGGTAATTCATGAAAACGGAAAATTTTTTGATTTTGGTATGCCACTAATTGATAATGTGGTTGATTGATTTTACCTTGATGTAGATCCATAATAACATAATATTTTGGTTTAAACCAACCTTTTGCTTTTATTGTTTCGCTAGCATCTGTACAATGAACAAGACCATTTCTATTTTCTTTATCTATAACAATTATTTTAATATTTAATACTTCTTCCATTATTTTTAATGTGGCAGCATCTGCCCAAAAATTAGAAGACTTTACTTTGGTTTTAAAACCTTCCAAATTATTAACTCCTGTCATAAAATTAAAACCACTCAAATTTTCTTGTCCTTCTTTAAATTCTTTTTGCAATTCTTTGAACTTAGTCGATACTTCTTTCATTTTTCTTTGTATTAATATAATTTCTTTATATCTCGGGTCATTTTTAACGCTTTTTTGTCCTATAGATTTTTTTACTTCACTAAATGATTTTTGTTTATCTAATTTTAACTTTTTTAAACCCTGATGTTTTAAAGCAATTTCTTCTTGTTCCTTTTTATTCTTTACAAGAAAATTTGTAAACATATCTCTTCTTGATTTATATTCATTAAAAATATTTGTTGTAAAATTAGATGATAATTTCTCTCTTAATTTTTTTTCTGTTGTTTTCTTTCCTACACCGTCTAGTGCTTGTTTTAATGCTAAAAAGAAACAATCTCCAGCACCTCTATTTGGTATAATTTTATAATTATGATTATGAAATTTCTTTTGTAACCAATTTTTTGGTTTTGCGTTTATACCCATTTGTTCATATTCTTTGACTATTTGAGCATATTTCTTTCTTGTATTTGTTTCATTAATATCAGCATCATCATCATCATCCATAACAATCGATACAATCATAGGTTTTGCTTGTTTCGCTATACTTTCTCCAGATTTTAAACCCATATTATTAATCTCATCTCCTAATACTTGAAATAAATCGGAATTATTGCTTAAAAGAGCATCTTTCTGTGCCTGTCTTAAGTCTTCTTCTTCTCTTTCACTAATATCTTTTAATAAAGGTTTATTATTTAACCATTTTTTTAAACTTTTATCAACCCCTTTATATAATAATGGACCCTCTATAAGATGTAAATCCAAATCCCCTTCTTTATCTTTTAAGTTTTCTTCAGCCGATGCAAAAAATTCATATATTCCTATTGGTTTAAATGTTATTTTATTCTTTATTCCGTCGCCTAACACCAAATAAACAGGCGAATAAGCAATATTATGTTTTTTTTTATCATATCTAATCTCGCCTAAAGCAATTACAACAGGTACTTCTTGTTCCGTTAAATTGATACGATAGACGCTGACCTTTCTATTTTTATCATTTTTGAAAAATTTTTTCGGTTTTGTATAATTTATATAAGTATTTAATTTTGAACTTATTGTTGTCATGTATATCTTAATCTAATATTAAAAATTTTTTTAAGTAGTTATCATTCTTAATTTGTTCTATACAATACCATAATTCATTTCTTCTATTTGCAATTTCAGCATTCTGTTCATCCTGTTCAAAAATAATGATATCCTGTATTAAATCACCCTTTCTTTTTTTTCTTTTGGAAATTTTATAATAATCACATATTCTTTCCAATTCTTTTTTAGTAAACTCATTATATTCTTCTTCGAGTAGATAATAAATAGCCGTAAAATTTTCACTTTCTATATCGTAATTTTTAGAACTTTCGTTTTCTTTCTCTTCCACACATTTCATAATATCTTTCAAATCAGACGTTGTATCTTTTTTTATGTGGTCAATTATTGAACATTTAATATTTTCCATATTAAATATCATTATTAAATTGTTTTTATATTCATTCTTCAAGTTCATCTATTATGTCTAAGCATTTGAATTGTAATTTTTTTGATATACCTTCTTCCCCTATTGTCTTTTCCGAATAGAACTCTATTGTTCTTACAAAACCCTCCCATTCTTTTTCTTCTTTTTTTAATTCATCTTTACCTTTTATTAAAATTATAGATATATTCTCCATTATTTCTTCGTTAACATTGATAAATTCAATATTAGACGAATTCGAATTGATTTTGTCCAATAAATTACTTATCACATTATAAATATAAGTTTTTGTTACAATTTCTTGTAACATCAAATTTACAAAAAAACTTGACATCCCTCTCCTATTCTCATTCTTTTTATTACAATTACAAAAATCACTATAATTATCATTTGTTAATTTTACACAATCTATTTTGTCAAATATGGTAAGAAATTTGGTAAGATTTTCATGACAAACCTTCTCCATTATTTTGAAATTCTTAATAAGATCGTGAAATAATTTCGCATACATAGATGACCAAAAAACATTTAAACAACCTACTTCAAATATACTGTATCCTATCTCTAATAAAGTATTATATGTTTTTTCACTATCTTTTTCTTTATCGATGATATTATTAATAAAATTAAATATCTCATTAGAAATAACATCATAATTATTTTTTGTTAATTTATTAAGATTAATTCTCAGTAAATCCATTTTTGCTTCTATACCATCTTGATTCTTTTTTAAATGAGTTGTTTTAAAATTACGTATTTGTTCCCAATCCTCTTTATTTATATTATATTTCTGGTGTCTTGGTTTTTTTTTAAAAATTGGAGTTTTACTATAATTGGGTGCTCCAACTTTGCGAGCCAAATCATTTACAATTTTAATCGTTGTCGTACTTAATTCTTCAATTTGACATATTTCTGCTATTTTGGTATAATCTATTAGTTCATATTTAACCATAATATATTAAATTCTATTTTGCTTTTATATCATTTAAAAAAAAATATTAATAAAACATTTAAAAACACTTAAAAACACAATCATTATTATTATAATGGCATCTATAGTAACTAATAAAGAAACCAAACCAAGAAATAATTATAAGTCTTACGAAATCAATAGTTGGGAAGACGAAGACCTAGATTTAAATAATAATGTTTTGAGAGGAATATACTCATTTGGATTTGAAAAACCAAGTTCAATTCAAAAAAAAGCATTATACCCAATGACCAAAAATATTCATAATGGTCGTAGAAGAGATATAACAGCACAAGCACAATCTGGAACAGGTAAAACAGGCGCTTTTGTTATCGGTGCGTTAAGTATTTTAAATGAAACTAAAGGTCCTCAAGTATTGATACTAGCACCAACACACGAATTAGCTGATCAAATATTAAACGTTGTAGAAAATATTTCAAGATACATGAAAGATGTTAATCCTTTGCTACTGGTTGGCGGAACATCAGTAGATAAAAATAAAAAATTTCTTCAACAAAAAAATCCAAAAATAGTAGTAGGAACTCCTGGAAGGGTAAACGATTTAATTAGAAGAAAATTCTTAAATACGAAAAATTTATCATTATTAGTTTTAGACGAAGCAGACGAAATGTTGTCATCTGGTTTTAAAGAACAAATGTATAAAATTTTTCAATCTATGCCCAATAATGTTCAAATCGCATTATTTAGTGCCACTATGCCGAAAGAATTACATGATTTAACAGAATCGTTTATGAAAAATCCAACAAAAATATTAGTTAAAAATGATGAGTTAACTCTACAAGGTATCGCACAATATTATATAAACTTAGAAGATGATACGCATAAATATGAAACAATCAAAGACATTTTTAGCGGATTATCAATATCACAAGCAATAATTTATTGTAATAGTGTATCTAGAGTTAACGATTTAGAAGAAGCAATGATGACTGATAATTTCCCTGTAAAAAAAATACATGGTAAAATGTCCGATGTTGAAAGAAAATCTGTATATAAAGAATTTAAAAAAGGTGGGTGTCGTGTATTAATTACTTCAGACCTTTTTGCTAGAGGAATTGATGTTCAACAAGTAAGTATTGTCATTAATTTTGATATACCTCGCGACGAAAATACATATTTACACCGGATTGGGCGTTCTGGAAGATGGGGGAGAAAGGGTATAGCAATTAATTTTCAAACAAAATACGATATGAATAGATTAAGTAGATTTGAAAAACATTATGAAACAGAAATTATGGAAATGCCTGTTGATTTTACACAACATATTCAGGGTATTTAATAAGTTTATAATCATTTAATATTTTCTCTCTTTTTTCAAATGAATAAAGAAAATATTAAAACATCTTTTAAATTACCAATACAATATCAACCTACTACACAAATTAATGATAATATATCTAATGATTTAGAATTACTAAAAACATTAGATCCTAGCAACACAAGTGTTTATAAGTATTTATTTAAACCAAAAACAGATGTAGGTGATGTAATTTTAGAATCTTGGGGAAGTCAATTTACAAATAATGTAGCTTTCTTGAAAGATTCACAAAATTTATATAAAAATTTGAATATCACACAAAATACCGATATTATTAACAAAATGGTAAATGATTGGAATGAAATGAAAAATATCCAAGGTATCGAAGAAAGATATCAATATATTGAATGGGATTATTTTAAATGGTTAAATTATAATTCTCTAGCATTACATATTTTAAGTGTATTAAATATTACTAGTCCTATTTTACAATTGGTTACACCTGTTATAATGTTGTTGTTACCCTTTCTTATAATTAAATTTATGGGAAAACCAATAACCCTTGCGGGTTATATAGAAATACTTAAACAAGTAATTGCTAGAAATCAAATTGGACAACTTATTATTAATTTTAATCATGTACCAATGAAAACAAAACTATATAGTCTAATAATGGTTGGGTTCTATTTTTGGAGTATATATCAAAATGTTATCTCTTGTTATCATTTCTATAAGAACGCATTTTATATTATAGATAAATTAAAATGTATGAAAGAATATTTAAGATACACAATAAATAATATAGATGAATATTCCAGCCAAATAAAATCATATAAATCATATAACGATTTTGACAGCAATTTGACGTTTTATAGTGAAAAAATACAAAAATTCATAAATGAACTTGATGAATTACCAGAAGAAACAAAATGCTTAAAAACTATACAGGTATTTGGTGTTATAATGAAATATTTTTATTTTATACATTATGATAATGACATACAAGATATGATATCTTTTACATTCGGATTTAATGGTTATATTGATACAATAAAAGGTTTACAATCTAATATCATTAATAAAAAAATAAATACTATTGAATTTAGTAAAAAAGATAAATGCTTCTTTGAAAATGTACATCATCCCTCATTAATAAATGATAATCCAATTAAAAATGATATAAATTTGAGTAAAAGTATTATAATTACTGGTCCTAATGCTGCTGGTAAAACAACTATATTAAAGTCAACTATTATTAATCTTATCTTTTCACAACAAATTGGATATGGATTTTATGATGGTGGAAAATTAAATCCATATAAACATATTCATTGTTATATTAATATTCCAGATAGTTGTTCTAGAGATAGTTTATTCCAATCCGAAGCAAGAAGATGTAAAAATATTCTTGATATAATAGAGAAAAATAAGGTGGATAGACATTTTTGTGTGTTCGATGAACTTTATTCAGGAACAAACCCTTATGAAGCGGTTTCTAATGCTTATGCTTATTTAGAATACATGATTAGTAATAAAAATGTCAAAGTTATATTAACAACACATTACTTAAAGTTATGCAAATTATTTAGAAAAAATAAAAGAATTAAAAATTGTAGCATGAAAACTATTGAAAATAAATCAAATATTCCCACATACACATATAAATTAATTAAGGGTTATTCAAAAACAAAAGGTGGTATAGCTGTATTAAAACAGTTAAAATATCCTGATATAATTATTAAAAAAGCTGAAAAAATAATTAAAAATATATAATTAGCTGCTCGTTTATTTAAAGATTATTTTATGTAAATTATTAATAATATGTTTTCCAACGCGCGCGGAATGGCTATTTGTATTGGTGTAACTGGTGTTGCATCTATTTTATTATGGTTTTATTTTAAAAATAGAATTGAAACAGTAGAAACAAAATTAGATAATATGTTTAATATGATACAAAACTTTTCACAACCACCAGAGAGTGAAACAGTCAGAGACGGGGGTGGTGATTATTATCAACAAGTGGGTGGTGATGGTGTAGTAGATCCTTTTGAACAGAAATATGGAGAAGAAATACAATATGAAAATCAAAATAGTTCTCCACAACTACCAACCGAAATATTTGAAAAAGAAATTGAAAATGTTGTGAATAATACGAAATTAATTGAAGTATCAGAAGATTCAGGTGAAGATTCAAGTTCTGAAGAAGAAGTAGAAAGTGAAGACGAAAGTGAAGAAGAAAAAGAAAAAGAAGAAACAAAACCCGCATCTAATGAAGAGGAAGTTGTTGATAGTTTAGATGAAGTAGAAAGTGAAGACGAAAGTGAACAAGAAAAAGAAAATGATGAATTAAAAGAAGAAGTTAAGGAATATTCTCACATGAAAGTATCCGAACTGAAAAAATTAGCACAAACAAAAGGTCTTACAGGCTATACAAAATTAAATAAAGCTGGTTTAGTAAATTTATTAGAAAATAATTAATATTAATTATAAGAATTAATATCTTGATAATTAATATATATGAGTTGGGCAACTTGTTATTCTGGTTCTAATAATATTCATCATAAATCACCACCACTAATGAGTGATTCAAGACAATTTACTAATTACGACGCAGCATGTCACAACAATAATAATGTTAAAAAACAATATGATATTACTAGCAATTATGCTTATCGTCAATTTTTAATTAATAGTGGTAAAGATGTAATGAAAGCAAATATGGATTTAGCAAAAATGTGTTCCACCAAATCTTGCGATAAATCTGATAAATTTTTCAACGAAAAATATACATTTAAAGATTGTAATGATAATTCTGTTCCATTTGGTTATCAAAATAGTGATTTAAAAAATATGTATTTATCACGTGAATCATTACAAAGCAATCTTTCTGGTCCTATGTTAACACAAGAACAATTATTAATCAAACGTTCTGGTCAATTGTAATTAATACTTAAATATATATTAATTAAGTATTAATATAATGAAAATTTTGAGCATAGATGTAGGGATGAAAAACTTAGCATATTGTTTATTAGATTTAAATGAAAAACAAATTGAAATAACTAATTGGGATATAATTGATTTATGTGAAAATAAAGAAAATACTTGTGAAGGATATCTTAAAAATGGTAAAAACTGTAGAAGTATTGCCAAATATACAAAGAAAAATAAATTTTATTGTAAAAAACATGCCAAAGAATATAAAATACCACCGTCGCAATTTTCTAATAAAAAAATCAAAAAATTAAAGAAAATACAACTAGTAAAAATATGCAATACATACACAATTCCTTGTAATGAAAAGCAAAAGAAAGAAGATATATTAAAAAATATTAGATTTGATTTATCTAACAATTATTATGATATAGTAAGCAAAGTATTAACAAGTGAAATGAATATGGTTGAATACGGTATTAATTTAAAAAAATTATTTCATAAAACATTTAATAATATAAATATTGATCTGGTAATTATTGAAAATCAAATAGGTCCTTTAGCATTAAGAATGAAAACATTACAAGGTATGATAATGCAACATTTTATAGAAAATGACATTACAAATATTGTATCTGTTAATTCTGGCAATAAATTAAAGGATTTTTTAGGAAATAAGAAAACAACATATGATGAGAGAAAAAAAGAAAGTATTAAAATAACAAAAAATATAATTACAAATACAAATTGGAACGACCATTTCGAAAAACATAAAAAAAAAGATGATTTAGCAGATTGTTTTTTACAGGCAAAATGGTACATTTCAAATAAATTAAATAATTAATATATTTTGCGGACTACTTAAAATTAATTATTCTATTAATATTAATAATGGCAGAGACAATCCAAATTTCATTAAATGAAATTCCAACAGCGAGTATGGCATCAACCGGTTCTAGCAATAAATCTGTTAATTTCGGTCCGGGTGCTGATTTACTCATGAATCCAAATAAACAAAAAAAATCTGAAGGTATGGCATCAGATATAGTTTTAGACGATTTAAATGAATTAAGTACCATTTCTTTAGATCCAGAACCACCAAAGAAAATAACAACTACCAAAAGTAGTTTTTTATTTAGCGGAACAGATTTTGGTGGCAAAAAAAATGATAATAACATAAAATTAAATGTTGAACCCGTTCATAATCCAACCGCGCCGACACAAGTAAAATCTAGTATATTAAAAAATGCTTCGGGTATAGGAATAAAAATTGAAGATGAGGATGGATTCAAAAAATTTAACAATATTCCAGTTAACCCTAGTCTTGATGTCCCATCTAAAAAACATTTAAGTAAAGAAGATGAACTAAAAGAAAAATTCTTTTTTTTAAGAAAACTTGAAGAAATTGAGAAAAAAGGTATTACATTAAGTAAAAAATATTCTATGCAATCTAATTTAGACGAAATGAAGGGTGAATATGAAATGATAAAATCAGAGAGAGAGAAAAAAGCAAGTGTCAAATTTCAACAAAAATGTTTAATGGCTTGTATTACGGGTATGGAATTTTTAAATAATAAATTCGATCCATTTGATTTGAAATTAGACGGTTGGGCAGAATCCGTTAATGAAAATGTTGAGGAATATGATGATGTATTTGGCGAATTGCATCAAAAATATGCCAGTAAAGCTAAAATCGCACCAGAACTTAAATTGTTATTTATGCTTGGTGGTTCTGCTGTAATGGTTCATATGACCAATACTATGTTTAAATCCTCTATGCCTGGTATGGATGATATTCTCAAACAAAATCCAGAATTAATGCAACAATTTACACAAGCAGCGGCAAATAGTATGTCTGAAACAAATCCCGGATTTAGTAATTTTATGAGCAGTGTAATGCAAGATCCCCCAAGAGGATCTCCACCCGGACCAAATGAAGAGCAAAGAAGAAGTCCTCCTCGTATGAGAAGCGATTTTAATGATACACCAGACATAGGCATGACAAGAGGTAGAGCCAGTTTTAATGACGCTGAAAATATGGAATCTAGTTTTGGTAACATTAAAAGCAAGAAGAGACCTGAAATGAAAGGACCAACAGATTTAAAAGATTTATTGTCTGGTTTGAAAACAAAGAAAATTAATCTAAAAGAAGATAACCAAAGTACTGTAAGTATAAAAGAAATTGAAGAATTGAATTCATCTTTAGGTAGTTCCGGTAAACCAAAGAAAAGTAGACGTAAAATTAGTGAGAAAAATGTAGTTAATTTAAGTATGTAATATATTAAAAATATTCATAATTAATATATTAATGGTTCTTGGCTTCCTACTATATGAAGCGGCGGATTTCACTTGGCATTTTGGTAAAATCATTTATAATGGTAGTAAATATGCTTATAATTGGTATTATGAAGTCCCCACACCCGATGAGATTGAAATTGATAAATTGGTTATTATAGAAAGAAAACTTAATCGATTAGAATCAATATTAGAGAAAGATGACTTTCAAAAATTATTACATAAATTAGTTGATACCGATGGTAATGAAATATTAAAAAATAGATTACCAACAGACCCTAAAATAGATGAAATATAGATAATTATTTATTTTTATTTCTTTTTTTCTTTGTATATCTTTTTCTTTTTTTTCTATGTTTCCTTGTTCCTCCGGTTTTGGATTTATCATCTTTCACAATTTTTTCTCCTGGCATTACCATTTCTTCTGCATCTTCATCATCGCTATCATCTACAAATGCATCAGTTTCTGCTTGTTTCTTGTTCTTTTTCTTTTGTTCTTCTCTAAAATCTGTAACATATGGCTGTTCACCTTCTAATCGTGATGTTGAATTATCATTATTTTTTTCCTTTAATTCATCCGTAACATCCTCTTTCGCTCTTTCCGCATCAAACTTTTGTTCTATTGCTCTTTGTTCCTCCTTTGCTTGTTTCCCCGCTAATTCTAAAATTTCTTTTGACTTTTTCACTTCATCTTCACTTTTTTTCTTCCAATTAGTCGTGTGGTCTTTCTTTTCTTTTATTTTTTTATTTCTTTTATCCACTCGTTTTTTATAATATTCATCTGATATTTCATCCTTCGCTTTATTTTGATACCATTCAACATCTTTATAATTTTTAGCATATTTTACTGTTAATTTATCACCAAGATATTCTGAAAATGAAGCTGCTTGTTTCGCACTAGCTTCTCTTAATTCTTTTACTAATTCAAAAGTTCTTTTTTTGTGGTTTTTACAATCCAACATGGACATGGTTTGTTCAGCATTAGGAGCAGCTGGTAATTGTTTTGTCTTATCTTCCTTCTCTACTTTAAATAATCTTATATTAACCAATACTCTTATTTTATGTACTTCTTTTTGAGGTTTCCCTTTATGTAAATGAACAGGATCACTTATTTCAATTAACTCAACATCCGCAATTTTAAATTTAACACTATTGGGTCGTTCAACTAATTTATCAGCAGGTATTGCTTTACCAGTTAGTGTATCTTTTGTTACACCCGCATGTTTTGCTTGAATTTTTTCAATATTCCAATCCATTTTTTTCAAAAATCCTTTTTTCATTTCACTTTTTATTTTATTATGAAATTGAGGACTATGGTATAAATATTTATTGCTTTTTTTAGGTGTAGGATAACAAAAAAAGAATCTATATCCGGGTATTTTTTCAATTTCTTCTTTTTTTACACCTTTTATTCTTTTTGTTCTATTGCCACCTATTACGGGCGGAGCAATAAATTTGATATCATATGTGTCTGGAACATCTGGTAATTTTTTCATAATTCCTTTTTTTAAAGCGTCTAATTTACTGATTAAACCCGTTTTAGCATAAATTCTTGCTTTATAATTAAAATTTGGATGACCTTTTTTCTTATATATGATTAAATCACCAACTTTAAGTTTAGTTTTTTCTCCTGGAGACCAAAAATTATCACCCATTTCTTTCCCCGTAAATGTGAACTGTTGTTTTCCACTCTTATTTGTAGTATAGTCCCAATGTAAAGAATATCTTAAATTATCTTTACTTTTATCTTTGTTTTTAGAACACTCAGGTAATTTATCTTTACTTCTTTTTATTAAAGATGTTTTTTCCTCTTTCGTTTCTATCTTAATTGGACCTTCGATACTTATTTTATTAGTCATATATTAATTATAGTTATTATTTTATGATTAATATAGCGATAATTTAAAATCGTTCATATTTCTTAATGCTTCTCTTTTCAATTCTTTTTTCTTTGCTTTTTCTAAAATTTCCTTTGCTTTTCGAATTTCTTCATCGGTTACTTCACCATCACCATCTAAATCTAGTGCCTTTTCAAATTGTCTCCAAGCATTTGGTATAATACAAAATCTACTATCTTCATTTAATAAATGCATAGCTAAAACATGGAAACAAGCTGTAATTACCAAGGCTATAAAAATATCTTTAGTAGCTGACCAAGCAATAGCAAATATTAACAATTGTCGCGCAACATTATTTTTGAAATATTTCTGCTGTGATGGTGTTAAGTCTATACTTATATGTTTTGATGCGATATTCATCATTATCATAACAGCACCCATAAAAAATTTACTATCGTTTAATCCTTTCAAAGATGTTACAATATTATGAAAACTGCTAGCTATTAATCCTTTAGGTGCACCTCCATTCTGAACTGATTTATCTTTTTTCATATTTTATATTAATTATTGATATATTATTTATTTCAATAATTTAATTAAGCTGTAGAATTTAATGTTCTAATTTCACTATCCTTTTTTATAATTCTGTCTAAATCTGTTGTATTTAACACACTAATATGATTTAATTTCAAACGATGATTTTGTCTTAAATTAGCAAAACCTTCCTTTTTCTTTCTACTTCTTTTTTCTAGTTTTTTAACTTTCTTTTGTAGTTTAGTAATTTGACTTTTCATATTTTCAATATATCCTTCTTTAGAATTTTTCTTTGCCCAAAATCCATCTTTATCACCACCACCAAGATTAAAAGATATGAAACCCTCTTTCTCTTCATCATCATCTTTTCCACCTATATCAATTTTTAACGAAGCTCCTTCAGTAAAACTTTCTTTCTTCTCTTCATCATCATCATCGCCTATATTAATACTTAATGACGCACCTTCAGTAAAATTTTCCAACATATCATTATCTTCTTCTTCATCTACTCCTTCTTCAAATCCTTCGCGACGATGTTGATGTAATATAAATATGTATATTAATGCTGCTAAAACACCGGATGTTTTACCACAACAAGATAATATAGCTACAACTAAACCTAACATTATTACCTTACCTAAATAGTTGTTCATCATATCTGCTAATAACTGACATTTTCCATTGTAAACACAAACTACCAAGATAATAAATAATAAAATTTCAATATAATTTTTCATGTTGTTCATTCTATATACATAAATAAATATATTTTTCAGTTAATAAAAATAAATTATAATCTATTATTTTTATAAGAATGGCAACAACTCTAGGATTCTCAGATTTTAATACGAATGGCGAAGATGCTGAACTTAAAGATAAATTTGATAGAAAACGAAAAAATAAAACAATAAAAAATAGAGGGGAAAATACGGAAAAGGTAGAACAATTCCTAAACTCTATGGAAAATATGGAAACAGGAGATTCAGATGATGAACAAGAAGGTTTAGCAGAATTTCATCCACCACCAAAACCTCACTTATTGACAAAAAATGATAACGTTAAGGAAAACTTTAAACCTCAATCATTAAACGTTGATCATGCTATAACACCAGAAGGATTTAAAACATTAAAAGATAAATACCAACAAGCATATAATCAATATGTTCCTTATTATACTAATTCATCTGCTGGTTCTGAAATGAACTACGCAAATCGTGATGAATTAATGAGAAAGTTGAATTATTTAATACATATGATGGAAGAAGGCAAAGATGAGAAAACAGAAAACGTAACAGAAGAATTGGTTTTATATTTATTTTTAGGCGTTTTTGTTATTTTTGTCGTCGATTCTTTCGCTAGAGCAGGAAAATACACCCGTTAAACTAAACTTAAAATTTCATAACTCATTAATGGTTTGGTCGCATAATTATAAAAATAAAAAGAACCCATTAACACCACATTAATTTTATATTTTTTCAATATGATATTTAGTATTATATTGTTATGACCTGAATCAGTGATTAATAATTTTTTTGTTCCTTTATTTAACTGATTTATACTTGATAAAAATCCTAAAGCAAATATTTCATTTGTTGTGTCATCATTATACGACGCTATCATCTCAACACTTTTGTTATTATTATAAGTTACGTAAGGGTCTCTAAAGACATAAAATCCAACGGCTTTTTTATTTACCAATAATAATGTTATTATAAACTCTGATTTTTCACATAAATAGAGTATATGTGAAATATTCTGCATTATCACACATTTAAATTTATATACACTTTTATTTAACAATTCCAAGAGTAAATTTGATGTTTGTTTAGTTACTTTTATCAACTGAATAAAAGCGTGTTCATTAAAATTAACATTCTTATCCCAAGTAGTTATATCAAATACATAATTTTTATAAATTGTTAATGGAACTATTAACATAGATTTACCTTCTCTCTTAAATAAAATACTCGTTTCTCTCTTTTTTGCCGCATCTTTTAATCTATGATTTGTTTGAACAGTATTAATTATTCTTTGCGCTACGCCTTGTTTTCTATATCGTGGATGAACGCATAAGAAATCAGCATAATAAATATCTTGTTTTTTTGAGTCAAAGAAAATATGAATAGGAACTGTTGTTAATGTGCTTATTAAAGCCTTTTTATCATAATTTAATGCTATATAACTTGGTTTATCATGTGATTGAAAACTATTCATAATTTCTTCTGTTGTTGGACTATATTGTTCTCCTTTATAAGGCATAAAATGTGATTTTATTAATGTTGTAAATAATTCTTTTTTTTCAGTTGTTAACTTACTACTTTCTATAAATTCTATTTGTGGATTATAATATTTCGTTATCTCAACATCACCTTTTTCTATAACACCAGGAGGATTATACCAATAAAATATGTTATGATAATGAAATACTGGTTGTTTAGACCAATAACCGTATTTAACCTTATAAATCATATAAGCAATTATAATGAAAACAATTATGCTTAATATTATGTAAAATATCATAATATTAATTTAGCGTTTTTTTCTTCTTCTTCTACGCGAACGTTTCTTTCTTCTACGCGATTTTCTTTTCTTTGTTCTTCTTCGTCTCTTTCTACGCGACTTTTTACCACCATTACTATCACAATTTGCAGTTTTGGCTTCTAATTTTGTTTTTGCCAATGTAATCTCGTTTTGAATTTTATCCACATCTAATAACCGTATGTTTCGAACAGGTATGCCAAATTTGATTAAAGAACTACGAAATTCACTTAAAAGATCATTATACTTTTTTTGGGTATTATCACGAGAAACAAGAAGTACTTGGTGTGCATCGGATGCGTCATCACTCCAATGACCACCACCAGACCCGCCTGCTCCACCTGTACCATCCTGTGTTTCTTGTTTTGATATTACCCAAGTTGAACTGTCATTACCATCGAAATTTTCAATTGTATATAAAATGGCATCCAAATCAGCTTTTGCTTTATTTATTTTTTCAATCGAATCCTTAGCATTAAATTCATTCAATTCTGCTAATATCTTTTTATTTTCGCGACATATTTCTTCTTTTGTTTTTCTGACAGGTTCATCGCCTCCTGGACCACTACCTCGTTTTCTACGCGTTCTTCTAAATTTTCTTGTCATCTTTATATTATACTTAGATTTTCCTCCACCTTTATTCTTTGTTTTTTTCTTTTTTCCCTTATTCTTTTTGGCTAACATTTTTTTAAATAAAGCTTTTATTTTAAGTTCAAATGGTGTTAATATATGCTTATCTTTTATAGGTTTTATTAATACAGGTTCAAAAACTATAGGAAATCCAGATTTATGAATACTACCATCAACTATCATTATATATATTAGTTAGGTTTTTTCAAAAAGTATAAATATTGATATGCATATTGACATTTCACCATATCAACATGACCTTCTAAAAGAAATCCAGCTTTTTTAGCGTTTGCTAAAATTTGTTTTTGTGGTTCCATATAAAATGTGTGTTCATTTTTACGAACGTGATTTGTAGCATCGTCAGTAAATGTTTCTTCAAATTTACCAATACTTTTATTTTTAATTAGACTAAAGTTAGCCTTATACATAAAATCATCAAATTTCACTTGAGATTTAGTAATTCTTTTCTTTGCGAATTTTTGAGCGCTTACCATAACTAATGGGTCAGAAGGAGGAAGTATTGGATCAAATTGGTCTCTATTAACTAAATGTAATATTAAAAAGCCACCCGGTTCTAACCATTTAAATACGTTTTCAAAGAATTGTCTTTTCTGTTTAACATAATAAATAGTAAAATATAAACATAATGCGTGAGAAAAGGTGTCGCCACTATAATTCATCCCGTCTAAAAAATCACCATTTTTAAAAGTACATTGAGGGTATTGTTTTTTTGCGGCTTTAATCATAGCCTTTGATTTATCGATACCTTCTGCGTGGATATTTTTTTTATTTTTGTAAAAATTAACATAATGTCCAGAACCACAACCTAAATCTAAAATTTTACTATTATTGTTAATTCTGGCGATCTTATCGATTTGTATAACTTCAAAATCATTTTTTTTTTCATCATAAACAAGATGGTCATATAGAGAACAATAAAAATTATCATATATTTCATTATTTTTTTTTACAACAAATTTACGATTTTGTGAGAAAGCTTCAACCCTTGGTGTATTAGCATTAGCTATTTGGGTGAAAATTAATGCTATTATAACAAATAGAATAACTTTAGTCCATATGCTTGATTTTTTAAAAAAAGAGGTAACTTGTTTAAAACCTTGTTTTATACTCTTTATCATATATTAATTATCAATATTTTTAATTGCGAAATATACAATATATTTTTATATAAATTATAGTATGAACGATAGTGATATAAATGATAAAAGAGCACAGAAAGAATTCAAAGGTATTACGTTTTCTAATTACAAAAAAAGTGCTGCTAAAAAAGAATTACTAAAATATTTAAAATCTAGTAAAATAGAAGATGCTTGTTATTGGTGTGCTGAATTTATATGCGCTGGTCATTTTTTAGAGTTATGGGAAATATTATTTTTGTTTTCTTCAAATAATATTCATTTGGGTAATCCATTATTACCTACATATTTAAATTTAAGATTTAATGATTTTAAAACAATAGCAAATAGTGGATATATAGGAAATGAAATAAAAATGAGAAATAATGATAAGATAAGAAGACTATTTGCTGAAATAATTAGTATAATCTGTCAATCAAAGAAAAAGAATTCATTTGATGTACCAAAAATTAAAGAAGTTGAATATGGGTCAACACATTTAACAACTAGACTAAAAGCGGAAAGTATATTATATGTTCATAATACGTTTCGTCATTCAAATGATCCAAAAGAATTGTTTATAGCTGTAAATGAATTAGCTTATAATATAACAAAAAGGATTAAAAATTCATCAGAAGCTTTTTATTGGGTTGAATGGATAATTGGATTTGAATCACAGTGTAAAAGAAATTCCAAGGTTAAATTACTAGCAGGGAGACGTAATTACCCTGTAGAAAGTAAATATCAAACAGATATTATATGGTTAATATGGGATATTGTTTTAAATGAATCTCATAAAAGAAATAATGCGATAAAAAAAATATTAGAATCATTAAATGATTTATTTTGCGTTAGATATCAACCGGGTTCAAAAAAGAAAAGAAAATTTATGTTATATTTTGCGATTTCTTTGTTGACCGAACCATTTGACACAAAAATACCTTTATTTAAAAATGAGAATGCGGTAAAGAAAATGACGAGTAAAATAAACATTATTTATCAAATAGTTAAAAAAAATGAAGTTAAACCAGCTACAGATTATTTATTTAATAATAGTTTTACATCAGGTAATTTAGAAAAAACGATATCAAAATTAGATAAAATGAATAAATTAACAAATATGGTTCCAAGAAACAAATAGTTTTTTTCTTTTGATAATGTATAATGCCTGTAAATCCAAGCAATAAACGACGTAGAGCAGCAACAGCAACTGCTAATGACAAAATTACTATTAACGGAGTAGAATATGGAATTGGTGCGAAGGCTGGAAATGCCCCACGTATTGGTAAATCATTACATTCTTTCCTATTATTGTTTCAAACCGAAAAGAACTGTGGTTGTAAAACTTTCCAATAAATTTAGGAAATAGTTTTCAATATAATATTTTTATAATTAATAATATTATAATGGCAGAGGAAGTTAGCAATAGAATATTACCTGTATTAAAAACAGCTGCACCAGACCCTAGTATATTTGAAGAACCTACT
>Ga0315320_10000147_pt1 | contig 55028 bp, 61 predicted proteins | sample M140m21515metaG_FD_203458 | JGI IMG/M metagenome (GOLD analysis project Ga0315320, IMG submission 203458) | Ammonia-oxidizing marine archaeal communities from Monterey Bay, California, United States - M1 40m 21515 | ecosystem: Environmental > Aquatic > Marine > Coastal | place: USA: California... | reverse complement strand
ACTATTTTCCGTATAAAGAAAAAAGACAATAAAAACCGCAAGTATTTTAAACGGAAATACCGTAAAAAAACCAGATATAACTTTATTTTTTTTTAAAAAATAAGAGGCGCACGCTACAGAAAACCCAGTTATAAATACGCCAATGATAAATCCTGCTAATGTAATATTCATTATAGATACTATAGATTATTTTACCTATAATTTATAGACTTTGTCATAATATAACACACGTGTTCGGATACGTATTCATTATTTAAATACGTATCGTCATTTATCTTATGTCATATCATAAATTTAATGATTTCCTCTATTTTTGCAAAAGTCCCCTTTTGGTGGCAATTGCTGACTTTTTGTCCCCGTGCGTCACGGTTTAATAAATTTCTTTTCTCCATATTCATTTTGAATTCTATATTGCTTCGGTTTATCATCGCGAATTGGGCGTAATGTATTTGATGAAACAGATGTGTCTGTATTATTTAAAAAATCGGATAATACTGCTTTACGTCCTTTACTTTTACTATTCTGTAATAAAAACAAAAGGTCGTTTTCAACCTTTTTTGGATCACTTTTTTCTAGTGGTGGTAATTTATCGGTTTTCATCATAGAGGTCATATATAATATATTAACTGTGTATTTAATATATTTTTCTTATTAAGATAGATTTATTCGTTTTCTCATTAAAAACGAATATTTTTAATGAAATTTTATTATACAACATTAACAATATAAATTAAAAATTGATTTAATAATAAAAAACACATTTATTATTAAAATGACTTCTTATAATGAAGAAGAAATGACACCGCACCTTACGGAAACCGAGACTATAGAGACAAAGATGATGGAACTTCTAGATACCAAAAAGAAACAAGAATCAGAACAAGAAAAAAATTCAGAACCCAACATGGCGGTGATGGAGAATTGGTTGAATATAACTAACTATAATGAAACACAAAGAATTCTCTCACACGAATCAGAGAGAAAATACAATAGATTGCTGGCAATGGATTACGAGAATGGTCGAGTGGGTCCATATTCAGAGGAAGAAGATAAAGAACGAAAAAAGATTTTTGATGATTATCGTACCTATTGTATAATGGATTATGGTCCATTTGGAGAAGAAATTAGACCTCCCAAGAAAAAAATGGATACATTTCATAAAGGAGACCAACCATCCCAATTCATGATTGATTTCATTAAAGCAACACATGATTTGTTTCAAAATCAGAAAAAACGAATTGATGAATTGGAAGCAATTATTCATGAATTAAATACCAATAATAAATCCGACTAATGTAATATTCGTTTTATAGATTATTCTAATTCAATTGCTTCTCGTTTATTATACAACATTAACAATATTTCGTCTTTCACATTATTCAATAAATCATTTTCGTCTTTATTGTGTAAATAATTTTTAAAAGACTTAATAATATCTGGATATTTTTCTTTATATTCATCATACCAATTTTCCAAAACCATTTCATTATATTCATATAAATCGTCTATTTGTTCTTTTCTTTTTTGAATTTGCCAACCATCTTCTTTGTAAATCATAATATAATTACCCTTGATACTAGAAATATAAATATTCATATTTTCGGGTTTGTCTTTATTGAAATGAACTTTCTCAATTAACGTTTTTACACAATAGTTACAATCCCGGAAACATGAAATATAATCAATATGTGTTAAATGACTATAATCCGTATCTACATGATTTAATAACTTTATATTAAGTGTATTGTTAATCGTTTGAAAGTTATTAATAGTTCCATTATTTACATTATGAATTTGTAATTTATTGGTTAATTTATCGATTTGTTTTTGCATATTAGAGTGCATCTTTTCGATTTGTTTATTTTTTTCCATTAATTGTTCATTCAATAAACGCGCCAATTCTTTTAGATCTTCGTCTTCGTTTTTTTTGCATGTGTATTTAATATGACGATACATTCCCTGTTTATGTTTAAAGCACTTTTTGCAATATTTACACTGAAATGATGATTTACATGGTGTAATTTTATTTTTTGTAGAATGGTGACTTTTTGGTGACTTTTTGGTGACTTTTTGGTGACTTTGGGATGCCTTTTTGTGTTTATTTGTATTCAAGTGTTTTAAAAAGTTACCCTTTACTTTTGCGTCATAATTACAGCATTCGCAATAATATTTACTCATTATATTAAACATAATATTTTTTTTTAAATTCGTTTAATTGTTACTTTTTTGTTACTTTTTAGTTATTTTTGTTACTTTTTTACAACTAAATATATTTTATTATCATTTATCGTAATAAAAATATTGTTACATTTTGTTACATTAAATACTATAAAATTACTCAGTCACCATTTGTTACTTTTTAGTTATTCAAAATGTAAAATATCCATTTTGAATATCATATCTTAAATCCGCTTTATTATAATCGTCTAATTGTTCTATAAGTTGATTTGGTGTAATATATTCATTTTGCCGAATTAAGGATTGTATATATAATACTCGTTTTTTTACTTTTAATCCCGATTTTTGTTGTTCGGGGTTTTTTCCATTTTTTAATGGACTATTCATATAATCATTCATTTTTTTATAAATATCGTTAATCTCTTCTTGAGATTTATAAATAGTTACATTTGTTTGTAATGAAAATATATTTTCAATATATTGTACAATTTCATCAACATCGTTCATATAAAACCATTCTTTTGACGATATAATGCGTCGTTCTTTAAATTCACGATGAAGCGTTGTTTCAAGGGATGTCATAGACGATTTATTTTCTAATTTAACAAGAAGGAGAATTTTAAATTGCGAATTCAAAAAAGATTGTTCATTTTGTAATCCAAGAAATCTAGAATAATATTGATCGGTTTTTCCAATTTTAATTGCGCGTTCTAATATACCTCCAGGAAATTCATAATATCGACCATCCGTAATTACATATACATACCCAGGCGATTCCATTGTTAATTAACAACATAATAATGATATAAAATCAATTTTTACTATAAATGCGATTCTTTAATTCATCACATGGTGTTATTTTTTTATTTGATTCGCACATTTTTTTAACATATTTTATTTCTTTTTCTATGTCGTGTTTATGTTTATCATGTTTAAATATATTATATTTGAATCCTTGTGGTATCATATATCCAGGTTCATAACAGTCTGTTATATTTTTTTCACAATATATAGTACACCCAGTAATGTATAATTCATCAAATTGAACGTTTTTTAACAGATCTAAAATTTTTGAAAGACCCAACGAAATTAACCCGTTTGTATGTGTAAATGTTGGTAATATAATTAATTTTTTACGATTTATATAATTAAATATTGTTTTAAAACTTTTTATATTCACTAAAAAAAAACAATACACATTATTTTCATATTTTTTCATAATATCTATATGAGTTCTACTAAATAAATTATTACACATTGAAATAATTTTACATCGTAATTCCCCAGAATACCTAGTAAAAAAAATTTCTAACATTCCGTTTGTAATAATAACAAAATCATAATTATTTATATCAATTGATTTTTTATCTTTTGTATTTGCCGGACCATAAAATAATATTTTTTTATTTTTAAATATAGATATTTTCATATATTAATTATTGTTATAATATTTTTACATGTAATATGTTTATAAATATTATTAAATTGTATTTTTAAAAAAAAGTAACAAAAATGTTTTTTGCAATAACAAAAACCCGATGTAGCATTTTTTTTTACATCATTTATGATGCACTCACTTTCGTCAAAAATGGTGACTAAATGGTGACTAAATGGTGTTTTTTGGTGACAAATTGGTGACTTTCGTATTTTTTCGTTTTTTTACAATATAACCTTATAATTATCACGAGTTATGGTTATTAACATACAAATAAATGTATAAAAAGTAACATAATATTTATACTTTTTTTGTTACTTTTTGTTACTTTTTCATTTTTCGAACGTTAGTGAATACAAAACGTTATGATAACAATGATAAAACACTTGTTACTTTTTTTGTTACTTTTGCACCATAATTTATACTTTTAGTCACCATTTTGTTACTTTTTTTTTGGGACAAGGGGGGGGGAGCAAGGAAAAAATAATTTGAAAAAATTATAGAAAAAAAAGAAAAATATTTTGTAATTTTTGAATTTATAATTTTATAAAATAAAATCCAAATATTTAAATTTACATCAAATTATATTTTTGGTTAATACTATCATTAATTTTGGTGCCAAGTGGCAGTGCAATATACTTACGACCATTTAAATCTGCGTCACCAGTTGCATGCAAAACATAACTATCTGTTTTACTGGTATTAGAATTATCTTGTGTAATACAATTTTGCCAACATCCTCCTCCATAGTTCATTTGAGTAAGCATAGTTTGACTATAAATACGTGGTTTTTCCATAACTAGTTTTTAGATAATTATGGAATAAGAAGACAAATCAATTTTATGTATATTTATGCATATCTCGTGTATATTCATTTTTTATAGAAGCGTAACTCAAATACCATCGATGATTATTATTATCATAAATGGGCAATTGTTGTGATTCCCATTCTTCGTGCGCTAATTGACGCAATGAATCAGAACGATCGAGTGAAAGAGCATGCAAGAATTGTTTATGGTCGAATCCAGGCGAAAGACCCATTGCAAGAAATGTTTTCGGAAATGGTGGACCAGAACTCATTGTTTATATTATAAATATATATATATATAAAATTATTTCAATTTTATATGAGAATTGTATTTAAAAAATTGAAATAACTTTATCATCTGAATTATATCAGAAAAAAACATGTTTTCGTATAGCATTATAGAGAATACACCAACTCTTATTTCAAAAGAATTATGTCAGTTCATGGGCATTTACTTATTTTGGAGTTTAACGCATATTGCAGCGTCAAATATATATTCAAAGTATTGTGCAAATTGGTCATTGTGGGGTTGGATTTCAGGAGGAATGACCGCAATTACACCACAATGTAAAGGCGTTTTATGGTTACAAAATGCAACATCTAATGGATTTGCGTCATGGTGGATGACAACAACTACGTGGTTCGTTACAAAAATAAATTGGATTACAAATACACCAAAAACAGGTTAATATTTATAAATATATAAATAACATATATAGGATTTAACAAATAACTATTATTAATTTTTTATTAATTGTATTTTTTATTTTATCTTATTATAAAGTATATGTCTGGATACGAAAAAACGGGTCCAAGTAAATTAGGAAACGGTGTTCCTGGAAAATTTGAAGTTGCAATGGGAAATACAATGAAGGGTGGCGAAGTTGCAATCAATCGTCATAAATTAAGAAAAGCATTTCAAACCAATAAAATTAGTAAGGCAGGTGGTATTTCCTCCAGATGCGGTCCTTTTAGAAGCGCTGGTCATTTAGGCGATCCATTAACTAGAAAATACGCAAGATGCGGTGGATGCAATCAAGTAAATGATGTAAATTCCCGTATTTTAAATCATACAATGGCGGATGGAGTATCTAATGAGAATTGTAATATGGTTGTAAAAGGGGTTACTCCATTACAGGTTCCATTAGCAAGCGGAAATGGTCGATTTGTGGCAGATAGTTCAAATTATACAACATTCAAACACTTGGAATCTATTAATCTTACCTATAATGACAAAACAGGTGGTGGTGATGAAAGCAATGGTTCGTATAGTTTTTTAAATAATTTAAGAGGATAAATAAATTTAGAAAATATAATTTTATTACTTTATTATAATAGATAAGTAATAAAATGAAAAAAAATATTTCATATAGAAAACGGATATTGGGAAATAAAGACAAGAAAAAGATTAAAAAAATTAAACAATATTTGCGAGGTGGTGCTTTAGCAGAAAGAGGGAAACAAATAGGAGAAGATGCAAATGCAATGGTAAAAAATGCAAATGCAATGGTAAATAATGCGGCAGGAAATATAGAAGATAAAGTGAAACAATCTCCCGATGCATTGTTAGACGCCGCAAAAAAATCAGGAGTAAATACAAATATTCCTGGAAACATGGATATAAACGATATAAAAGATGCTGAAAATGTTGCAAAACGCGCAGAAGGATTAAAAGCAGAATGGCAAGTAGAATTATCAAAACCTAAAATACAATTATTAGCAGAGTTTGCATTATTTTCAATGTATACTGTGGCAGGTGCATTTATCTATTATCCTAGTTTTTTGGTTAATTTTCCAAATGCAACATTAGAAAGTATTATACCAACCGAAGGTGGATGTAAAACCCTTTTAGGAAGTGAAATGTTATGTAAAAGAAAGATTAAATGTTTTTTCAAAAAATGTTCAATACTTGATGATCCAGATGGTGAAAAATTATATAGAGAACATGTTAAAAAAACGAGGAAAAATAATGAAATTAAAAAAAGAATGTTAAAAGGTGGTTCAAAAAAAAACAAAACACATAAAAAAAATAATTATTCATACATGAAATACATACCTAAAACAGTGCAAAGACAAATCAAAAAAAATAATAAAAGAGATGTGAAACAATTTATACGTCTTTATAAATCAGTATTAAGAGATAAATCACAAAAAGGAGGAGGATTATCTTCAATGTTTAAAAAAAATAGTAAAGAGATTGAGACAGGAGGTGCAACCGGATTACCGGGAGGCGCAAACGGATTACCCGAAGGTGCAGAGAAATTACCCGGAGGCGCAAACGGATTACCTGAAGGTGCAGAGAAATTACATGAAGGTTTAGAAGGCACAGGTGGTGAAATGAATAAAAACCAGAAAATGGCACAAAGTGCGATAAAGATGGGAAGTAAAATAGCGAACGCTTTAAAGGTGGATATGGGAAAAGATAACGTAGACCAAGAATCTTGCGCGAATAAAGGTAATAATCTTTTATGTGAACCGAGTAAAAAGATTGATTATAATGAAGGAAAAGGATCGAATTTTATGTCATTGTTTTTTGGTTCCACTCCAGAAGAATATCAAAATAAAGCGGCGGAAAAAATTATAAAATATTTACGGTCTTTATTAAAGGCGACAAAACGCCCGGATCCTCAAACAGGTGGAAGTAAACGTAGAAAAAAATATCGTAGAAAATATTTAAAACAAATGGGTGGGTCAAACGCATCAGTGAATCAATCCGCCAATAATTTATTAAATTATTTAACAAATAAATATGAAGAAAAAAACAATACACAAAATAACAATTTGTCCAATTTCATGGAAAATAAATATGATAATAAACCACAACAAACGTCGAATTCTACAACTAATCAAGAAAGGACTGAAACGACTGAAACAAATAATCAAGAAACAAATGGATCAAACGGAAACAACGAATCCTTACAGATATCCAATAATGGAACTATAAAAGAAAGTGGTTCAATTGACCACGAATTATTAGAAGAATTTATGAAAGAATATTTTGACGCAGATTCTATATTTAAAACATTAATTTCTTATAAAATGTTGAAAAAATTATTTGTAAAAGATGTTTCTCGTAAAGAAATAGAAGAATATAATCCAAATAATGAAATATTTGGCGTTGATGTAACATTTCCTTGGACAACAAAAGAACCATTTATGACACCAAATGATAGAAGAAAATGTCTATTAACTCATTTAACTAAAACAAATATTGGAGATAATTATGAATCAAATGATTTATATGAAAAATGTTTTATTTGCAAGAATTGCACACTTGCAAATACGTCGTTTCAAGTATGGGAGCGATTATTTTCAACATTATTTCAAGATGGAAAAGGTCAATTAAAAAAAGTAGCGAACGATTTATATAAAATTTTAAAAACAACATTTCAATTTGCATTACCAAAAGTGAAACAATTTTATTTATTGAATTTATTTGCGATGAATTTAATTCATCCAGAAATGGATATTAATGAATTAAAGATTCAATACAATAGTTCACTTGGTAATTATTCTATAAAAGATCTAATTTTAGGGATACCGCATATTAAAACTCCAGAATTTCAACCTGATGGTCCAATACGAGAAAAACTACGAGAAATATATGTCATAATGGAAGTATTAGACATTGAACAAGTTTTATACAAAGTTGCGTTTAAACATATCTATAAAAAAGTAATAGACTCTTATGAAAAAGAAGAACGATTATTTTATATAAAAAAATGCATTTTAGATAGATTTGTATTATTTTTTGGAAAGGCAAAATTATTTGAAATTACAGATAATGAAATTGATATTGACGAATTAAATAATTGTTCTATGTTTGGTTCTTCAAAAGCATTAAAACAATTTGAAAAAAATATCGAAAGTTATACAACAAATCAAATTAATAATTTAATGAATCAAACGTTACAAGGCGAATTATATCAATCTCTTTTCACTACATTATTAGATATAAATAAATTTGATAAACTTGAAAAATATAGCGGAACACTTGCACCAATTAAACCGATTATTGAAAAACTAAATAAAATAGAATTTACAGAAATTGATCCAGATAATCATAATAATAATAATTAGAGATTCAAGTAACTTAATTTACAGTTAATTTTATCAAAGTAAGGATAATCTTTACTCATTGGATCTACCATATATCCTGCAATATCATTCGAAATATCTGTAGCAGATAAATCGGTTTTTATCCAATTTTGTATAGTATTGCTAATATCGCTAATATCAATGTTAGAATCTGAATTATCATATAGTCTTTTCAATGTGATATATAAATCACTTCCATTTGCGTTTTTAAAATTTGGAGAAAAATCTTTAATACACTTGCCATCAAACGATTCGTATTTTTTATAGATTTGGTAAAATTTAAAAACAAAAACAAGTAACAATAATATGATTAAAAACGTCATTATATAATATTATATATATATTATATAATGAATTTTACATGGAAAGATAAATCTACAAATAGTATAGTTCCTACAAATTCACGCCCTTATACGAATAACGATGAAAATTTACAATCTTTACCTAGAACTGCTTTTAAGGCAAATCCTATAAAACATTGGAGAAAACAATTACAACCCGTTTATAAAACAAAGTCATCAAAGCAAGTTTCCATAGATCAAATTACTGCACCATCAACTGTTGTGCATACTGGTTATACAAATTCGGATTGCAGTGATTATAATATGCAACTTCTAAAAGAAAATATATATTTGTTATCCAAATGCGACGGAATTAAACATGTACATGCGGATAATAAGTCAATTCGTTGTATTGGTGGAACAAATCATATTAAACGTTCTGGTTCAAGTTCAGTTAAACGAAATTATTATCAAACTCATGATAAGTATTTAAAATCAAAATGTAAAACCCATTCGCAAAATAGCACATTAGGAGAAAAAAATGAGAATGGTTCATATAGTTCTACAAACTGTAGTTCATTGGATTCAAAGTGTAATAAACCAATTATATATAAACCATCGAATTCTAATTTTTCTACTCAAGGTTCGGTTAGTGCATCTTCGTATTTATTACGAAAAAAGAATAACGCTATTACAAATAATTCGGCAAGTTTGAAAACCGCATATGGTAATACATATGTAAAGGGAGTTGCTTATTATCCAAGTAAGACCGGTTATGAAATAAAATATTTAAAAGGAAATAATGATGTAACACCTTGTAATAAAAAATGCTATTAAAATCATATAAAAATTGTGTTATCTTTATATAATGAACGTTCGATTGTGGGTAATCATTATATGCGCTGTAATTATTTATAACATTTATTACGATACCAACATTTTAAAACAATTTAACCAATATAAGAAATATTATAAAATTGTATTAGTTGTTATATTTGGATTAGGATTTTTAAAAATATTTGGTTCAACTTCAAAATTAAGTTATGAAAATATGAACACGATAAATCAATTCATTAAAGTATTGCCTATGGATAAAGACTCAAAAGACATGATTACTCCTTTTTTACAGAATTATTCAAATTCGAATACACCAATTCGATCAGTCCAAACACTACATCAGTCTGGAGGAAAATCATCAAAACGTTGTGTAAGTGAAACAAAAAAAAAATATGTAGCGTCTCTTCAAAATTGGAAGTGTAATAAATGTCAAAATCAATTATCTGCATGGTATGAAGTCGATCATAAATTAAGATTGGACCGTGGCGGCACGAATGAATTGGATAATTTAGAAGCATTGTGTCGAGAATGTCATGGACAAAAAACAGCTATGGAAAATTTATAGATATTTTTTGATAAATATAATATGATTCTTTTATAAGTAAGATGAATAATAAGGATGCAAAAGAACTATATAATAAATTAGAAAAAGTTCAAAGTGGATTTAAAAACAAGGTTGTAGGTCCGGTTGCAAAAGTTGTATTAAATGATAATAACTACAAGTTGATTTATGGAATATTAACTGCGATTTGTTTATGTTTTATATTATTTTGTGTGATCACGAATCCCTATAATATAGTTACAACAATACCAATCCTATTCACAATTGGTAGCGTAATTGGGTCACTTACATTAATTTCTCTTTTTTCAATACAATTTATAAACGAAGAAAGTAGAGATCTTATACAGGATAACAAAATGCAATATTTGTTTGGATTTATGTATTTATTTGGTGGTTATTTAATATTTTGTTTATTTTATTACATTTTTAAAAAAATATTATTATACAGTTCAGGTAAATCAATTCTATTAATAACCATTTTTATTGTATTGATTTTAACACTGTTGTATTCAATGAACGAAAATATTAAAGAAAATATTAAAATATTAAATTTTGCAAAAGAAGTTATATTTGTAATTCCTTGTTTATTGGTAGATTCATATAATGCGATCACACAAGATATAAAAGAAGCGCCTTCTTCAACAACAACAATTTTGATGATAATGGCATTTATTATTATTATGTATATTATAATTCCATTTATACAAAATATAAAATTACGAAACAAGGACTATATTTCATTATTAGAAAAACCAACTAATTTAGACCAAGAAGTTATTTATATTAGTCAAGATGAATTAAAAAAGAAAAAAATAAACAATAAACCGTATTATAAGAAAAAACTTCTTCAGCAAACTGAAATATTAAAAAGTAAGTTAGATGATTATAAAAATAGCAATGTAGCAATCGTAAATCGATATAATAGTTTAGAAAATAGACGAATTTATGATAAAAATGGAACAGATTATACAATTATAAAAGATTTATCGTATTGTATTGGGAATGAGGTTCAGTGTATAAGTAATAATGTTTATTGTGTAGACACGACCAATAATATAAAAAGACATGTGTTTAATCCATACGGTATGTATGAAAAATGTAATACAGATGGATTGGTATTTAGTAGTTTATTTACCAATAAAGATAATTTATTAACAATGTATGATAAAGATAAGAAGATAACAACATTAGGTGATTATTGTAAATCGAATATAGGTTCAGACCAATTTAATATTAAATGTGTAAATTTTCAAGATAATTCGAATATAACAACAGATGGTAGTGATGGTGAATACATCAAAGACAATTCCGATTCATTTTTATCGGAAAATGTATTAATGTGCGACGATTTACTTGTATCAAATGATAGCATAGATAATAAATATACATTAATTCACGGATATACTGATATAGATGAGAATGAAAATATATTCGATTGTGGAACAAAAGAATCATTCGTTTCTTCGTATAATCCGAAATTGCACCGATTGGATAAAAATATAAATACCATTGATTTTATAAATACACTTAGTCCACAAGAAACAAAAATAATACAAAATGCGATAAATAGTAGTGATAATAATATTTCTAATAAATTAAAACAAATTTCAAATACAGAAGATATAAAACAGATTTATTTAGAATATTTGTCTAATTCAAAATCATATTCAAGTATAATAAATAGTATTAATGAAATGAATAAAGGAACAACCGAATATCTATATCAAGAATCAAGTCAACTGATTGATAAAATAAATAGAACAAATGGTATTTTTAATTATAATTATCATTACGGATTGTCTTTTTGGATATACTTTGATCCTGAGATGTTAAAAGGTGGAAATGTATCACGTGAAGGTTTGATATTAAATTATGCATATGCGCCATTTATTTATTATGATTATGAAACAAAACATATAATGATTGAAGTGAACGACTGTAATAAAAACCTAACACCAAATAATTCAGATATTTTATGTAATAAACGTAAAATTATATATAAAACGAATGATATATTATTTCAAAGATGGAATCATTTTGTTGTGAATTATAACTACGGTACGATGGATATATTTGTAAACAATAATATGGTTGCAACAGAAAAGAATGTATCGCCTTACATACAAACCGATAATAATTCATTACAGTTCGGAAGTAGTGAAAATCCATTAAATAATTGTGGATTATGTAATGTTCGTTATTACAATATTCCGTTAAATTTGAATCAAATTAAAAATATTTATGGAAATAAAGATAACCCATGTAAATAAAATGTTATGAAATACTATATAAGGAATATGAAACTATCGTTTTTAATACAATTAGTTCTTTTATTTTTATTAGTCATGTGTGTTTATTTAGTATTTACGAATAAGGTTCAGGGTCGAATGAAACTAATTATAATCATATTTTGTGTTGTAATTGGGTTATATCTGTATTCAAAATTAAATGTATTTACGGATTACAATGAATATTATCCAGTGCCGGAAAGTGCAAAAGAAGAATATATTATTGATAAAACCCTCTTAAAAAAAAGTGATGGTCAATTTGCCATAAGTGTGTGGGTATTTATAGATGATTGGAATTATAGGTATGGGGACGAAAAAATAATTTTAAAAAAAACAATGCCAAGTAGTAAAGGGAGTATGAATTTACCATCAATTGCGTTAGATCCATATAAAAATGATTTAATCATTCAGTTAGATACATTTAAAGATGATTCCGATAGTTATGAAGACGCGTTAGTGAAAATATTAGGAAATAATGGTATAACTGTTACCGATAGTAATGATGTAGAATGCAGCGGTGGATTTATTTATGTAGATGAAACGATACAAACGAATGGTAGTAATGATATTTCTTGCGGAGATGCAACCATTTATGATGATAAAGACATGATAATTGAAAATATTAATATGCAAAAATGGGTAAATATTATTACAACAATAAGTAATCGTTCTTTAGATGTTTATATTAATGGAAAATTGGTAAAAACAAAAACATTTAACAATTTGATAGATGTTATGGCATTTAATGATGGTGGAATTACGTTAACACCTGGGGGAGGATTTGGTGGGTTTATATCAAAAGTGAGATATTATCCATATTATATAACTCCACAACAAGCATGGAATATATATAAAGATGGTTTTGGTGATGCATTTGAAAGTGCATTAGACAAATATAATTTATCCGTTTCTTTATATGAAGATAGAATAGAACAAAATAAGTTCTATTTATTTTAGATAATATATATAGAATTATATATAAGAAGTATGAATAATTCAAAAAATAATAACAATTCAAAAAATAATAATAATATGCCTTCAAATACAAATAAAGTAAAAAACAATAACAATTCAAAAAATAGTAATAATATGAATTCAATTACAAATAAAGTAAAAAATACATTCGGAATGGGGGAAAAGAAAGAAACAAATACAACAAATAAGTTAAAAAATGGGTTGGGAATGATGCAAAATAAAGCAAGTGAAACATATGATTCCGTTAAACCTGGTTTAAATAAAGCAGGTTCATTTATGTCTGAACAGATGGACGCTGGTAAAAAAAAAATGCAAAATATGTTTAGCGGTGTTTCTTCGAATCCAGGTGTTCAAGCTATGAGTGGTTATATGAAATTATTTGAAGATTTTTCAAATAATAATTCAACGATTGCCAAAATTATTTTTGTATTATTTATGTTTATTTTATTTGGTTTACTGTTTCGATTAGGCGTTTATATACTATCTTTATTTTTTATGAAAAATAAAAATCCGATTGTTTTAAATGGAATGCGGTCAACGTTAACAAAAAAAATGTATAGAGTAAATCCAAATTTAAAAGACCCAAAACCAATATTGAGGTCAATAAATGAAAATCAGGGAATGGAATTTACATGGAGTTCGTGGATTTGGATTAATAGCACCGATTATGATGACAATAAACCACGTATCTTTTTTTCAAAGGGACAACCTTATCCAAATTATGATCCTGGTCAAAATATTCAAACGCAGTTTGTGATGAATTCTCCTGGACTATATTTATATGATAAAGATCAAAACACTGGAATGACGAATAGTATATCAGTTGTGATGTCTTTTTTTGACGATGTATCGAGAGATACAGGAGACGATAGTCCATTTTATGATATAATTTCCATAAATAATATGCCAATGCAAAAATGGATAAATGTTATTATACGCGTTCAAGGTAAAACTGTAGATATATACATTAATGGCACACTAACAAAAAGAAAAATATATGATAGAGTTATAAAACAGAATTATGGAGATATATTAGTTGGTTCGCAAAAATTTGGAGCAGATGCTTATATATCATCGCTTCGTTATTTTTCTTATGCAATTGGTAATATCACAATTCAGGATATTTTATATAAAGGACCAAATCTAAAAATGGATGGAACCGAAATGATGGAAACAAAACCTCCTTATTTAGCAATGAAATGGTATTTAGATGATCCAACAAATTAGATGAACCAACAAATCACCCTGGTCCTCTTTCACTAGAATAGATATTTTATATATTTATATTATTATATACGGTGCTGGTGAAAGGGTATCATAACTGCCTTCCAAGCAGTTGTTGGGGGTTCGAGTCCCTCGTATCGTAGATATAACGAATTAATTCTTTCAATGGTGAGAGGAACGTTTACATATTATTATGAAAAGAAACTCGTAATCATTTGATTATTGTTTGCCCTATTATGGTTAATAATCAAATATTTCTCAAATAAAATTTTTTCTACTTCTTTGTCTTTTAGTTGTTGCACCTTTTTATGATATTTTTCCATATCTTCTGCTTCTTCGCGAAGACGTTCTATTTTACGTTGAAACATTTTTTTTCGCTTTTGAAATTGCGGCATATCAAACAATACCAATGAATAAATTTGCAACACCGGTTTCATGATTTGATTTGTAATATAAAATCCATAATCGATTTTCAGTTTCTTTTCTTGAATATAAGTTGGGTGTTCTATTTTATTTCCTTGTAAATCCTTTTTTTTAGACGTCAAAATATATACATACGGAATACGATCACCTGGTCCTGGTTTGTTACCGGGGTCACGTTGTCCCATACGTTCTGCCAATACTTTGTGTGCAATTTGTTTTGGATTTTTATAAAAGGAACGCAATGATTTGCTTACAATGAGTTTATGAATAGGTATATTTTGATTTACAATATCATTCAACATTTTATCTAAAAACTCAATAGAATGATTAATGTTTTGTTCTTTCATTAAAATATCAATGATTCCCCCATATACATCTTTGACAATGGGTGCATTATCACGACGCTTCAATACAATTCCCATGCTTTTGCGTTTACAATAGTTTGGATCTTCTTCATACAACATACCCACATAACGTTTTTTCGATAGTAAACAAAACGGCATGAATGTTTTTTCATACTCTAAATCATGGGGATTTTTAAGAAATTTCGTTGCCAGTTCTCCCGCTTCTTTTGCAAGATCAATGGTTAATTCTAACGCTTTTTTTCCCCGTATTGGTTCATTTTTTTCATTTTTTAGATTAAACGTAAAGAATACGCTGTCCGTATCTCCATAAATGTATTCCGCGTTTGTAATTACTTTACCGTGTTTTGTATCTACCTTCAGATTTGAATACACTCCTTCAATCAAGTCTCGAGCGTAATACAATAATTTTCTTCCTGTTGCGGTTGTAGATGCAGCCACATCCATTTCATAGAAAGTGCTTGTTTTTGCACCCGTTTGTCCATATAAACTGTTGGCAGTAACTTTAATCGATAATTGACGTTTATCCAAAATATTTTTCATAAAGGGGTCACTTTCTTTTTTCATTTGTTTTTTGGTTGCCGAACGTGCGTTTAACAACTCTTCCAAAATAGACGGCATGATTGCTTTTTCATTATCTGGAAATTGTGCATATCTGCAAATTTTATATCCAGTGAGCACTTTTTTTGCGGCGGCGCTTGCGCTGGTTCGTTTAAATGCAAACGTGTCGTATTGAATATCTACGTATTTATAACCAGGTAACTTATCATATTTGTATTTGCCCTTTTTTGGACCCTGTTTTATTTTTTCTCCGGTTTCATACAATAAATTATCATCCAAATCATATGTTTTTGTCCATACTTTAGAGTCATGTGAAATATTTTCAGAAATAATCGAAGATGGATATAGAGAACTATAATCTACACAAGCAACTGGATTATCTAGATACAAATTCGTTTTAGGTTCCAAAACAATTGCACCTTCATACATATCCCACATGCTACCTTTGCTAATCAACGGCATAAGCGTGCCTTTTTCTCGACATTTTTTCGCAATATAAGAGGTAAGTTTAATACCTTGTCCCCTCATCATGAGGAAACTAATGGGCACGGAACAAATTTTACTCATCTCAATATAGGTCGTCATGATATCGATTTTCTGAAAAATTTGATGTACAAGATTGCAATCCTGAATACAATATTTTGCAATAATTCCCTTTTCATTCGGACCTTCGTTGGTCATTCGGAAAATATCTTGCGGTGTTACATCGTCTTTTGCAAGTCCCCATTGAATGGTTTCATTCTCTACATTTTCAAGATGCCCGTCAATAACAAAACCATCTTCTTCTAGTTCAATGACCTTGAATTTTTTACCATTTTCATATAAATCATTCGAATGATTGATAATTTCAAAATGAACGAAACAATTCAACGTAATTCCTTTCATATTTTTTGTTTCGATTTTACATGTTTGAATACTTTCATCCTCTTCTTCTACATAATTTGTAAAGGACTTTACTTTATCCGAAATTAGATAAGAAGATACGTAATCTAATTTATAGGATGGTAAAATAAATTCTTTTCTCATATAGGTAAAAACATCAATTTGAAGACGTCCTTCCATGTTTGGATATTTTAAATCATATGCACCCGACGCCAAAATAATACTGGTTTCATTGAGTTCTTCTTTGACTTCGCCATTATATCTGGATAAATTCATAAACTCTAAAACACAATTATTTTCATCCGCGCGATCATACATAAAAGGGTAATCAAACCCAAATATATTGTATCCAATAATAATATCGGGGTCTTCTTTTTGTATTACTTTCGCCCATGCAACAAGAACATCCTTTTCGTTATCATAACATTCAATAACTTGATTTTTTTTATCTAGATTCGTTGTTTTTCCTAAACAAATACAATGATTGAGTTCGCTTTCTTCTTTACCATAAGTAACAAATGTAGAACCAATAAATGTGACATAATCTCCTTCCAATTCGGGAAAATGTTTGTTGAGAGCTTCTAATAGATAAGACGTTTTAATTTTTGTTTCCTTTGAATCATCTTGAAGGATATCCATCAATTTTATTTTATTATTTTTTTTTGGGATTGGTTTTTGTTTTGGTTTATTAACTTGTCCTTCTTCTGCAAATTCAAACGATTCGATATCATTATCTAATGTTTGATCTTTGTCTTCGACACTATTAAAATAAGCGTTCATGGAATGTTCTATATTTTGAATATCATCTTCTGACAGATTTAATTGATGTGAAATGAGATTTTTAAACTGAATGTTAAACATTTTATCAGTATAGTTTTTTTCTTTTGGAAAACAAGTATCAATTGTCACGTCTTGTCCCAACCCAAATATACATAATAATGCTTGTTTTAGTGTAATTTCGTATCCCCAATCTTCAATCTTATCTTGATTTTTTTCCATATATTCAATCAAATCAAAAGAAACCTTTTTATAATCTTTTTTGGCGTTTGGAAAATCTCCATGAGAACTGGACGCCTCAATATCAAAACTACATATTTTATAAGGAACAACCGTCTCCTTGTTTGGTTGACTTTGAATATGTTTACAAGATACTTCTAATTCAATCGTGGTATTTGTCATTTTCATTTTTTTGTCAATTTTTTTGTAATTATCAATACATACCCAACCAGATGGTGAAATATTTTGAATATGAAAGAAACGCAACATAGGAGGAATCATGGTTTCGTATAATTCTGTTTTAGTATCATTATATTCATACCCACCTTTCAACAATCTTTGTTTTTCTCGATCATAATAAAGCGGTTTTATTTTATAAAATGGATTCATATTATGACACTTAAATAATATAAATTTGTGTTTTTTGTGATTATCAAACTGATATAGTGTTTTTTGTTCAACCAATTCGGCGCTTTCAATATCATCGCAGAGTGTTTTGTATAATGCAAAATTTGTTTGTTTGTGTTTTTCTTTTAGGTGTTTTATAAATTGACTAACGTCGGTTTCGTCCCATTCTCCTCCAACTTTAATGTAAAAGAATGGTTTGAAATCGTCAATATGAACACAATAGGTATTTCGATTTTCGTCGATACCATACATACGAATAAAGAAATTATCATTGTCCTTAAATGTGGAACATTGAAAATCAATACATCGAAATGATATTTGTTTTTTTGTTTTTGACATCATGGCAGTCATAATGTCAAAAGATATACTACATTACTATTATTGGTTTAAATTAAAATCAATTTTTTATTATACCTCGTTTTTTATATTTTTTTGTCCTTTTTTTTGTATCTTTTTTTCCGGTTTTTTTATTTTCCCCTTTTTTCGCTGTTTTTCTTTTCCCCTTTTTCCCCTTTTTTGTTGTCTTCTTTCTATTTTTAGCAAGTTGAATAGAATCCTCAATATTATCACTTTCAAGCACTCGTCTTTCTTTCATAAGATTTTTGTTTTTATTTAAAAAGAAACTAACTTTTCTTTTTTTTAATTGATTTGATGCATTTAATTTATTTTTTTGAGAAATGCTATTTAAATTAGATAAAACAAATTGAATCATATTTTGGGTATTACGTTCCTTTTCAAATTGACTTAATTTACCATTATTTACATTTAAGATGGACGGAAAACCATTTATTGTATTTTTCATTGGATGATGGATTGAATCCATGTGTTCACCATTTACTTCATAAATATTGCAATTTTTTTTACTTTTTAATTTTTGTTTCATTTCTTCCCATTGCGGTTTTAACGCAGTACAATGAGAACATTGAGGATGAAAAAATAGAACAGTTCCATTTTGTTTTCCATTTAATTGATTTAACAACATTCCATTTGTATTATCTATTTTAAAAACTTTCATAATATAATATATAAATATATTAAAAGAATGAATAAAAATATTAAATTAGTCGTTTATTGTTTGATTTTATTTATAATTTTATTTATGATTTATTGTTCATGTAATCAAGAACCAAAACCATATGAAGGATTTGTTTCAAGTCAATGTCCGTCGATGATGATTAAAAAAGGTGATCAAATTTTGTTATATAATCCGGAAAAGGTAAAAGTGCCCGGGGTAAATCCAATTGTTTTAAAATCATTAAATGATTACGAAAAATATTTAAAATGGCAACGTGCAAATGGTATGAATTGTCCTATTTTACATTTAGAACAAGTTTTTAATACACAAGGAGATGCACAATATGAAATTCGCAATTCCTTTATGTTGAACGAACCAATAAATGCTCTAAATCAAGAATTGCCTAATTTAAGAGGACCTCCATGCATGGAGAGATTAATGAATACAAATGTAGAAAATACGCCATTTAATCAAAACATGTATCCGCCTTTTCCAACTGATCCACAAAATCAAGAAATTGGAAAAATAACAGAAAACGTATTAAGCGCCGAACCTCCTCAAAGTGGATAAATAATGCGTATAAATGATAAAAAAAGAATAATTGTAATTATTGTAAGCCCTTATAGCTCAGTGGTAGAGCACTTGCCTTGTAAGCAAGGGGTCCTGAGTTCAATCCTCAGTGGGGGCTTTATAGTTAATAAAATTGATTTAGATATTTTAGGATACATCATACAATATCTAAAATGAAGTTTGTCATTCAAAACCAAGAACGCGCCCAAAAATGGATCGAGTTGTTTAAAATCATTAAATATTTGAATTCTTATACAACCATTTGCGCCCAAGAAAGCAAAATGTTGATTCAAATCATGGACGACAGTCATGTATGTTTGTTGAATATTAATATTGAAAAAGATTGGTTTGAGTCTTATAACAGCGAAAATGAAACATTGTCTTTTATGTCAACCATTATGGTGAAACTTCTTCATTTGTATGCTCCAAAAACGACTATGGTGTTTGAAACCATTAACGAAAAACTACAAATTACATTTCAATATGAAAACAAGACAGAAAAAATATTCGAATTGCATCTTATTGATATTGATAAAGATTTACTTGATTCCCAAGAAATCGAAGGTAGTCTAGAATGTTGTATAGAAACCAAAGCGTTTGATAAATATATTTCGGAAATGATGTTGTTTGGTGATAGCATGGAATTTGTTTGTTACAAAGAAAACTTATTTATGAAGTCGTCAGGCGACGAAGGAAATTATAGTTTAAAAATGCCATATGAAGTATTGGATGAACTTGTTATGGAAGAAGATTTGCAACTAAGAACCCGAGTTAGTCTAAAATATTTGTATTATTTGACAAAATCACACAATGTATTTAAAAAAATCCAATTAAAAATTCAACAAGATGTCCCCTTTCATGTTGTAATTGAAGAACCTATGTTTAAATTGCAATATTATATTGCTCCAAAAATAAGCGACGACGAAGATGAAAGAGAAGATTTTGGAGAATTTGAAGATGATATATACGAAAATCTAGAAAATAAAGTTATGTAAGTTAAAATAAAAACGATTTAATAATTCAAATAATTAAGTTATAATGTGGATAGAATTATGCATTATAGTATGTATAGTTTTTTTTTATTTTCTGTGTTACGTTGATACAAAAATAAATAAATATGACAACGTTTCACTATTTGATAAAGAATTAACACGAACGAATATAAATCATGAAATTTATTTAAAATTACCTTTTTATTTTAATGGCAAACATGTAAACGAATCTTATTCTAAAAATGAATTAACAAAAATAATAAAAGAAAAAGGAAAATACGAAAAATATGAAAAACAATATGATTCGACGATTCCATTATTAGAACCATACACGAGATTTAATGTTTCTCAAGATATATACTATATTTTTAAAAACGGGTCGCTTCCATTATTAAAAGACAATTGTAGTATAAATTATTATATTGTAAAAAAAGGAATTTGTAAAATATCATTAATTCATCCAAAATACAAAGAACATTTTACATCAAATACAAATATAGAATCAAAAATTCAATTTATAAAGGATAATGACCGCATACAATGTATGATTTTTCATGAAAATACAATTATTTACGTTCCAAATGACTGGATTCTTTATATAGAAAACGGTGATAAAAAGACAACTATCCTACAAGTCCTTCATTATTCGACATTATGTAATCAGTTAATTGGTTGGTGTAAAAAAGTATTTAATAAAAAAATACATTAAAATATAATGTATGATCAATCGATTCTTTTATTAAAAAACTTTCAAGAATCTATTCAAGAAAACATACCAGAAAATATACAAGAAAAAATACAAAAAACAATCCAAAATACGTTTATCAATGAACGAACTCCTTTTTATTTTATAAGCAGTGTGTTTTTATTTATAACCATTATTCTTAGTTTAATGGGTGCGATTTATTCAAATGAAAATTATTCCGATTTTTTTCCGAACGCAGGAAAGTATTATGATATACCAATTCATGACAATACAATTGTAGATCGTTTATGTTGGTATTTTTCACAAATTACACATCATACGATTATATTATTATTTTTTTACTTTTTTTTAGCATTTATAAATCACAAATCTGAAAAATTTTTTAAAATGGTTGCTCCTCTTGCATTAACTATAAGTGTCTTGTATTTTGTATTATTATATCCGCGTCAAAATTTACAATTGCACCAATTGTCGTTTTGTAGTTTTTTCTCCCATTTTATGATTATTTTTTTAGTTTTTGGAGAATTTATGTATATAAAAGATTATACGTTTAAGGAAACAACCCATTGTTTTATTTTTATATTAACTTGTTTATGTGCAATTTTAATTAATTATTTATTGAGAGGTGTTTGGTCTTATAATTTAGTAAAATTAGATAGATACAGTGGTTGGAAATTAGTAAGTATGACGGTATTACTTATGTATTTTTTTAGTTTTTTGTTTTATTTATTTAAATACAAAAACAAAAATAACTTTGGAATAAAAACGAAAGATTTATTAAAAAGCATTCATTTTTTTAGTTCTGCAATTGCAATTATTTGGTTTCAATTGAATTTTAAATAATATATAAAACAATGTAAACAAATTATTTTATATATTGTATTATGAAAATTACAGAAACATTTGATGAAATGAATTTAACCGATGAATTATTGCGCGGAATATTAGCGTATGGATTTGAAATGCCGTCGACGATTCAAAAACAGGCAATTATACCAATAACAGAACGAAAAGATATAATCGCACAAGCGCAAAGCGGAACCGGAAAAACAGGAACATTTGTAATTGGAAGTTTGCAACAACTAGACCTAACCATTAAAAATACACAAATTATTATATTGTCACCAACCCGAGAATTATCACTACAAATAAATAAAGTTATATCAGAAATTGGTAAATACATGAATATAACATCTTATGCTTGTATTGGCGGAACAAATGTTCGACAATGTATAAATGAGTTAAAAAGTGGAAAACAAATTGTCGTAGGGACACCAGGTAGAATTTATGATATGATAAATAAAGGTGCGTTACAATTAAATAATTTAAAGTCAATTATAATTGACGAAGCAGATGATATGTTGGATCGTGGGTTTTTGGAACAACTTAAAATTATATTTAAGTATATTGAACCGGAGGTTCAGGTTTGTATTTTTAGCGCTACAATGCCATTAGACATTTTAGAAACAACGAAATCATTTATGAATGAACCTCTTCATATTTTAGTAAAAAAAGATGAATTAACATTAGATGGAATAAAGCAATATTATATTGCATTAGAACAAGAAGATTATAAATTAGAAACATTGTGTGATTTGTATGAAAATTTAAGTATATCTCAAGCCATTATATATTGTAATACTCGACGCAAAGTAGAGTGGTTGGCGCATAAATTAACTTCTATGGATTTTGGAGTTTCGTGTATTCACGGAGAAATGAATTTTGACGAACGAACCTTAATTATGAACGAGTTTATGAATGGATCTACACGTATTTTAATTTCAACGGATTTACTTGCAAGAGGTATAGATATTCAACAAATTTCGTTGGTTATTAATTATGAGTTACCTGTTCATAGAGAGAATTATATTCATCGTATTGGTCGGTCTGGGCGATTCGGTCGTAAAGGAATGGCCATTAATTTTATTATACCACAAGATATTTCTAAAGCCCGAGATATTGAAACATTTTATCAAACAGAAATGAAAGAATTTACAACTAATTTATTAAATTAAAACTTTAATAAAAAAAAATAAAGTAGTATATTATAAAATGCCAGTAGTAGAACTGACGAACGATTTAATGACATTGTCAGATGATTTGGTTGTTCAAAAAAAATGTGTAATTTATAATTATTCAGAGAATTCATGGTCTATTTATGGTAATCCAAATACATCAACTGGAAATTTATTGGTTAAAAATGATGATGCTGATAAAACTGTAGACTGGGTTGTTTGGCATGGTAGAACTAATAGTAGGTGGACTGATTACAATGAGAGATATGTAGAAAATATAAAAATAAATGACATTAGTCAAGGATTCATAATAGGGGGAGCAGGGAGGACCTGTTATTACCTAACAAAGGACGGAAAACTGTTAACAACACATAATTGGAATAAATATTACTACGACAGAGGTATCGAAGGTCAATATTGGGGTTTCGGCGCAACAGAAGAAGAAGCAAAATTATCTGGCACAAACCTGTGGAGAAATTATGGTGAAAGTCTGTTTTCTGGAAAGAGACTGATAAAATATAATTCGCGTCCCGCTCCTAATAGATATACATTTAACCCCAATCACATCTGTTTAGATTTAAAACCACTTGTAGATGGTAGTACAGAAGACAAAAAGGTAAAGGCTATATATGGAAATATGTATACGATCGGTATATTAATGGAGACTGGTCGTTTTTATACGGTTGGAGATTTTTGGTACTCACAACAATACTACCCTTATTCGGCGTCGGCGTCAGAATCCATAAATGGTAGTCCAGCTGGAAGACATATAGATAATCATGTGTTACCAGAATTAAAAGATGGTGTTAAATTTGTCTATACCGGGTTCCATTATGGGATGCTTGTAATAAAGGATAACGGAAAAGTATATAGTCATCAACCTTGGAATTTTTATTTTGGGATTATAGGAAAAAATGAACAAGTTTATTCCCAATTAAATAATGGCGATTTTGGACCAATATTTGGAGTATATGTAGTTCCAAGGTTAGGTTATTTAATTAAAACGCGAAATGGAAATGTTATACCAACTGGTCGTCTTATAAGTTCTTATTATTACCCCTATATTAACGGCGGATATTTAAGTTTCGAAGATTTACCTACAATATCATATATTGTGACAAATGAATACAACTATGTTATGCTCGATTCTTTTGGAAAAATATATACAAATTCGGATATCAACCGTGGTTCGCATTCTAAGAGGAATCCATACGAACGTATCAGTGACATCAGCGGTATTACTGACATATTTTCGTCGAAAGACAGTTTTGCTGCATTTAAGAGAGGAACTGATAATAAACTTGAATATGTAGATAGTTGGCCATCGAATGAATCTTATTATTTTTATACGTGGGTATTAAGAAAAACGTATATAGAGCAGTTTTATGATGTATCAAGAGGAGAGGTCGGAGATGGTTGGAAAGTAGGCATTGACAAGGTCTGTTGTACAGGTGGAGTCAGAACACCCCATTGGTATATATTAAAAGATGACGGTCGTGGAACAAATACATATAAATTAGTATATGCATGGGGATGTATTCATGGTTCAAATGATCAACATTTAAAAGATGATGAAGTCGGAAACTACAGGTGGAACAAACTCAATGGTGGAGGAATTAAATCAGTTCATTCCACAAATTCAGTAATGTTATTTTTATTTGACGATGATAAAACTATAATGACAAATGGAGGATTAATAACTGGTTCGACGAGAGAAGCTAGTCAAATTCCACCAGAATATCCAGATAAAACGCATTCTGACTGGCGTTCAGATAATACGTGGCAACAAGGAGCGGAAAGAACGTTCACATTTAACGATACTATTCAAAGCATAACAAGTCGAGGAGCAGCGTTTACTATAACACTTATCGATAATGATGGAAAACCATATGTAAAGGAAATTGGAGATACTTGGAGTGGGTGTCAGAAAACATACGTTGCTAATGGACTACACTATGACAATATAACGAACAATAAAAAGAAGAACGGTTACGGGTTACGGTCGAATTGGACTACCAATTATTATCCAAATATAGATGAAGGTGATTCGCTGAGCGCGGTAGAAACAAAAATAAACATAAAAACTGATATTTTAGACAAAAAAGAATATCTAGATATATATAGTGTAACGAGTAACGAATGTCATTGTGACGAAAGTGGTAATAACGTTGCATATTATATGTATAATTATCAAAATTTTAGTTTTCTTACATTTCCGATAGTTACTATTACGTCAACTAATATTGTTAATTCTGGGTTTATAACGTCGCCTGATACTACAGTAATAAATATTGTATTTACGTTAAATAGTGGTAATTCTATTTCCAATTTTAATACAAGTTATTTAGATTTTTTGAATTGTTCTATTGTAAATGGAGAAAGTTTAATAGATAATAGTCCATTAGACGAACCTGGTGTTGGTCCATGGGAATTGAATGTTATTGCGGAGGATAGTTTAACACCGGATTCTGAAGGAATTATATATTTTCATGTAAAAATTAATGGAGACATCTTTAATGTCAATTTCGAAGGAGAGGAGAAGTTAAACCTACCGAGCAAAATAACATGGAGAACAGACGTAAAGTGTATAGCAATAAGTTTTTACTATGAGAACTGGCTGCTGCGATATGGTTATACAATAGTATATATAGACTTTTATGAAACTATTGCAGATTTAACTTGGGATGATTTAGAATTCACAAATTGTAATGATCCCAATACTTCATATTTAGCAGTCGCTCCTTGGAAAGGAGGTATCAGAACCGCGAACTGGAGGCAGACATGGAGTTCAAGTGAACAAAGGTATATTAAAAGTAAGTATTTCTATATTTTTCCAAATAATTATACAAGTTGGCCATGGGGTTTTACAACCACAAATATAACAGATACAGATTCAGATATAGAAACCGAATTTTATCGATGGCATTTTAAACGTTTTTATTCAGAAGCATTCTCTACTGGTTTTACAGCAAATGTTAAAGTATCACAAAATAAATATAATGATACAACTGGGAATACAAATTTGGAAAGTTCGGAAATTGATATTCCCTTTATTGGTCTTGATAATATGATAACAGCAGTTAACATAACCGCAACTTTTCTAGACGAAAGTATTATTGAACAAGGAACCATTACATCTACCAGGGATATAATAGTAACAATTGTATTTGAAGACCCAGTTATATATTTCGATAGGTATGATCTTGTCCTTACTAATGTAGATTATCTAGGCAATTGGAGTCAAAGTGATGATAATAAAACTTATATATTTAATGCGAGGGCAATTGATAATGGAGATTGTATTATAGAAATAGCTTGGGGGAGAGGTGAGAATGGTAGTTATGACGGATGGTGGAGGAATCAGACTACTCAACAGGACTCTGATTGGATTCGAATAACCGACCCAGATAGTCTTCCTAAGTTCAAATTTACATACGACACGCTTCCACCTGAGGTAGAAATAACTTCATCGGATGTTGAACCGTCTACTTATACAAATTCAACTAATATACCTTTTAGTTTTCGTTTTACCGAACCTATATTTAATTTTACAAATAGTGATATTGTTTTAACCCCTTCACTGGGAGGTAATTTTACGACCCTAACTACAACGGACAATGTTACATTTAATACATTTTTTACACCAAACGGCGGCGGAAACTACAAAATTGAAGTTTTTGCAAACTCGTATAAAGATGCAGCAGAAAATCAGAATATAGAAACTGCAACGTTTGAATGGACTCAAGTTTTACAATCAAATTGTTTTGTTGAAGGAACTATTGTAAAAACCGATCAAGGAAATGTAGAAATTCAAACAGTTGACCCTAAACGTCATACAATAAATAAAAAAAAGATTAAACACCTTACTGGAACATTTAGTCCTGAAAAGAGAATAGTTTGTGTCAAAAAACACGCATTTGGAAAAAATAAACCAAACAAAGATACTAAAATGTCTGGAAGTCATAAAATTCTTTATGATGGTTGTTTGACAGAGGCTAGACAACTTGTAAATGTAAATAATAAAATTAAATTTATTGATTATAACAATGAATGTTTATATAATGTTTTAATGGAACAATCTGAAATTATGTATGTTCATAATATACCAGTAGAAACATTGCATCCTGAAAATACCCATGCAAAATTGTATAATTCTTTATTACATCCTAAACATATATACGATATAACAAAAAGATTAAATAAGGCAATTTTTACAAACAATAAAGAAGAATATATTGCAGCGGAATATGAATTAAGACATCCTGAAACTATCAAACCTGAAGTTATGATGGCATATGATATGTAATGAAAATGATTTAAAAATCTATATATTTTAAATCATTATTTAATTCGTTTATAATCATGTTTATGTATAATTTCATAGTCTTCGAATAGTTTTATATTTTTTTTACTATGTTTTTTAGATTTTTTTTTTAAAGAAGTTATATTCAATTCTTTTTCTTTTATTTGAATACAATAATTTACATATTCTGGGGTAGACATATATATTCAACGACATATTATTTTTAAGTATAATATGTCGATGTTTAAAGATATACATAAAATTGCTGGGATAAATTAAATTTAAGGATCGTATGGGTTCACTATCGGAAGATCCACTAGTCCATGACGTGTAAACCCGTCGACGAGTTTAACCGCAAACTCCTTGTCATCATTATCCGCCGGTATACTATCGGACGTGCCCAATTCTTTAAGATATGCAACTTTATTGGTTATAAGTCTTTTGTAATCATTCGTTTTTATATTGTCATCGATGTCATATATACATATGTTTGTTTTGAAATTTGACTTATTGGTCTCAAATAATTCCAAAAAGGTCTGGGGCTTACGTGCTGCTGCTGCTGCTGTATTCGGATTATCTAGAGCCATCTGAAATATAGTGTACATTAAAGTTTTAAAAAAAACATCCATGTTATCTGATGTTTGCGTTTTCTTCAAACCCCATGTGGGATGTTGTTTACAATAGGGATTCTCAGTACAAAGAAGTGTTTGAAATTTCGTTTCTTTACTCCACTCTGGTTTTGGTGTCGTGTCATCAGATATTAATGGTCTAGAATCAGTAAGTTCGCTGCCTATTCCATTGTCTAACTTTTTGAATAACACCTTGTTTGATTTTTGAACCGGTTTAAATTTCTTTATAATATCGCCTTTATATTTTTGGAATGAAATTACATCAACAAATCCGCCACCAATCCATGCCGACATCTTCAAACGTGAACGGTCTGGAGTGAGATAAATATCATATACGTTCAACATTACGCTAACATATACAGAATTGGTACCTATGGTGGCCGTGCCCTGATCTAGACAAACGACCGAGTAAAACAATATAAGAACATGAATAAACACATTTCTTACGGCGCCTAACTGGTCATTTAATAATAGGTTTTCAATGCCGCGGCTGGTGTTTTCTGCTACTTTAAAAGTTTGGCGCCACGACGACACAGCTTCATCTTGTCCAGCATCATATATATTATATATTAATGCATCAAACTTTGTTAATAACCCATTTTTGTTTAGACGAAATAAGATAGAACTAAAACTATGTAATGCTAAATATATGGTATATTTAAACTTTTCTCTCGCCGCATCCGCTGCACCCGCCTCCTCCTTCTCCTGCACCGGCCCCGGCTTCTCCTCCTCCGCCTCCTCCTTCTCCTGCACCGGCACCTGATCATAGTTGTGTCTTTCATGAGAAGTTATTGCATTATTATCCCACCTCACCCTCATCGGCGATAGATTTCGTATGGATTGTACTATGTCAGTATTAGAAATCGAAAATTTACCGAATCTTCTTATTTTAATTTCTCCATTAGGCACACTTGAATTCAATACCAATGTAGTATTAGTCTGTTTCGAATTTTCATATTTGTTAGATAATGTTTTATTATCATCGTATTCGTTCAATAGATATGCACTATGGATTTCCAATCCATTATTTAATCTCGATTTAATCATCTTAATTCCAACATGCTCAAATGTAACCAAGTAATAATAAAATTGAGGAGGAGTCATAGGAGGATCAATTTGAGGAGCCTGAGGGTGCTGTGAAGAATGAGACCGAGGCGTGGAGACAATTTTAATTTCTATAATAGCCATATTTCTTCTTTTACTACGACTAAACGACGACCCTGTCACCGCATCTTTTATTGCATTAAATGTTTCTATAATATTAATGTTAATGTTAATTTTATCGTATAAGTTCATTTTTGTTTTTAAATCATAGTTCATTTTTGTTTTTAAATCATTAAGTCCTTCGGACAGGTCTGACCGGACCCCTCCTTTTAATGTTTTTCTAACTTTATTTTGTTTTCTTTGAGTTTTTCTAACTTTATTTTGTTTTCTTTGAGTTTTTCTAACTTTATTTTTATTTCTGCGAGTTTTTCTAAAGTTATTTTTATTTCTGCGAGTTTTTCTAAAGTTATTTTGTTTTCTTGATTTGGTCATTATATATATATATATATAAGATAATTCATTACTTTATAAATTCATCTATTTGATGAAAATTTAAATATTTAAAAATAGTTTGTTGTTTGACTTTTAATTGTTTCATCTTTTCTTGATATAGTTCAACACAATTCTTTTACTTCTTCTAAATTTAAAGGGAGTTGTTGAACATTTTGAAGTGCTCTTTCTTGAGTTTTATTTTGGATTAACTTTTTAAAAGAACGCGGTTTTATAATATAAATAAAAAATTATTGTTTAAGTATTGAAGTTAATAAGAATAACACGTCACTTTTTTAATAATTAAATTATATTATAAAATTATTTAAACATAATTCATATGATAGATATATATTGTAATGCTAAAATCACTACGCATCCTTCTTTTTATTCCAGTCGTATCTGCATTTCAAAATGCAAAAACAACTAGAACAAAACCAGTTGTAAATTCATTTGAATTTTATGGAGATATTCAACCAACCGGGTTTTTTGATCCTCTTCAAGTGACAAACAATTGCGATGAAAAGACCCTAAAATATATGCGCGAAGCAGAACTCCATCATGGACGAATTGCAATGACTGCATCACTATTACTACCAATTATTGATAAACTAGAACCAGATACATTGGCAGTAAATGCACTAAGTCAATCAGGATCTACTTTGAATAATGTTGCGCTTGGATCCATGGGTTTTTTTGAATTTGCACGAATGACATCGCTATATAAATTTCCACGCGAATCATTGTTTGAACTAAAAAATGATGTTCAACCCGGTCAATTGAATCCATATACAAAACTAAACATCGAACAAGCAAACAAAGAGTTGTCAAATGGACGACTTGCGATGATTGGTGTTTTGGGTTATATGATCCAAGAATTAGTTACAAATCAAAAAATATTTTAATACCTATATATACAAACATGGAAGCCGCTAGTAAAGATATTTTGTTAGGTTCTTTAGTAGAATTATTGAATGATGTTGAATTTAAAAAGGAGTTTGTCCGTAAATTGAACGAAAATGTAGACATTCCAATTATCAATGAAAAAACGGAGAAAAAGGTGATTAATACTTTATATAAATTAATGGTAGATCAAGTTGAAGTTGCGATCGAAAAAATACAAAAAAACGATTAAATAAAATATTTTATCTATATAAATGAATCAAACCCAACTTAGAAAATATGGATTAGAGTGTTTAGGAACGATTATTTTTATATATGTAATTTTAATGTCGAATAATGCGTGGATGATTGGTTTGGCGCTTGCAGTTGTAATTTATATTGCCGGTCCAATAACAGGTGGTCATTTTAATCCAGCAGTAACGATTACAATGTACGCGAAAAAGGTAATTAAAATGAATGATGCTATTTTTTATATATTATCACAAGTAATTGGTGGTTTAATTGCATTAGGATTATATAGTGCAGTTTAATATCATGACGCTGTAAAAAAATTGATTTAAATATATGTTTTATAGAAAATATATATTTATAATGGGGTGTACTTATTCACACAATAACGAATTGATGACTATGACAAAAGAAAACACGCGACTATTATCACTGAATGGTCAAGAATTCGACGCAAAAGTTGTTTATGTTTATGATGGAGATACAATTCATGTTGTTTTTCGCACATTTAATAATTATTATCGATGGAATTGTCGTATTTTCGGCGTAGATACACCGGAATTGCGAACGAAAGATGAAAAAGAAAAAAAAAAAGGTTATATGGTTCGTGATAAAGTAAAAGAAAACTTTTTTGAAAAAATTGTAAAAATTAAATGTTATGATTTTGATAAATATGGTCGTCTGTTAATTGATGTATATTTGCCAAAAAATATACCAGATAAAAAAGACACAACATTATTAAGCGAGTGGTTGATTGCAAATGGTTATGCGTATGCTTATGGAGGCGGAACTAAAATAAAATGGGACTTATAAGTTATTGCGCCGCGGTTGCACTGCAATTTCCCCAAGATTCACCACATTTATACCCTAAACAATATGGTAATTCGGATGGACAATTATATTTTGTATCTTGAACTACACCAGATTGACCACAACATAATGGGTCGCCTATTTGTGCGTTGTTATTTGCTAAACATTTAATTGGTTTATTTTCCTCACATTTTTCATCTTGACCATCGCCTTCGCAACAATTTGATACAGAACCATGTTCTAAGAAACATTTTTTTGTTTCAGAATACGAACCATCATCTTTATATAATATAACATAATCTCCACTTACATCCATAGGAATATTAGAAGTATTCATTTTTATAAATCCATCTAATCCACTAATATCAGCGCCCGAAATATTTTTTATAGTAGTAATACCATTAAGACGAAATGTAATTTCATTATTGTTGCAATCTTTTGGTAAATTTAAGGCGTTTGAGTTATTTTTTAATGAATTATTACATATTATATGTTGTGTTGTAGGAGAACCAGATGAATCATTACAATAAAAATTAAATGATTTTCCTAATGTATAGTCACTATCTGTTACTTCATTAAGAGTTGTTCCAGATGGACATGTTATATTTCCGGCGGGACAATATAAAAATTCTCCACTAATTCCACCACCTGTTATATTTGTTATATTTGTTCTATCCATATTAAATGGGGTATTTTCGACGCCACCATCACAACTACTTACGGTCGTATCATTCGCCATGGAAACACACGAATTATTACTTTTATCCCATAAACACTGTGTATCAGGTGAATCGGATAATGCGGAATTTACACATTTATTGCAAGTATCTAATGAAGTTGCAGTGCAACTTGCAACATAATTTGGACTTTCTAATCCCTCTTGAACACGAACATTAAAAATCATACCTAAAAAGGGGACGGCAATAAAAACAATTAATAAAATAATTAAAATATTTTTCAGTTTTGACGGATACATCTTATATAAAATAGTTATTTTATTTTACATAAAATTAAAATAAAATAATTTATTGAGCACTTGTATCAGATGTACATTTTCCCCAAGTTTCTCCACATTTATAACCAACACAATTTGGATATTCCGATGGACAATTATGTTTTGTATTTTGAACAACCCCGGTTTGTCCACAGCATAAAGGATCTCCAATTTGTGCACTATTATTTGCTAAACATTTAATAGTTTGAGGAGTAACGCATGACGAAGAACTGTCATTATCTGGACAACACAGGGAAGAATCATTGTTTAAAAAACAAAAATCTCCTTTAAATAATTCTTTCTCGGTTTCATTATATAAATAAACAAAACTACTATCAGTTGTTAAAGGTATATAACTAAATGGATCAGTAAATCCAGTCAAATCACTTCCAACTAATTTTGTTTCACTTCTATCTGATGTAATATCCATAAATGTAATTTCTTGATACGAAGCGTCTTCTGTACAACTAGATTTGATAGTAATTGGTTTATCTGGTTGTAGTTTCCCTCCCTCACATTTTACATGAGTTGCTGTTTGATTTTGCGTAATACGGTCGATACAATAATAATTATACGACTTTCCACCACCATTCGCAAGAGTATAATTCTCGGTTTCTTCTAGCATGGGTTCATTTCCAGAAGGACATGTTATATTGCCCCCAATACAGTATAAAAATTCATCTGGTTTTCCTGTATAAGTAGCAGAAAGAGGTTTTCCGCTAATATTTACTCGGTCTATTTTAAATTCAGAATTATTGGCGAGTGGAGCATCACTAATTCCTGTTCCAAATGCAGCATTTCCTTCTACAAATGGTTCATTGTAAGTATTTATAATTTCTTGCATTGTTGTAATCGCGTCGGAAACATTATTTATATTTGTTTGCGCGTCTGAAATAGAATCAGTCGCACCTGAAATATCATCCTCTAGTATTTCGTTTTCTGTATCATTGATATTTGTTTCTGTTAATGAAATATCTTCTTGTGCGTTAGAAAGATCATCCTCGATCTCATCAATTACTTCATTTGCACTTGAGTCTTCCATTGTTTCTTTATACTTATATGGTGTTATATCAAATAACATAAATATAAGTGGAATAATTACAAAAACACATAATAATATAATAAAAATGTTTTTGATATGTTTTTTATTCATTATATAATAAAGAGTATTATTTTATTTTATTTAATATTGCAATTTGTGATTGCGCTATTTTTTCTAAAATAATAGATTGAATTCTAATTTTTTCTTCAAGTTTAGTAATTTTCTCTTGGAATAACTTAAAATCCAAATTATTTTGTATTATTGGTGTGGTTTGAAATGAATCATTTGAAATAGTTTCATTTGGTGAAATAACTTGATTTGATGAAATAACTTGATTTGATGAAATAGTTTCGTTTGATGAAATAACTTGATTTGACATATTATTTCCAAGATTTAAAACCGTTTCGCGTTCTTTCATTTGTTTTTGAATCATTTCATCTAAATTATCTCCGGTTATAGGTTCTTCTGTAACATCATCACTAAATTTTGGGGTAGGTGGTATATTTTTATTCATCATTGTGTCAAATTCTGTTTGTTTTTGTTGTAACTGGGTGTCAAATTTATTTTGTTTATCTAATTGTAAAGAATCTCGAGTAATTTGTTTTAATGGTTGAACCTCTTTATTAATTTCTCCAACTAATGTTTGTTTTATAAGTCCATCATTTCCTTCCCCTTGTTGTTGTAAAATTTGATGTTGGTGATTGCTAATACTATTTTCAAATATTGTTTTTACTTTTTCAAGATGTTCTTCCGGAATATTATCAAATACTTTCATAGAAGTGCATATTGACCAAAGTTCCTTTTTAAATCTCATTATTCCATTATCAAATTTCTCCATGTATATATAATCAATATATATGGAAATATTTAAATGTTATTAAAGTAAACATTTCTAAGTTTCTGGACCTGGGTATCTGAAATTCTTTTTTTTTTAAAGTAATTTAAATTATGTTTGCCTTTTAAAACTGAAATAATAAAATATAAACAATACATGCCACACTGTCCATCACCTCTTTGGTGTTCAAATGGATAATTTGTGTCTAATTTCATAGATAATTTACAATGTTTATCACATTGACCGCTTATTTTTTTTTTTAATTTCGTAATTTGTCGCGGTTCTTTTAATCCATTTGAATCAAAGAAAAATATAACTTTTTTATTTAAATCAACAAACATCGAAATCCAATGAGAACCTTCTTCGTCATGTTTATCAGTATTAAAAACAAATCCTAAATTACTTTTCCCAGCATCTAATAATTTCTTAACACTTATATTACATATTTCAGGCCATACACAATTATTATTATATTCAATTGTATCATAATCAATTGGCGATGGTCCAAAAAATTTAAAGTTATTATAAGTATCTTCATATTGCTTCATCACATTTGTGATTTCGATACTACTTAACCATTCATTCTTATTTGTTTTCCAAGCCTTTGGTGTAAGTGGTGCAAATAAACGTTTTTTCAATAGATTTTTTTTATTTACATCTTTAATTGTATTATCAATCCAACACATTTCATTTGTACAAGTGTGTCTAAGTTTGTCTTTCATAGATTGCCATATTAACTTAGGTTGACATGAATTTATTTTATTGTCTGGATACCGTTTATTCCATATATGTTTCATATCTTTCAAAATATTTTTATCTAAACAAGAACCTGATTTTTTATATTTACTGGTAAATTGTTTTGGATGACATTGTGATTTTTGAAATTTTTTTTTCGTGTTTTTATTTTTATTTTTTATGATTTTGTCTATAAAATCCATTAATCTATATACTATATAATTATTTTTCATTTTACTCTAATTTAAATATCTGTTGTATTGTTTTTTCTTTACTTTCTTGTTTATTTAAATTACACATTTTTAAATGAATCATATCATAAGAAACGTCCCAATTTACAACTTCATTTGATATATCTATAAAATCAAATAAAAATTCTCGTTTGTCTTTTGTCTTTTTTAATTCGTCCAAAAATATCATGAATTTTAAATAACACTTTTTGTCATGTTTTAATTCATCAAATTCATTTAAATATTCATACACCGTTTCTAAAATATATGATTTATTTTGTTCTATAAAAGTTTCTAATTCGCAAAATGAGATATCTTTTGAATTATGATTCTTTTTTGAATTTACAATATATTCGTAATACATATTATAGAATTATTTTAGATTCTTTAAATTATAACGCGTTGAATTATGAAACATGTTTGGCGCCAAGTTACAGCGATTTGGATTTGTTATAATAGGACTTGATAAATTATGTTGATCTATTTTATTTGTATTACTATGTAATGTCCCTTTGTTTTGATATAAATCTGATTTTACAGAAGGTATGTAAAATGCTTTATCATTATTCTGTAATGCCATAAATCGATTTTCTAATAAAGATTCTACGTCGACTTGTTGTAATGCATATTGAACCGGTCCTTTTGAATCTCCTGTATAAAATACTTTTTGTGTTTGGAATTCCGGATAATTTCGTAAAGGTATACTTGATTGTATTTCTTCATCGTTTGTCATAAAATGAGTGTATTTTGTGGGAACGGGTCGAGGATCAAAGTTTGGTTGAAGTTCTTGAGATGGAAATATTCGCTTGTTTAATCGTGTATTTAATGCATTGTCGTACTCTATATTACATACTTTATGTTGAAACATTCTTTACTATATATAAGAAAATAAATTAAATAGATAATTCTATTTAATTTATTAATGTGTGGTATATTTGCGTTGTTAGTAAACAACACCAAATCTATAATAGACGAATCAATATTGAATTCTTATTTTATGAAAGGGAAAAAAAGAGGTCCCGAGTTTTCTACATTAAAAAAAGAAAAAACGGGCATAGATTCATTCCAATTGTTTCTAGGGTTTCATCGTTTAGCGATTAATGGATTAGATGTTGCAAGTAATCAACCTTTGTATTATAATGATTTAAGTGTGATTTGTAATGGAGAAATTTATAATTATAAACAAATTTTAAAAGATCCGTCTATTCAAACCAAAACAAATAGTGATTGTGAAGTTATACTACAATTGTATGAAAAAAATAAATATTTGTGCGCATCTATGTTGGATGGTGTATTTTCTTTTATTCTTTATGATAAAATAAATCAAAAAATAATGGTTGCTCGAGATCCATATGGAGTGCGTCCTTTATACGAAACGAGATATAAAAATGGAAATATTGGATTTGCGTCGGATATAACACCACTAACATTTGACACATTTGAAAATATTCGACCATTTCCTCCAGGTAGTTATGCGGTTTACGAAATAGATAGGAATTATAATTGTTGGAAAATGACGCATCATGAAAAATATTTTTTTCAAAATTCATATTTACCATATTATGAATTAACCCCAGAACCATTATTGTATTATATGAGTAAATTTGCGGATATGTTTAAAAATGCGGTTCGAAAAAGGGTGGATAATTGTGAACGAGATATCGCATGTTTGCTTTCTGGTGGATTAGATAGTAGTCTTATTAGCGCAATTGTATGTAAAATGTATAAAGAAAAAACTGGTAAAATATTACAAACATATAGCATTGGATTAGAAGGTGGAGAAGATTTAAAATATGCAAAAACAGTTGCAGAACACATTGGTTCAAATCATACAGAAATTATTGTTACAAATGATCATTTTATTGAGTCAATACCAAACGTGATACGCGATATAGAAAGTTATGATACAACAACCGTTCGGGCAAGTGTTGGTAATTGGAATATTGGTAAATATATTTCAGAAAACAGCGAAGCAAAGGTTATTTTTAATGGTGATGGAGCAGATGAATTAGCAGGCGGATATTTGTATTTTCACAAATGTCCAAATGATGAAGAATTTGATAAAGAAACCCATCGTTTATTAAGCGATATTAATCGTTATGATGTGTTAAGATCAGATAAATCTATTTCTAGTCATGGTTTAGAACCAAGAACTCCATTTTTGGATAAAGAACTAACTCGATTTTATTTAAGTATACCAATTGAGATGCGCAATCATAATCGAAACAAGCATTGTGAAAAATATTTTATTCGTAAATCGATTGAATTATATGCGCCGGAATTAATTCCTAGAGAAATTCTTTGGAGAAGAAAAGAAGCGTTCAGTGATGGAGTGAGTAGCAATGAAAAATCATGGTTTGAAATTATCCAAGAACACGTGGATTCGGAAAAAGAAACAACTAAAGTATATAACCATAATCCACCAAAAACAAAGGAACAGACCTATTATCGTAAAATATTTGATTCTATTTTTCCAGAACCATGCGAAAAAGTAATTCCTTACTTTTGGATGCCGAAATATATTGAAGGTGCTCACGACGCAAGTGCTCGTACTTTAGAAATTTACAATAAATCATTATAAATCTATAAAATCTCGTATAGATTGTATAATAAAAGATGAATTTATTTCATACATATAATACGGTAAAGATATTTGTTTTTTTTGTTTTTTATATTTTTTAGTATATTTCATATTATCCAAATATGTTTTTAATAAATTCTTGTTTATATTTTGAAATATATGATATGGAAATAATTTAATCAAATCCTTATTGTCATAGTAATAAATATAATCTTCACATTTAATATATTTAATTTCAAAATCATTGTTTTCATATTTAAATAATGTATTATCAATAAAACATAATAAATGCGTATTTAGATTATCTTGTTTAATTGATTCGATAATTGCATTTGTATTTTTTTGTTTTGATTTCTCATATAATTTATAATTAAACAATGGTTTGTGGTTTACTTTTTGTTCTATAAACGAAATTACAGATTCAACGAAATGTGGTTTATTGTTGCGTGTATATAAAATAAAAAACGAAATTTGATTGTCTTTTTGAAAATATAAAATCAATAATATAATATCAAATAATTTAGGTCGAAATATAAATGGATAATGATCGAGAAGTTTAATAATCTCTAAAGTATTTAATCTTTCATTATATGTTATTTCTATAATGTTAATTAAGAAAATGATTTGTTCGAAAAAACCGATTGTATGGTCAAAATCAATAATAATCGATTTTTTCATTATGAATTAATATATGTATATATTAATATCGTTATTATGAAAAATATAGGAATAAATGATTTAAAAATAATACTAAAGTTCTATAATAATTCGGAACCAAGCACCATACGTAAAATGAAAAAAAAAGTAAACCGGGTTATTATAAACGAATTATGTTTATCAAATTGTGATAAATGTAATAATTATAAAAAATTATTAAAATTACTATATAAAAAACGATTAATTTCTCGTCAAAAAAAGAATACACATGAAAAAACAAAAAAAAAGCACACAATGATTTATAAACAAACGCGAACTCGTTCTCCAATTCATTACTTGGATGCGTAATCAATTATTTTAATTAGTATTTGTTCTTGTGTGTTTATTTTTTGAAAAAGAATACACTCATCTATTTTTAAACAAAAAAAACGATTTAGACTATTTTTGCAAATAATCCGTATTTCATTGCCATTACTTTGAACATCTACAATAAATCCACCGTTTGTTAGTTTAATATTTTCTATATGTTTTAAATTAAACCAACGAATGTATGCTCCTATTTTAATTTCATCTAATTCATCCACATATCTGTATTCTTTTAATACTTTATGAAAATGCAATAATTCATTTCGCGAAAGTTGTAATTTTTGAAGAATGTTGTTTTTCAATTCTTTTATTTTACCACTTGTTAAATATAATAATTTTTTATCATCTAATTCTTTTATAATATCTTCAATTGATACATCCAAACTAATTTTTTCCATAAATATATAATTATACAAGAGTTATATATTTATATTAAAACATTGAACCACCCAAAACAGAATTCGCCGCCATTGGTTCGTCCATTGTCATCATACCGCCACCACCTTGAGGACCTTGAGGCATCATTTGCGACGTGGTTGTCGAATTTACAGTAGGTTCTCGTTTTGTAGGATACCCATCAATCATGCGACTGGTTTCCATTGCTGGAGGAGGTAACATTGTATTGCTTCCGCATTGACCGATTGTAGTGGATGAATTGGTCGGTCTATTTACGTCGCTTGAATCGCGTTCATCTTCGTCCATTCCTTCTTTCTTTATTCCGATTGCCATAAGAAGACGATCAAATAAAATGGTTAATTTTTCACTAATTTTTGTATCTAATGTTAACATTAAAAAGAATAAAGGTAAAATACCAGATAGTAAACTAATGTTATCATATTCTACATTCGAATAGGTTGGAACATATATCACTAATTTATGAATAAAAAAGAATGCAACAATAATTACAAGTAATTGTAACACTACTTCTAAAAGTATTTCTGTAGAAGATTTAAAAGGATCTTGTACTGGAACATATAATTTCATGCATTTTAATATAATTAATATAGGTATAATCGTTAATCCACCATATTGAAGTAAATTTAAAATTTGCGATTTATCACGACTTGTGATAGTTGTGATGTAATCGAAAAAGGATGATTTTTTCATTACTCCTCCGCCAATAAATGGTTCTTCATTATCTCCAGATTGCATATTCTTAATATAATAAAAGAAAAGAAATAAAATTAACAGTTAAATAAATAAACATAATATTGTTAAATGCTCAAAACTTTAGTAAAAAAAAATTATAAACACGAAGAAGAACAATATTTAGAATTAATTAAGGACTTATTTGAAAATAGTTCCATTGAAAATGGACGAAATGGAGATACCTTTTGTGCGATTGGTAGCGCTATGTATTTTTCATTAGAAAACAATAAAATTCCTATTTTAACAACAAAAAAAGTTGCAATGAAAACTTGTTTAAAAGAATTATTATGGTTTATTAAAGGTCAAACAAATAATAAACTCCTAAAAGAACAAAAAGTTCATATTTGGGATTTAAATGGAACGAAGGAATTTTTAGAGTCTCGTGGATTATCTTACGAAGAAGATGATTTAGGACCGGTATATGGACATCAATGGCGTTATTTTAACGCTCCTTATAGTTCATGTCACGAAGAGTATACAAATAAAGGTGTTGATCAATTGGAAAAAGTCATACAAGATCTAAAAAATCCAGAAACTCGTTCTTCACGACGACATGTAATTAGTGCGTGGAATCCATGTCAATTAGATGAAATGGCACTACCACCGTGTCATGTATTATTTCAGTTTCATGTAACTTGTGGAAACAAATTGTCGTGCAGTTTATATCAGCGTAGTGGAGATGTGGGACTTGGTGTTCCGTTTAATATTATGTCTTATGCTGCATTTACTATTTTGATTGCAAAACATTGTGATTTAGAACCTTATGAATTTATATATTATTTGGGAAATACACATATATACAAGGAACACGAAGAAGCGCTACGTAAACAAATTACACGCAAACCTTATCCATTTCCTACTATGCAAATTCATGAAAAAAGACAAAATATAAATGATTATGTATTAGGTGATTTTGAAATAAAGGATTATCAATATCACGAATCGATTAAAATGAATATGAATCAATAAAGGTTTACACCTTTCAAGATTTAAAACGCCGTTTTTTGAAAATTTAATAAAAAGTATATAAATGTTTTTTATTAGATATATTATTAATTGATGTCTTTTGATAGTGCATTTGAAACATTTGGTATACCTGGAGTTGTTGCATTTGGGTTAGGATATATTGCATATAAAATTCATCAGAAATACGTTTTTTCTATTGCAAGTTATGATATATTAAACAAATATGACCCACAAAAAACCCTAAAGGATATTTGGGAAAATGGTGAAAAACCAAAAACTGAAAATCATAATTGGTGTAAGTATTATTATGGAAAAAAGATTGAATTAAATAATAAACCAGTATGGGAAATAAATCTTTCTGCGGTTGAAAATGGTGATATATACATATACACATCTTTTGATGAATTGCCGCCAGGATTGGACGATGGTAAGTATTTTTTTATGGTAAAAATTAAAAACTTGAAATCACATACAAAAGTATATTTTCAAAAAAAGTCTTGGTGTGGAATTAGAGGTAAATACGTGGCTCCGAAATTTAGAACACCATTAAAAGTTGAGATTATAGGAAATGGTGTACATTATTACGAACCCAAGTGTTCCATTGGCGAAGAAGATGGTGAAGGAGATGAAAGAGAAGTGATTACACAAGAACAAATAGGTATTTATATTAAACCAGGAGAGAATCAATCCATAAATGAGTTAATTATTGAAGAGGCGTATATTGGAAAAAAATACTGGAAATATAATTTATTATCTTGTTTTAGTGATAAATGTGATTTGCTTGTTGAACCTAGGAAAAGTGATAAAAATTAAAACATTGAAAAATATATATAATAAAATCATTTAAATATATTATTTGATTTTATGATATTATGGGAGAAAAACCGGAACTAGATGGTGAAACAATTGGTATTGATTTGGGAACAACGTATTCATGTGTAGGTGTATGGCAAGATAATAATGTTGAGATCATCGCAAACGATCAAGGAAATCGAACAACTCCTTCTTGGGTTGCTTTTAATGAAAATGAAAAATTGGTGGGTGAATCCGCAAAGAATCAATATAATTCAAACCCGGAAAATACGATTTATGATGTAAAACGATTTATGGGTCAAAAATTCCAAGATACAAATGTGCAAAATGAAATGAAACATATGCCATATAAAGTAGTTTCGGGAAAAAATAATAATCCAATGCTATGCGTAGAATATAAAAATGAAAAAAAAGAATTTAGTCCGCAAGAGATTAGTGCATTTATTTTGGAAAAAATGAAATCAACCGCGGAATCTTATCTAGGAAAAGAAGTAAAAAATGCGGTTATTACGGTTCCTGCTTATTTTAATGATGCTCAGCGACAAGCAACAAAGGACGCGGGTGCAATTTGCGGGCTGAATGTATTGCGCATTATTAACGAACCAACTGCTGCCGCAATTGCATATGGATTAGACCAAAACAATGATAAAGAAAAAAATATTATTATTTATGACGTTGGTGGAGGGACATTGGACGTGACACTTTTGGCGTTAGACGATGGGATATTTGAAGTAAAAGCAACCAGCGGAGATACTCATTTAGGCGGAGAAGATTTTGATCATAATATGATGGCGCATTTTGTAGACGAATTCAAAAAGAAACATAAAAAAAATCTAAAGGAATCTAAAAAATCAATGGCAAAACTAAAAAAAGAATGCGAACGAGTAAAACGTTCATTGTCGTCTTCTTCTCAAGCGTTTGTTGAAATTGATAGTTTGGCGGACGGAATTGATTTTAATACCACAATAACTCGTGCAAAATTTGAACAATTGAATGCATTGTTGTTTAAAAAGTGTTTGAATTGTGTAGAAAAAGTATTGAAGGATTCAAAAATTAGTAAAAGCGAAATCGATGACATTGTATTGGTCGGCGGAACAACTCGTATTCCAAAAATGCAACAACTATTGAAAGATTATTTTGGAGGTAAAGAATTGTGTAATTCGATTAATCCAGACGAAGCAGTTGCATACGGAGCAACGGTACAAGCGTCTTTATTGGCGGGAAAGAAATCCGATAAATTGAATGATTTGTTGTTGTTGGATGTTGCACCATTATCGCTTGGATTAGAAACTGCTGGAGGAGTTATGACGCCATTAATTCCCCGTAATACGTCGATTCCTATTCAGAAAAAACAGACTTTTTCGACATATGCCGACAACCAACCGGGTGTGCTAATTCAAGTATACGAAGGAGAACGTTCTATGACAAAAGACAATAACAAATTGGGGCAATTTGAATTGTCAGGTATTCCACCAATGCCACGGGGACAACCGCAAATTGAGGTCACGTTTGATGTAGATGCAAATGGTATTTTGAACGTAAGTGCAAAAGAAACTACAACGGGAAAGGAACAAAAAATTACTATTTCCAATGATGGTTCTCGTCTAAGTCAAGACGAGATTGAACAAATGGTAAAAGACGCCGAAAAATTTAAAGAAGAAGATGAAAAACAAAAACAAACACTAGAAGCGAAAAATAATTTTGAAAATTATATTTATCATATGAAATCAACGATTCAAGATGATAAAATGAAAGAAAAACTGGGTGACGAATATGAAAAAATGGAAGAAAAACTAAAACAAGCAGAACAAGTTTTGGACGTATTAGATGTATCAAAGGAAGAATATGAAAAAGCGCAAAAAGAATTAGAGGATTATATGAATCCAATTATGCAAAAAATAGTTCAAGAAGGAGGAGGTGAAACTATGGACGTACCTAAATCAGATGAAAATTTAAATCCGGAACCAGAAATTCCAATTGATGAAATCGACTAAAGCGGTTTACGCTTTTTTGTATACAACCAGCGATTTATTTTTTTTGGTCCCTACTTTTCTCTTGTATGTTTTACCCTTGTATTTGAACGAAGGAGCGTTGCTTTTTTTTGCGGCAATCATAAGCGCGAAGAATTCATTTAGTTTTTTGCCTTTTTTGCCTTTTTTGCCTTTTTTACTAGATTTTCTTTTTTTTCCACCATCCATTGGAGTGTTATCGGGCGATAAACCACCTTTAAGTTGTCTTCGCGTAGTGCGTTGTTTTGCCATTATATAATATACTAATATTTTAAAATATTTATCAAAAATAAAAAGCATTTTAATTATTAAACCATTTTTCTAGTTCAATGATTTTTTCTTCCCTAAATGATTCTGGTTCTTTTACGTGAAATTCAATAATTAAATTGCCGGTATTTTTTTCACGCGTAAATCCTAGATTTTTAATTACTTTATTGCTTTTGTTTAATATTACTTTACCTGGTGGATTATTTAATTTTAAATGTTGTCCATTAATATGATTTAAAACAAACGAAAATCCTAATAAACTTTCTTTAAAACTAATTTCATGATGAATTATTAAATCCATACCCTTTCGTTGGAAATTTTGGTCTTGTATTAGTTCAATATGAATCTTTACGTCGCTTTGACGTTTATCTTTAACATTTCCTTTGCTAACTAAAGTAATAATTTCATTATGATCAATGCCTTTAGGTATATTTACGTAAAGTGTTTCGATTTCTTCATAATTTTGATTGCCAACTACAATTTGTCGATTAATCTTAATGGGTGCACAAATACCTTCATACGCTTCTACAAATGTAATTTTATGAATATGATGAATATCTTCTACTGGTTCTTCTACAGGTTCGGAATATCCCATTTGTTGCGACATCATATTTTGAGGTGGAAATTGCATAAACATAATTTCTTCCATTCCATCAAATAATTTACTTTTTTTTGATGAACGCGGTGGTTTTAACCCACTAAATAGTTGAGAAAATATATCAGTCATTTCGCTATTTATATTACTATCGTATATATGTGGCGAAGAATTCATCATTTGTTCAAAATCATACTGTTTGCGTTTTGTTTTGTCTTTTAAATGTTCATACGCTTCATTGATTTCTTTATACTTCGCTTCTTTTTTTTTATCTCCCATTGTTTTGTCAGGATGATATTGAAAACTTAAACTGCGATACGCCTTTTTAATTTCATTTTCATCTGCGTGTTTTGAAACTCCTAATATTGAATAATAATCTTCCATATATAATGTTTAATTAAAATAAGATATAAATTTATACTTATATCTTGTTTAATATGAAATATAATTATGTAAATAATTTTGACAATTTAATTATACCCAATAAAGAGGAATGGGATCATTTTTATAAAAATTTTAAAAATGATTATAGAAATATAGCATTAATTGGTCCAAATGATTCGTGTAAAACTACAATGATACGTTTAATCATTAACGATTTTTTAAAAACAAATTCACATTATGAAAAGGAAAAAATTGTATTTGAATTAAATATTTATGATAATATACATTTACAACAAACACCAAATGATTTATCTATATTTTGTCAAAATCATGTTTGTTGTGATAAAATAGTGTATGTTGAAAATTTTGATGAATTTAGTGAACAGAATCAACAAGAATTAAAAATAATTATAGATAATTATCAACTATTCAAAGATAAACATAAGGTTTATTTCATCATCGAAGGAATAAGTCAATATAATATTAAAGATTATATAAAATCTAGATTTGATTTTTTTTTCACATTACCTATAACAAGTGATTGTTTATTTAAAATATTGAATCATATTGCAAGATATAATCATTTAAATGTTCAACAAAATAGTTTTAATTTTTTAAAGAATCGAGATAATATAACCATCACATCCTTGTTAATTTTTATAGAAAAGTTAAAATTAATGGAAATTACTCAAATTTCTTATAATGTTTTTCATGAATATTATGATTGTTTTGATAAATCTATATTTGTATCCTATTACGAATACATCAAAGAAGACAAATTAAAACACGCTACAAATGTATTATTTGATTTATATAAAGAAGGGTATGATTTGAGTGATATTTTATTTTTTTTATATTCTTTTGCAAAAGAAAACCCAAAATATTATTTTAGCATTGAAACCATTTCTTATTATATCAATGAATATTATACTGGGAACTATCACCAAATTTTTATTTTATTTTTAACATACGATATTAAAAAAAATATAGTTATTTAGAATAGTTATGGTCAATCAAATTATTCAAAAATATGTTGATATATTTGAACCATTCGTAAAAAAACATTTTATCTTGGAAAAAGATTACTATATTTATAACATGGAAGTGTATAAAAAATTACGATTCGCCCAAGAATTAAAAGAGTTTTTATTAAACTTAAAACAGTATTATTATAAAAACAAACATTATTATCTAGAAAGAGAGTCAATTACATTTAATGAATTTAATACAGTTTTAAGACAAATTTTTAAAAGAAATGAATTAAAAGTAGATAAAAAAGTTAAATATACTATGTCAAAATATCAAGTAGAATATCATATATATATTACGAATATTGACGAATAAATTCTCCAATAAATATGTTACTATTTTTAATTTGCTCTTCGTTCATTTTTAAAATCCACCCATGTTGTGTATATTTTTTAAAAAAGGGTACATTGATAAAAAGACAATATGCATTTGAATCAAATAAAATTTCTTTTTTTGAAATTAGATCTCTTACTTGCACAGGATCATTATTTGAATCAACAATTCCCATATATTTTGGGTCATATGTATCCAACATATATAATTTTTCAAACGTTTTATCAAAATGTTTATGGTCTAAACTATAATGATGAACACATAGATATTCTAAATATGTAATATATAACTTTAAATTTTTATCTTTTCTAGAACAAGACATAAAAAAATTTGTGCTTGGTATTAATGATTGCGATGAAACGTTTAATCCTTCGTTTGCATGTTGTAAAATATGAAATGTTTTTGGAAATAAAATTTGTTCATCGGGGCATTTATAAAAAAAGAAATAAGGATCCATGACAATTCCTCCAAATTTATAAAGAATTTTTGCTTTACAATAATTCTCCCATTGAATTAAATCAACGCCTGATAATATTTGTGTATTTTGAACATTACATAAATCATTTTTATTTTCTTCTTTGATTAAATATTTCACGTTATTATTATTATATAATATAACATCATACTTGTCAGAACAATGATAAATAATTGATTTAATACACAATGAACATAAATCGATATTTAATTTATTTGAAGATCTTCCGTAAAAATCTCCCCAATTTCGTTCATTTTTTTCATAAGGAACATGAATAAAAATTTTTTTCCTTGAAGATGTTTCTAAATTTATAAAATTTTGAAAATAATGTTGTTCTATTACGGAATTTTCGTTTATGTTTATTTTTTTAGGAATATTTAAAAAATTTATATTAGAATTTCCTACTATATAATTTACTATAAATAAAATTGCGATGGCAAACAGAATCAATTGAATTATACTCATTAATATATACGTATAATAAATTTTAATTATTAATTAAAATTTATCATTCAATTGATAAATATCTAGAAATATAATTTTGATATTTATCATTTGTTTTTTCCATTACCTTTAATCGATCATACGCTAATTGTTTTGATTGATTATTTAACATTTCTTCTTTATTTTTTAAAAATTCATTACTTTGGGATGTATCAAACGGTGTATTTGTCTTGTCTTCTTGTGCTAAATGTTGTTGGTATTCTTGCACATTTTTATATTTTGGTGTTTTTTTATAAACTTCATTAACATTCATTGCAATTATTGGTTTACTATGACTTTCTTTCACGTCATATGCATAAAGAGATTGTCTGGATTGTAACCCAACTTCTTCAATTTGGTTTATTTCCACAATTTGGTTGGATAAAAGTTTTTCACGACTCTTTTCTAAATTGTCTTTATCATAAAAATCTTCATCTGATTTTAACCAATCTCCGTAACCGTTTTTGTTGTCTTTTATATAAACTTCTTCAAACATTTTATTAAATTCCTTCGAAAATTCCTTGTAATTTGTTTTGGGATCGATTTTTTTATGTTCTAAATAATCTTTAAAATGTGTTTCGATATCGATGTTTCTCTTAAAATCTTCTTCATTTATTGAATGATGTGTATAATTATAAATCTCTTCTATTTTATAATACATTTTTCGAAAAAAAAGAAAATAATCCTTTGGTATATTTGATTTATCAGGGTGTAATCGTAATACTTTTTTCTTTGCTTTTTTTAAATCACTACTATTAAAATTTGGTTCCAAACCAAATAATTGAAGTAAATCACTATAATCATAATTATCTTCGTTTAAATCAACGTCCATATAAAAATATATTTTTTATTTTTTATGTTATTATTTAATTAAATCAAATAATTGTTTAATTCTATTTTCTTGAGCGCCCGAAATACTCATTTGTGGTATATATTTATATTCATCATCATTATTTTGATATACACTTTTATCATAAAATAAAATAGAAGGAACTCCGTTTAGTCTTTTCATTTTCTTTAAATATGAATATAAATCAAAACATTCATCTATATCTACTTCAATAAATAGAAAGACATCCTTTTTTCCTTTTTCGTTTAATTCCTTTATTTTTTTATTTACACATTCATTTACACAACTTTTAATTACTTTACATGGTTTGCACCATTCTGCTTTAAACTTTAGTATAATGTATTCATATTTTGAACATTTTAATAATGTTATTAAATCTTCGCGATTTTCTAATGTAATTTCTTCCATATATTTATCATTCTATTTTTTTTATATTACTTATAATTCGGTTTAATTTATCAATATCGATTTTATTCATATGCAAATGACTTTCCCAAAAATATTTACATAAAAAATATTGAAACATATAATTCGTATTTTTTAATTCTGGAAGACAATTGTAAACCAGTTCATGTATTTGACTATATATTTTTTCGGGTATAATTTTTTTATGGTCTGTATAAGGCAATACAAAAAACAATTGAGTATATACATTTAATTCTTGTTGTGGTGCGGTGACTTTTAAAAACGTCTGTTCGTCAAATATCGGAATATATTGGCATAAATCGCTGAATTTTGGACCATATGAATAACAATAATAGATACGATTGTTTTTATTTTTTCCATTATAATAATACCAAGTCCATTCTAAAATTTTTAAATAACTTATACATACGTCGCTTATTTCATCCGTTTCTAAAATATATGAATTATATTCTTTCATATTTTGTAACAGATAATTTTCTTTTTCGGTATCCATGCAAGGAAGATAGTTTAATTTGTCTTCATATGTAATGCCCTTTACGTATTGTTTCGATTTTATTTTCCATGTTAGATTTTCTTCTATGTATGTATTTTCGTTATTACTTATATTTAATACAAACATTCGAAAACCATCCCAATGAATCGTTCTTGTTTGTTCATGGATTAAGAATTGTTTTGTTTTTTTATAATGATCAATTAAAATATTTATTCCAGAATTTCGTATTTGAATACATGGGACATGGGGCATAAAATCATTGCCACATAAAAAACACATAAAAATATAATCTAATACAGACTGATTGATGTTTTGGTTTTCTAATAAAACATTAATTTCTTGTGATAATGTATCTATTCTAAAATAATAATGGTCATTTTCATTGATTTGTGAAATATATTGAAAATGTTTTGTTTCTTTATATAAATAAGTGTTAAATCCTTCTGTATATAATAATAGTCCTAACATAATTAAATCCGCGTCTAAACCATAAATAACTATGTTTTTGTTATTATACAATTGTTTATTATTACGTAATATATCACATATTTTGTGTTCTCCTTCCATAGGTTCGTCGCTTCCGCTAAATATTATTTTTTTTTCGTTTTTAAATTTATCATTTAAGAATTTATCTAATCCAATCATAAAATCAGTTCCAGGTGTAATATGATTTGTATTCCACGAAGAGTTTGCATCAGAAATAATTTGTTTAGTTAATACGCTTTTAAATCGACGTTGTCTTTGTTGTAGCATTTTTGGAAATGCAGGAACACCATCGAAGCATATATATGATTTATGGACTGGATTTATAACATGAACTAAATGTATTATTTTATCATAAACCATGTTATAAACAAGTTGATTATCTGAAAATTCTTTTAATTCATGAATACAATCATATATTAATGAATTTGCATCAACGAATAGTTCATGACATACTGTAAATTGTTTTTTTATTAAAATATTTTTATGATTTTTTAAAAGAAAATGAAAGTAACTAGGTATACCCATATAATAAATATATCGTCATGTATTTAATTTATATTTATTATATATAATATACAATATAAAATGAAGAAAAATAAATCATTTAAAACAGGAGGTGCAGCAGGAGGTGCAGCAGGAGCAGGAGTAGGATCAGCCGTAGGAGTAGCAGCAGGAGTAGCAGCAGGAGTAGCAGCAGCAACCACGAACGAAGGAAAGATGCCAAATATAAGTTTATTTACAATAATTGGTCCATATATATTAATTGGATTCTTTATATTACTTAGTATATTTAATTTAAATATTAAGGGCGTTATGTATATAAGTGGGTTAATATTTGTTTTATTTTTTTCAAATATTTTAAAATTAATAATACCGAATGGTGTTATGGATATGACGAATTGTAATATATATACAGGACCATCGTCGTTAGGTTCTAAATTACCATTTAGCACAATTGTATATACATATACATTTATTTATTTGTTAATTCCCATGATTGTAAATAGTATGATGAATTATGCAATATTAATATCATTGTTAATGGTTTTATCAAGTGATATTATGATTATGTTACAAACTTGTAATGTAAAATTTCCATTATTATTAATGACAATTGTAATGGTCGTTATAATTGGTGGAGCATGGACTATGATTATAAATTCATACATGTCAGATGTAACATATCATACTGATTATTTATCAGATAAACAAGTGTGTTCTATGCCAAGTAAACAAAACTTTAAATGCAGTGTATATAAAAATGGAGAATTGATTTCATCCATGACAAAATAATTAAGGATCGAAATAACTAATGTTTTCTATTATATATTTTTTAAAAAACTTTAAAAATTCATTTTTATGAAAGTTATGTAACATCATTTTTTCTGCAAATCTTGATTCCATATTTTTATTATAATAATCATTTAATATATCTTTTAGTTTATAGGAACTATACAAAGGAATTACAGTTTCATATGTAAATATTTTTTTTTTTAATCGAATATTTACTTCATTGTGAATTTTATACATTGATTTAATTAACTGTTCTTTAGTTGTTACAAACTTCACCTTATATTTTTTGAGTAACCCACTCGCATGTGATGCGCAACTGGGGCACGGTAGATTTGCACATATTTTAAATATAATTTCGATTAATCCTTTTTTTTTATCATTAAAATGATTGTCTTTTATTTTGACCGTTAATGTATGTATTGTTTTCCAAATACATGGCCCCCATATACTTTTTTTCATTATTTAAATAAATATATATAAAAAAATTTGAATAATGATTTATAAATGAACTTAAACGATGCAATGAAATGGTTAAATGAACACAATAGTAAAATAGATAATGATATCACTACATGTTATATAACAAAAGAACCGATTAAACATGAAATTAAATTAAAATGTTCTCATTCTTTTGAATATAGTGCATTGTTAAATCACTTATTTGAAACTCAAATAAATTCAAGGTATCACATCTGTCCATATTGTCGTGCAAAACATGATTTGTTTATTCCATATTATGAAACATGTGGTATACAAAAACTCAAACCTTCTATTTTTAATAATAACTATTTAAATTGTAGTCACCATTTTTGTCATGGAAAAAATAAAGGAAAACAATGCGAATCTTCTGGACATATGTTTGACAATGGCATATATTGTTTTAAACATAAAAATATAAGAAAAAGAAGTAAAAAATCAACTGCACTTCAAAAAGAAATCTGTAAACAAACTTTAAAGAATGGAAAACCATGTAGTTGTAAAGTATTTGATAATGAAAGTGGATTTTGTAAAAGACATTATAATCTTAAAAATAAAGAATTAAACAAATAACTATGTTTTTATATAGATGGATAATCAAGGTTTAGTTCAAACTATAAAAGATTGGTTAGAAATAGAATCAAAAATCGGAAATTATAGTAAAGAATTGAGAGAATTGCGTAAGAAAAAAAAAGAACTGAATGTTTTGCTTATGCAAATTATGAAAGAAAACGAGATTGATTGTTTTGATTGTAACAATGGACAAATTACCTATACACGAAATAATGTTAAAAAACCAGTAAATAAAAAATATTTGAGCGACGTATTAGAAAAATATTTTGACGGAACTGATCCGACAGAAGCTGCAAAATTATGTAATTATATTTTAGAAAACCGGGATATTCAGGTTAAAGAAAATATTAAGTTGAAGAAGAAAAAAATATAATGAGAATAGTGTATATATGGATAGGTTTAACAATTTAATAAAAAATTTAAAAGGACAACATAAGATGGGTAAATTTTTATTATTCTTATTTATGTTTTTTTTTATATTTAAAATTATAAATTATATTCTTACGTTTTTTGATATTAGCAAAGAATTGGGATATTCTTATTTTATATGGTTTAGTATTTTATTTTTTTTATTTGTTCTTTTACCATTGAAAAATACATATTTAAATTTTAAACCCAACGATAATGTTTCTCCTAATCCTGTTGGTGGCGGTGCAAGTGGTGGTGGTGGTGCTGCTGCAAGTGGTGGTGGTCCTGCTGCAAGTGGTGGTGGTCCTGCTGCAAGTGGTGCTGCTGCTGCAAGTGGTGGTGGTGGTGGCGGTGCGACCGTGACTACTGGCAATAATTTGAGATTACCTAATTAAGTCTTTATATTGTTTTTTGAAATGAATATAAAAATTGATTTAGAAATAATTATTTAATTCTATTAAACAATATAAAGAACCATGGAAAAAAATATTCGAACTAAAGTGAACGAATATAGTGAATCGATGAAACAGAATATAGGGGTTTGGTTAAAAGACCAAGGTGCAAAAATAATTGTAAATGGTGAAGATAAATCGAATGACTTTATTCAATATATGAATGATTTTCCAGATATTGAATTAAAAAAAGATGATTTTCAAAAACGAAAACGATTGAAGAACACTGTTCCTGAATATAATCGTTGTATTGCTTTAAAATGTAACGGAGAAAGATGTAGTCGAAAACAACAAAACGAACTTGTTTCATTTTGCGGAACGCATTTAAAAGGTGCAAATTATGGAACAACTACTCAATTAAATGAACCTAAAAAAACAGAAAAAATACAATTGTGGCTTCAAGACATTAATGGTATGTTAAAATATGTTGATAAAAATAATAATATTTACTGCATGGAAGATATATTGAATTCGTCACAAGAACCTAGAATTATAGGGAAATGTAAAATTCGTGGAGATTCGTATGTAATGATATAATTATTTAAATATATAATTTAATTTAATGGATTATCCGGATATTTTAGTAAATCTGAAAGTTTTAGAACATGTTCAGGTAAATGAAAAACTTATATCAAATGGTCAATACTTAAATATAGAATATAAAAGCATTGTTCCTGTTCCATTAAGAAGATGGTATAGACAAGACAATAGAAATGAAATGTTAAAAAAAATAAAATTGATCATTCAAACTGCATCAAATAAATTGAGACGCGAAGATTCGAAAAATGGTTCGATTATTTTAGAAGGTGAACTTGTGGAAAATATACAAGAAACTTTACAAATGTATTTAGGTAATGCAAAAAAAGGTTTAAATAATTTAAAAAAAACATATGCAGCGTGTATACAGACGTGTGCGCAAATCGATGTTTTAATTAATTCTATTGATAACGTTGTTAATTAGTTTAGCATTTTTTTTTAGTAAATTTTAATGATTTTTGTTTTAATGTTTGATATTTCTTTAATAATTTTTTACTTTTTTTATTTAGTTTTTTCTTTACTTTTTTAAGATTTATATTTAAATAATATTGAGCCGCGCGATGTCCAATGCATTCTTGTTTTCCATTAAATTTATTACATATTGGATACTTTAGGGTTTTTGGTTCTAAAAAACATCGATGACCATATTTTTTTAGTAATTTTTTTCTAGAAAGTACTTTATTTGATTTAATATTTTTCCATATTTTTTTCATTTTATTCTATATATATATAATATAGAATGAAACCCGAATTCAATTTGATTAATCTTCGCAGAAACCCAGTAAATAGATCGAATGTTCAAAAATCAACAATTTATAAAAAACCGACATTAAATGCTACTAATTCAATCGTTCCGTTTGTAAATGTTGTGCGTAAAGATACAGAAGATAAAGTTGTGTTAGAGATAATTGTGGAAAAAGCGCCTGCTGTTGCACCTGTTGTTGCCCCAGTTGAAGAACCTGTTGCCCCAGTTGAAGAACCCGCTGCCGAAGAGGAACCTGTTGCCCCAGTTGAAGAACCCGCTGCCGAAGAGGAACCCGCTGCCGAGGAGGAACCCGCTGCCGAAGA